>Ga0335071_10000102_pt1 | contig 101300 bp, 104 predicted proteins | sample Lox_Sample_15_FD_206724 | JGI IMG/M metagenome (GOLD analysis project Ga0335071, IMG submission 206724) | Soil microbial communities from Loxahatchee National Wildlife Refuge, Florida, United States - Lox_Sample_1.5 | ecosystem: Environmental > Terrestrial > Soil > Wetlands | place: USA... | reverse complement strand
TAGATCGGCATGACGCAGGTCTTCGACGACAAGGGCGATGTGCACCCGATTACGGTGCTGCAGGCGGGCCCATGCGTGATCACGCAGTTGAAGACGGCGGCGAGGGACGGATACGACGCGGCGCAGATCGGCCTGGTGGAGTTTGTGAAGGCTTCGCGGATGACCAAGGCGCAAACCGGTCATCTGGCGAAGACCGAAGCTCCGCCGGTAAAGCTGATCAAGGAAGTGGATGTCGAAGCGGCGACCGACGGTGAGGGCGAGACCAAGGCGGGCGATCGCGTGCTGGTGGACATTTTTGCCGATGTCAAGTTTGTTGACGTGATCGGCACCTCGAAGGGCCGAGGGTTTGCGGGTGTGGTTCGCCGCCATCATTTCGGCGGCGGCCCCAAGTCGCACGGCCACATGTTCCAGGTGCAGGGCTCGATCGGCGCCTCGAGTTTTCCGTCGCGCGTGTTTCCCGGGCAACGCATGCCCGGCCACATGGGAACCGACCAGGTAACGGTCAGGAACCTGCGGATTCGCGGCATCGACCTGGACGAAAACCTGCTGATGGTGGAAGGGGCAGTACCAGGTCCGCGGGAAGGGTATGTGCTGATCTCGAAGGCCAAGGCTCCGCCGCGCGAACGCCGTGGATTCGCCGGATCAACTACGGTCGACCCGCTGAAGGCAGCGAAGAAGGCGGCAAAGAAGAAGGCATAAGAGCAGCTGTCAGCTTCTAGCTTTCAGCTTGTTGGTTGCGAGAGTGAAGGTAATTGGATTTTCGATGAAATAGCTGAGAGCTGACGGCTGAAAGCTGACAGCTTTCTGGAAGAACACGATGGCAAATGTGGATGTAGTGGATTTAGACGGCAAGAAGGTGGGCTCGGTGGAGCTGCCCGATGCTGTATTTGCGCCGGAGCAGGTGAACGAGGCATTGCTGTGGGAAGCGGTGAAGCACTATCGCGCTTCGCTGCGGCAGGGCACGCACGCCACCAAGAACCGCAAGCTGGTCGCCGGTTCGGGCAAGAAACTGTGGAAGCAGAAGGGCACGGGCCGGGCTCGCATCGGGTCGGTTCGTTCTCCTCTATGGCGTCACGGCGGTACGGTGCACGGGCCGCAGCCGCGCAGCTACGAATATGCCTTTCCGCGCAAGAAGCTGCTGGGTGCTTTGCGTTCGGCGCTGGCGGCGAAGCTGGCCGACGGCAAGCTGAGGGTAGTGGATTCGCTGGAGATCAAGGAAGGCAAGACCAAGCTCTACTTCAGTGCCCTGAACAAGCTAGGTGTCTCGCGCACGGCGCTTCTGGTGGAGAACGGCAAGACGCTCGGCCCGGGGCTGCTGCGCGGCGCGCGCAATCTGCGCGGTGTGGAGCTGGTGCTGAACAACGAGGTTCATCCTTACGATTTGCTCCGCTACGACATGGCGATCTTCTCCAAAGCCGCAATCGAGCAACTTGCCGAGGCGCTGGTGAAAACGGCGTCGAAGCGAAAGGCTGCCGAAGCCAGCGCTGCCAAGGAGGTTGCGTAATGCCGACCCTGCATACCGTAATTCGCAAGCCGCTGATCACCGAAAAGGGACTGGGCGTGAAGGAGACCGAGGGGACGCTGGTGTTCGAGGTGGCTCCCAAGGCAACCAAGACTGAGGTGAAGCAGGCCGTCGAGGCGCTCTTCAAGGTGAAAGTGGCCGCGGTGCGCACTTCGAACGTTGCCGGCAAAGAACGGCGCCGCGGGCGGTACGCGGGTTACCGGCCGGACTGGAAGAAGGCGTACGTGAAGCTGAAGGCGGGCGAGAAGCTGCCGGAGTACGTGAGCAATTTGTAAGCAGTGAAAGAGTGAAGCAGTGAAACTGTAAGCCGCTTGCTGCGAGAAGGAATATCGGAACTGAGAGACGGTTCCGGAAAAGAAGTGAGAGCCGGGCAGGACGAAGTTCCGGAGCTCAAGGATAACGACGATGGGAATCAAGACATACAGACCGGTAACCTCAACGCTGCGGTTTCAGACCACGTTGACGACCGAGGATCTGACAACATCGACGCCGCACAAGCCGCTGCTTGTGACGCGCAAGCGCACGGGCGGAAGACGCAACTCGGGCGACATGACGATCCGCCACCAAGGCGGCGGGCACAAGCAGAAGATTCGCCTGATCGACTTCAAGCGCGAGAAGTTTGGCGTACCGGGCAAGGTGGCGACGATCGAGTACGATCCGAACCGCTCGGCGAGGATCGCACTGGTGAGCTACGCGGACGGCGAGAAGCGCTACATCCTGCAGCCGGTTGGGCTGAAGGTGGGCGCGAAGGTGATGTCGGGCCCGGAGGCAGACATCCTGATCGGTAATGCGTTGCCGCTGAAGAACATTCCCGCCGGCACCACGGTGCATGCCATAGAGTTGCGGCCGGGCAAGGGCGCGCAGATGGCGCGTTCGGCGGGGGCGCAGGCTCAGCTGGTGGCGAAGGAAGGCGACTACGCGCTGCTCAAGCTGCCCTCGGGCGAAACGCGCAAGGTGCTGTCGGAGTGCATGGCGACGATCGGACAGGTAGGCAACACCGATCACGAGAATATTTCGATCGGCAAGGCGGGACGCACGCGCTGGATGGGCATCCGGCCGACGAACCGCGGCGTGACGATGAACCCGGTTGACCATCCGCACGGCGGCGGCGAAGGAAAGACTTCGGGGGGACGCCACCCGGTGACGCCGTGGGGGCAGCCGACGCGCGGCTACAAGACGCGCAACAACAAGCGGACCGACGGGATGATCGTCACCCGCCGCAGCAAGTAGGGAAGCGGGTCGGAAGAACCGGAATTTCAGGCAGCCGAGACGAAGAAGAGCTAAGAGCCAACGGCTAAAAGCTAGGAGCTGTTTTTATGGGACGTTCGACGAAAAAAGGCCCGTTTGTGGACGCGCACTTGAGCGTAAAGATCGAGGCGCTGAACAAGGCCAACGACAAGAAAGTGGTGAAGACCTGGGCGAGACGGTCGACGATCTTTCCTGAGTTTGTCGGTCACACGATCGCGGTCCACAACGGAAAGAAATTCGTTCCGGTGTATGTGACCGAGAACATGGTGGGACACAAACTGGGCGAGTTTGCGCCGACGCGCACGTTCAAGGGACACACCGGCGGCTCGAAGGCTGCGACCGAGACGGCGGCCAAGCCGGCTCCGGCGCCCGCGGGACGGTAGAAGCAGCCGGCAGCTCTTAGGTATTAGCTCTCGGCTCGATAAAGGCGGATCGGTCGGCTGAGGCGAACGTAAGAGATTCGGGAAGCGCTGGAAGCGAGTGAAAGCTAACAGCTAGAGGCTAAGAGCTCATAGCTGGCAGTTGAGGAAAAGATCATGGCAGTGGCAACAAGAGAATATCGGGCCGAAGCGAGGTTTCAGCGAGTATCGCCGCAGAAAGTGCGCCTGGTACTGGATCTGATCAAGGGCCGCGGCGTACAGGAAGCACTCGACACGACGGCGTTCACCAAAAAGCGCATCGCTCCGGCGGTGCACAAGCTGCTGACTTCGGCGGTGGACAACGCCAAGTATGTGGCCGGCGAAGAGGGGCTTGACCTGGACGTCGACAACCTCTACGTGAAGCGGGCGCAGGCTAACGACGGCCCGCGCATGAAGAGAATTCGTCCGGCGCCTATGGGGCGTGCTTATGGCTACCAGCGGCGGTTGACGCATATTGTGCTTTCCGTCGCCGAGCGTGAGGGCGCCGAGAGTCTGGTGACCAAGGTGGAAGAGACGGCGGAGCCAGAGACGAAGGCAAAAACCGCGAAGCCGAAGACCGCGGCGAAGAAAGCCGCGCCGAAAGCGGACGCAAAGGGATCGAAGACCGGGGTGAAAGCCGCGGCGAGCAAGAAGACGAAGAAGAAGTAAGCGGGATCGAGCTACACGCCAGCGGCTAAAGGCCAATGGCTGCTGAGCTTGAGAGGTTTTGAGAGGAAAAAAGTATGGGGCAGAAGGTCCATCCTTACGGATTCCGGCTGGGAGTGAACAAGCCGTGGCGTTCGCGCTGGTTCTCAGAGCGGGAGTATGACAAGCTCCTGGTCGAGGACGTGAAGCTCAAGAAGGAGCTGCGCGAAAAGCTGAAGGCAGCGGGTGTGAGCTCCGTCGAGATCGAGCGGCCGGGCAACAAGCTGCGCTTCTTGATTCGCACTGCGCGTCCGGGCATCGTGATCGGCCGCAAGGGCGCCGAGATCGAGAAGCTGAAGACCGAACTCGGCAAGCGCACCAATCGCGATGTGTTCATCGACATCATCGAGGTGAACAAGCCAGAGCTGGATGCGCAGCTGGTGAGCGAGAACATCGCGCTGCAGCTGGAAAAGCGCGTGAGTTTCCGTCGCGCCATGCGCAAGAGCGTGGACTCGGCGCTGCGGTTCGGCTGCAAGGGAATCAAGGTGCGCGTCTCGGGTCGGTTGAACGGCAACGAAATCGCCCGCTCGGAGTGGTATTTGCAGGGGCGGTTGCCGCTGCACACGCTGCGCGCCGATATCGACTATGGCTTCACCGAAGCCAATACGACGTATGGCGTGATCGGCGTGAAGGTGTGGATCTATCGCGGCGACATTTATGAGCAGAAGCGCCGCCAGGCTCCGCAGGTGGGCAAGACGGCGTTCTAGGGGCAGCTATCAGCCGTCAACCTTCGGCTATCAGCGAAGGCGCGGATGACGAGCTGCCTGAGAAAGTGAAGTTCCGGAAGCAGCAGAAGGGCAAGCGCCGCGGCAAGGCATGGCGCGGGTCGACGCTGTCGTTCGGTGAATATGGGCTGAAGGTGATGGAGTGCGGTTACATCACCGACCGGCAGATTGAGGCCAGCCGCATTGCGATGACGCGTTTCGTCAAGCGCGGCGGCAAGATCTGGCTGCGGCTCTTTCCTGACAAGCCGATTACCAAGAAACCGGCGGAAGTCCGCATGGGATCGGGCAAAGGCCCGCTGGACCACTGGGTAGCGGTGGTGCGCCCGGGGAAGATCCTTTTCGAGATGGAAGGCGTGACTCCAGAAACGGCGGCCGAGGCCATGCGGCTGGCGTCGCATAAGCTGCCGCTGAGGACCAAGTTTGTGCAGCGGCCCGGCGCGGAGAAGCCGGCGGCGAAGGCGGCGGAGTAAGAAGGCAGCCGTCAGCTATTCGCTAATGGCTAGGAGCTAGGTAGAGATGGAACTTGCAAAGATTCGAAATTTGAGTGATGAAGAGCTCAGTCACCAGGAGAAGACCTCCTCGGAGCAGCTCTTCCGGCTGCGCTTTCAGGTCTCGATGGGGCAGAACGACGGCGTGAAAAAACTGCGTGAGCTGCGCAGGGAGATTGCGCAGATCAAGACCATCGCGCGCGAACGCGAGCTCGGGATCGGCGGCGAGACGAAGGAAGCAGTGGCGTCTGCGCCGGCTGCCGAGACGAAGGCCGTGAAGGCCGAGAAGGCCGCGCCGGCAGTTGAGGCGAAGGCTGCCCCGGCAAAGGCCAAGTCCGCGAGCGCGAAGAAAGCCGCGCCCGCCGCGGAGAAGAAGACGACGAAAGCGAAGGTGACCGGGAAATGACACCGACTCAGCAGACAGAGCAGGCGCCGGCGAGCAGGCGTAACGAAAAAGTGGGCCAGGTGGTGTCGACCAAGATGCAAAAGACCATCGTGGTTGCAGTGGAGATGCGCAAGGCTCACCCCAAGTACAAGAGGATCATTCGCTCGACGAAGAAGTTCTACGCGCACGACGAGCAGAGCTCGGCGCGTCTGGGGGATATGGTGCGCATTCGCGAGACTCGCCCCACGAGCAAGCTGAAGCGGTGGAATCTCGAAGAGATCGTGCGGCGCTCGGCGCTGAGCCAGATCGAAGATGCGGTTCTGCCTGGCGAGGCGGTTCCTGCTGAGAAGTAGAGCTGCCGGAAGGAGGAAAAACCATGGCTGTGCAAATGAGAACCATGCTCGCGGTGGCCGATAACTCCGGCGCGCGCAAGTTGCAGGTGATTCTGCCGCTGGGCGGCGGATTGGGAGCAAAGGCTGGTTTGGGAGATGTGGTGACCGCGGCGGTGAAGGAAGCTTCTCCGGACGGCACGGTGAAAAAGGGCAAAGTGGTGAAGGCGGTTATCGTGCGCACGCGCAAAGAACATCGGCGCCGCGACGGAACCTATATTCGCTTCGACGAGAATGCCGCTGTAGTGATCGGCGACGATCATGAGCCGGTCGGAACGCGCGTCTTCGGGCCGGTGGCCCGCGAGTTGCGCGAGAAGAAATTTTTGAAGATTGTGTCGCTGGCGCCGGAAGTGGTGTAACAGCTTTCAGCTTGTTCGTGCTGAAGTGAGAGGCGGCGGCTGAAACGAAATGAGCTGACAGCTGATGGCTGACAGCTGAAGGCTGGAGTAAAGATGCCGAGTTTGATGATTCATCGCAACGATACGGTGAAAGTGCTGACGGGATCGGACCGCGGAAAAACGGGCCGTGTGCTGCGCGTGTTTCCCGACAAGGGAACCGTGCTGGTGGAGCACGTGCGCATGGTGAAGAAGACAGTTTCGACCAAGCAGCGGCAGCGTACCAAGGGTGGAATCGCCGAGCAGGAGTCGGCGATTAATGTTTCGAACGTAGTGCTGGTATGTCCTAACTGCGGCGAAGCCAAAGCGGCGCACAAGGTCGAAGGCAGCATGCGCATGCGGATTTGCAAGAAGTGCGGGCAGGAGCTGCCCACGAAGAAGTAGGAAGGCAGCACTCAGCTCTCAGTGCCCAGCTTGTCGTGCTGGGATGAGGGAAGCGGGTGAAGCGAGATGAGCTGATAGCTGAAGGCTGTCAGCTGCAGCAAACGGAGTGAGCAACATGGCGGCAAGGTTGAAAGAGAAGTACCACAAAGAGATCAAGCAGGCGCTGCAGAAAGAGCTGGGGCTGGAGAATCCCATGGCGGTGCCGAAGCTCCAGAAGATCGTGATCAACATGGGTCTGGGCGAAGCTACGCAGAACAACAAGCTGCTCGATCCGCTGGTGGCCGATCTGACCGCCATCGCCGGCCAGAAGCCGGTGACGACCAAGGCGAAGAAATCGATTGCGGCCTTCCACGTGCGTGCGGGCATGAATATCGGCGCCATGGTCACGTTAAGGTCCGACAAGGCCTACGAGTTTCTCGACCGGCTGATCTCGACCGCGCTGCCGCGCGTGCGCGACTTCCGCGGAGTTTCGACGAAGAGCTTTGACGGGCGCGGCAACTACACGCTGGGCCTGAAGGATCAACTGATTTTTCCGGAGATTGACTACGCCAAGGTGGAAAAGCTGAAAGGCATGAACATCACCATCGTGACATCGGCCGCGGACGACAACAGCGCACGGGCGCTGCTCAAGCACTTCGGCATGCCCTTCCGGCAGGGAGCGTAAGGACGGCTGGTAGCTCGTAGCCAGTAGCTTTGCCGGCTTGAACAATGGTGACGACTGAATGATTTGACCTTGGCCCAGTGAATGAGCTGAGCAACGAGTGGGGCTGGAAAGCTACAAGCTACTGGCTGAAGTTAAGGGGTTTTATGGCAACTACTGCAAAGAGAGTAAAAGACGCGCGGAAGCCGAAGTTCAGCAGCCGCAAACATAACCGCTGCCAGCTCTGTGGCCGGCCGCGGGGATTTCTGCGGAAGTTTGGCGTTTGCCGTCTGTGTTTCCGGGCGCTGGCCTTGAAGGGCGAGATTCCCGGAGTGAATAAGTCGAGCTGGTGAAAGAACAGGGAATAGGGACCAGGGAGTAGTGGTTCGAGCAAATACTGACGACTGAGTCGAAAGCCAAGAGTTTGCTGAACCCCGGCCCCTGAAACCTGATCCCTGAACCAACCATTCCCGCTGGTTTCCGCCTTGGTGGACGAACGGGGAATGAAGGAGAAGGAATGAGTCTGACCGATCCTGTAGCAGATTTTCTGGCGCGCATCCGGAATGCGATCCGGTCGCGTCATCAGAAGCTGGATGTTCCGGCTTCGAAGCTGAAGACGGAGATTGCCCGCATTCTGAAAGAAGAGGGCTACATTTCGAACTACAAAGTCCAGGATGAGGAAGGCAAGCTGGTGCTGCGCGTGTATCTGAAGTACGGCGGCACCGAAGCGGCCATCCGCGACCTGAGCCGCGTCTCGCGCCCGGGTTGCCGTGTCTACGTCGGCCGCGACGATATCAAGCGCGTGCAGGGCGGGCTGGGCATCTCGATTTTGACCACGCCCAAGGGCGTGATGACGGGCCGCCAGGCGCGCCGCGAGGGCGTGGGCGGGGAACTGTTGTGCGAAGTGTGGTAGAAAAGTAGCTTTTGGCCGTCAGCGATCAGCCCTCAGCTTTTCCGTGCTGAGTTGATGACGGCGGCGGAAGCGAAATGAGGCTGACAGCTGAAAGCTGAAAGCTTCTTCGGGCTCCGGCCCGAACGGCTGCAGTGGAACGAGGGCGTTGGAACTGATCACGGCCAACTGCTTTTTCGGGACTCGCAAGCCTTGAAGGATTGAGATCGATGTCGCGAATTGGAAAGAAACCGATTGCGCTGCCGCAAGGCGTGAAATACAAGGTCGAAGGCAACACCGTTCTTGTCGAGGGGCCCAAGGGCAAAGTTTCGGCGCTGGTTGCCGACGGCATTTCGTTGAAGACGGTCGACGGGCACCTGCAGGTGGAGCGCGCTAGCGAAGATAAGGCCGCGCTGCACGGGTTGACTCGCGCGCTGGTGCAGAACGCCGTGGAAGGCGTGACCAAGGGTTGGACGAAGGAACTCGATATCGTAGGCATCGGCTATCGAGCCGAACTGAAGGGCAAGGGCACAGTGGTTTTCACGCTGGGCTACTCGCATCCCATCGAGTTTCCCTTGCCGACGGGTATCGAGGTCGCGATCGATCCCAAGCAGACGCACCTCACGGTTTCCGGTGTCGACCGGCAGAAGGTGGGTCAGGTCGCAGCCGACATGCGGTCGCTGCGCAAGCCCGATCCGTACAAGAACAAGGGAGTGCGCTACTCGAGCGAGCGGTTGAAGAAGAAGGCCGGCAAGACCGGAGCGAAGTAATGCAGCTCTTAGCCATCAGCTTTTAGCCGTTAACTTTTCGTGCTGAAACGAAGGCTAAAGCAGTGGCGAGATGGAGCTGGAGACCAGCAGCTAAAAGGTAGTGGCTGCTTTCAAATCCGAACGGAATCGCGGGGCGGTTCCGCCGATAGGTGAGAGAAAAGATGATTACGCAGACCAAGAGAAACGAGATTCGCAAGCGGATTCATTCGCGCATCCGCGAGAAGCTATCCGGAACCACGGAGCGGCCGCGGCTGAATGTGTATCGTTCGCTGAACCATATCTACGCGCAGGTGATTGACGACCAGAAGGGCGAGACGCTGGTGTCGGCATCGACGCTGCAGGCCAAGGCGAAGACCGGCGGCAACGTCGCGGCAGCCAAGGAGATCGGTAAGTCGGTTGCGGAGCTGGCGGTGGCCAAGGGCATCAAGCGCGTGGTTTTCGATCGCGGCGGCTATCTGTATCACGGGCGCGTGAAGGCACTGGCCGATGCGGCGCGCGAGGCGGGATTGGAATTCTAGCGATTTGCTCTTAGCCGTTGGTTATTAGCTCCATGGTGCGAAGTTGAGAGATTCGGCTAGAGCAAGGAACAGCCAAGAGCTAAAAGCTGACAGCTAAAGGCTCAGAGAAGAGACGAAAGCAATGGCGATGTTGACAAAGAAACTCGATGCCAACCAGTACAACCTGAAAGATCAGGTCGTGGCGATCAATCGCGTGACCAAAGTGGTGAAGGGCGGCAAGAACATGTCGTTTGCCGCGCTGGTGGTGGTGGGAGATGCCGGTTCGGGTGTAGTGGGATACGGATCAGGTAAGGCGAAGGAGGTTCCTCAGGCGATTCGCAAGGGGATCGAGAGCGCCAAGAAGAACCTGGTCAAGGTGCATCTGACCGAGACGACCATTCCGCATCAGGTCCTCGGACGCTACGGTTCAGGCCAGGTGCTGTTGAAGCCGGCGCCGGAAGGCACGGGCGTAATCGCGGGCGGTGCGGTGCGCGCGGTGATGACGTCGGTCGGCGTACAGAACGTGCTGACCAAGAGCATCGGATCGCCTAATCCGCACAATGTGATCAAGGCCACCTTCGACGCGCTGACGCAGTTGCGCGACAGGGGCGAAGTGGCCGCAGCGCGTGGCAAACAGGCGGAGCAGTTGTGATGGCAAAGACCAAAACCATTCGCATTGAGTACTACCGCTCGGCCATCGCCACGCCCACCAAGCACAAGCTGGTGATCAAGGGCCTGGGCTTCACGCATCTCAACCAGGTCGTGGAACGCGAAGACACGGAATCGGTGCGTGGCATGGTGAAAGCCGTGCCGCACCTGGTGAGAATTCTGGAAAAATGACCGCGCACGGTCATTTTTCCAGAATTCAGCTATTAGCCATTCGCTCCATCGTGCAAGAGTCGAAACTCGGGGCGCTGCCTCAAATGGAGCTAATAGCTGATTTACAACGCGAGTCGGCGGCCTAAGCTTCCGGCGTTATAGCGAGGAGAATATGGCAAAGAATCTTTCGAATTTGCGCGCGCCCCGCAAGGCTAATATCGGGCGCAAGCGCGTGGGCCGGGGCATGGGATCCGGCATGGGCAAGACCTCAACCCGCGGCCACAAGGGCCAGGGATCGCGGTCCGGCTCCAGCCTGATGCGTGGTTTTGAGGGCGGCCAGATGCCGCTGCATCGCCGCCTTCCCAAGCGCGGCTTCACCAACATCTTTCGCACCGAATACACCATTGTGAACCTGGACCGGATCGGGGAATCCGGTGTCGCCGAGATCGGCCTTGACGATTACCGCAAGCTGGGCTTGGCGTCGAGCAAGAAAGCTTTGATCAAGGTTCTGGGTTCGGGCGAGCTCAAGAAGCCCGTGACGGTTCATGCCCACAAGTTTTCCAAGTCGGCGGCAGAGAAGATTGAAAAGGCCGGTGGCAAGGCCGTCGTCGAGGGAGCTCCGGCGCCGGCGACGGCGTAGGAAGACAGCTTTCAGCCGTCAGCTATCAGCTTGGTCGTGCCGGGTTGAATCTGAGTGCGTGGTAAGTCTGAAAGCTGACAGCTTGCACGTGTGATGTAACTCACGTCGGGAGTTCCCGGGTTTGGGTAGGCTGAAAATACCGGAACTCCGTAAGATGGAATGGGCAGCAAGTTTCGAGCGGCGCTGGGGCGCCTGAAGCGGATAAGGCCATATGATTGAGAAGTTTCTCAATATCTTCCGGATTCCCGACCTGCGGAAGCGGGTGCTCTTCACCCTCGGTATTCTCGCGGTCTATCGCCTCGGTGCATGGATTCCTACGCCGGGCGTGAACTACCACCAGCTGGAGCTGCTGTTCAGTTCGCAAAGCGGGTCCGCCCTGGGGCTGATGGACCTGTTCAGTGGCGGCACGCTGCGCCGTATGACCATCTTCGCGCTGGGCATCATGCCCTACATTACAGCGTCGATTATCTTTCAGCTCTTGACCGTCGTCTATGAGCCGCTGGCGCGCATTCAAAAGGAAGGCGAACTCGGGCGGCGGAAGATCACGCAGTGGACCCGCTATTTGACGGTGGTTCTGGGCGCGTTGCAGTCGATTGGTATTGCCGCAATCCTGACCAAGCAGGGGCTGGTCCTCGATCCCGGGCCGGGATTCATTCTCATGACCGTGCTGACGCTGACCACCGGCACGGCCTTCATCATGTGGCTGGGCGAGCAGATTACCGATCGCGGCATCGGCAATGGCATGAGCCTGTTGATCTTCGCCGGTATCGTAGCGGGGCTGCCGCGCGGCATTGCCGACCTGGTGCAGAAGATTCAGACCGACGCCTGGGGTCCCATGACGATTGTCGTGGTCGCGCTACTGGTCGTCGGCATGGCTGCGGTGGTTGGATTCATCGTATTTGTGGAGCGCAGCGAGCGGCGTATCCCCATCCAGAGCGCGCGGCGCATTGTCGGCCGGCGCATGATGGGCGGCCAGTCGAGCCATCTGCCTTTGAAGGTGAACTCGGGCGGCGTCATGCCCATTATCTTCGCCAGTTCCATTCTTTCGGCGCCGATGCTCTTCAGCCAGGTGAGCTGGGTGCAGAACAACAAGCTCCTGCAGCCCATCATCACCGCGCTCACGCCGGGATATCCCTGGTATGAGCTGCTGAACGTCCTGGGCATTATCTTCTTTGCTTATTTCTACGTTTCCATTGTGATGAGGCCTGACGACATTGCTGACAACTTCCGCAAGTCTGGATCCTTTATCCCCGGGATCCGGCCCGGCAAGCGCACGTCCGACTTCATCAACGACATCCTTACACGAATTACGCTGGTAGGCGCACTCTACCTGATCTGTGTCCAGATGGTCCCCACATTTCTCATCTCGGGCATTCGCTTCGACAAGATTTGGCTTATCGGGAGGTATTTCGAGAGTCTTCCTAACTGGATGATTCACGGAATGAACGTGAACTTCTACTTTGGCGGCACCTCTCTGCTCATCGTGGTGGGTGTTGCCATGGATACCGTTAACCAGATCGAATCGCAGCTCATCATGCGTCACTACGATGGCTTTTCCCCGCGCTCCGGTCGCATTCGCGGAAGGAAAACGTGGTAATGTCTTTATCATCAATGACTTCGTTAGACATCGGCCGGGCAGCGGAAGCAGAAACCGTTCCCGGCCCGATTCTTTTGTTGGGAGCTCCCGGCGTGGGCAAGGGGACCCAGGCCAAGGAGTTGGTGAAGATTTGGGGCATTCCCCAGATTTCGACCGGCGATCTGTTGCGCGCAAATGTGGCTGAAGGAACGCCTCTGGGCAAGGTGGCCAAGGAGATCATGGGGCGGGGTGACCTGGTTCCCGATTCCCTGGTCAACGAAATGGTCGCGATCCGGCTTCTGCAGCCGGATACGGCGCGCGGATACATCCTTGACGGCTATCCCCGGACACTGGGGCAGGCCAACTGGCTCGACGGGCGGCTTGCGGCGCAAATCGAGGCCCTGCCGGTAGTTGCGGTCAGCATCCAAGTGAACTATAATCAATTGTTGCGCCGCATTACGGGGCGCCGGAACTGCCCTGTCTGCCAGACCATCTACAACATCTACATGAATCCGCCAAAGAAGGATGGGTTCTGTGATGTTGAAGGTGCGGCGCTGGTCCAGCGAGCCGACGACACGGAAGAGGTTTTCAAGGAGCGCATGCGCGCTTACCAGGCTCTTACCGCGCCTGTTGTCGAGCACTATCGGGAGCTGGGACGTTTCGAAGAAGTAGATGGAGACCGGCCGATCGCTGCGATCGCTGCCGGTATTGTTGCTGCCGTCCAGCGCCTCCGCAAGCGAGCGTAGACGCGGCAGTGGTTTGTGCGTGGAGCGGCAGGGCTCATTTCAGGGTCGGGGCCAGTTGATGACCTCAGCCCGATGAGAGTTTTGCTGATCACTGAACCCTGACACCTGAAAGCTGATTTCTGTGGCTGTCGTACTGAAGTCGTCGAAAGAGATCGAGAAGATGCGCCGCGCGGGCCAGGTAGTTCGCGAGGTGCTCGAACTCGTGCGCAGCAAGGTGAAGCCGGGCGCGACGACATTCGATCTTGAGAAGGCAGCGAACGAACGGTTGAACGAATTGGGCGTGAAGGCCGCATTCAAGGGCTACCACGGATTTCCCTGCGTGCTCTGCACCTCGGTGAACAGCGAGGTGGTGCACGGCATTCCCTCGCCGAAGCGGGTTCTGAAAGAAGGCGACATTGTTTCGGTCGACTTCGGCGTGGTGATCGACGGCTACTACGGTGATGCAGCGATCACGGTGCCGGTGGGCAAGATCGACGAGAAGGCCCAGCGGTTGTTGAAGACGACGGAGGCATCACTTCGTGCAGGGATTGCGGCGGTAAGGCCGGGCGCGACTCTGGGCGATGTGGGTGCGGCAGTGCAGAGCGTGGTTGAGGGCGAGGGTTTCTCGGTGGTTCGCGATTTCGTGGGCCACGGCATCGGCGCCCACATGCACGAAGATCCGCAGGTGCCGAATTTCGGCGAAGCGGGCCAGGGCATGAAGCTCAAGGCAGGCATGGTGATCGCCATTGAGCCCATGGTGAATGCCGGAAGGCCCGATGTGAAGGTGCTGGATGACGGCTGGACGGCCGTGGCCAGCGATGGGAGCATGAGCGCGCACTTCGAGCACACCGTAGCGGTGACTGCCGATGGCGCGAGGATTTTGACCGAGTAGCAATACTCAGGTCCTAACGCAAAGGCGCGCGAGCGCCAGAAGTGGACACTGATTGTCGAAGGAAGATGCGATTGAGGTCATGGCGACGGTCCTGGAGACGTTGCCCAACGCGATGTTCAAGGTCAAGCTCGAGAACAACCACGAGGTCTTGGCCCATGTCTCGGGAAGGATGCGCAAGAACTTCATCCGGATCCTGCCCGGCGACCGCGTAGCGGTGGAATTGAGTCCTTACGACCTGAATCGCGGAAGGATTGTGTACAGATACAAGTAGCTGTTGGCCATTTGCCCTTGGCGGTTAGCCGTCCGCGCCGAATGATGATCTTTGCGCGATGGGCTAAGAGTTGATGGCTAAGGTTAAAGCGTGGAAAGAGATTCCGTGCCGGTTTATCGGGCGCAGAAAAGGGTAGCAAAACAATGAAGGTCCGGGCATCGGTAAAGAAGATTTGCGTCAAGTGCAAGGTGATTACTCGCGCAGGCGTGGTACGCGTGATCTGCGAGAATCCCAAGCACAAGCAGCGCCAGGGATAAGCAAGGCCTGGCAGGTGGGAGAACTTCCACTCCAGGGTTCTGGTATCAGGTTCAGGGATCAGAAGATCAACGCAGAAGCGATCGTCCAACTGACACCTGAAACAGGGACCCTGGGAAGAGGCTAGTTAGCTTGAGTCAAGGCTTGCGATGAACCTCGGGAAGCGTTCCGGATAACCCGTGCGAACCGGCTGATGCCGGAGGCACACAACCAGTAAAGGAACACGAAAATGGCACGTATTGCTGGCGTCGATCTTCCGCGCAACAAGCAGGCGAGGATCGCGCTCACTTACATCTTCGGTATCGGCCAGCCCCGCGCTCGGAAGATTCTCGACAAGGCGAACGTGGATGCCTTCAAGAAGGTCGAGGCTCTGGGCGAGGAAGAGGTCAACCGCATCCGCCAGGTGATTGAAGACGAAGGCGACGTCGAGGGCGATCTTCGCAAAGACGTTTCCATGCACATCAAGCGCCTGATCGACATCCAAAGCTATCGCGGCCTGCGTCATCGCAAGTCGTTGCCGGTTCGCGGGCAGCGCACCCACACCAATGCCCGCACTCGCAAGGGCCCGCGCAAGGGCACGATTGCCGGCAAGAAGAAAGCGACGGCGAAGACCTAATGGCGAAACCGGAACAGAAAGCCGAAGGCGGCAAGAAGGGCAAGACCAAGAAGTTCAAAAAGCGCGAGCGCAAGAATGTGCCGTTCGGCATCGTGTACATTCAGGCCTCGTTCAACAACACTATTGTGACGATCACCGACCCTGTGGGCAACACCCTGAGCTGGAAGAGCTCGGGCTCGCTGGGATTTCGAGGATCGCGCAAGGGGACGCCTTTTGCGGCGCAGCAGGCGGCATCGAATGCTGCCGGCATGGCGCGTGATCACGGCGTGCGCGCCGTGGAGGTGCGGGTTGCCGGTCCGGGATCGGGCCGGGAATCAGCTATTCGCGCCATCGCTGCGGCAGGCATCGAAGTCAAGACGATTCGCGACGTGACTCCGGTGCCCCACAACGGTTGCAGGCCGCCGAAGAGACGCAGAGTGTAAGAAGCAGCCAGGAGCTATGAAGGTAACAACGGGCCGGGACGAAGCGTCCCATGGCAGGAATTCAGTCGCAACGCTCAAGCCAAAGCCGATCGCATTTGCAAGAGGAGCTGAGAGCGAATAGCTGATGACTGCCTTTCGCGTAAACCGGCCGACATCCGAAGTCAGGAGAAGAAATGGCACGTTATACAGGAGCAGTTTGCCGGCTTTGCCGGCGTGAAGGCACCAAGTTATTTCTGAAGGGCACCAAGTGTACCTCGGATCGCTGCCCGCTTGAGAAGCGCAATTTCCCGCCAGGGCAGCACGGAAAAGACCGCAAGGCCAAGATTGTGGGCTACGGCCTGCAACTGCACGAGAAGCAGAAGGCCAAGCGCATGTACTTTACCCTCGAGGGCCAGTTCCGCGAGTACTACGAGAAGGCCAGCCGATCCACCGCTGTTACCGGTGAGTTGCTCATCCAGCAATTGGAGCGGCGTCTTGACAATGTTACCTACCGGCTGGGATTCGCCATCTCGAGGCGTCAGGCCCGGCAGTTGGTGCGCCACGGGCATGTCACGGTCAACGGGCGCAAGGTGAACATTCCTTCATACCAGGTGAACGCGGGAGACGAGATTGCGGTTCGCGAGAATGCCAAGAAGCTGGTTATTGTGGAGCAGGCTTCGCAATTCGCGGCGTCGAACCCGGTTCCGGTCTGGCTTGAGGCGAACTTTGAGAATCTGTCGGGACGCGTGTTGCACCTGCCCAAGCGCGCCGACGTCAACCTGCCCATCAATGAGCAGTTGATCGTGGAGTTGTACTCGAAGTAACAGCTATCAGCCTTTAGCCGTCAGCTTTTAGCTTCGTTGTGCGGGAGCCGGCCAATTTGGCCTTGGCACGACGAGCTAATGACTCATAGCTAACGGCTCAGAGCTGCATTCCAACCAAGGAGAACTTGCGCGGCCGCCGCAAAATGCATCGCGACGTACACGCCGTGCGGGAAACGAGAGACGAATATGTTGTGGAGAGGATTCCAAAAACCGAAGCGCCTTGCGGTCGATGCCGAGACGCTTAGCGACACTTACGGAAAGTTCAGCGCCCAGCCGTTCGAGCGGGGCTTCGGCACCACCATCGGCAACGCATTGCGCCGTACCTTGCTCAGCTCCATCGAAGGCGCAGCGGTCACCGCGGTGCGCATCGAAGGCGTGCTGCACGAGTTCCAGTCCATCACCGGCGTGGTTGAAGACGCCACCGACATCATCCTCAACCTCAAGCAGATTCCCTTCAAGCTTGCGGGCGACGGCCCCAAGGCTCTGTACCTGCGCGCCGACCAGCCAGGCATTGTGACCTCGGGCATGATCGAGGCCGACGGCGACGTCGAGATTCTCGATAAGAACGTGTATCTGGCTACTCTGTCTGAGGGCGGCAAGCTCGACATGGAGATGCGCCTGAAGCGCGGTCGCGGCTATGTCTCCGCCGACAAGAATTTCGATGCCGACCTGGGGCTGGGTTTTATCCCCGTGGATTCGGTTCACTCGCCCGTGCGCCGCGTGAACTACGTTGTCGACGCCGCGCGCCTGGGACAGATCACCGACTACGACAAGCTGACCATGGAAGTGTGGACCAACGGCGCTGTGCTGCCTGCCGATGCCATCGGCCTGGCCGCCAAGCTGCTCAAAGACCACATGAACATCTTCATCAACTTCGAGGAAGAGATTGAAGCCGAAGCACGCGGCGAAGAAGGCCGCATCCTGCTGCGCAACGACAATCTCAATCGCAGCGTGGAAGAGCTGGAGCTTTCGGTGCGCAGCTACAACTGCCTGAAGAATGCCAATATTCAGACCATCGGCGAACTGGTGCAGAAGACTGAAGCCGAGATGCTGAAGACCAAGAACTTCGGCCGCAAGAGCCTGAACGAGATCAAGGAGATCCTGGCGCAGATGGGATTGTCGCTGGGCATGAAGATTGATGAACAGGGTAATGCGGTGCCGGGACCGACCAGCATTCCGCCGCAGACCGCGTTGGCCGGCGGTTTCGGGCGCTACGACGACGAAGACGAACCGCTCGACTCAGTGGACCTGCAATTGCCCACCGAGACGGAGAATTTCTAACAGGCAGGGACCGGGGAATAGGGACCAGGGATTAGAAAGGCCATCGCGCGCCGAGTCCCTCGTTCCTGGTCCCTCAGCCCCTGGAAGGAAAAAACATGCGCCATCGCAATGCAGGATACAAACTCGGACGCAACACCAGCCATCGCCGCGCGCTCCTGCGCAACCTGGTCACTTCGGTGATTGAGGAAGACCGCGTAGAGACGACAGTGGCCAAGGCCAAGGCGGTGCGTCCGCATATCGAGAAGATGATCACACTAGGGAAGAAAGGCGATCTGCACTCGCGCCGGCAGGCGCTGGCCTTTCTCCGCACCGACGAGGCCGTCAAGCGGCTCTTCGACGTTGTCGCTCCGCGCTACGGCGACCGCAACGGCGGCTACCTGCGCATCATCCGCACCGGCTTTCAACAGGGCGATGGCGCCGACAAGGCGTTCATCGAATTGCTGGGCGCCGAGAAGCAGCTTGAAGTGAAGCGCCAGAAGCGCGCCGATCTGAAGGCCAAGAAGCGCGCCGAGCTGGAGAAGCAGCTGGAAGAGCAGAAGAAGGAATCGGAAGAGCCTGAAGGCGGCGAACAGGCTGCATAGACCTGTCCCCCCATAAGGCCAATCCAACGGGCGCGTTCCCTTGCGGAATGCGCCCGTTTTGTCTTCGACCGCGCCATCCATCGAGAGAGCACCGCAATATTAGATTTGGTCATGCGAACTGCCGCGAGTGTGCTCACAGCTTTGTTGTTTGTATTCATGGCGTCCGCTCAAGTCGCTCTCACGAATAAGCCGGACGAAACAGCCGATGAGCAAAGTGGCTATTGCCCGCGGACGCACAATCTGGAGGCGAAGCCCTCTGCCAAATATTGGCTCGAAGGCGTGATTGGTTCCAGGACCGTCAAGATGTACCTGGAGCGCGGCGGTTCGGGTGCTGTCGGGCTGTTCTACGAGCCGAACGCCGATTGGACCCCCGTATTTCTCGGGGGAAAGTGGGAGGCCGGCGGACTCGATGTCTCCGCCTGGTCCGGCAGCAAAGCTCTTGATCCCGAGACTGATGCGCCTTTCGGTCGCCTGCAATTGCGCTCTGAAGGAAATCTCTTTCTCGGCGAATGGACGCTCAAAGGCAGCGACCATGCAGAGCCCGTTCGCCTTTCAGCGGTTCCAAAAAATGGCTGCGCCGGGAAGGAAGCGTGGACGCGCTTCGATAACCCGAAGTGGCCTTTTTCCTTCTCGTACCCGTCATCGTGGAAGCCCCTGGAAGAGACAGAAGGAGGAGAAAACCACATTCGTCTGGTCTGTCCCGATCCGGAAGAGATGGCTTACGACACCGACATCACCGTCTCTGAAGGCTTGGGTGACGCGGCAAAATCAAGCAGACTGGTGCGGTGCGGCAATGAATGGAGATATGATGCCGACTGCGGCGACGACCTCAAGAATTCTGCCTTCAGTCACATTCCAGTGCAGAGCGTGCGTCACGGCATGAAGATCCTGGATATCAGCGATCGCGAATGGCGACTCTATTGCCGCGACGGAGGCTACGTCGGACAAAGCGACGGCACAGACCTCATAGTTCTTCTGAAGAATGGATGGGTCGAGATCAGCGGCGAAAATCAGCCTTCCGATATTGTTGGACGTATCGTGGACACCATTCAAACGCACACGGCCAAATAATTCTGTGAGCGAATCAGAAGCGCGTTTTATTTTCTTAGATCCGGCGGGAACCACGTGAACTGGAATGTCGCCAGTGTGTCACTTTGCAGTCCCGGCTTGTAGATCGGGGCCTGCCATCGCTCGTACTGCACCAGGCCCCGCAACTCAAAGTCGTTTCGAAAACGCTTGGTAGCCTCGACAGCAAAGTCGTTTTGCGTTGTTCCTCCCGGAATAAAACCTCCCGATGCTTTCGCGTTCCGATACTGGAATTGCACGTCTTCGCGCGGCGAAAGATGCCAGGTAAGCCAGACTTGACCACCCTTGCCCTGTCGCCCAATCCAATCGCCGGGAAGAAAGCCGTTGTTGGTCGGACCCTGGCGCTGGATGGTCTCCCAGTAGAGGAACTGTCCTTGATTGATGAGGGCGGTACCGCGAGGAACCCCATGGCTGGTGGGTTCGGTGTTTCCTGCCTCCAACCGAAGGTCGAGGTGCTCCAGCCCGGGAAATCGCGCCAGATAAATTCCCGGGTGGTAGCCGGCGCGGCGCGGCGCGCTGATCGGACTTACGTCGTCATGCGCAACGGAGTCGGCGTAGAGCGTCACCCAATGACTGAGGAAGGGAAGCCTCCAGGTAAAGTCGAAGGTGCCCAGGCGATACCCGGGATCCTTTCGTCCGTATTTTTCATCGGGCGTGACGTTGCGGAGGCTGAAGAAGCTATGCAGGAAGGTATAGAGCGTGATCGGAGCGTGCCCTTCTCCGCCCCACACAGTCAGGCGGTCAAATCCGAATTCCAGGTTGCGCGTGGGTTTGAAGCTGATCTTCTCCATGTGGACCCAGGGATTGCCGGGGTTGATGACGTTGGGAATGTCCGGTGACGGATTGGCCTGGTACGCAGGGTTGGGCACGAACGTGTGGCCGTGCAGGCCGCCCACGAAGAAGTCATAGCGAAACGGGCCAGTGAGGAGCGAAAGCCCGGGAACCCGCACCGGTTCGACCCGGTTGATCTGAAATTCGTAGATATTCTCTGCGTTGTTTCCCCAGAGCATCGACGCGCCCTTGTTGGGCCCGAGCCAATGATCGCTTTTGTCGAATGAGATCTCATGTCCGAGGACATGATAAGAAAGTGCAGCATCGAGGATGCGAACGTTGCCGGTGGTTCCGATCGGCCCTTCGGGTATGGTCGCGAACGTCCGGGTTCCGCTGAAAGGAATGCCGTCGATCGCCTCCGATAGATAAGCAGCGAACAATGAAGAATAGCCCGCCGCCGACGGCGCGTACTGGGTTTCACCGCGGAAATAAAGCGAGAACCGGCCGGCCATGGCGCGCGCGCTGAAACCGCTGTAGTTGTTGAAACTGCTTTGGTAAGGCCGTCCATAGTCATCCACAATTGTCTGGCCGAGATGAAAACTGTCGCGCAAGGGTGTGCCGCTGATGCCGCGGAGCACCGTGTAAGCACTCTCCAACTCGATCCGCGGAGGGGCCGAACCGGCGCTGCGATCGATCTCGGGTTTTATCTCGCGAGCCAGGGCTACGAAGATCGACCTTGCTTCGTCGTTGCCGGTATCGGATTCGACTCGGTCTGCCGTGAGTTCAAGCATGTGCGCAATGCTGGCACGGGTCCAGGGCCGCATGCCGAGATAGGCAGTATCGACGTAGCCGAGCGCGTGCAGGCGATCGAGCGCCTGGTAAATCCAGCTATCGACCGGCACGTAAGCCGAGCCTTCAGTGTCGGGCTCAGCCATCGATGAATCGAGTTGTACGTCGCTTGGGAGCGGATGAGGATCGATGCCCGGCACTTGGGCGAGAGACCATGAGGCCCAGCAAAGGACCGCGGGCAAGAAGAGACTATGGTATCTCAATTACACCTCTGCACAAGTCAATGGAAGCGATTTATCGCATTTGAGATGCATGGTCGCGCAAGATTAAGTCTCAATAAATCCTGCATATATGTTAATTGCAGGGCCTCCAGCGATGAAGACAGGGAGGTTGTTGGCGGCCAGGCATCGAGCTGACGAAATCAGGCCTCGCCGGCAAGGGCTGCCGCGCTCGATGCTGCGGACTGCGAAGGAAATTCGAAACGGATGGTCCGGTCAAGACCTTCGCGCAGCGTGAAAGGCGGAACGAATCCGGACTGGGCGACTCGCTCGGCAAGAAATTGAGTATTCTCGCAGAACTTGTGAACCCGAATCGCGCTCAGGGGGAAAGTCCGGCCGGTCACGCGCCCGATCCCATCAAGGATGCCGGCGCAGACCATTGCCGCAGTCTTCGGGACTCGCATCGCAGGGCCGCCCAGGCCGAGAGAGGAACGAGCAAACTCGACCAGCGCCCGGGTATCCATATCGGGCCCGTCGACATAGTTGAAGATGTGCGTTCCCGGGCCAAGCGTGAGAACGTGAAACAGGAATTGCCCGATGTTGCCGACATAGGCGATCGACTTCTTGTTATTTCCGTTCCCTACCATCCGAAATCGGCCCGCGGCGATCTGACTGAAAAGGTTGTACACATTGCCGCGATTGCCTTCACCGAAGACCGCCGTGGGCCTCACGATGACCAGACTCCGCGAAGGATCCTCGTCTGCCCAGGCGCGATAGACTCCCTCAGCCTGCAACTTTGTCTTGCCATATTCATTGAAGGGCGCGAACGGGCCATCTTCATCGGTGGGCGTCGGGTGAAATCCGTACACGGCTACGCTGCTGGTAAAGACGATCTTCTCGATTCCTGAATTGCGTGCTTCCATGCAGACGTTCGCTGCGCCGTCGACATTCGTTTCCTGATAGAGCGAAAGCGGGCGGACGTCGTCCCGGTGCGCAGCGGCAAGATTGATGATGACGCTGGCCCCGCGCATGGCTAGTGCGAGAGTCTCGGGCCGGCGCACGTCGCAGAGAGTCCATTGATCAGCGAAGGCCTGACTCTGTCGCAAATCGCCGATGCGGAATGGAATATGACGCTCGGCGAACAATCGGGCGAGTCGTGTGCCGATGAAGCCGGAGCCGCCGAGGATAAGAATCTGTTGTTCAGCAACTAATGAAGCATCGTCTTGCATGGTTCGCTCTCCATCATCGTGCAATTACGATGGCGCGATCCGGGACTTTCAAGAATTCTGCAGAACTTCTTCGTAAATTCGCATGGTCCTCAAACACATCAGGTCCGCGGAATATTCCGCGTTGACTCTTATCTTAGCCTCCGTACCCAGCCGCTCGCGAAGCGCCCTCTCATCCAGCAGCGACTGAATGGCGTCGCGGAGCGCAGCCGGATCCCCTGGAGGCACGGTGATTCCTGTCTCGCCGTTAACCGAAACTTCGGGGACGCCGGAATCGATGTCGCAATTCACAACCGGAACTCCCGCTGCCATGGCCTCCAGTTGGACAAGTCCAAACGCTTCGGCGCGCGTCACCGAGGGGAGGACGAAGACGGATGCAGCCGCAAAATACGGCCGCGTGTCATCCACGCGCCCGGGCATGATGACCTTGTCGCCAACGCCTTCGGATGTCGCGAGACGCAGTAAGTCATCGCGCATGGGGCCGATTCCTATCAGCAACAGCTTCATTTGCAGGCGCTTCATCGCGCGAATCAAGATGTCGAATCCCTTATAGGGAACCAGTCTTCCCACCGCCAGGATGAAACCCTCGGGAAATTGCACGCGTAGTTTCCCGAGGGTTTCCGGGTCGGCAGCCGCGGCAAACTGAGGATCGATGCCGAGCGGAACAATGCTGCACTTTCCGCGAAAATCCGCCAGTTCCGGCGACGACTCAAGGTATCGGCGCGAAGTAACGCATATCCGGCTTGCGCGCTCCATGAGGCGAAACACGATCGGGTCGCTCGCCTTGCGGAGAAACCTTCTTCCCATCGTGTCAGCATGATGAGTGATGATCAACTTCGCCGGGTGCCTGCTCATCAGAAACGACAGCGCCGCGCCAGGATTCGGTGTATGAATATGCACGAGATTAGCAGGAGAGCGAGCGATCGCGGCGGGCAGGCCCGGACAAACCGGCATCGAAGAGACCGCGGCCACGCGCCCGACCCGCATCACGGTCACGCCTTCGGTCACGGATTGATCTGACCGCCATCCGCTGTTCGAGACGATAACCTTAACTTTCGCGGTTTGGGCCTGCCGCGTCGCCAGGTCCCGCAGGTGCGTCTCCATCCCGCCGGCGTGGGGCGGATAAAACTTCCCTATGTGCAAGATTGAGAAGTGGCTTGCCGCTGGCGCACCGGCCATGTGCCGTATCATAGCAGGGCGGGAACGGAGCGTTGTCACCCTCTGAGCTCACAATAGAACTGCGCACTGTCGATGATTCAACCAACGCTGGAGCCAGCATCGATCACGGTCAATGGCAGGTTTCTCTCGCAGTCTATGACCGGCGTGCAGAGGTATGCCCACGAACTTTTGAACGCGCTTGACTCGCTTTTGAGCAACGGTCAGATCGAACCAGTTCCGGTGACCGTTGTTGCCCCGCCCGATGTCGAGAGCTTCCCACCGTGGCGCCGGTTGCGCACACGGCGAGCCGGGCGTTTCACCGCGCGGCTCTGGGAGCAGCTCGATCTCGCGAGGCTGGCAAGAGGCACTCTCTTGTTCACGCCTTGCGGAGGCGCTCCGCTGCTCCATGACCGGCAGGTTGTGACGATTCACGATGCGGCTCCCTTCACCACGCCTCGCGCCTACTCCCCGGTTTATCGAACCTATTACAAAACGCTGCAGCGGCTACTGGCCCGGAGAACTTCGCATCTCCTTACTGTGTCTCAATTCTCGAAAGCAGAGCTCGTTCGCGCACTGCGTGTTCCCGAAAGCAAGGTGTCCTTCTTCTGGCTGTCGGGAGAGCACATTCTGCGGGCCAAGAGCGACGATACCTTGATTGAGAGAAATCACCTCGCCCCCGGCAAGTACGTTCTGGCTGTCGGGTCGGATAACCCGAACAAGAACACTCGCGGGCTCGTCGAAGCCTTCTCACACCTGCAGGATTTGGATTTGACCCTGGTGATCGCGGGAGGGGCGAACACCGCTGTCTTTGGCAAAGCAGGACGGATTGCGGGGCCCGTGAAACTATTCGGCATGGTGAGTGACGCTGAGTTGCGGTCCCTCTACGAGCACGCGGCCTGCTTCGTTTCCCCGTCCTTTTATGAGGGTTTCGGGCTTCCTCCGCTGGAAGCGCTCACGCTGGGTACGCCGATTGTCGTTTCCAGGGCCGCTTCGCTGCCCGAGATCTTCGGCGATGCGGCGGTCTACTGTGATCCGCACTCGCCGCGAGATATCGCGGATAGAATCCGGGATATTTTCGAGGGCGCGCCCAACAGGGAGGCTGCGAGGTCATACGCTTCGCGGTTCACGTGGGAGCGTTGCGCGCGGGAAACATGGGCGGTGCTACAAAACGCTCTTCGCCTCTAGTTGGATTGCTTGGGCCACAAAACGCCGGACGATGCCCGGCTTGCCTGAATCTTCACGCGCTAGCGGAACGAATGATTCTGTGACGCAAAGCCGGGAGCTTGACCGTCCTCTTTGCTGTGCTTACGAGCGGAGAATTGAAGCCCGAGATTTCCAGGCACAGCACTGCGTACACGGCAAATTGATATCGCGGCTGAAATACCGGTGTTGCCGCTGTGGCAAGAAGGTAGATTGCCGACCAATAAATGGGCGCCTTTTGGAGGCTCAACTTCTTCTTGAAGAGTGCAACCAGAGATACAACGAACATTGCGACACAATGAAAAGGAATCGCGAACGAATTCTGAATGTCAGAAAAATCATTCTTCAAGTAATCCGTAAAAAAATAGGTCGGCCTCAGGACCTCGCCCCAGAGATTCAATATGATCTTGGGGGCGAAGATGAGCGGAAAGCCATAATGAGCCTGGATCTCGTTCAGCGTCGGCATGAAATTGCCTCGGGCAGAAACGACCAGCAACGACATCAGGCCCTCGAGGCCCGCGTTAAAGGCGAGCGGATAGATGACTGTGATCCCGACAACCATCAGTGCCAGCACGAGGCGAGGTCGCCCCCGAAAGGGCGATTTGCGATGCTCAACGAGTAGAAACAAAACTGTGACAAGCGCCTGCTCCCATCTCGCCATGATTGCGGTCAACAACACACAAATTAGAAGCACGCGCGAACGGGGTTCACGGCTAATGTACAGCATGAGAAGCATGACCGATAGAAATGACAGGATTTCCTTGTTCAGAGTGAGCAGGCTTGGGGTTGTAAGAGGATTGAGGACGATGGCCCAGAAGAACGCTCCGAGCTGAACTCCAGGAAGTGAATCTGCGATGCAGAGACAGATGAGGAAGAAGGCGAGATTGAGTATCGCGATTCCGAAGATGCTGGGAATGAGCTTTGCAATCGCGATTGGGCCAAGAAAATTGCCCCCGATTGAAACCAGCGGCGATTGAGCCAATCTTATGGTGTCGTTGGGAACGACTTCCGTAATTGCGAGATAGACTGCAGAATCCGCTCCGATGCGCAGGCTATTTCCACCGAGAAACGAAGGTCTTACATAGGCAAAAAAGAGCCAGAGGCACAAGACGAGGTAGCTCACGATGAACCACAGCAGGATCCACCGCCAGATCGTTGCTTTAGGCTGCCTGCAAGTCACCCGATGCGCCTCTCATCTCTGTCGAATGTCAAATCTCGCGCCAGCCGATCTGTCGATGTCTCAGCGAGCCTCAGTCCGGAGAAAACGGCCTTAGCGCCCCCGAAGTTCCCCATCGCAAGCCTGAAAAGGATGCCCCCAATCAGCAGACAGGCAACTACCGGAGCGGCGATGGGAAAGTTTCTCATCGTGAAGAGCATGCGGCCTCGCGAGGAGAAATAATCCGAGATGTCACTGCGGCGCCTGTGCGCAAATGCTGTGCCGGCCGACGCGCCTTGTTTGTGGTATACCACGGACTTAGGGGCGTAGCACAAATAGTACCTGCCTTTGGCGCGAATCGCCCAATCGATCTCCTCGAAATAAAGAAAGTAAGATTCATTCATGAGACCGACATCTTGAAGGAATGATTTGCTGACCAGCATGGACGCCCCAATCACATACCTCAACTTCGGCTCAACGAGCCCCGCATCGGGAATCTTGTCTTTCGAAATTCCTCGGCCAATGTGGCTGCTTCTCGCAAGCCACTTGTTGTAACCCGCGCCTCCCAGAGCTTGAATGCGGTCAGGTTTTTCGTACTCAACCAGTGTTGATCCGCACAGCCCCGCTTCAGGACGCTCCTGCATTCTCTCAACCATCTCCGAAAGTGCAGTGGGCGCCACGACAGTATCGCTATTCAGGAGCCAGGCGAATTCAAAATCGCCGGCGGATAGCGCGTACCTCAGCCCCACATTATTCCCGCCGGCGAATCCGAGATTGAAACCTGTATGGATCACCACGAGGCGAGCCGGATGGTTCGCCATAACTCTCTCAGGCGCAGAAATTTCAAGGAACCCGATCGGCTTGGGAACCGCAGGCTGCGTTAGAAATGCCAACGTTGGATTCGCGGCGCTTGCATCCAACTCGCCGTTCGCCCACGCCTTGATCTTTTCAGTTGACCCGTCGGTAGAGCCGTTGTCGCAAACCACCACCGTGAATTCGGGGTGATCGAGCCGAAAAAGTGATTCCAGGCATTCGATCGTGTCCCGCCAGCCGTTCCAATTGACGAGGATGATATACACACGTGGCATCGGGCGGGTTCAGCCTAGGAAACAGCGGCAGGTGCTTCCAGGGGTGGGTTTCTCAGACTTTGCAGTAGAAGCCAGTTTACTACCGCCAGCGTTCCGTCTGTTGCCAGGCTTGCCCAGGCAGCGCCGAGCCAGCCGCGGCTTGGAATCAGCCAGAAATTGAGGCCAAGGTTCAACGCCGCTGCGGCAACTTGCGCCCAGGTCCGATAGCGCTGAAATCCCATCCCCGTCACCGCACTTCCGGTAAGCTGGTGCACGCCTCGGAAGGCGGGGAGCAGGCAGAGCCAGCGAAGCGCCATCACGCTCTCCTTGAAGCCATTCCCGATGATTAGAGGGATCAGTGGCGCCGCAGCGAACATGCAGACAGCCGCGAGAAGCCCGACCAGTGCGGCCCGTCCGGCGAGCCGGATCGACAGGTTTCTCACGGTGGCCGCGCCCTGGCTACTTTGACGCATATAGCGCGGCAGCGCTGCTGCATCGAGGGCAGAGATGGGGATTGTGGCCACATCCACGATGCGATAGGCCATGGTGTAGATGCCGTTGGCGATATTCATGCCATAGTGGCTGAGCATGGTTTTATCGATGTCGTTATAGACCGACTGCGTGGAGCCTGCCACCGAGAAATTGAGACCCTCGCCCAGTCGCGAGAGGAGAAGACGCAACGAAAAAGCGGGCGCGCCATAGCGTAGGATCACGATCGTGCAGCCGGCAACTGCCGCGAGCGCGGAGACGAAGAACGATGCCAGAGCCCACTGCCAGGCCGTTCCGTGCTGCACGATCGAAGACAGTGCGAGAACAGCGATGAGACGAAGGAAGCTTGTCAACAGGTTCATGGTCGCCGTCAGCTGCAGTTTCTCGAACGCCTGGAACAAGTGACCGATGCAGATCACGAGCTGCCTGCAGACGCACTCGCCCAGCGCCACCAGCAGGGTGACCGAAGCACTGGCGGGATCGAGCAAATGCGGCGCGATGAGATAGAGAATGACGGTGATGATCGACCCTGCGCCGAGAGTCGCCATCAGAATGTTGCCCCAATACACCGGGAAGTTCCTGGGTTCGGTGCTCACGTGCCGCATGAAGACCAGGCCGGAGCCGAGTGCGCAGTAAGGAGATGCGATGGAGACAAAAGCGAACGCGCCAGCGAAGATTCCGTACTGCTTCACTCCCAGCAACCGTGCGAGGAGGATGAAATAGGCGGCCTGCAGCAGGAGATTGGTTCCCTGCCCGAGGAGCATCCAGCCCGCGTTATGGGCGAGTGTGCTGGAACGCAATCTACGGAACTCATCGCTGAGAAAGGCCATACATGGGTTCGCCTGCGCAGTCTGGCTGCGACGTCAGCTTTGCAGCACGCGGCCTCTTCGAACGGAAAGACTGCTGCGGAGGAGCGCAAGCTTGGTGGAGGTTTCCGGATCTTCTCTCATCTGGTCCAGGGCAGCCCGCCAGAGGGCCCAAAAGATTGCGAAGAAGAAACCGAGAACGGTGGCCCCGAGAACAATGAGAGTGCGCTTGGGGAAGGATCGCTTGTCGGGAGGCAGTGCCGGGTCAACCACCTGGACCAGTGCACCTTCCTTCGCCTCATCGAGCTTGGCGAGCTCGAACTGGCGGGCCAGGATATCGAAGATGGTCTCGTAGTACTTCACATCGCGTAGTTTGCGGACATACTCGATTCCGGACTCGGTCACCTTCCCCGTCGGCACGATGATTCCGTCCGAGACGTCGCCTTTGCCGCCCAGCCTTGCCAGTTGCGCTTGCAGGCCGTCCAATTCCTTCTGGGCTTCGATCAGCTGAGCATTTTCGCCGGTGGCGTAGGTCTGCATGGCCTGGATCTGTACTTGTTTGGCCGCAATCTGTGCCCGCAAAATCGCGGCCGACTCGATGAGCGCCCGGGTCTGCGCATCGGGTGCAATCAAGCCTGTCTTTTGCTCGGTCTCTGCAAGCGATTGCTCTGCGTTCCCCAGGTTCTCATTGGCCTGTTTAAGCTGCTGCTCGAAGAACAAGCGGCGCTGTCCGGCCTCAGTGATAGCAAGATGCTGCGAAAGCTCGCGGAATCGGTCGACGTAACCGTTGGCAAGCTCGGCGGCCCGCTGCGGATCGTGATCTTCGACCGAAAGATGGATCAGGCCGTCTTTTCCGCTGCCATCGACGGTGGCGCGGTGCTCGAATTTTCTGCGAGCATCGGAAAGTAACTTTTCGCGGTACTCCTGCATCAGGCCGAAATGCTCGATCATGGCGTTTTCGACTGTGTGGCTTTTGAACATCGCCACATACATGTCGTTGGGATTCCTGAAGAAGCTGTTTCCGCCCGCTGCGGCGACCGCCGCCACTCCGGCAAATCCGCCGAACTGCGTCGCCAGTTGATTACTCAAAGAAGAGTTCTGTTGCGGCGGGAGCAAGATCACCGTTGCCGTATACATCTTGGGCAGAAGCAGCGAAACAACAACGGCTACGATCGCGAACACCGCCGTAATCCAAAAGATCAGGCGCTTGCGCAGGCCAAGAACGATGAGCAGATCAAGGAGGGAGAGTTCGCCATCCTTTTGGACGGTCCGCGCGGAGGCTGCTGTCGTCGCAGCTGGCGCCGCGCGCTCTTCAAAATCGGAAACGGGAGTCTGCGTAGCCATGATTGCCTGTCCGAGCATCAAACTGGCGCTCAATCCCTCCTGAATTCTACAGGAGGCGCCGAAACCGGCCGCTATTGGATTACGTTCAGTGCCGCCGCTCCCAGTGCGAGCTGCGAGAACATCTGCGACCAGTTCAAGATGCCATAAAGCGGTGAAGGCTTGTAAATCTTTTCGGGTACCACGATGGTATCGCCCGGGTAGATGTGCAGGCCGTCGAACTCGCTTCCCCACGGCCCGCTGCTGGTATTGCGGCTCACGACTTCGCCATCGGCGCGGATGATGAACTCCCGGCGCCGGTCGGCATCCTTGGTGGCGCTACCGGCGCGCCGTAAGTAGCCCCCCGCGCGCAGTTGATCTGCATAAAGAAAGGAATTCTGGTCGTAGACCGCCCCGACCACGTTGACGGTTGCCGGAATGTGAGGAACAACAAAGCGATCCCCATCCTCCAAAGCGAGATTGGGAAGGCTTTGGACTCCTGAGCTTGCGGGCTGGAGCGACAGGACAATGCGCCCAGTGGCGCGAATTTGCCGCAAACTGGACAAAAGGGTCTGCTCGCTGCTTTGGGCGACTGAACCGCCTGCGAGTCCCTGAGCCACAGGAGATGAGGCGAGGTTCACGACGTTGCGCTGGATCGCCAACGTCAAGCTCTGCACGTATTCGTCAATTCGGGCCTGTTGAACAGCGCGGGTCGAAACCCGTGTGAACTCCGAGGCATAAAGATATGCATTTTGTGTGAGGCCGCCGGCCCGCTCGACAAGATGGCGCAACGTTTCACCGGGCTGGACGGAATAGACTCCCGAATGGAGAAACTCGCCCTCCAGCCGCACCAGCTTGGTTTGCTCCGCCACCGGCACATTGATATCGGCCTGGGAAAAGACGGTGACCACATCGCCGGCCCGCAGGTCCAGGTCCTGCGAGGCATCATGCTGCAAGACCAGCTTCCCCAGGTCAAACGGGAGCAGCTCAGTTTTCATGGTTTCCGGATCGAGGCGCTCGATCACGGCATAGTCCCAGTCGATCTCCGGGGCCGTCAATTGCACATCGTTGCGTTGGCGCGAAAGCGAAGTTTGACTCGGATTCGTGATTTCCTGGCTGGCCAGGGGGGTGCTCCCGGCCCGTTGCTGTGCGCCAAGGGAGTTCGGTTGCCCCAAGCCGGACTGTCCTTGTTGGCCGATCGGCTGTTGCTCGACATACGAACCCTGCGTTCCGTACTGATCGTACGTACCCTGCGCTCCGTACCCGTACTGCTCTGAAGCGGAGCCGGTCGATCCCGCCGCTGTTCCGGGCTGGTTCAGGCCGCCCGGCCCCTGCTGCTGTGTTCGCGGCAGAACAATAGGATGGTCGTCGGCTGGCTGGCGCAGGTTAGCGAAACCGGATACCGGCTCGAATTCAGGTGCCGGCAGCCCGAGCTGGGCACGCCGCCACCAGTAGTTGCGGGTGAGGAGGGACTCTTTGTCGGGGATCAGCTCACTGACCCGCATGCCCTCGTGCCATGCAAACCTGCCCGGATTTGCGGTGTTGCCTCTGAGCGTGACCGTCTTTTGATAGCTGGGCACGATGGAGTAGACGCGGACCAGGTCGCCATCAGCGAGAGTAGTGGCGAGCCCGGTTGCATCGTAGGCCACTTCCATGGCCTGCCGGTCGCGATGCTCATCGATGCGCTCGATCGAAACCCGCGCCTGCGCAGCAACCGCCGAGGCACCTCCGCTGTCGGCCAGTAGTCCAGACAGGGTCTCCTGTGGCTGCAGCTCGTAGATGGCGGGATTATGCACGCTCCCGAAGACGGCGACCTGCGGCCCCACCGGAGGAATGAAAATGACGTCTCCGCTCAGCAGCTTGGCGTCCTTAGTCTTGTCGCCCCTGATCAGCAGATCGTAGAGGTCGAACCGTGTCACGACCGCTCCGTCGCGGCGCAACTCGATGGCCCGCATGGAGCCTTCGGTGGAAGGTCCGCCGCTGGCAAACAAGGCGTCGGCCAGGGTGCTGAGAGAACTCACTGTATAGACTCCCGGCCGCCTCGCCTGCCCCGACACATAGATCTGGATGGCCCGGATCTGGCCGACATCAACCGTGAGATCGAAGTTATGGAAGACGCGCCCGACTGCCTGACGCAGATGCGAGTCAAGCTCAGAGAATGCCAGGCCGGCCACATGAACCAGGCCAACCTGTGGCAGGAAGATGTCACCCGAACGGTCGACGCGGACGTTCGATTGAAAGCTCACCTGGCCCCAGACGCGTAGGCGCAACTCGTCGCCTGGCCCAACAACGTATTGAGCCGGGACGGGAGCCAGGTCGACCGGAGCGAATGTCGACGGGATCCCGCGAAACAAGCTCGCGCCGTAAATGGGCAAAACCAGGCCAGTGGTTGAGGCCACGAACTTCTGCAACTCGGTCAAGGGTTCGGGTGGGTTCGGCGCTGCCTGCGCGGGTGCCCGGCGCGACAGTTGCTCGATGTCGGAATAAGTAGTGGGAAGGTTTCCGAGGTTGGTAGGTAGTCCGTTTGGCGGAGCCGTCGGAGACAAAGTGCCCGGCGCCTGCGATCCGAGGGGAAACTGCTGTTGAGTGCTCCCCTGCCCCCGATTCGAGCATTCCAGCGTGTATGCCTGCAAAGGGTCCGTGCAATCCGGTGTGGTGGGAGTTTGCGCGGGAGCCTGGCCGGCGAAAGCCGAGATCGGAGCGGCGAAAAACAGCGTCGCGAGGAGTAATGCCCTCCCCGGGGACCTTAAAAACACAACGGCGCCTCTGCTGTCTCCGTTGCTCCCTCCACCCTCTGGAGCATGCATGTCACGAGTCTAGCACGCACTGTAAAGCGTTTTGGAATCTTGATCTTGACAAGCATTCGAGGGGATATAACTGGGAAACTCCGCGTTCAGCCGGGCTGCGGAACCATCTTCGTCAAAGAAAGCGCGGGTTGACTGATTTGATATCCCCGGTATGACCTTCGTCACGAGGAGGCCGGGACGTGTTGCTCCAGGGCCCACCAGTCATGCACTTTGCCACCCGATCCGTTTGGGGGTATCGGCGAGGCATCCTTAGCTGGTTGTGATTTCAACTACTTCGGTTGAGTAGAAATAACGATTGTGTGACAACCGCGTCCTCAAATCTTTGTTATAGTGAACGCGATGCCTCCCCGGTTTGCATAGGCTCTGTGGCGTGTCCGGTTTCTGGTTATATCGCGGAGCGCTCCGGAATTCAGATGGGCGATGTGTCAGTTAGAAGCGCATTGAGTCAACCAAGCGCTCGATCAAAACTGATTCCCAAGGGCACTCGTCTCCATCACTTCAATTCTCAGTTCGGATAGGTCCGTTCTTGTTCTGGAGAATCTGCTTGAGTACTGAGCCGCTGAGTCGCCGCATACTCGATCCCGCCGATTTGCCGCTCTTCTCGTTTCGTCCGGGTGATGAAACAGGGCAGCGGATCGATGAAGACGGGTGCTTAGTTGAGCGAATCGGGAGACCGGAGTTCTCTTCCTGGTTGCGCCGGTACCTGGCCGAGCCGGCGCGCGAGGAGTGCGAGCTGGTTTGGAGCGAGTTGAGCTCGTGGTCGCGATCGTCGGCCAAGCGGGTTTTCGACTTTGCGTGCGTGCTGCTCTCGTTGCCGGTGACCGCTCCGCTGATTCTGGTGATTGCCGCCGCCGTGCGCCTTACGTCCCGCGGCCCGGTCTTCTTCCTCCAGCAACGGGCTGGCTGGAACGGACGGCCTTTTACGATCGTCAAGTTCCGTACCATGGTTCATGGAACCGAAGAGCCGCACAATCCCATTACGACTTCCGAGAACCAGCGGTTTACTTCGGTGGGGCCTTTCCTGCGCCGCTGGAAGCTCGATGAGCTGCCGCAGCTCGCCAATGTGCTGTTAGGGCATATGAGCCTGGTTGGACCGCGGCCCAAGTTGCGCGAACACGAGATCAGCGATCCTCCCTGCCGGCCCGGCATTACGGGACTGGCCACGATTGTCTTCGCCCGCGAGGAGAGGATTCTTTCCAGCGTCGCACACGACAGGCTCGACGATTATTTTCATTTGGTTGTGCTGCCGGCCAAGAGGCAACTCGACGCCGCATACATGGCTCGCGCCACCTTCGTTTCCGATCTTCGTCTTCTGGTCAACAGCGTCATTCGCCACTGGGAGACTGAAGCGCTTGACGAGTTCATTCTCGCCACGGCACTTGGGATGAAAAAGGAGTTGGTTGGCAACCTGACGGCGGGTCCGGCGCCGGTTGGTCTGCGCTATCCGGTTGCGCCCGCCTTGCGTCGCGAGGCGGGCGCCGAAGAGGCACCCGCCGGCTAACGCGAACCGCTGGGAGGCGAGACTGGGCCGTCTCTTCCTGCATCCCTACCCGCCCTGGCTCCCATGCTTCAATCTTGGTAATCGGCTGATTTGCCTGTAGACATAGGCCATCCACAGCATCACCAATGCGCCGGAACAGTCCAGCAGCACATCCCAGGGGGACGAGGTTCGGTTGGGCAGGAACCCCTGGTGCCATTCATCCCAGCTCGCCAGGACTCCCGTGCCCAGCAATGCCAGCGCGGCATCGGCAAGAAAAGGAGATTGGGGCATCGTCTTGCGCCACGCGCGCAGCCAAGTCAGCCCGATTGCGCCATATCCGAGAAAATGGCCGGATTTGCGAATGTAGTGATGGATGCGGTCCCAACGCGCGTCATTGACTGTTCCGAAGATCAACTGGAAGAGCCATCGCAAGGGTCCAGAGGTATGGTCCGCGCCCAGGTACTCGGTCGACTCCAGAACGATGACGGCGATCCCGATCGCCACGGGTAGCCAGGCGCTGATCCAGTAACCGGGACCGCGCCGATTACTCGACATGGTAGTTGGGCGCTTCGCGGGTGATGATCACGTCGTGGACGTGACTCTCGCGCAGGCCCGCGCCGGAGATACGCACAAACCGCGACTTTTCCTGCAACTCCGCTACGGTGCCGCAGCCCAGGTAGCCCATACCCGAGCGCAATCCGCCCACAAGCTGAAAGACCATTGCCTCAAGCGGCCCGCGATAGGGCACGCGACCCTCAATGCCCTCGGGAACAAACTTTGCCAGGCGGTTCTCATTGGCGCGCTCGCGCTGCACTACGTCGGTTTGCCGGCCCTCGGCAATGGCGACGTCGGCTGATCCCTGGAAGTAGCGCTCGCCCGATCCCTGGCTCATCGCCGTCAAAGACCCCATGCCGCGATAGGTCTTGAATGTGCGTCCCTGATACAGGATGGTTTCGCCGGGGCTCTCGTCCACTCCGGCAAAAAGCGAACCGATCATCACCGTGCTCGCGCCGGCAGCAATGGCCTTGGTGATTTCACCGGAATACTTGATGCCCCCATCGGCAATGACAGGAATTCCGCGCGAGCGCGCGGCGCGCGAGGCTTCGGCAATCGCCGTAATCTGCGGCATGCCCGCGCCGGTTACCATCCGCGTGGTGCATATGGAGCCGGGACCAATGCCCACCTTGATGGCGTCGGCGCCCGCGTCCATCAGTGCCATTGCGCCCTCATAGGTCGCGACGTTTCCCGCCAGCAGAGCTACATCCGGAAACCGCTTCTTCACTTCGCGCACGGCATCGAGCACGCGCGAGGAGTGCCCGTGAGCCGAGTCGACGGCCAGCACATCGGTTCGGGCGCGCACCAGTTCTGCCGCGCGCTCCAGGAAATCACCGGTTGCGCCGATGGCCCCGCCTACGCGCAGCCGGCCCTGATCGTCCTTGCTGGCGTTGGGGTATTTCAGTTTTTTCTGGATGTCCTTGACCGTGATCAGGCCCTTGAGGTCGTACTGATCATCGACCACGAGCAGCTTCTCCACGCGGTGCTTGTGCAGGATCAGCTCGGCCTCTTCCAGCGTGGTGCCTACGGGCACGGTGATGAGGTCTTCCTTGGTCATCACGTCGCCCACCGGAATATCGGTGCGCGTCTCAAAGCGCAGGTCGCGGTTGGTGAGAATGCCGACCAGGCGCTTGCCTTGCGTCACCGGAACACCGGAGATGCGATAGCGGCGCATGATTTCCAGCGCGTCGCCGATCGTCCTCTCCGGGCCAATGGTCACGGGATCGACGATCATGCCGCTCTCCGAGCGCTTCACTTTGTCGATTTCGCCTGCCTGGTCCGCGACGGAGAGATTGCGGTGCACGATGCCGATGCCGCCCTGCTGCGCCATGGCAATCGCCATGCGCGACTCGGTGACCGTGTCCATGGCAGATGAGATAAGGGGCGTGTTCAGGGTGATGGCTTTGGTGAGCTGGGTCTGCGTGCTCACCTGCACCGGCACCACATCGCTGTAGGAGGGCACCAGCAGCACATCGTCGAACGTGAGAGCTTCAGGAAGATTTTCAGCCAGCATGATGGTATGAGGCGCCCGGCGGACGAAGATGGGTGGTCTGGCGGACGGTTCCCACTATTGTAGCGGAGGGGCGGCCCCACCCTTGGGGCCGGTGCAAATCGTCGCTGGCTTTCTCAAGCACCTGAAGCACTCGGGCTACTTCTTCAGCGGCTTCCTCGCGAAGTAATACAGCGCATACGCCAGCAGTGCGAAGGCGACGACGCTGATCCAGTCGTGCTGCAGCGCGCCGATGTGCAAGCCGATGTAGTTGGGCCAGCCAAACTTCACCTGCAGGTAGGCATTGATCACGCCGAGCAGGCCCACGATCCCTCCGGCGGCAATCAGTCCTGAGGCAAACAGCGATCCGGAAGAGGTGTCACCTTCTTCTGCTCCGCCCGATTTTTGCGCCGCGGAGTCGACCAGGAAGCGGACAATCCCGCCGGCGAAGATCGCCAGAGTAGTTCCGATGGAAAGATAAGCGCCCACCGCGAAGGTGAGCGAGCGGATGCCCAGCAGTTCGACACCGATGACAAGGCATACCCCAACCAGGACGAGTCCCCAGGGGAGCTTGCGGGAAAGAATCCCGCTGATGACGGTGGCCATCAGGCGTGCCTGTGGCGCGGCAGCCTTCTCGCTGCCAATGCCGGGGATCCACTGCACCTCGATGCGTCCCGTGGATGGCGAGTAGAGATACTTGCCATCGGCCAGTTCCGATGAGCCAAGCGCGTTGAGAACAACGTACTCGCTCTTGTTGTGCTCGGTTGAGTTGCCATTCGGGGCTTTGACGGGAAAGCGATCGATAAGGCCGTGCGGATTCTGAATAACAGAGACGCCCTCGTGAGAAGCATGGATGTCCCATGCATGCGGCGCTTCGCGAAATTCCTGCATGCCGGTGTTCATGATGTTGAGCGTTCCGCCAATCGCAACGGTGGATACGGCGATCCCGATCAGGAACGCATAGCGCTGTTTTATGGGAGTCGCGCCCACGAGAAAACCGGTCTTCAGATCCTGCGAAGTGTCGCCGGCCTCGGCCGATGCGATGCAGACCACGCCGCCAATGGTGATAGCGAGAGCGCCGAAGGCCGGGGCCGTCCATCCGCTGACGAGGAAGATCGCGGAGGTGGCCATGAGCGTGGCAATGGTCATGCCCGAGATGGGGTTCGCCGAGCTGCCGATCAGGCCCACGATGCGTGAACTGACCGTGACAAAAAGAAATCCGAAGATGACGATCAGAACGGATGCGCCGAGATTGGCCAGCGGGCCGACACTCGCGCCGGGCACCGGCTTGAGCCAGAGGAAGAAGAACATAAGGAAGATGAGAGCGATGGAGCCGACAACCGCGGTGCCCATTGAGAGATCGTGCTCGGTGCGGATGGGTTGCGCCACGGCGCCTGATCGATGCCGCATCTGCGCGAAACCGGAACGCAGCGCTCCAATGATGGTGGGCAGCGTCTTGCAGAGCGTGATGAGGCCTGCGGCGGCAACTGCCCCCGCTCCCATGGGCTTGATATAAGTTGCCCACAAGTCGCTTGGCGTCATCTGTGCGATCGGGATGGTGCCCGGGTAGACGGGATTGGTGAGATTCTTGCCAAAGAAGTAGAGCAGCGGCATGATCACGAGCCAGGAGACGACGCCTCCCGCAAACATGATCCCTGCCGTCCGCGTGCCGATGATGTAGCCCACGCCCATGTACTCGCTGGTGGCGTCGGCTTTGATTGAAGCACCTTTCATCACGTGGTCGGGACCGAAGTCAGGCTGATACTCCGGCGTGCCGGGCCACGCGCCAAGCAGGTTGCCGTTTTGAAAGGCTGCGTATAAGGCGCCGAGCCCGAGGCCGAAAAACACTCGGCTCGCTGTGGACCCGCCGGTGGCGCCGGCCTTGATCACATCGGCGCAGGCTGTGCCCTCCGGATACTGCAGAACACCGTGCTCCTCGACGATGAGCGGGCGGCGTAGCGGCACCATGAACAGGACGCCGAGATAACCACCGATCAGCGCGAGCATGAAGATACGGAAGTACTCAAGATCGAAACCGAGAAAGATGAGCGCGGGAAGCGTGAAGATGACACCGGCGGCAATGGACTGGCCGGCATTTCCGCAGGTCTGAACGATGATGGTCTCCAGCACTGAAGGCTTGCCCTTGTAGCGAAGAGTGCTGATGGTGATGACCGCGATGGGAATGGAGGCGGCTACGGTGAGACCCGCTCGCAAGCCGACATAGACTGTGACGGCGCCGAAGATAAGACCGAAAATCGCTCCCAGCAGAACGGCGCGAAACGTAAACTCGGGAGGGTTTTGGTCGGCAGGAATGAAGGGCTTGAACTCGGGCACAGGATGCCTCCGGATACGAATTCGCTTGAACTGTTGAAATACCCTGAAGGGCGAGTGTACGGCATGGCAAGGGGTTTTGTGTACTGTCGAGGCTGAGGCGACTCGGACTCATGGATCGGTCGCCCGGCGAGTTGAGAGCTAAGGAGGACGTGACGATGATCAGCGGTGCGCACTTGATTCTGTACACCAGGGATGCCGAGGCCGACCGGGCGTTCTTCCGCGACGCGCTCGGCTTCGATTCGGTCGATGCTGGCCACGGCTGGCTGATTTTCCGCTTGCCTCCGGCTGAAGCAGCGATGCATCCGGCAGAGCATAACGATCGCGCGGAGCTCCATCTGATGTGCGACGACTTGAACGCGGAGATCGCCGAGCTGGTGAAGAAGGGTGCGGTCTTCGAAGAGCCACACCAGGAGCGCTGGGGACTCGCCACGAAGATCCGTCTGCCCGGTGGCGGCACCCTGGGGCTCTATCAGCCGTCGCATCCCGTTGCGATTGCCAGGAAAATGAAGAAGACTGCCCGCCGCAAGTGACGGCGCGATGCCTGCGCAAAAAGCCCGCTCGATCGTAATACGCAGTCCGGAGCATGTCCTCGATGCCGTCCATTGCGCGCGCCGCCAGACCCCTCTGACCGCGTAAAGCCTCATTCAACTTCCACCAATGCCGTAAGTCCTTATGCCTCTGATCGGGCCGGCTGCGGTTCACATTCGAGTAACTTTCGCGTCAGTGCTGCGCGCAAAAAAGTAACACCAAAGTAACTGAATCTGTTCTAGTTACGGCGAAAAAATGTGTGGACAGCGACGATTTTCGTAGAGGAGAATGCAAACACGACGGGGTCAGGCGCCCGGCCGGGCGCATTCGGTTTTTTCGATTATCAAAAGGAGAAATGCATGTTGCGAATCGTGGGGAAGCTTGTGCTTCCAATCGCGGCAGTCATGTCAGTTTTTATGAGCGTCGGTCATGCTGAGTCTGTGCTGACGCGTCATATGCGCCAGGCAACCCAGGACGGAACCGCGCGGCCCATGGGCCATATGCAGGCTGGCCAGGTCATGAACCTGGTCATCACCCTGCCTCTGCGCAACCAGGACGATCTCGATCAGCTTCTCAAAGATCTTTACGATCCCAGCAGCCCCAGCTACCGGCAGTTCCTGACCGTGGAACAGTTCACCGAACGATTTGGGCCGACCCAGGCTGACTACGATGCAGTCATCAATTTCGCAAAGGAAAACGGACTGACGGTAACGGGCACTTCGCCGAACCGTGTGAACGTGCAGGTGGCGGGTCCTGTGTCGAAGGTGGAAGCGGCCTTTCACGTGAGCATGGGCCTCTATCAGCACCCGACCGAACCGCGGCAGTTCTATGCGCCCGACCGCGAACCGACCACGAGCCTGCCTTTTGCGCTGTGGCACGTCGCCGGCCTCGATAACTTCTCCCTGCCGCATCCCGCTGGACTGGAAAAGCGTCCCGCGAGCGCGGTGACGCGTTCGGGAGCGACAGTCGGCTCCGGGCCTTCGGCTTCGTTCCTGGGCAGCGACATGCGCGCGGCCTATTACGGTGGGTCTCTTACAGGCGCGGGCCAGTCGATCGGCCTGCTCGAATACTACGGAAGCGACCTTGCCGATCTGCAGACTTACTACACCAATGTGAAACAAACCTATCCCACCGGTGTCGTAACCCTGCTCTCGACCGACGGCACCAGCACGAGCTGCGTTCACAGCCGCTCGGGTGGCAATTGCGACGACACCGAGCAGACGCTGGACATGACGCAGGCATTGGGCATGGCGCCGGGAATTTCGAGCCTGGTGGTGTACGTGGGCTCGACAGACTCCGCGATCTTCAACGCCATGGCGACCCACAGTCCGCTGAATGCGCAGTTGAGCTCATCGTGGACCTGGTACCCTGCCGACCCGGGCACAGACGATCCCTACTTCAAGGAGTTTGCGGCGCAAGGGCAGAATCTGTTCCAGGCAGCGGGAGACAGCGCCAAGTGGACAACCTCGGGAACAGCGTCGGAGATCTATCCGGCCGACGATGTGTATGTGACGTCGGTCGGCGGAACAGACCTGTCAACCGCTTCGGCGGGCGGAGCATGGTCCTCTGAGACCGCATGGTCCGACAGCGGCGGCGGCATCTCGCCCGACAAGTACACCATTCCTTCGTGGCAAACCGCGGCGGCGGCAGGATGCGCGAGCTGCTCGCAGAGCTACCGCAACGGGCCTGACGTATCTGCGAATGCCAATTTCACCTTTTACGTCTGCGCCGATCAGACGACCTGCACGGCGAACGACTACGGAGGCACCAGCTTTGCCGCGCCGATGTGGGCCGGGTACCTGGCGCTCGTGAACCAGCAAGCGGTATCGAGCGGCAGCAAGACCTTGGGCTTCATCAACCCGAGCCTGTATTCCATCGGCGGGAGCTCGAGCTACGGCTCTGACTTCCACGACATTACCAGCGGGAGCAACGGCTACTCCGCAACCACTGGCTACGACCTGGCAACGGGGTGGGGCAGCCCCAACGGCAGCGGCCTGTTGAACGCGCTGGCCCCGGTCTCGACAACCCCTGGCTTCAACCTGTCGGCCTCGCCTGGCTCGGTGACGGTGGTGCAGGGCAGCAACAACACATCGACCATCACCGTGACTCTGACTGGAGGGTTCACGGGAGCAGTAACGTTGGCGGCTTCCGGGTTGCCTTCGGGCGTGACGGCCAGCTTCGGCACCAATCCGGACACAGGCGGCGCTTCGGTGCTGACGCTGTCCGCGAGTTCGACCGCGACGACCGGAACGTCAACGATCACGATCACCGGAACCTCGGGCAGCATCATCGCGACCACGACCATCAACCTGACGGTATCGGCTCCGGTGACTGGCAGCTTCACCATCGCGGTTTCGCCCAGTTCGGGCTCTCTCATCCAGGGCCAGAGCGGCTACGTTACCGTGACGACCACGGTTTCGGGCGGGTTCAGCGCACCGATTACCCTGAGCGCCACCGGATTCTCCTCTGGTGTGACCGGCAGCTTCAGCCCGAACCCGATCGCGGCGCCGGGCTCCGGCACGTCGAGATTCACCCTGACCGTGTCGAGGACGGCTACAACCGGGACGTCGACAATCACGATCAAGGGAGCCGGCGGCAACGTCACTAAAACAACGACGCTCACCCTCCAGGTGCGAAGATAACCAAGTCACTCCTTCGATTAGAACGGCCCGGGCCGGCACAACGGTCCGGGCCGTTTTCTGTGCGGCGGAATTGCCAGCCGCTGAATCGGGCGCGAACCGGGCAAGCGCTTTGCCGGCCAAATCCACGCTTATGAAGAGGGGCTCATCGGAGCAGGGGGCCTTGGCAAAGCGAGGGCTCGTCACGTACCGTAGGCTCATTCGTGACAGATGGAAAGTTCGGTTGCCATGAGCGGTTCTGCGGTTGCACCAGCGCCCAAACGGCTGGTTTCTCTCGACGTGTTGCGCGGCGTCACCATCGCTTTCATGATCATGGTGAATAACAACGGCGGTCCGGGCTCATGGGCCCAGATGCGTCACGCTGAGTGGAATGGCTTGACAGCCACCGATCTCGTCTTCCCCACGTTTGTTTTTGTGGTGGGTGTTTCGATCGTATTCGCTTTTCAGGCGCGTCTCGCTCGCGGCGCAACACGCTCGCAGCTTGCCTGGCATACGGTCACGCGCGCGGTGATCCTGATTCTTTTCGGGATCGTCGTCAACAGCTTTCCCTACTTCCATCTCCAGCACATGCGGTTTTACGGCGTCTTGCAGCGCATCGCCGTCTGCTACCTCATCGTCGGCCTGTTTTATCTGTGGGATCAGCGCGTGAGCACCAAGATCGCCGCGCTGGCGGTCGTCTTGATCGGCTACTGGATATTGGTCCAGTGGGTTCCGGTGCCCGGCGCGGGCATGCCGGGTCGCGACGTCCCCCTTCTCGACAAGAACCAGAACATCGTTGCGTGGGTCGACCGCCAGCTGATGCCTGGCCATCTCTACGAGGAGTGGATCGATCACAACACGCGCGATCCCGAGGGACTGTTGAGCGACATTCCCGCGCTCGGAACCGCGCTGCTGGGGCTGCTGGCCGGGCTATGGCTGCGCTCCGAGCGCAGCGTAAAGGCCAAAGCGCTGGGTCTTGCCGCTGGCGCCGCTGCCTGCCTGGCACTGGGCTACTTCTGGTCCCTCTGGTTTCCGCTCAACAAGAAGATGTGGACCAGCTCTTACGTCTTGGTCGCGGCGGGATGGTCGCAGGTCGCGTTCTCAGTGTTTTACTGGGTCATCGAGCTCAAGGGCTGGTGCAGGAAGGGCTGGAGCAAAGGTCTGGTGTGGCCGTGGCTGGTCTTCGGATCGAATGCCATTGCCGCCTACATGATCAGCGAACTGCTCGGATCTGCCCTCGATCTGATCCATTTCCACTCCCGCGGTCACGTCACGACGCCGCTCCCTTATTTGCAGGCGCATGTTCTGGCGCACATTCCCGATCCCGGCTGGCAGGCCTTCGCCTACTCCGTTTCCTACACGTTGATCTGCTTCATCCCAGTCTGGTTGATGTACCGGAAGAAGATCTTCCTGAAGGTGTGAGGAAGACAGCTCTCAGCCCGCTGCTTGTAGCAATTTCGTGCCGGCGCGGCCACTGTCCTTCTGCCTCCCGCTCGTGTCTGCGCCCAAGCTACCGGCCGCACTTCAGTACTTCGACTTGATCGCGTAGGTTAGCCCCATCGTGAACTGAAACGAGTTTGGCTTGGTAGGCGGAGTGGAGGCCGTCCCAATGAACGGTGCGTCGTTCAGATAGGTGTCGACCGAGCTCACCGAAAAACTCAGATTCTTATACGCCGGGAATGCGAGGGTGTCGGTTTCGTTCGCCGAGTATGCTTTGAAGTTGTTGTAGGCGGGAATAAACGACAGAGCCTGCGTATATGTCAGCAGCTTGAGATGAAGAATGTAGCCCGCCGCAAATGTCGAACCGATCAGGTTCTGGTTCGCGTTGCCTGTTCCGGCAATGAATTGCTGCTTCTCATATTGCGCAGTGCCCTTCAGGTCGAACTCCTGTTTAGGAGTCTTCACGACAGTCCATCCAAAGCCCCCGCCGTAGATCTGTTGCAATTGCAAGTCCTGAGCGTAGTTGTGATCGAAGGCAGCCTGCCCCAACGCGTAGACGCGTGCGGAGAAGTACTCATCCCGCTCGGCTCCAAAATGCGTGATCGACGATTTGGTGACGATAGAAGGAACTGCGGTGGGCCCGGTAGTCGAGATATAGGTGTAAGCCGGCTGCGTGATTTTGCCATACGACTCGTTAAAACCGAAAAGCGTCTTGTTCCGAGGATCCAGCCAATTGACCACCGGAACTGTGCGTACCAGGTTCACCCCGCCCGAAAACGTGTACTGATTGTCTGTCGCCGACACCAAAGCGGCGCCTGCGGTCGCGGCTCCATTCCATCCTGCCAGGAAATTCGGCTCCCGGTTAATCTGCTTGTCGAGCGCTGCGCTGTCCATGATGAACTGCGCATTCTTAACCGGAATCGGCGCAATGGCGGGGAGATTGTCGGGATGCATCGTGACCATCTGATCGGCGACATCGAGAGTCCCTACTGGAAATTGGACAGGTCTCTTCTTGCGGTGTGTGTTGATGGCCTCATGAATGAGGCCGAATTTCTCTGTTACGTGGAGTTCCTTGATTTTGTCCCAGCCGAGGGTGACGTCGCCCAGCGGATCGCTGTGGAAGGTGACCTTACCTGCGGTTTCACTGACAAACTTGCCGTGGAGCGTGTCGCCATTGCTCAATACCATCACATCGGGCGCGGGATTGGGCGCGGGCGCCTTGTTTTGCGCCGCACAGATCGCGATGTGCGTCAGGGCGATTATCAGGGCCGAAAACCCGAGTAGCCGCGCAAGAGGGCGCGAAAGAATCATGATGGGGAAGGTCATTGCGTTGTTCCCTTTCTCTAAGGAGCGGTGGATCTTTTCAAGCGATCGCTCGTCGTGGTCGCCATCGATGCAAATATTCGGCACGCGCCGCCGATCTCACGTCCGAATCACGACCATTCGCCGCCTATTCTCCGGGAGGGCGGACCGAGCCATTGCGATAACGGCACTCCTTCAAAGTTAGCATTTCCTGGCGATTTTTCGATGCTCTAAGGGGGAGTGAAGCTATGGCTCCGCGCGCGCAATCAGTTGAAATGAATCGAGAAATCGCGTCGTCTCGGGAAAGGTTTCGCCTGGTGCCGGCGCGACGAAGACCTGATAGAGGATCGTCCCCACAAGGTAGATGCGCCCGAAGAAATGCGAGCCCTGGGTCTCCGCCTCGAAGGCGACGCCGGGATAAGCGCCGAGTGTCACCTTCTTCGAGTGGATGAGATGCGCATTTACGTTTGACACCGCGCCCTTCTGTGCTCCCTCGAGCACTTCGTCGGGATCGCTGCCTCTGGCCGCCTCTCCATAATCGCAAACGCCGATATAGAGAGCTGCAGAAGCGCTCGCAGCCAGGTAGGTGCGCAGCTCGAAGGACCCGGCATCGGTCTGCACGGTTTGTTTCTGTTCCGCCGGCTGCGACGGGAAGGACGCGCTGAACCCGTCGGCGGGATAGCTGTAGGTCTTCCAATCCAGCGGCTGCGTCGAAGGCGTCTGCGGAGCGGCGGGCGCTGACTGCGAGGCCGGCGGCTGCGGTGCGGCGTCTGGCGCGACTGGAGCCTGCGCGCAGACATGCGCGCCAACGCAGATCGTTGCCACCAAAGAAGCGAAGCGGCCCGCAATCGATCCCAGCTTCGCGAGACTCAAGCGTGACCGTCCTTTCGGGCTCAGCATTTGCCGGAGGATGCGATCATAGCACCGTTTTAGCGTCCCGGCATAAGGCTCGGAACAAGACGGCTTGAGTTCGATTTACCGCGAGCAACGCAAGTCTGTACTATGGTCAGGGCAATCTTCAAATCGCGAGGGAGCATGCAACTCAACTCCAAGCTCATGCGAGCCACCTTGACCGGTGCGCTGGGCGGTTTGCTTTTCGGATTCGACACGGTGGTCATCTCCGGCGCGATCGATGCGCTGGTTCGTTTGTATGGGCTCACTCCCCAGGAGAAGGGGTTCACGGTGGCCATCGGCCTGGTCGGCACGGTGATCGGCGCGCTGGGCGCGGGGCACATTGGGCAGAGGCTGGGGAGCCGCGAAACGCTGCGCATTACGGCCCTGCTCTATGTCGTGTCGGCATTGGGTTGCGGGCTGGCCTGGAATTGGAGTTCCTTCCTGATCTTTCGCTTTGTCGGCGGACTTGGCATCGGCGCCTCGTCGGTTCTGGGTCCTGTCTACATTGCCGAGCTTGCGCCCGCCAAATGGCGCGGGCGACTGGTGGCGGTTTTTCAGTTCAACGTGGCGTTCGGCGTTATGGTCGCCTACATTTCCAATTACGCGATTCGCACCATGCACCTTGGCGCAGCGGAGTGGCGATGGCAGGTGGCTGTTGCGACTGCGCCGGCCTTGCTGTTCCTGGCGTTGCTTTTCGGCATTCCGCGCAGTCCGCGCTGGTCGGCCTCGCAGAACCGCATCGACGAAGCGCTGGCCGTCCTCAAGCTGATGGGGGATCCCGACCCCGAGGCTGAACTGGCCGATATCCGCGCGGCGCTCGCTCAAGAACATGCGACCGCGCACGAGCCCGTCTTCCAATGGAAATATCGCTATCCCTTGTTCCTTGCCATATCCATGGGGATGTTCAATCAGCTTGCGGGGATCAACGCCATTCTCTACTACCTGAACAACATTTTCGCTGCCGCCGGCTTTAACCAGATTTCGAGTGACCAGCAGGCGGTGGCAATCGGCGCAACCAATTTCTTCTTCACCATCGTGGGCATGTCGCTGATCGACAAGCTGGGCCGCAAGACTCTGTTGCTAATCGGCGCCGCGGGCTGCGCAAGCTGTCTGGCGGGCGTTGCCTGGGTCTACTCGACGCACTCGCATCAAAACGATTTGCTCTGGCTGCTGGTCAGCTTCATGGCTTTCTTCAGCATCTCGCAGGGAGCGGTGATCTGGGTCTACATCGGCGAAGTGTTTCCCACGTCGGTCCGCGCCAAGGGACAGGGGGTGGGCAGCGCCAGCCACTGGTTCATGAACGCGCTGATCGCGCAGCTATTCCCGATCGTGGTGAACAAGATGAGTACGGCTGCGCCCTTTGTCTTCTTCTCCGCGGCGACGGTGGTGCAGTTCGTCGTTGTCGCCATGTTCTATCCCGAGACCAAGCGGCAGACGCTCGAAGAACTACAACGCAGGCTGATGCGGACCTAGGGAACCGGTGGCTCAGGCGGCTTCGACAGCCTGGATTTTCTCAGCTACCTGACCGCGCAAACCATCCGCGTCGAACGCGAACAAGCCTCTTTCGCCAGCCGGCAGTTCCTCCAGCAAACCGCTGTAGGGAAGTGGTTCGCAGCCCGGGAACGCAGCGAAACCAACGGTGCTGGCCAATGCGCAGCTCAGCCTTACCAGGTCGCCGGCATCCCAGGCGCTATCAGCACGAGGTGCGCTGAGATGATCGGCAATGACCGCTTCAAAAGTCGCCGGCAGGTTCCAGTCTGCAATGAGCTGACGCCCGACTTCGCAGTGGTCCCAGCCGAATAAACTCCGCTCGGCCTCGAGGATCGAGCTGGAGGTTCCGCGGTGCGATTCGAGAAGCTCTGCATAGGTGGCGGGATGGAGCACCGCCAGAGCCATACGCCCCAGGTCGTGCAGTATCCCCGAGGTATAGGCCATGTCTCGATCGATGCTGTGCGGCGTCGGCAGAAGATGGGCGATGATCGCGCACGCCAGGTTGTGCCGCCACAGATTCCGCATCGCCGGAAGCTTCATGGCCTTCCCCAGGTAAGAGCGCACGCCAACCGTGACGCATATTCCCTGCAACCGTGTCGCGCCGATCACGGCCACGGCTTGCGAAATGGAGGTCGATGGGTAACGCGGGCAATAGAACGCTGAGTTTGCGACCATGAGGACCTCACTGGCGAAAGCCGGATCGGTCGAAATCAAGTCGCAAAGCTGACGCAGCTGCACGTTTTCGTTGCTTACCAGTTGCAATATGCGCACCGCTACTTGCGGAAATGGAGGAAGCCGAAGATGGGCCCACGGTACCGGCGCAGCCAATTTGTTTTGTTCGTTCGCCGCCACTGTGTGCCTCCGGATTAAGGCTTTCTCAGTCGCGACGCTGAATCGCGAACTGCGCCATGAACCAGCATTTCGGCAGTCGTCATGGATTTCTTGAGGAGAATTGCAGGCGGTTTGGGACCGCGTTCTTGAGCGCTACCTTGGGCTCCAGGTCGTGCCATCGGAACTGATCCAGACTTCATTCTTGTCATTCACGATTTCAAAGAAAGCGTCCGAAGCTGGCACACCGGAGACGGCGTCAGCTGATTTTGCCGAGACATCCGGAGCCGGTGATCCCGGGACGGTCCGGGTTCGAACCAGGATGGCACGGCCGGTCCATAATGGCGTCACAGGTCGCCATGTCGCACCTCTGTCTTCGCTCAGAAAAACTGCTCCCACGCTGTCGATGGCCAGCGTGTGTTGGTTTACGTGCGCGATGGAGGCAACGGCAAGGCCGCTCGGGAGGTGAATAGGTTTGGCGGCGATGCCGAACGAGGCCCGGGCGCCTCCAATAGCCCCGAGGGCCGAAGCTGAGGTGCGAGGCTCGGCCTGATTCTGGGCGGCCGCCGACGAGTTCGCCTCCCCCGCGATGGCAGCATTCCCGTTCTGCGTTGCGAACGTCGGCATTGCGGCTGCTGCATAGGACGGATGGCCGGCCGCATCGGTCGTGATTCGCCGATTCCGATCGTCCGATTTCCTTTTCAACTCGGCTTGCGCCTCTGGCCTCGGCGGCACAGGCAAAGACGGGACCCGGTAAACAGTTGGAGATCCGACCGCCGGCAGCGGCGCGACCTGCTGTGCCGATTCGGTTTCAATTGCAGGCGAAGTCGGCACCACCATAACGCTTTCTGACTCGGATCGAGGCGGCAAACCGGCCGTGGAAGGTTCGGCGACGCTTCGGGGGGCCGACGCTGCATTGGCAGTCTTTGCGAAAGGCCGAGGCAAGGCACGCACGCCTGGAGCGGGCGGCGGAGGGGCCGCAGGTTGAGCCTGCCGCTCAGGTTCGGACGCTGCCTGCTGCGGAGCCGATATTCCCTCTGTCTCGTTTTGAGACAGCCCTGCCGCTGTATTCTTTGCCATCTCCGCACTGCGTTCCACGCGAATTGTGTGAACATACACTGCAAGCGCCACGCCGGCCGTAAGCGCCGCGACAGGTGCCCACGCGAAATGCCAGCTCCGCCACCAGGGGACGTGACGCCGCAACAATTTTCCCGCCACTGCGACTGCGGCCGCAGGTACCGCGACCTCATCCAACTCGGCTCCGCGCACTTCAGCCGCCTGCTGCGCCAATGCCAGGACCTCGCGGCAGCGGCAGCAGACGGCAAGATGCGCCAGCACCTGCCTGCGTTCGCCTTCGCCGACGGCGTGCTCGGCAAAGGCGCTCAACAGTTCCGCGCCTGGATGTAGCTCGTGTTGGCCCGTCGTCTTCATGTGCGCAAATGCGATCAGGCTTCAGCCTGATCTGGGAACGCCTCCGTTTGCGAATTTTGCAGTAGTTTTTTCAGATCAAGATTCAGGTCGCGCGGGTCCGCCCCGAGGGCTTCTTCGGCTGCTCTCCGGCTCAGTCCAACTTGTTCCAGCTTCCTGAGAACCTGCTTGCGAATACGCGCGATTGCACGCTGTAACTTGCGGCTCACTGTTGCCTCATGCACGCCAAGAGTCTGTGCAATCAACAGCAGCGTCTGGCCGTCAAGATAATACGCGGCCAGCAGGAACCGCTCTTCTTCGTCCCGCTCGAGCAAGGCTTCTTCCGTAGCGCGCTCGACCAGCGAAAGCGTGGCGTGCGAAACCTGTGACGCAGGTTCCGGAGCCGGCGCATCGATCTCGTCGAGTGGATCCTCGCGCCGCGTGCGCCGGTGATGGTCCACGCAGCGCTGGGCGAGCGTTGTGCGCAGCCAGCCCATCAGCGATCCGCGGCCGCGATATGTCGCCAGCGGGCAACGGCGTTCGCCGTCGCGGGTTGTCAGGCCGTAAAGTTCGCCGTAAAGCTGGTCGGCCAGCTCGCGGCCAAGTCCGTCGTTGCCGGTTATGGCTACGGCCGCGCGGATCAACGGCTGGCGAAAGTCCGCCACAAAGTGCAGCCATGCGCGCTCATGGCCCCGTGCGCAGGCGCGCGCCAGCACCAGGTCGGGCAGCCGCAGGGCGCGGAAGTATGCGGCCTGCTCTTTGGGTTTGGCAATTTCGCCCGGCGCGAGGCCGTAGTTCGAGGCCGATCCGACTTCCGCGAGAATCCGCTCGCATTCGTCGATCGTAAGCCCCCAGCCGGCCGAGCCCGATTCGCGCCAGAGATCCATCATCAGGGCAGGATCGATCGCGAGGGACGGGGGCTTCGCGACGGGGCTCGTCGCGCGTGCGGCCGCGGCAACGGATTCAATCGGCGCCATTCCCACGCCCGCGATCTCCCTTCGCCCAACCCAGTCAAAGATACGCCTGATCCGCGATCTCCTGCCTATTCGACGAACACGAACGAAGCGCGGATGTTTCTGTCGCGCTTTCCTTCAAAAAAAACCTGCAAGAGGCCGCCGCCTGTGCGTTCTCAGGAACAAAGGCCGCAGGGCCGGACTCAAATCGACGGGCGAACAGATCCGGCATGCCAGCCGGCGGAGGAGAGCTATGCAAAAGATAGGGTGGTTGGGAGCAGGTGCAGCCTTGTTGTGCGCGCTTGCGGGCTTCGAGCATCTTCAGGATGTAAAGGCGGCGGGTGGTCCCGTCGGGGCGCAGGGTGGTCCTTACCGAGTGCTTGCACCCATTGAAAGCGGCAGCCTGCTCTTGTTTCCTGTCGTGCGCGCTGACGGCAAAGCGGGGGGTGAGACGCCATTCCTCACGCTCGATGAAGGATTCAAGAGCGGCGAGGTTGAAGTCACCGAGGCTGGCCGGGCGACCGGGCTGGTGCGGCCGCGGGGCGCAACCGTACGCCCTTTTCGCAGCGATGAGGTGAACACGCTGGTGCTGTTGAATCACTCCAATCGGCCATTGCTGCTGCTTGCCGGCGAGATCGTCACCGGCGGCAAGCAGGACCGCATTATTGCCAAGGATCGCATTGTTCCTGCCGATGCAGACCCCATCGATCTCTCGGTGTTCTGCATCGAGCCAGGCCGCTGGACCGGCGCTTCCTCTAGCTTTGGCGCCTCGGCCAATGCCACGACGAAGAGCTTCATGGTGCAGCCGGCGGTTCGCGAAAAAGCGATGGCGGCTCAGGATCAGCAGCAGGTGTGGAGTGCAGTGGGCGGCGCCATCTCGCAGATGGCTGTGGCCGCCGCACCACCTTCGCCGGGATCGGCTGGGACACCTCGCGCATTCGGCACCACCAGCTACGCGCGGGCGATGCAGAGCGACGCCGTCAGCGTCAAGGTGGATGAAGCCGCATCGCCGGCGATCGCAGGGCGCGAGCAAATCCTCGCCAGGCTCCGCGAGGAGCATGCCGTGGGAGTTGTGGTGGCCGTGCACGGTGAGATCATCTGGGCCGATCTCTTTGCCAATAGCGACTTGCTCGCCCGCTACTGGACCAAGCTGGTTCGCTCCTACGCCGCCGAAACTCTGGCGGCCGGCGAAGATCGCGCGGCGCCCGGCATCTCGGACGCCCAGCATTTTCTCGGTGCGCCCTCCAGCGGCACCGAAACCAGCGACGGCGACGTCGGTATCTATCGTTACCGCGATCTCAAGAGCGATCACACCGAGACCTTCGTTCTCGAGTCGCTGCTGCCGGGGACGGGCTACGACGTACACATCAGCAAGATGAAGCTGCGAGGCAGCGAGCGGCGCACGCCGAAGCCCTTCGAGGAGATGCCGCCGCAGATCTACCGGTGAGGCGGCGCATCGCGCTTCACGCCTTCAGCCTCACCCGCGCCATCCGCGGCGCTGCGATCAGCGTGATTGCGAAGACGCAAAGCGATGCGGCGATGTAGGCCAGGTGGCCGTGGCGCAGATCCTCGGCCACCAGCTTGATAGCGACGAGCACCAGCACGGCATAACCGAGTTTCGTTAGTTCGCCGCGTCGCCAGTGCGCTCCCCCAAAAACCAAGGCAAGAGCGGCGCCGCACAAAGTGAGCGTGCGGATGAGGGCGACATGATGAGTTCCCGGCATCAACCCCAGCGCTACGAATGCCACGAGTGCCTGTGTGACGAGGGCGGCAACCGCACCCAGGGCCAACGCGGCCACGGCAAGATGCAACGCCACCCACTTCCAGCCTTCATCGGCACGCGGCATTGCGATGGCGTAACAAAGAACCGAGCAAAGGGCCACTGACACCGCGACGAGTGCGGGTGCGCCGGAAGGCGTGCCGACGAGTGCGCTGAACAGAAACCTCGGCAATCCGGATTCGGCTGCCGCGACGAAGAGAAAAATCGCTCCATAGAAGTCGAAGGCCGGCCATTTCTTTTGCCCTCCGGCAAAAGTCGAAGCAACCGCGGCAGCGCCGAGACACCCAGCCGCCCATCCGGACGATAGGCACAACAGACACCCACAAACGAGCAACCCCGCGGCCCACGCGGCAAAGACAACGGAGTTCCGCGAATCCGACTGGCGCGCAAACACCGCAATCACCGCCGCGTAACTGGCGGCAGAAAGAATCAGGCAGAGAATTCCGAGAATGGTCGTGCCCGAAGCCGGGCCGAAATCGGCGAAGCTCACCGCGAACAACAGAAATGCAATGGTCAGCTGCAGGGTCTCGAAGACACTGATTCTTGCGCCGCCGACAAATGTCTGCAGTCCGACGCCGGCAGCAAAGACGAGAAAGACAGCGATACCGGGCGCGAGCAGTGCGGCTGAGTTGAGTTCCGGGTAGTCGCCGCGGGCGCTGTAAGGGTTGAAGTAGATATAGATGAAGCTCCAGATAGCGACATCGGCCGCCAGCGCCACACACACGCGGACTGCCAGAAGACGATCTCGGCCGGGAGCGAATTCACCCAGCGCCGCCAGCGCAATCAGGGCAGCGACGAAGGGCAGCGCGAGGTGCGACGCGAAGTCGAGCGCCAGCAAGAGCCCGGCTGCGCCAATGGAGCAGATGCGCAGGACCGCCATCAGATCGTGCTTCCGGGAAAGCCAAAACGCGGCTACTGCGTAGGCGCAAAGAACTCCGGCCACCAAACCGACCGGCAGCAACTTGAAGCGCAGTGTCAGCTCCCAGAGCATCGGAGCGAGGATCAATACCGAGGTGCACGCATATGCGGTAGATGCAACTCGCCAGCGTGCGCCCGCGCGCGCCGCTCCCACCAGCCACAGGAACGCATAGAAGATGCCGCCGCAGGCAACCAGCAGTCTCGGCGCGGAAGCTGATTCCTCGAATGCTCGCAGCAGATATGCCCCGGCGATGCCCAGCATCGCCTTGCCAAGCACGGCAAATACGCCCGCCGATTTCACCCCGCCGGTGGCTTCGGTAGACGCGGGCGATGGCGATTCATCCGTCTTGCGCGACGGACGCGGCCACGGCGCGGCAAGGGGATGTTCGAGCGCTTCCACGCGGCGCTCCAGCTCTTCAAGCCGGCTGGCCAGCCGCTCAATCGTGCCGGACGGTTCGTTCATAGTTCACAGTCCGCACCCCTACCTGTCACCAGACACTCAATCCCCTGCAGAGGCTTCGTGCAGGTTCTTCTCCGGCCACGGTGGCAGCAGCTTGACCAGTACCCAGAGAAAAATCAGCGGCAAGATAGTCAAGCCAACCGCTACCAGTAAGCCCTCGCGGGTCACCAGATCCATCTTGTAGGTTGTGTACCCAAGAAAGCTCTTCGAAAACAGCTGGCCGCCGATCACAACATTCCAGCGCATCGCAAAGATCCCCATCAGGGCGAGGCATCCCGCTGTGACATAGATGCGCTTGCGCACGCGCTCATGCAGATGGGTTACTTGCGTGATGAAAAGCAAGACGAGCGGCGTGAGGGTACCCAAAATGATCTGGATCACAATGTGTGGAACATACAGCCGCGTGTGCACCATGAAATTGAGGCTGCGGAACGACTCGTCGGCTTCATAAATGCGATGAACCAGATCGAGCATCTCCAGGCTGAAGTCGATGATGAAGATGTAAAACAGGTACATCGCGATGGTGTCGACGCAGCGCAGGTCGATCTTCTGGTGACGCAGTTTAGTCACCGCCATGTAGAGCAGCATCACCGCAGCGATTCCCGAAACCATGGCCGAAAAGATGAAGACCACCGGCATCAAGGGCGACGACCACCACGGGTTTGCTTTAATCGAGCCGAAGATGAACCCCACGTAGCCATGCAGCAGGAATGCGGATGGAATGCCGACCAGCGTGACGATCCAGCCCACTTTTTCATCGATCGCGAGCGAACGCTCGCTGATATTGTTCGACCCCAGCGTCATGATCTTGTAGATCAGGCGCTTGACTCCCCTTGATTCATGTGACCAGAGCACGATGTCGCGCCGGTAGTCGAGCCAGATCTCGAACGCCAGCACGGCCATCAGGTACCAAAGGTAAACGTAGCCAAACATCGCCATCGCCGAGGTGCTGTGAGGAGTGAAGTACATCTCAGGAGAGCGCTCGGGATGCCCGAGATGCAGTTGCAGCGGCAACGGCGCGTCAAGCAGGAACGCCAGCGCCGTCAGCAGCGCCAGCCGGTAGGTGGGCTTCACCGCCTGCACCAGGAAGACGCGCTGCAGCGACGCCAGGATAAACGCGCCCGCCACCAGCCCTGTGATGAAGGGATAGAGCACGATCAGGATGCTCCATTGCAGCGCGTATTCGTTGGGATACATGAAGCCTTCAACGCCGCTCATAAATACAGCTCCTAGCTTTCAGCTCACCGTGCTCGTGTTTGCCGCTTCAGCTTCCCGCCGTTCGATCCGCCTGAAAGCTGACGGAGGATAGCTGAGCCTTTCTCACCGCACCGAGCCATCCAGGCCGTTGTAGAAGACCTTGGCGCCCGTCGCCATCTGCGGCTTCAACACCTGCACCGCGTGCGTCTTCAGGAATTCGTGAATCGGGTCGGCCGGGTTCTTCAGGTCGGCCAGTTGCCTCGCACCCGTCGGGCAGGCCTCGCAGCATGCCGTCGTCAGGCCCTTGGAGATGCGGTGGTAACACAGTGTGCACTTGTCGGCTACGTGCTTGGTCGGATGCAGATAGCGGCAACCGTAAGGACATGCCTGCACGCAATAGGCGCAGCCCAGGCAGTATTTCTGGTCCACCAGAACAACGCCATCCGGGCTCACGAACGTCGCGCCTACGGGGCATACCTGCGTGCAAGGTGAATCCGCGCAATGATTGCAGAGCTTGGGAACGAAGAAGTACTTGCCTTGATCTTCCTTGGCGACGGGGAATCCTTCCTTTCCGCCGTCGGGAGAGATCACCTCGGGATTCGTCATCTCCTCGTCAGAAACGTGGTAGCGCTCAACCCAGGTGCGGAAGAACCCGTCGGGCACGTCGTTTTCGGTTTGGCAGGCACGCACACAATTACCGCAGCCGATGCACTTGGGGATGTCGATCAGCATGCTCCACCAGTGCTCGCTCATCTTGTAGTTAGGCGCGTCTTCCGGAGTGCCGGCTTCCACGTACTTCCAGGCCACGGCCGCAGCCGGCAACAGAATCAGCAAATGACGCCGACTGATATTCATTTCGCGCCTCCCGCGGCGGGAGCCGCAGCAGGGCCCGCATCGAACGCAGGGTTGTGAGGGTTGTGGCAGGTCTGGCAGGGCGCGCCACCCGAGTGATCCGCGGGATCGACCTGCGGAAATGCCTTCGGCTTCGCGGCGCTCGCCGTGTGGCAGCGTGCGCACAGCACCGCCGTGTCCGGTTTCACCGGCGTCATTGCCGTCGGATCGGCGGCGTGTATCGCCAGTGCTCCGTGGCAGGCCTCGCAATTCACATGCGCATGCTTACCCTTGATCTTGGTGTCGTGGATATCGCTGTGGCAACCTTCGCAGGTTTCATGTCCGGCAAACTTAGCCTGATGGGCAGCGATCTCGCCGATGGCCGCCCCGCGATAGTGGCCATATTGTCCAAAGCTTTTCGGGACCACATAGCCGCGGATCAACAGAAAGGCCAGGAAGGCAATAACAAAGAGCCCCGCAAATCGGAAAAGATGTCCCGCATCCTTCAAGCCGCTCATCGGGCGCTGTCTCCGCACAGCTACGCCGGAAGGGTGATTCGTGATCCACAGTGTGATCTACGACACTTCCGACCCCTCCGACATTAGCCAGACGATAGGGGACTGTATGTGAGAGGGCTCACAAGCCGATGTGACGTGACGCACGTGCCGGCAGAACGAGTCCAAGACGATACCATGAACCTTGGAGCAGACGATGCCAAGGGTTCTCGACGGCGCGGCCATTGCGGCGGCCATCAAGCAGGAAGTAGCGGGAGAGGTGCGCGCGCTCGCCGCCCGAGGCGTCAGGCCCGGTCTCGCTGCAGTGCTTGTGGGGCATGTGCCTGCATCGGAGATCTACGTGCGCAGCAAGGTGCAGGCCTGCGCTGAACTGGGCATCGACAGCGACTTGATCACACCCTCTGAGAACGTCACCACTGATGAGATGCTGGCGCTGGTCGCCGAGCTGAACGCGCGCGACGACAGCGACGGAATCCTCATCCAATTGCCGTTGCCGTCGCAGGTCGACGCAAAAGCGCTGCTCGACTCGGTCGCTCCGGAAAAAGACGTCGATGGCTTTCATCCCGTCAACGCCGGCCGTTTGCTGGCGGGCAGGCCGGCTCTGGCGCCATGCACGCCGGCGGGCGTGATCGAGATTCTCAGGCGCAGCGATATCCCCATTGCCGGCCAGCACGCAGTCGTCGTCGGCCGCAGCGATATCGTCGGCAAGCCGGTAGCGATGCTCTTGCTGCATCAGAATGCGACCGTGACCATTTGTCACTCGAAGACGCGCGATCTGCCGGCAATCACTCGCGAGGCAGACATTCTCGTCGCTGCCATCGGCCGCGCCGGGTTCATCACGCCGGAGATGGTCAAGCCCGGCGCCACGCTCGTCGATGTCGGCATCAACCGCGTCACCACGCGAGAGGAGTTCGACCGCTTCTTCAAGGGCAACGAGAAACGCGAAGCAGCCTTTGCCAAACGAGGCTCGGTCGTCGTCGGCGATATCGATCCGAAGGCCTTCGAAGTTTCCGGCGCGTTTACTCCCGTACCCGGCGGTGTGGGCCTGCTGACCATTGCGATGCTGATGGCCAACACCGTGCGTGCCGCGAAGATGAGACGCGAATTGCCGCGGCGAGGGCTGTAGCCGATGCTTCGCGTTGGCCTTACTGGCGGCCTGGGCAGCGGCAAATCGACCGTTGCGGCGATGCTGCGTGAGCTGGGCGCGCAAGTCACCGAGTCGGATGCGCTGGGGCGCGCGATGATGGAACCCGGCCACGCGGTTTTTGACGAGATTGTGCGCCACTTCGGGCCGCAAGTCGTTGCAGCCGACGGCCGACTGAACCGCGCGCAGCTCGCCGATCTCGCCTTTCGCCAGGGCCGATTGCAGGAACTCAACGCCATCGTGCATCCTCCCGTGATCGAAGCGCAAAAGCGCTGGATGGAAGAGATTGCCGCACTTGACCCCGGCGTGATCGCGGTCATCGAGTCAGCGCTGATCTTTGAAGTCGTCCGCGATGCCCGCGCACGCGGCGAAACGCGCGGCGATTTGGCCGACTGGCGGAAGCGCATCGATCGCATCATCGTGGTCATCGCGCCCGACGACGTGAAAATCGCCCGTTACGCTGCGCGCATCGCGCGGCCCGGCGTCGACTCGGCCGCCATCGAAACCGATGCGCGGCGGCGTCTATCGCACCAGGTTCCCGATGCAGAAAAGGCCGCCAAGGCCGACTATGTGCTTGATAATTCTGGCGATATTGCCGCCCTTCGCGCACAGGTCGAGGCCCTCTGGCTGCGGCTCCAGGCCGAGAGCAACAATTTGTAGAGGGATTTGTCTCTAGAATAGAGGGGAGGGCTGCGCCAGGGAACTTTGCGCGCCGGCGCCGTAAGTCATTTGGGCCCCTTCTTGATCGGGCTCCCAGGCTATTTTCCAGGAAGGATTTCATAAGGTGCACGAGCGATGAAACTGAGCCGGATTCTGTTGATCACATTGCTTCTTGTGGGCGGATTCTGGTTCTTCACGGCCCATTTCTCTCCCCACTCCGCGGCGAGCAGCCGGTCAATCTTTGGCGGCTTCGGCGGCGATCACAGCATTCCGCGCCTCGACTTGAAAGAGGCTCATGCCGCGCCTGCTTACGATGCCGAAGAGCAGAACAATATCGCGGTCTACAAGCGAGTGCTGCCCTCGGTGGTGAATATCACCTCCACCAGCCTTGTGTTCGACTTTTTCTACGGAACGGTGCCGCAGCAAGGGCAGGGTTCGGGATTCATCCTCGACAAGTCCGGCCACATTCTCACCAACTACCATGTGGTCGCCAACGCCAACCGCGGCGTGGAAGTGCAGCTCTACAACAAGCGCCGCTTTAAAGCCACCGTGGTGGGCACCGATCGCACGCACGACCTTGCGTTGCTGCAGATTGACGCGCCCGACCTGCAGCCGGTCACGCTGGCCGATTCATCGCAGCTCAATGTCGGCCAGAAGGTCTACGCTATCGGCAATCCCTTCGGTCTCAGCGGCACCATGACGCGCGGCATCATCAGCGCCATCCGGCCCATCGGAACGCAGAACGGCGGAAAGATCGAAGACGCCATTCAGACCGATGCGGCCATCAATCCCGGCAACTCCGGCGGACCGCTGCTCAACTCGAGCGGCGAAGTCATCGGCATCAACACCATGATTGCCTCGAACGGCGCCGACCAGAGCTCGGGCATAGGTTTTGCCATTCCTATCAACACCGCCAAGGCCGTGCTGGCCGATCTCACGCGGTACGGGCGAGTGAAGCGGCCATCGCTGGGTATCGTGTCTTATGCGATTGGACCTGATCTGGCTGCGCAGATGGGGCTCAACGCGGATTACGGTGTGCTCATCCAGCGCGTGATTCCCGGCGGGGCGGCCGAGCGCGCCGGCCTGCACGGCGGCAATGAGCAGGCCTACGTTGGCAACACTCCCATCATGTTGGGAGGCGACTTGATCGTGGCCATCGACGGCCAGGAGATTCAGGACCCGCAGGACATCACCGCCATCATGGACAAGCACCAGGCAGGCGACGTCATAAGCGTGACCGTTCTGCGCGGCCGCCGCCAGATCACCATCAAGCTCATCCTCGACGAGGCGCACGAGTCGAATACGTAGGCGAAGAATCCGGGAGCGATGATGAACCGTCTAGCGCGGAGGCTGATGTGGATGGGCTTCCCGGCGGTCCTTGTAATCTGCCTGTCAACAGTTGTCCTCTATCGTGTCGGCGCCGGCATTTCGGCTGCGGCAGAGCATAAGTCTGCGAAAGTCGCCGCGGCGACGGTGGTCAGCAGCACAGAGATGCCCAGGGCGGATTCATCGGGCACGAACGGCAGCGACCGCCTGTTTAGAGTTTGTTTCACGATCGATAGCTTCGATCAGGTCGAGGCGGATATGAGGCAAGGTTATCAATCCGCCGAAGCCCAACGATTGGCCCGAGACGGACCGCGATGCACGGTTACCGGCAAGACTACCCTGGCAAAGCGACTCAGCAAGGGCGATAAGCTATCTGTGACTTACCTGCTCGAGAATGAGTATCAAATAGATTTGGTGAGTGCCTCGGCATCTGGGGGAGAGCTGTGAATATCGGCAACCCTCGGGCCCTCCATACAGGTTTCGCGGGCCGCTACCACCAGTAAGCGGCCCGTCTTATCAGCGAATCTCAGATCCCAGCAGTTCGCCTCTGCCCTGTTCCCTGGTCCCTGTCCTCAGAATCCCGCGCTGATTTGCATTTCCTCGGCCTGCGCTACTTGCGCGCGGGCAAGCTCCACCCGCTCGCCGTAGTGCGCGGCGACGATCTTTGCAGCGAAGGCCTGATCGAGATACGGTTCGACTGCGGCCAGCTTTACGCCTGAATCGGCCGCCATGCGCGCCACGTCGGCCTTGCTCGAAATCGACTGCACGAGCGACAAGATCGCGCTCACGATCGTTCCCACGCCTTGAATGGCCGCCAGTGCATGTTGCTGGCTCGACGGATTCACGATCCGCGCCGCCTGCAACAGCGCCGAGTCAACCTGCTGCTGCAGCGTGACGATCATGGTCTGCAGTTGCAGCAGCGCGCCGGCCGTCGGATCGGCAAGATACGCCTTCGCCTCTGCGACCAGCAGATTCGAAGCCGCGTCAAAGCCCGCCGTCGCCGCGGCGAAGATCGGCGCATCGGCGGGAGCCAGCAGCGCAGCCGTCGAGTCCACGGTGGTGACCGCACTCTGCAGCGAGGGCGTCCAGTTGACGATGTCCTGCGCGACACCTTTCGCCGTGCAACCCTGCATCCAGGGCAGCGGCAGCAACAGGGCAATCATCGCCCACGCTCCAAGTTTTGCTGTGTTCCCCTGCGCGCTTGCGCCCTCGCTCGCTGTTTGAGGATCTTTTGCCATCAGCCCCAGCAGTGCCGTGGCCAGCGCGCTGACCAGCGAAACCACGGTTCCGGTCCCCGCTTTACCCAGGCTCAATCCCTGTTGCGATAACACTCCCGCGACACTGACGATGGCGATCAGCAGACCCGCCGCCGTCGTCTTGGGATGCTTCCAGATATTCGAGATGAAATTCATGAACAGACTCCTTTTCGTCGCACGGTTTCTTCGAGCCAGTGCAGAGATCGGAGAAGGCACGCCCTCGCTTCGCAGTCCGCACCATTTCAGGCACACGTCTGCGCAGTCGCGGCGTTATGCGTCCCGGCCGTTGCGTTTCCCTGATATGTCTGGCTTGTCTATAGGCTAGAGGATTTGGAGCAAATTCCCCGCAATTGGGACCTCGCCGTGGACCGTTGAAACGAATGGAGTTGGAAGAAATCTTCGTGCGTGGGGTCTTGACAGGCGAAAGGGCGGTCTCGCAGTCTGGCTTCCACGAGCCGAAAGTTAAGGTCTCTTGCCTTGCTCTCTCGCTCCCTCGTTCCCTGTCTTCACATACCGCCGGCCACGGATCTCATATTCGCCGCTCCCCACCCGCGCAATCGCTTCGGTATAGGCGATATGTTCTTCTTTCAAGATCCGCTCAGAGAGCGAGTGCGCATCGTCGTCATCGAGGACCGGAATGGCGCGCTGCAGAACGATGGCTCCATGGTCGAGTTCGTTATCGACAAAGTGCACCGTGCAACCGGCCACCTTTACGCCGTAGTTGAATGCCTGCTCTTGCGCGTCGAGGCCGGGAAATGCCGGCAGCAGCGACGGATGGATGTTGAGGATGCGGTTGGGAAATGCCGCGACGAACTCTGGCGACAGCAGGCGCATGTAGCCGGCAAGGCAGACCAGATCGACGCGGTGCGCGCGCAACGAGGCGATGACGTCGGCATCATGCTCATCGCGCTTGCGGCCCTTCGAAACGAGGACCTTAGTGGGCAGCCCCATCTCGCGCGCCTTCGCGATCCCGCCAGCCTCCACGACATTGGAGATGACAACAGCGATCTCGACATTCTTGAGTCTTCCGGCGCGAATCGATTCTGCGATCGCAAGAAAGTTCGATCCGCGGCCGGAAAGCAGGATGCCGAGGCGAAGAGAGCTCTGCGCTGAGCGATCGATCTTCATCTACCGAGCCTTCCAGCGGGCGCAAGGCTTGACACCACCAGCCCCGCGAACTCCTCCGGGGATTGACCGGCTCTTGGCGCGCAAGCGCCGGGTGCCCCACCGCAGGTGGCTACGTGTACTGCACGCGCCGCTCGCCCTTCACCACGCGCCCGATCACGTGGAACTTCTCCTCGGCGCGATCCAGCAGGTTCTTGGCGCGGGTGAACTTGGCCGCCGGAATCACAGCGATCAGACCGATTCCCATATTGAAGGTGCGCATCATCTCGTCTTGCGGCACATTGCCCAGCTCCCGCAGGTGCTCGAAGATCAACGGCACGGGCCAGGAGCCGATCTCCACCTGCGCGCCCGTGGCCTTGGGCAGGATGCGCGGCAGATTCTCAGTGATGCCGCCGCCGGTGATGTGCGCCATGCCCACCGTCAGCCCACCCCCCACCAGCTTCTGGATCACATGCAGGTAGCTGCGGTGCGTCTTCATCAGCGCCGCGCCCGCCTTCTCTTTGATCGCCGTCACGTACTGCGTCGGTTTATACCGCCCCACTTCGAACAGCAGCTTGCGCGCCAGCGAATAGCCATTGGTGTGCAGCCCAGTCGAGGGCAAACCGATCAGCACATCGCCAGGCTTGATGGCCGCTCCTGTAATCATCTTGTCGCGGTCGACGGCGCCCACGATAAATCCCGCCAGGTCGTACTCGCCGTCAGCGTAGAAGCCCGGCATCTGCGCTGTCTCGCCGCCAATCAGCACGCACCCATTGGCCCGGCATGCATCGGCCGCGCCGCTCACCACGTTCTCGATCACGTCGGCGTCAAGCTTTCCGGTGGCGAGGTAGTCGAGGAAGAAAAGCGGAGTCGCGCCCTGCACGGCGATGTCGTTCACGCAGTGGTTCACCAGGTCGGCGCCCACGGTGTGATGCAGGCCCAGGGCGAAGGCCACCTTCAGCTTGGTCCCCACGCCGTCGGCTGAGCTTACCAGCACGGGATTCTTCCAGCGCTGCAGGTCGAGACGAAACAACGCCCCGAAACCGCCGATTCCGCCTAAGACATTGCGATTAAAGGTCTTCTGCGCCAGATACTTGATGCGCTCTTTGGCGTGGTCTCCCTGCTGCAGATCCACACCCGCGGCGGCGTAGGTTACGATTTGCGGCGTCGTCTCTTGCGGCACGGTCCAGGCTTTCGTTTCGGGAGTCTCGAACAGAGCGGCGGTCCGGAAACCAGAATTCTAGCAGTTATCGAAAGCGCATTTCCCACAAACCGCGATTCCGCCCGCGCTGGTGCAAGGCCGGCCGCAAACTCGGAGCGTACGGGCATCCCGAGCAAGAAAATGGAAAGCAGGCTGGAGATTATATACTTGACACAAGGTAAATCTCCTGCTATCCTTTCTTCAGTCGCCGTTTCTTAGGCTTAGCTTCAACCTTATCTTTCTCTTTCTTCAAGTGTTTAACGACTTTCGAGTGAAAGAGATGGTTGACGGCCTCTTCCGTAGTCATGTGGCGCGGATGCTTAAAGCGACTGGAGGGTTTAGGCATGAAAAACTCCATCAATCTCTGCTCCCTGATTGAGCAGTTTGGCAGCGAAGATAAGTGCCGGGAATACCTCGAAGCGCTGCGCTGGCCTGATGCGGTCATGTGCCCTCGTTGCTCCTCGGTCAAGATTTCTAGAATCGTAAAGCGCCGCCAGTTTGACTGCGATGATTGCCGCTACCAGTTTTCCGTAACTGCTGGCACGATCTTTAACGATTCTCACCTGTCCCTGTGGAAGTGGTTCATTTGCGTCTACCTGCTTTGCGAGGCCAAGAAGGGCATGAGCGCCAGCCAAATCAAGCGGACTATCGGCATCTCGTACAAGACGGCATGGTATCTCTGCCACAGGATCAGAGCCGCAATGAAGCGGGTCAACCCTGAGCCTCTGGGCGGCGTTCTGGAAATGGATGAGACGTTCGTGGGCGGATCGACAGCAGGACGTGAGAATCGGCTCAAGAACAAGGAAGTGGTAATCGGGATCAAGCAGCGCGGCGGTGAGCTTCGTTTCTTCCATGCTGAGGATGTGAAAAGCGGCACGCTGGCGAAGTACATCAAGGAAAACGTGAGCAAGGAAGTACAGGTCATCATGACTGACGAATGGAACGCCTATCCGAAAGCGATCCGCGAATCGGGAACCGGAGCAGCGCACAAGACCGTGAATCACTTTGCCGGAATCTATGCGATGGGCGATATAACCACGAACGGCATCGAGTCCGCTTTCTCGCTGCTCAAGCGCGGGATCGTGGGATCGTGGCACAAAGTTTCGGCAAAGCATCTTGAAGCCTACCTTGATGAAATGACCTTCCGGTTCAATAATCGCCACAACCCTTACCTGTTCCGCGACACGATGATTAAGTTGCTGGAAGCGCCGGTCTTGGAGTATCGGAAGTTGACGGCTGCATAGCAGAATACTGCTCCTTTCTCCACCTCATGCGCAGAAATACATTGCCCACCAAATTCATAGCAGCCTCCACGTCGAAGATCATCGACATAAAAGCGAATTCGCTAAGAGTGGGATATATAGGAACATTGCGAACGATCATGAAGTTTTCTGGAGGGTACACCAAGCCGGAATATCCGACCCTAGCCCGAGCCAGTTCCCGCTTGATATCTAAAAGCATTTCCGTCATTTCATCATCGGTAAACTGCTTTAGGAGCTTTATGTCCTCTCCCCTCATCCCCAAATCACATGAGATGTGTACATAGTCGGGCTGCTCAGTACGAGACCTTAACACTGTCAAGGCGGCCCCTCCATCTAGCGTTATCCGGAAGCGAAAATGTCCATCCGGATATGGGTCGTTCTTTACCGCTATCTTGTGGTTATCTAGCCACAGACGCACGCAACTCTCGATATTTTTCGTGGACGGGATCACCTTTGGTCGAGGGGTTCTCCTTACCACGAGAAAGCCAAGACAGCAGAGAAGCGCCAAGGCGGCGGCCACCAGTCCGTAAAAAATCGGCCAGAACCATGGGGATGCTATATGGGCGAGGTAAGCGACTCCGCCCCATATGACGCAAACAATGAGGCCAGTCACAATGGCCTCCGACCAACGTTGATGCCACTTGAGTTCAGCCATACATCCATGGTCGCGCTAGAAATCCCTTGTGTCAAGGTGATAATCTCCAGTCAGCTTTACATGCCTCCGACCATCGTCAATCGCGTCAAGGAACTTCGCATCGCCGCCGGCTGGACCCAGGAACAGCTCGCCCAGGCCGCGGGCGTCTCGCGCCAGAGCATCAACTCCATCGAGCGCAATCGTTACGTGCCCAGCCTCGAGCTGGCGCTCACGTTTTCTCGCATCTTCACCTGCCCCACCGACCAAATCTTCCATCTGGAGAACCCTTCATGACGCATCCGATCCTGAGCCGCATCCCCGTCCTCAGCAAATACGTCGACGAGCGCTTTCTCGACTACCGCCGCCGCTCCAGCAGCCTGGCCGGCATCGTGGGCGCGCTGGTCGCCGTCGCGCTCTTTGAGTATCGCTATTTTCACGATCACATCGTCAGCTGGGATCTGCTGGCCGTCGCCTTGGCCATGGTGATCGTCAAGATGACCATGATGGTCTGGTATCGCGTCAACGGCTGATCCTCAGGGAGAGACAACAAAATGTGCGTACCCAGTCACCTTCGCGACAAGAGAACCCGCTGGATGATGGTTCTCGGCAACTTCTCGCTCGCTGCGGCAGTTCTCTCGTTGAACTTGACGCGGCATTACGCCGCCGCGCATCCCCATGCCTCGGCCTCGCTCGACGGCATCACGGGGCTGTTCTTCGGCCTCTCCATCGGGGTCAATCTGTTCGTGGTGGCGCGCGCTCGCCGCTGCCGGGCCGCCGCGCCCATCAACTGACCAACTCGCGCCTTATACTGGCTTGGTGACCAAACCAGACCGCAGCGTCTCTCGCGCGCTCCAGCAGCGCGCCGAGCGATTCTTTCCCGGCGGCGTCAACTCGCCGGTGCGCGCCTTTCGAGCCGTGGGCGGCGATCCGCCCTTCATCGATCGCGCCCAGGGTGCGTATCTCTACGACGCTGACGGCAATCGCTACATCGACTACTTCGGCTCCTGGGGACCGATGATTCTCGGCCACGCCTTTCCTCCCGTCGTTGAGGCCATCGAGCGCGCGTCGCGCAACTCGGCGAGCTTCGGCGCTTCTACGGCCGCTGAAGCCGACCTTGCCGAGCGCGTTGTCGCCTGCTATCCGGCCATGGAAAAGATGCGCTTCGTCAGCTCCGGCACTGAAGCCACCATGTCAGCAATCCGTGTGGCGCGCGCCGCAACCGGCCGCAAGATCGTGGTCAAGTTCGAGGGCTGCTATCACGGCCACTCCGACGCACTGCTGGTCAAGGCCGGCTCGGGCGTCGCGACCCTCGGCATTCCCGGCTCGGCCGGCGTGCCCGACGAGATTGCGCACCTGACATTAGCGCTGCCCTACAACGATCTGGCAGTGGTAGAAGAGGCCTTCGCCGCGCATCCCGATGCGATCGCCGCCATCATCGTCGAACCTGTCGTGGGCAACGCCGGGTGCATCGCGCCCGCTGCCGGCTACCTCGATGGCTTGCGCACAATCACAGCGGAACATGGGTCGTTGCTCATCATCGACGAAGTCATGACCGGCTTCCGCGTCTCTCTTGGCGGCGCATGCCGGCTCTATAAGCTCGATCCCGACCTCGTCACCCTCGGCAAGATCGTCGGCGGAGGACTGCCGGTTGGCGTCTTCGGCGGCAAGCGCAGATATATGGATCTGCTCGCGCCTTTGGGCCCTGTCTATCAGGCCGGAACTCTCAGCGGCAATCCGCTGGCCATGGCCGCAGGAATCGCGACTCTGAGTTACTTACGGGACCACGAATCTGAAGTCTATCCGCAGCTTGAAGCGACATCCCGCGTGTTGTTTGAAGGTGTCGCCGCTGAGGCCGCTAGCGCCGGCATAGCCCTCACAACAAACCGCGTGGGCGCCATGGGTACCTGGTTCTTTACTCCCGATCCAGTCACCAACTACGAGCAGGCGGCACGCAGCGACACCACTGCATTCGGGCGCTTTCACCGCGCGATGCTCGACCTGGGCATCTGGCTGCCGTCGTCGCAGTTTGAAGCCGCGTTCATCTCGTTTGCGCACGGCGACGCCGAAGTACAGGCGACCATCGAGGCGGCGCGCCATGCACTTCAGGCGATCGGCTCCTGATTGCCGCGTGGAGCATCAGCACCACGCGTCCAGCGTCACAAATTGGCAACTCTGCTTGTAGCGCGCGATGAGTGCCGTGGCCGCCGCAACCGACGGCTCGCGGTTCGCATTTGCATCGCGGTGCCCGCCATCGTGGAGCACGATGTTGGCGGCACGGCCCCGCCGGCGCAGCTTGTCGATTCTCGCCCTGAGTGCCGATGCGATACGCTCGCCGGATGGCTGGCTCCAGTCCGAGGTCATTGCGTTCCACAAAACCGGCTGTAGATTCAGATCGCGCGCGATACGAAAGACCGCGGGACGTCGCGCTCCGAACGGCGGCCGGAAGAACCTCACCGCCGCGCCCGTGATCTGTTCCAGAGCCTCCCGCGTCCAACGCAGTTCCCGGCGAATGCGCTCGCCGGTGCAGCGCGCGAGGTTGGGATGATCCCAGGAGTGGTTCCCGATAAGATGTCCGCCTTCGGCTATCCGCCGCACCAGATCGGGTTGCGCCTGGGCGCGCTCTCCCAGCAGGAAAAACGTTGCGCGCACTTCATGGCTCGCGAGCATGTCGAGGAGTCGAGGCGTCCAGGTGAGATTGGGTCCGTCGTCGAAGGTCAGCGCCAGATCATCGGGCCGTTCCGGTGCGGTCAGCGCCTCTCCGAAGATGCGCGACCCGGGCCAGAGTGAGGCATACGCGAATCCCCCGTAGGCAAGGCCCGCAGCGCCGGCCGCGCCCAATGCCGCAGTCAGCCCGGTGGCGAGTGCTGAATTCATCACGTGGACTCAGTATGAGACCCCAACGCCCGTGCGGGCAAACCGAGGCTCTACCCACGCCCTCTTTCTCAAGCGGGCGCACCTGACCCCTGACCCCTGAAACCTGTCCCCTGCTTCATCCCTTCGCCGGCAGCTTCTCGTCACTATGCGATTGCTCGGCGCAGATTCGCTTCGCTGCTTCCACTCGCCGCATCGCGCGCTGCTCGTTCGAGCGCTTCGCCTGGCGCCAGGTTGTCATCGATGTGACCCCGAAGTTCCAGACAGCAGAGAAGAGCAGCCCGGTCAGCGCCGCCAGCACCCACGGCACACCATGATGGAAGGCCTCATTGGCAACGGCGACATTCGCCGCTACACCGAGCCCGCAGGCTAGGCAGAAAGTCAGCAGTCCGCCCCAGAACGCCCACCCACGCAACCGCCGGTCGCGATAGGTGATGGAGTTGTTCAGCACGAAGTTCAGAATCATCACGACGAAAGTGGTTGCGGCCTGTCCTGCGGCAAAGCTCACCCCTGCAATCTGCAGCAGAGCCCGCAAGATCAGGAGGTGTACTCCGACTCCCAGCGCTCCCACCATGCCGAAGAGCACAAAGCGCACATTCACCAGGTCGCCCAGGTGCTTGTCGACCAGGAGCTCGAAATACTCCAAACCGACCATGAGGTCGAGCTTGCTCTCGCCGTGCTCGCGCGCGCGGAAGTGGTACGGAACCTCGCCGATGTGCAGCCCGGGATCGGCAGAGAGAACAATGTCGAGCAGGATCTTGAACCCGATCCCTGACAGCCGGTGCGCCAGCCTCTCGAAGGCAGTGAAGCGCACCATGAAGAAGCCGCTCATGGGATCGGTGAGCGCGTGTTCGGTGCCCATCAGGCTGAGGCGTCTTCCCAGTTGGCTCAGCTTCACCCGCCAGCGCGCAAACTCGCCCATGCTGCCGCCCGCTAGGTTGCGCGAGGCGACCACCAGATCCAGATTCTCCTCGCGCATGCGGCGCAGCATCTCCGGCAGAATGCTTTCGTCGTGCTGAAGGTCCGCGTCGATTACCGCTGCGTAGGGGGCTGAAGACGCCAGAATGCCCTCGATGCATGCCGATGCCAGGCCGCGTCGGCCGATACGCTCGATCACGCGCACATTGTCGTGCCGCTGTGCCAGGTTGCGTACCACGTTGGCCGTGCCGTCAGGCGAATCGTCGTCAACGAAAATCAGCTCGTAGTGAACGCCGGCAAGAGCCCGCGCGAGCCGATCGGCAAGAAGACCTACGTTCCCGCTCTCATTGAACGTGGGAATCACGATGGCCAGATCGTAGGCCAATGGTCTCCTCCGCAGGTTATTGAAATCCCTAAGGTTATGCCCGGCCTTCGGCGCGCGGGATTTGGGGGTATTCCTCCTCGCATTTTATGAGAATGCCGGCGCGAATCTGCCCGGTTGGACGCCATTTTTTGACCAAAGGTACCAAGCGTATACTTTTGTTGTTCGGGTCGCATCCTGAGTTGCCGGAGCGGCACTGGAGACAAGATGAGCGTCACGCAGTTCTCTTCGGGCGCAGGCCCTTCGCCGGGCGGCGTTGCCCTCCCCAAAGTCACCATGCCTGCACTTGGCGAAATGAAGCGCCAGGGCAAGCCCATCTGTGCCCTCACGGCCTACGACTACGCCACCGCTCGCCTGGCTGACGAGGCCGGCGTCGATTTCATCCTGGTGGGCGACTCGCTCGCCATGGTCGTACTCGGCCACGAAAATACGCTCTCCGTCACGGTCGACGAGATGCTCCATCACACCCGAGCTGTGCGTCGGGCTGTGCGCCGCGCGCTGTTGGTCGCAGACATGCCCTTTGGCAGCTATCACAGCTCCCTCGCCGAGAGTGTGGCAAACGCAGTCCGCTTCGTCAAAGAAGCGGGAGCCGAAGCCGTCAAGATTGAAGGACCGCGCGCCGAGCTCGTGCATGCTCTTGTGAAAGCCGAAATCCCCGTCGTTGGCCATCTCGGCCTGACGCCCCAGAGCGTGCATCGCATCGGTGGCTATCGCGTGCAGGCTCGCACGGCAGAAGCCATGCGCCAGCTTGAGGCCGATGCGGTCGCTCTTGCTCAAGCTGGAGCCGGCGCCATTGTCCTCGAAGGAATTCCGCGCGAAGTTGCGGCGCAGATCACCGCGGCGCTGACCATTCCGACCATCGGTATCGGCGCCGGACCCGATTGCGACGGCCAGATTCTCGTCTTTCACGACCTGGTCAATCTCACCTTCGCACCTGCGGCCAAATTCGTCCGCCGCTACGCCGATGCCTCCGCGCTCTTCCGCTCAGCTATCGAGCGCTACCGCGAGGACGTCGAACATCGCGCCTTTCCCTCGGACGCGGAGAGCTATCATCTCCCAGCGGCAGCGCGCAAAAGCCTGCAGGACGAGTTCCCCGATGAAGATGCCGTAGTCAATCGCGATGCATGGGAGGATTGGAACCAGGGGCCCACCGTGCAGTGATGGAGATCGTCCGCACCGTTGCTGATCTTCGCTCCTGGTCCCGTGCGCTTCGTTGCCCGGCCAAAAGTCCCGCTGGCTGCACCATCGGCTTGGTTCCCACCATGGGGGCCCTGCATGCCGGTCATGCTTCGCTGATTCGCGCCGCGCGCGCAGCCTGTGCACATGTCGCAGTCAGTCTTTTCGTAAATCCCACGCAATTCGGGCCCAGGGAGGACTTCGCGCGCTACCCCCGCGCCTTCGCAGCAGATTGCGCATTAGCCGAGGCTGAGGGCGCCGATCTTCTCTTTGCGCCGTCTGTCGAGGAGTTCTACCCCAACGGACTCAACTCGACTTTTGTCGATGTCGGCGCCCTGGGCGATCGCCTCGACGGCGCATCCCGGCCGGGTCACTTTCGCGGCGTCGCCACCGTGGTCGCCAAGCTGTTGCTCGCCGCCGAGCCCGATTTCGCGTTCTTCGGCCAGAAAGACGCAGCCCAGGTGGCGGTGCTGCGCCGCATGGTCGCCGACCTGCGCCTCGCGACAGAAGTCGTGGTCTGCCCCATCGTGCGCGACCCCGATGGCCTCGCCCTCAGCTCGCGCAATGTGTATCTCAGTGCCGAGGAACGCGCCCAGGCTCTCACGCTCAGCCGGGCCATCCGCCACATTGAGTCCCTGGTTGCGCAAGGCGAGCGCCTGGCAGAAGCTCTCATCTCCTCCGCGCGCGAGCTTTTCGCAGCCCAGCCGGCGGTTCGTATCGACTACATTGAGCTGGTCGACTGGGCGACGCTCGAGCCCCTCGAAACCGCCGTGCCCGGTTCTCTCTTCGCCGTGGCCGCTTATGTTGGTGCGACGCGGCTCATCGACAACGCGATTCTCGGCTGACTGGCCGCCAGAATTTCGTTGCGCCGGTGCGCGTCTCAGCCGCAATCTTGAAACGATGCCCGAACTCCCCGACATCACCGTGTACCTCACCGCACTCGAGCCGCGTATCCTCGGGCAAGTCCTCGAACGTGTTCGCCTGCAGAGTGTCTTCGTGCTCCGCACCGTCGATCCTCCCATCGCTGCTGTCGAAGGCAAGACCGTTCGCGAGCTGCGCCGCATCGGCAAGCGCATCGCCATCGGCGTCGAAGATACTCCCGGCCAGGACCAGGAAAAAACCTGGCTGGTCCTCCATCTCATGATCGCCGGCAGGCTGCACTGGCGGCCTCCGCAAGCGAAGCTCTCCGGCCGCCAGGCCCTCCTCGCCCTCGATTTTTCCGGCGGTTCTCTGGTCCTCACTGAAGCCGGCTCCAAACGCCGCGCCTCGCTCTACATCCTTCGCGGCGAGCAGGCTCTGCGCGATATCGATCCCGGCGGTGTCGAAGTTTTTTCCTCGAACCTCGATGAGTTCCGCGCCGCCCTCAGCATCGAGAATCGCACCCTGAAGCGCGCGCTTACCGATCCGCGACTCATCAGCGGGGTCGGCAACGCCTACTCCGATGAGATCCTCCACGCTGCCCAGCTTTCTCCCGTCGCCCTGACGCAAAAGCTCACACCCGAACAGTGGGACCGCCTTTTCATCGCCACGCGCTCCACCATGGAACTCTGGATCGCTCGTCTCTCTTCCGAGGCTGGGAAGAAATTCCCCGAGAACGTCACCGCATTCCGTCCTGAGATGGCTGTTCACGGCCGCTTCGGTCAGCCCTGCCCGCGTTGCGGCGCACCCGTTCAGCGCATCCGCTACGCCGACAACGAAACCAACTACTGTGCCGTCTGCCAGACCGGCGGCAAGGTGCTCGCCGACCGCAGTCTCTCGCGTTTGCTCGGTTCCGATTGGCCTCGCACGCTCGAAGAATTGGAAGCCCTCAAACGCCGCTGAAAAATCCCCTGAGCTACACATTTTGTGTCAGTTACCATTCGTGTCTCCTCCGGGGATTTTGCCTTGACTTGCCGTTTCGCTGCGCGCAAAGTGGGTTCGGCGACTCCTGTCAGCTCTGCCAGCGGTTTCACGTTCCGTAGAACCCCAAGGAGCCGGACACCAATCCGTTGTGGAGGATTCACCTCATGCACGTTGTCAATGTTCTCGCGATGTTTTTCGCGATGGCCACGCCCCAACATATGCTGACCGTTGTCAGCGTTTCGGCCGTCCTGCAATGGTTGCTTGGGGCCCTGTGGTATGGCGTGATTTTCAAGAAATCCTGGATGAGGTTCGTCGGGTTCTCCGATGAAAACAAGCCGAAGAACCAGGCATTCGGAATGGTAGCGTCGCTCGTTGCCAACTTTGTGCTCGCCTTTGTACTCGCGCACCTGATCGGGTGGGCCGGGTCGAACACCTTCACCGGGGGCGCAAAACTCGGCATCATCTGCTGGCTCGGCTTCATGGCGCCGCCGCTCTTCACCCAGCACATCTTTGAAAACCGCCGTGCCAATCTGTTCGCGATCAATGCCTGCTATTGGCTGCTTGCCATGGGGCTCGCGGGCGGCATCATGGGAGCCTTCCACAGCTAGTTCCCATCCGCTGATTCACCCACTGCAATCTTCCGAGCCGGTAACCATTCAGGTGTCGCCGGCTCGTTTACCCTTGACATCGTTAAATCCTTGCGCGCACAGTGTTTGCGTCGACTCCTGTCCGCGCTGCCAACAGAGATTTCCCTCTCGTCGGCCTCAGTGTGACGGGGCTGGACACCAATCCCCTTGTGGAGGATTCACGAATGCATCTGGCAAATCTTGTTGCAGTGCTTGTCACGGCCGTTCCGACCGTTCACATTCTGACTGTCGTGGTGATCTCGGCTGTTTCGCAGTGCTTCCTGGGCGCCCTCTGGTATGGGGTTATCTTCAAGAAATCCTGGATGAGGCTGCTCGGTTTTGGCGAGGGACAACAACCGAAGTACCGGGCCTTCGGAATGGTGGTCACCTTCATCGCATGTTTCGTCCTCTCGTTTGTGCTCGTGCACATTATGGGGTGGTCAGGATCAGCTACCCCGACGGGTGGAGCTTCGATCGGCATCATTTGCTGGTTCGGGTTCATGGCCCCGCCGCTCGTTGTGCAACATATCTTTGAGAACCGCCGCGCCAACCTGTTCGCCATTAATGCGTGCTATTGGCTGCTTGCCATGGCGCTCGGCGGAGCGATCATCGGCGCAATGCCCAGCTAGCCAGCTGCCGGTTCGGTGCCTGGCATCACCGGGGATGCCAGGGGCAGTTTCTGCGCCATTGTTCCCGCGGCCATCCCCGCCTGGAGTCCGCCGTGCTAAAAACCTCGTGTTGCGCCGGCGGGCTCAGCCTCTAAAATCGAGCAATGACAAAGTCAGTCATCACTACGGACGGCGCGCCGGCCGCAATCGGTCCCTACGCGCAAGGCGTGCGCGTCGGCAACCTCATCTTCACGGCCGGCCAGGGCGCGCTCGATCCCGTCTCCGGCCAGATCATCCCCGGCGGCATCAAGGAGCAGACCGAGCGCACCCTCGAGAATCTCAAAGCCATTCTCGAGGCAGGAGGCAGCAGCCTGGGCCAGGTGGTTAAAGCCACGGTGTACATGAAGGACCTGAGCGATTTTTCGGCCATGAACGCCGTGTATGCATCCTACTTTGGAACCGGTGAAGAGGACACGCTGCCCGCAAGAACCACCGTCGAAGTATCGCGCCTGCCGCGTAATCTTTTGGTTGAGATCGAAGTTGTCGCCGAGGTCTGAGTTGGGTTTCGTTGTTCGGCTTCATGGCCCATGGCCGCTGAGGAACGAATGACGAACAGCGGCTCATGATAGACGGGCCGGAATTCCGTTCCCCGGGGAGGTCTGCTTGTCTGAATCGCAGGAAAAAATTCTTCGCACCGACGCCGAGTGGCGCACCGCGCTCACGCCCCAGCAATATCACGTGCTGCGCGAGAAGGGGACCGAGCGCCCCTTCACCGGCGCGCTCACTGAGAATCACGAAACCGGCAACTACCACTGCGCGGGATGCGGCGCCCTGTTGTTTCTCAGCGGGGCAAAATTCGACTCCGGCTGCGGGTGGCCCAGTTTTATGATTCCCGCCGACTCCAAGGCCGTGGAAGAGCATGAGGATCGCAGCTTCGGCATGCGGCGCATTGAGGTCACCTGCGCCAAATGCGGTGGGCATCTCGGCCACGTCTTCCCCGACGGACCCCACCCCACCGGTCTGCGCTACTGCATCAACTCCGCCTCATTGACCTTCGCGAAAGAGCAGAAATAGGACGCCACAACAAAAACCCCGCCGCGAAGACGGGGTCTCTTTCCCTTGCGTAGAGATCGGGATGCGGGCTATGCCTTTGCGACCTTCCCGGCCTTGATGCAGCTTGAGCATACGCGCAGCCGCTTGGGCGCGCCATTCACCAGTGCCTTCACCACCTGCAGGTTTACGTTCCAGCGGCGGCGCGTCACGTTGTGCGCATGCGAAATATTGTTGCCGAAGCGCGGCCCTTTGCCGCAGATATCACAAACTTGTGCCATCGTTCAACTCCAGATTCTCGAGGATATTACGGCGCCGGAACATCGATTTGGGCGCCTTCTTCGAGCGCACCATCAGCAAGCCGATTCGTCTTTCCTAGTATAACCGGCCCAGCGATTTGGGGCCAAGACGCGAAAGCTAGACGCGCCCGAATCTGCTCGTGCGGAGACAAAACTCCAACTGAGTTAATGCGGCCGTTCGCTGAACGCGAACCTCGCTAGGACTTCGTATCGCGATCCCTGCGCGCCTAGGTGGCTCTCGTAGAGCAGAAACTCACACGCCGTGAAGTGCGAAAACCGGCAGGTCCCGGCGGTCGCAACCAAATCTCGCTGTTCTCGGCTGCCGGCCTTGTCACCTCGTCCGCTCGTCCCCTTAGCCGCTGTCTTTCTCGCCAGCGTGATATGCGGATGGAACGGCCGCGCCTCGGCAACGAATCCACAACGAGCGGTTGCCGCGATCACGCGCTCCTGCAGTTCCGCGAGCCCGGTCGAGACGGCGACATCGGCGAAAAAAACGCCCGCGCGCTCGAATGAGCCAAGTTTGCCGAGCTGGATCGGGACCGGCGCCGAGCGCACCTCGCCCAGTCGCGCCGTCAGGCATGGTATTCGATCCGGCGTCGTGTTGCCCAGGAACTGCAGGGTGATGTGCCAGGAGTCAGGCGAGCTCCACCGCATGCCGCCGCTGCCTGAACGCAACCTCGAAACCAGTGCCGAAAGCTCGCCGGTGGTTTCACTCCCAAGCGGAATCCCTACGAACAGGCGCATACACGATCATGTGAAGCGGCGATCCAACAGAGTCAGAACCACCTCGGTTATTCGCCGCCCAGGCAGGTGTGAAACAGGAGCGCTGGAACTGGAACTGGTTGCATAAATACGGCTTTGAAGGGGCACGACCTTAGTCGTTCCACGAAGACCGCATAAACACTGGGCTTCAGCCCCTGAGGGAAGTTTCTCTTGGCCTCCGCACCATGTATGCAAATAGTTCTAGTTCGACGGCGGCGGCGCAGCGCCTGGCGGCATGCCATTGCCTCCGTGCGGCCCTTCCTTCGGAATCACAAATTCCTCCGGCATCTGGTGGCCGCGGTGGCAGGTTCCGCAGCTCACCTTCATGTCCATGCTGTCCGGGTCCAGCGCCTTTGACTTGCTGATGTAGTCGGCATTGATCTGCTGCGTCATGGTGTACATGATGCGCGCAATCTTTTTGTCGTCTTTCGAGTCGTCGGCGAAGTTCAGCTCCGGGCGGCCATTGGGGCCCTTCCTGCTCGGGTCGGCCGCGTGACAGGCGTCGCAGTGCACTCCCAGTGAGCCGGCCCAGGTCCGCATGATGTCGCGCACCTGGCTGCCGGTCAGGTCCTTCGGCAGCACTTGCAGGTTGGTCGGCGCGGGAAAGTTGCGCATTGGCCCGCCGGGCATGCCTCCCGGCGGCGGGCCTTGAGGAGTTTGTGCAGCGACAAATGCGGCCATCGTCGTCAATGCCGCGACGGCGAGCTTTGGGAGCAGGGAAGAAGGCTTCACGTGCGGGAATCCTTTCGGTGAATCTGCGTCAATCCTAAGATTGTAGCGGCTTCGTTCGATGGACGGTGCCGGCTCCCAAAAAGATGCATTTGCCCGTGAGAGACTTCGGTCCGGAGACGTACGGATTCTCGGGAACTGCGAACCGCAACGGCAGTTCCGCGGCATGGCTGATGCCGATCCGCCGCGTCACCAGCACCTGCTTCAGGCGAAAGCCGTCATCGCGCACCTGCAGCGGCGAGGCTGGGTCGACAAGGTCGAGCCCGTTGTCGGTCTCGCGCGTGATGCCCAACGCCTGACATACGCGGCCTGGGCCCGAGGTCAGCTCACGGGTGGCCGCGCCCGGCTTCAGGCCTCGATTGCGCACCATCTCTTCGATCCCCACGACTGGCTCGAGCGCCCGCAGCAGAATGCCTCCCCCGTGCCCCGGCTTATCGCAGCTGAAATTCATGCAGTAGTACATGCCATAGATGAAGTACACATAGGCATGGCCCGCCGGCCCGAAGAGGACAGAATTCCTGGCCGTCTCTCCGCGGTGCGAGTGTGCCGCGGGATCAGGAGTCTTGTCGTGCGGGCCGAGATACGCCTCCACTTCGACGATGCGCCCGGCGAGGGGCTCGCGTCCTTTCCTCGTTCTGACCAGGAGCTTGCCAAGGAGGAGCGGCGCGACGCGCTCCGGCGGCGCCTCGAAGAAGGAACGCTTCATCAGCCGCCACGCTGACTCGCAGACTTGCTGACCCGCTGACTTGCCAGCCACGCTAACCCCGCTTCATCCCCTTGATCACTGCCAGCACCTCTTCGGCGTGACCCTCCGGCTTCACGTTCGGGAAGACATGCAGCAGCTTCTGATCGGGCCCGATCAAGAAGGTTGTGCGTACGATCCCCATCACTTTCTTGCCGTACATGTTCTTTTCCTTCAACACATCAAACTGTTTGCAGACTTTCTCGTCTACATCAGCAAGGAGTGTGTACGGGAGATCGTATTTGGCGCGAAATTTGGCCTGATCCTTGGGCGTGTCGCGCGAGATGCCGAGAACCACGGCGCCCGCCGCCTGCAGCTTTTTGAAGGTATCGCGGAAGCCGCAGGCCTCAATGGTGCAGCCCGGGGTATCGGCCCGGGGGTAGAAAAAGAGGATCACCGGCTTGCCGGCGTAGTCTGAGAGGCTTACGGTTTTGTCTTCGTCCGTCTGCAGGGTAAAGTTGGCGACTTTCTTGTTCAGTTCCATGGGGACTATCCTTAATCCAGGGATGAAGGGCCGCGCGTGCAAAGCCGCGTGCGGACCCTTGACGGCCCAGCTCGATTATTTACGAGGCAAGCTCAGGGTGTCATGGCACGGTCCAATTCGGTTGTGGATAATGCTGGCCGTGTCGGCTACCACATTCCCTGCTATCGCCCAGTATCCCACCCAGACCTCGAATCCCGACAAGAATGCCCAGCATCTGCGTGCCGTTGCAGTGCTGGAGTGGACGGGCGACAAGGACAAGCCCAAGGCTACCCGCCTCGTTCCCGTCAGCATCTACGATGGCCAGTCGCTTGAAGACGCCGGGGTCTACATGGCTCATCCCGAGCCCCTCGCCCTCGAAGGAGAGGTGGAATACCAGCTCCAGCAGAACGGCAAGCCCATCGGACTTTTCGATGTCCAGAGCTCCGGCCGGCAACAGGGCTCGTGGATCGGTTTCGGCAAGTGGAAGGCGCTGCCCGTTCCCAAACAGGCGTCGGCGCAGATCGCCAAAGTTGATGTAGACGACGCGCAGAGCGACGTGCCGGTTCTGCATCGCAAGCACCATGACGGTGATGCCGGGGGTGCCGGCTCCGATGCTGATTCGGGCGCGGGAACTGCTCCTCAGGACCCCGACCGGCCGACCTTGCATAAGGGAGGCGACGCGTCGAGCGACACTTCCGGCAGCGAAAACTCCTCGGGCAGTGCGAGTGGCGGCTCCGGCTCATCCACCTCCGCGCAAGCTTCCGATCCCGACCGTCCCACGTTGCACAAGGGCGGCGATGCCGCCGGCAACAATTCGGGTGACTCATCTGACTCTGGTTCCACCCCTGCGCCCGATCCCGACCGTCCCACCCTGCACGGTTCGTCGGGCAACGCGGCTGCCGGTCAATCGAAGTCCAAAAAGAAAAGCGACGAAGATGAAGGCTACGTCGAAAGCGTTTCGAAGGTCACCGATCCCGAGCGGCCCATTATCTCGCGCGGCAAGGCCGAAGGCTATAGCGGGCCCATGCTGCCCAGCGTAATCGGCATGCCGAATGACATGAGACAGGTGGTCGCAGTCTCCGATCCCAAGACCCAGCCGGTTCATCCCTGGGATTACGCGTGGGCGAATCCCGACGACCAGGCCAAGATGCAGGCGGCGATGGAAGCCCTCGCGCGTACTGCGTTGGGCCTGAATCCGCTGCCGGCGCCGGCGGCGAAGCCAGCGACGAAAACCGCCGCAACGCATAGGACCGCCAGGTCCACGCCCGCCCCTGAACCGGCCCCGCTCGTCGACGAGCAATTCCGCGTCTTCGAGCTGGCCTACGGCTCGGGCGCGACCATGGTGCTTTCGGCGCACACCGCCGGCGCCGGGGGCCCGGTGAAGTTTGTCACCCTCGTCGCTCAGCCCGATCTCTACGGCAACGTCGCGGTGCTCGTGAAAAACGTCACCGACGCGGCCCACCTCGACGACACACCGCGAATGCAGCTTGTCGACGCAGTGGACGCCCTCGCCGACAATCGCGGCGAGCTGCTCTTTGAGCTGCGCGGAGCCACGCAACGCCAGTTTGCCCTCTATCGCGTGCTGCGCGGCCAGGCGACCCGCATCTTCCTGAGCGGCGGAGACGCTATCGGGACCCCGGCAGGCGAATAGCCCCATCTAAGAATCCCTCAAAAGAGTTAGCTCCAAAGCCAATTCCGTGGCTTAACTCCGATACAATGTCAAGAACGAGTGTGCTTATTGGCACTTCCCGAAGGAATCTCTATTGTCAACAGTTCTGACCGCACCCTGCTCGGAGTCCACAACCCCAGCCCTCGAAAATCAGGATTCCACCGGCGCCGCAGCTGTCGCGTCGCGCCACGCCGTCGCCGCTAAGAGCCAGATTCGCATGGGCCGCACGGCCAGCGTGGAGCATGGGCTGAGCGCGGGGATGGTCGCGATCATCGGTCTGTTTCATGTGGGTGCGCTCGCGGCATTGTTCATGTTTACCTGGCAGCGCCTGCTCGTCACCGCCATCATTTATGTCTTCGCCATCAATGTCGGCATCGGCATGTGCTATCACCGGCTGCTGACCCACCGTGGCTATGTGGTGCCCAAATGGATTGAGTACACCATGACCCTCCTCGCCACACTCGCCATGGAAGGCGGGCCGATCTTTTGGGTCTCGACCCATCGCGTGCATCATCAGCTCAGCGATCAGGAAGGTGATCCGCACACCCCGCGCGAGGGCGGATGGTGGGCGCATGCAGGCTGGATACTCTTCGGCGAGTCACTGCACGCGCAGACTCAGACGCTCGCTCGCTACGCCCCCGACCTCAGCCGCGACCGCTTCCATGTCTGGATGAGCAAGTATCACTGGCTTCCCACCGTCGTCAGCGGAGTCCTGCTCTTTGCCGGCGGATGGTACTTCGGCGGCTGGGTCAGCGCCATCGGTTTTGTTCTCTGGGGAGTCTTCCTCCGCATCACGGTCGGCCTGCACGCCACCTGGCTCGTCAATTCGGCGACCCACCTCTGGGGCTCACGTCGCTTTCAAACGCGCGACGACTCGCGCAACAGCTGGTGGGTGGCATTGCTCACCGGCGGCGAAGGCTGGCACAACAACCATCACGCCCATCCAGTTTCCGCGCGCCATGGCCTTACCTGGTACGAAATCGATCCCAACTTCTGGGGCATCTGGCTGCTGTCGAAGGTAGGTCTGGCCCGCAAAATTCAGGTCGCCAGGTTCGACCCTGAAAATCCCAAGCCCGCCGGGCTCTAAACATCCCGCGCAACCTTCGCGGTTATCTCCTCGCCTTCGCCCTTACCCAGAGCACCAGGAAAAACGGCAGCGCCACGACCAGCACCAGCACACCCGCCGGCAGGCCAACATAGAGATAGGTGTCGACGTAACTCACATTGTGGCCGCCGAACACGTTCCACGCCAGCAGCGCGAAGATCGACACGCACGTCGTCGCGAAGAACGTGAGAAATGCCGACGCGAAACTCAGCAGCAGACTCTGAAAGAGGCTGAAGCCCTCCAGAGGGAACCCGAATATCCTGTCTCCGCCGTGCCCAGTGCCTGCACCTTCACGCATCACATCATTGCTCCACTGGAATAGAATACAAATTCATGGCCAGCGGGACGCAAATCGAGCTGTGGCATGCCGACAAGGTTGCCACCCTCGTCACTGTGCAGGAAGCCCCCAATGGCATTCGCTATGCGTCCTGGGGCGAAAACCGCATCTCCGACGCCGACCTCGAGCGCCTGGTTGGCGCAGTGCCCGCGGTGCTCTCCGCAGCTCTTCGCCATCGCGCCTACTATTTCGTCCCTCTCACCATCGCAGATACCGGTGAGAACCTCGTCGCGCCCGCCTACAGTGTTGAACTCGGTGACCGTGCCGTTTGCCATCGCAACGCTTCGTTCGGATCCACTGAAGCCGTCTTCCTTTCCACTCGCCTCGTAGAGGACCGCTTCGGCCTGGCCTTTGAATTCTTCATCAATGTCGCGCACAACTTTGTTGAAACCGCCAGCGTTCCTGAAAGCTTCGCCAATCTCGCGTGGCTGCAGGCCGAAGCGCAGGTGCGCGGCGAAACCAGCCAGGACGCATGGGAAACGCGCCGCCGCGCTCAGGATCCCGCCCAGAAAGGCGCCAGAGACGCCATCGACGAGCGTGCCCGCAGCGGCTTCTTTGAATCTGCATTCTCCGATGCGCTCGCCATCTACATGCTTTCGCTCGCCGTCGATTTCGACTATCGCGATCTGCGCGAACGCGAGTATCCTCTGCTCGACGCCACAGCCCTTGCCGAACGCTTGCGGCATATTGCCGGTCTCTTTCCAGCCAATGCCGGCTATGACTTCCAGATCATCAAGCGCCGCAAAGGCTGAGCGCATCGGGCCATGTGCGCGGCAGATGATTTTCAAAGCCTGCTATAGGAGCAAAGTGCTAATCTCATCTGATTCAGCGCGTCAGACGAAAGCATGAGAATCGCCTTCTTCACTGAAACCTTTCTGCCCAAAACCGACGGCATCGTCACTACTCTCTGCCAGACCATCGCTCAACTTTCCCGGCTTGGTCATCAATCGATCATCTTTTGCCCGGACGGCGGCATCTCGGAGTTCGAGGGCTGTCGTGTCATAGGAATGAAAAGCAGTGCGTTCCCGCTCTACCCGGAACTTCGCCTTGCCCCTCCCCGCGCGTCGATGCGCAAGATCCTCGAAGATTTTCAGCCCGATCTCCTCCACGTCGCAGATCCGGCCTTCCTCGGGATCGCCGGGCTTTACTATGGCGGTGGCCAGTCAGGCGGTGCACTTCATGTGCCTCTTGTGGTTTCGTACCACACCGATCTTCCCGAGTATCTGCACTATTACGGCCTCGGCTTCATCGAGCCTCATGTCTGGAAGATCCTCCGCCGGCGCCACAACCGGGCGACTTTGAACCTGTGTACATCGGAGTTGATGGTCAACCAACTCCGGGAACACGGAATCGAGCGCGTTGACCTGTGGCCAGGCGGCGTCAACGCCGATCTGTTTCACCCCACTCGCAAAACCGCGGAGATGCGCTGCCGCCTGTCGCACGACAACCCCGCCAGCCCGCTGCTGCTCTATGTCGGCCGTCTCTCCGCGGAGAAAAATCTCGAGACCCTTCGGCCTCTGCTTCAGGCCTTTCCCCAGGTGCGGCTCGCTCTGGTGGGCGACGGACCCCACCGAAAAACACTCGAGCGCCATTTCGCGGGATTCCCCGTCGTTTTTCCGGGGTTCCTGCACAAGGAAGAGCTGGCCGCCGCCTATGCGTCGAGCGACATTTTTGTTATGCCTTCGCGGACGGAGACGCTGGGCCTCGTCGTTCTCGAAGCCATGTGCTCAGGCCTGCCCGTCGTCGCGGCAGATGCCGGGGGCATTCCCGAGATGATCGAGGATGAGGTCAGCGGATATCTCTTCCATACTGATGGCGAGGCCATCGAGCGCATGGGACGGCTCCTGCGGTCGAATCAGGCCAGGGCGGCGATGGGAGAATGCGCCAGGGTTCGCGCGTCCATGCGCAGCTGGAGGAATGCAACTCTTCAGCTCACGTGTCACTATCAGAAGGCGCTGGCAACACAGAATCTCACCCAGCCTGTTGAAGGCTCCGGGCCCTCGGGTCTCCGCGCCGGAATCGGCAAGGCGATTCGTCGCGCCACGATTCTGACCATCAAAACGCTTCTGCCGTGAGAGGCCGCGCCACGGCAACGCGGTAGGCGCCGTAATCGATCGACAGCACCGCCGTGCCTCCCACGCGAATCCGCGATTCGCTGTGGTTCCTCGCTGGCAGCCACATGCCCTCGGTCTTTGCGTTGCTGTATTCGATCAACGTCCGCGAAAGCCAGATCGAAGGATTCTTCGCCGGTTCCGCTTCAACTTTGACCAGCGCAAAGTCCTCCGCATCCACCCAGATTCTGCCTCGATAAAGGAATTTGTTTGCGTGCCAGGGTTTCACCTGGAGAATGTAAGCCAGCCGCCCGTCGACGGCTCCCGAACCCGCCAATTCGAATTGGTAATTTTCTGGCGTCAGCGCATTCGACATTCGATCCTGCGACGCTTCCAGTTCGCTGTCCACAGCCCGCTTCAGAACCATGTCGCAGAGCAATTTCGATCCGCTTTGTGACACGATCCTGAAATTCTTTCCCGAGGCGCGGTCGAACACTACTTCCACATCCATCTTCGCCGCGATCGACGTTCCCAGCCCCGCATAGCTCACTTCGTAGTGACGCATCGCCTGGTAGTGGTTCAGCTGTCTCGATTGTTCTGCGTCGTGCTGCTGCATCCGCTGAACGATCTCTACCGCTCCGGGTGCCGCGTGGTCCGTCACATCTGAGGTCTCTGGGGTGACCGGTGATGCCATGCACACCACCAGCATGACCACCCCAAGACCAGCGGAATGAATTGGACCCATTCAGACATGATACCCGGCGAAATCTGTTTCTCTGATAACCCTTTCGATGCAGAGACTCTATGACGAAAACTCATCTCTTGTGCATTCATCACTCGTAACGACAACGGCCGATGGCGCCCCGATTACTCGCATGTGCTGGGGCTCTTCACTGCCGCTGCTCTCTCCAATCTTTACTACCCCCGCCAGAATCGAGGCGTCAGCCTGACTCTGATCAATGGAGCAATCCAGACCGCAGGAAATGCTGGAACCAACCTCGTGCGCGAGTTTCTTCTCAAAGGCATCACCACGCACCCCAACGGCCAGCCATAGGACCGCATGGCGGTAAGCGTTTTCCAGATTGCTAATTTCCTCCCGCCGCATTAGCATGGCCGCGTTATGAGCAAGTCATCTTCGGTCATCCTCACTGCTGCTGCGCCTTGCCTGTTCCTGCTCGTTCTCGTCGGCTCCACGTCAGTCGCCGCGCAGGCGCCCGCCTCCACCTCCGCCGCTCTGCACCGGCCACTGGGCCCTTGCGACATCTACGCGGCGCAGGGCGACCCGTGCGTAGCGGCCCACAGCACCACGCGCGCTCTCCTCGTTGCCTACACCGGCCCGCTGTACCGCGTTCTGCGCCAGTCCGACGGCAAAATGCTCGACATCGGCATCGTGCTGCCCTCTAAGTCAGACGCCGGTGGATACGCCGATGCCGCAGCGCAGGACCGGTTCTGCGCCAACACCTACTGCTGGATCGCCACCATCTACGATCAGTCCGGCCATCACAACGACCTCACCCAGGCGCCTCGCGGCGGATTCAGCGGCCCGGCCATGGGCGGATTCAACAACGTTCCTCTTGCCGATATGGCGCCGATCACCATCATGGGCCACAAGGCCTACGGCGTCTTTATCGAGCCGGGCATGGGTCTTCGCAAAGACGATGCGAAGGGCACCGCCGTCGACGATCAGGCTGAAGGCCAGTATTGGGTCATCAACGGCCGACACTTCAACTCCGGCTGCTGCTTCGACTACGGCAACGCCGAGATCGACAGCCGCGACGACGACAACGGCACTATGGAAACCGCCTACTTCGGCGATGCCCCATGGTGGTTTCACGGTCCCTCCGTCGGCCCGTGGGTCATGACCGACCAGGAGAACAACCTCGTCGGCTGCGTCAACCCCGACGGATCCGACTATTGCCCGGGCCTGCCGAGCATGACCTCGCGATTCGTAACCGCGATGGCCAAGGGCGAACCGCATCACTGGACCTCCATGGGTGGCGACGCGCAAAACGGCGACCTGCAGGTCATGTTCAGTGGACCCCGTGTGAACGCCACCTACGACCCGATGCGTAAGCAGGGCGCTATCCTCCTCGGCAACGGCGGCGACAACAGCAACGGTTCGCAGGGCACGTTCTATGAAGGGGCCGTCACCGCCGGCGGTACCTTCCCCTCCAACGAAACCGACCAGCTTGTTCAGGCCAACGTAGTAGCTGCCAGGTACGATGTGCCGCGCCTGAGCATCGCGCCGGCCTCGGCAACTGCCGCTCCGCCGGGGCTCCAGATATTTGCTCCCGGCACTTCGCATGAAACCACCGTTACGTTCACCAACATCACCGGCGCGCCGGCCGCCGGCCTCAAATTGGGCGTCACCGTACCCGGCAGGGGCTGGACTTCTGCTGTCTCCGGCGCGTTGGATGCATCGAAGACTTTCGCCGACCCCGTGGCGCCCGGCGCAAGCGTGAGTGCCACTTTCAAAATCACCTCTGGACCGGCGCCTTTCAACGGCGACCTTGTCGGCAGCACCTCGTGGACCAACCAGAAAACCGGCGCAAAGCAGTCCGAGACAGCCGCCGAGAAGGTTCGCAACGTCCCTCCCGTCAGGATCAACGAGTTTCGCATCAGTTCCGGTCCGCCCAACAATCCGTCGAATTCCTTTATCGAGCTCTTCAATGCTGGCACCGGCAGCATCGATGTCTCCAATTGGAGCCTGATCCTCCGTCCCAGCCAGCAAGCCTCCTTCTCGTCGGTTAAGATTCCAGCCGGCACAAAGCTCACCGCCGGTGGCTTCTACCTGCTTGGTCTCTCCAACTCCAGCCTCGCGGCCGCTGCCCGCGCGGGCGACACTGCCATCCACGCCAGGAGCACTGCCGGCATCTCGGCCGGCGACACGGTCTCCATCGACGCAGGCGCCAGCGCAGAAACTCGCAAGGTGCTCGGTGTCGGATCGGCCGCCGCCAACCGCACCACGCTGTGGCAACCGCTACCTGAAGGGCCGATCGTCACCATCCCCGCCGGCTCAACCAATGTGCCGGTCACCAGCACAGCCGGCTTCAAAGTAGGAGAAGAAATCGCGCTCGGCTACGGTGCAACCTACCCTGCCGTCGCACGGACTACGGAGCACTATGAAGTAGCCACGGTGACTGCCGTGGGCAAGGCCGGCACCCAGGCCTACCTGGCAGCCGACGCGCCTGCTGGCTCGACAAATATCAAGGTAACTTCGGTCGCCGACATCTCCGCCGGCGACAAGATCAGGCTCGACATTGCCAGCATGGGCCACGGCATTGAGACCGTCACCGTGAAGAACGTCGGCACCGAGGCAGCCCACACCAATCTCGCGTCCGACGCCGGCGCCGGCGCGACCAATATCAAGGTTCGCGATGTGCATGGGTTCGCAGTTGGCAACAAGATCGCCGTCGGCACTCCCGCGAGCCAGGAAACCGTCACCATCAACGCTGTTGGCACGGCGCGCGCGAACGGCTCCGGTATTGACTTTGCGCCCGCTCTCGCTCGTGCGCATATTCGCGACGAAGGAGTCGTCGCTCCCGGCTCGGGCCTCGACCTCGCTGCGCCGCTCAAGTTCAATCACGCCGCCAACCTCCCCTTCAGCGATCACGGCACCGGCATCACCTTCAAGCCCGCCACGGCCTTCGCGCACTCAAGCAACGAGCCCGTGCAGGCGCTCGGCGCCGGCATCACGCTCGACAAACCACTCGTTAAAGAACACGCTATAGACGCGGTGGTGCGCGATGCCGCGGTGACTGGCGCGGGCTACCAGGGCAGTCCCGAGCCCAACCAGTGGTTCGGCGGTCCTGAGCTGTCTTCGACCGTCCCATTCTTCGAACGCACTGTCACCCTCAAAGAGGGCAGCATCGTCCTGCGCGATGCCTCGGGCCTGGTGGTCGACAGCCTCAACTACGGTGGCCTCATCGATCCCTGGGCAGCGCAGGGTTACCAGGGCGTCTCCGGTCGCGAGCAGAGCGGCTGCTTCGCCCCAGCACCGGGATCGGCACGCGACGGCGCGCCGGGTGCTGCCGGCGCAACCAGCCAGAGCGCAGGCCGCTTCCCCGACGGCGCCGATACCGGAAGCAACTGCGCCGATTTCCTGGTGCAGGCGGCAACCACTTTGCCGCTTGCCGCGGACGCCGGCGCAACCAACATCAAGGTCGCGAGCGTTGCGGGCTTTGTCGCGGGCGAGACCATCACGATCGACAACTCTGAAACCGCCGTCATCGCCGGCGTAGGCACTTCAGGCGCGGCCACCATGAGTGCCGCCACAGCCGCGGGGGCAACCGTAATTCCTGTCGGCAGCGTGATTGGTTTTCACGAAGGCCAGACCATCACCATCGACAGCGGCGCGGACTCCGAGACAGCGGTGGTCGGCTCCACCACCTGGTGGAACAGCACCATCACCGTCACTGCGCCGCTGAAACTCGCGCACGCGGCTGGTGTGCAGGTCTCCGGTAGCGGCATCACTCTCACCGGCGCATTGACCAATGCCCATGCCGCCGGAGCATCCGTCACCGACAACGTTCCCACTCCCGGAGCCCCGAACCTCTACCACAGGAAGACGCAATGAAACAGAGCGGTCCACGGGGCCGGCAACGACAACCAATAACCGCGTCGCGTCAACGCCTCAATCCGCCAGCGCACACCTCGCTTCGCGCCTCGTTCTTCCTGTTGGCCATGGCGCTCGGAACGTTTGCCTCTCCACAGCAGGCAAATCGGACGCAATGGTCCGGGCGTGCACTCCATAGCTCCATCGAGCGCTGGCCGCTGGGCAGCTTTGCCGGAGAAAATTCCCCGCCCACTTGGAATTACCAGCTCTCCCTTCTCCTCGATGGCGTCGAAGCTGTCGGCAAGACCACAGGAGATCCCGCAGCGCAGGACTACATCCGGAAGACGATGGATGAATTCGTCGTGCCCGATGGTTCTATCCGCACCTACGATCCAGGCGCCGCCTCGCTCGATGACATCGCGCTCGGCCGCCAACTGTTGCTCCTTTACAGAAAGACTGGCGACGAGAAATACAAGATCGCAGCCGCGCACGTTCGACAGCAACTGGCAACCCAGCCAAGAAACGCCTCCGGCGGCTTCTGGCACATGCGTAGATATCCCAATCAGATGCTGCTCGACGATGAGTTCATGCTCGCGCCTTTCCTGGCGGAGTATGCAACCATGTTTCACGAGCCGAAGGATTTTTCCGACATTGCCGCGCAATTTGCCATGTTGGAAAAGCACACACGAGACCCGCATACCGGCTTGCTGTACCACGAATGGAACGAGCCTCGCGCGGAAGCCTGGGTCAACAAGCAGACAGGCACATCGGCAACGTTTTGGGGACGCGGCACCGGCTGGTACCTGATGGCGCTGGTCGACACGTTGCCCTATTACCCCAAAGACAATCCTGATCGCGCCACGCTCCTCGCCATTCTTCAGCGAACCGCAGCTGCCGTGGTTCGCCATCAGGATGCGCAAAGCGGTCTGTGGTATCAGGTTCTCGATAAGCCGCTGGTGAAAGGAAATTACCTGGAATCTTCCGCCGCGGCGATGTTCGTCTACGCGCTGGCCAGAGGCGTGCGGCTTGGCTACCTACCGGCGCAGTATGCCGGCCACGTCCGGCGCGCCTGGGCGGGCTTGCTGCAGCACTTTGTGAAGCTCGACTCCAATGGAGCGGTCACCATCTCCGGCACCGTCAAGGCCATCGAGCTCGGAGCTGCCCCCTCGCACGACGGCAGCTTCGAGTACTACACCACCGCGCCGGTCGTCGAGAACGATCCCAAGGGCGTCGGCGCATTTCTCCTGGCCTGCAGCGAAATGGAAAGGCCGTAATCCGCGCCGGCCTACTCCCCGCCTCTCTCAGCTCCCGTACAAATTCCTATTCACGAAATCGTTGCGGAACTTGCCCTTCGGATCGTAGTGCTCGATCAACGCGCGGAACTGCGGCAGCCGCGGGTAGCAGGGTTCCAGCCTGGCCGGCGGCAGCGTGAACAGCTTGGCCCAATGCGGCCGCGGCTGGAACGGCCGCAGTTGCTCCTCGATCATCGGCAGCACTTTCTGCACTTCAGGCCACATCGGCTTCCACGTAAAGTGGATCGCCAGAGATGCGCGCTGGTAAGCCATGCTCATCCATAACTGATCGGCGGCAATCGTGCGCAACTCGGTGATGAACAGCAACGGCGAAATGTGTGCATGCAGTTTTTCTACTGCCGTAACGGCTTCAAACCCACGCTCCAATGGCACAAAGAACTCCGACTGCAGTTCCTGCCCGCTCGAGGGCGTTTGCCCGATGCGGAAATGCGGCAGCCGGTCGTACCACGGCCCCGGAATCCCCATCTGGTCCGTCACGCTCTCAGTTGGATGGCCCTCCAGCGGATGCAGTTTTTCCTTGGCCAGCTTCGCGCCGAAAAACTCCTCGTCCCAGCGGATTTCCTCGTTCCCCTCGAGTCGCTTCTTGATCCACACCTGCGTGGCGCGATGATGCTCCCAGTCGGTAAACACGCTCACGCTGTATCCCGCCCCAAATACCTCGCCGAAATGCTCGCCCAGCTTGTCAAACGAGAGATCCCGATACACCGACTGCGCCACCTGATAGGTGGGCTGCACATTCAGAGTTACCCGCGTCACTACCCCCAGCGATCCCAGCGCAACTACCGCGCCCAGAAACCGATCGCCGTCCTTCTCGTGCGAAAGCGAAAGCATCTCCCCGTCCGCCGTCACCAGCTCCAGCGCCGCAACCGCCGTTGCCAGGTTATGCAGGCCGCTGCCGTGCGTCGCCGTCGCGCACGCACCCGCCACCGTAATTCCCGGCAACGACGCCAGGTTGTGCACGGCGTAGCCCTTATCGTGCAGCCACGGAGCCAGCTGGCTGTACTTCACGCCGCCGCCCACGGTCACGGTGCGGGCCTTCTCGTTCAGCGTCATCTCGTTCAACCGCTCCACCGAGAGCTGCTCCACCGTGCTGTCGGCAATCGCGTTGAACGAGTGTCGTGCTCCCAGCGCCCGCAGCTTGGTTGCGCTCTTCACCGCAGCTCGCACCTCGTCCACGCTGCCCGGCGTCTGCAGATTCGTCGTGCTGTAGGTCAGGTTTCCCGACCAGTTGGTGCGCCGCGCAGTTTGTCCGGCTCCCACAACGCGCGACAGGATGCTGCCGCCAACCAGCGCTCCGCCGGCCTTCAGAAACTCCCGCTTGTTCATTCGCATTGCCCGACCTCTCTTACCGAACGCAGTATACGACGCTCGCGGCGGTTCCAAGCCAGCCGCAATAGCGCTCGAAAACCATCTCCGCAATTTTCCACTCAATTTTCACGATCTCCCGCCGCGCCGCGCTAGAATCCTTCAATCGACACTGAGGTCAACCATGAACACCATCACCACCAAAGATGGAACCAGCATTTATTTCAAGGATTGGGGAAGCGGCAAGCCCGTCACCTTCAGCCACGGCTGGCCGCTCGATGCCGACGCGTGGGACGCGCAGATGCTCTTCCTCGGCCAGCACGGCTATCGCGTCATCGCTCACGACCGCCGCGGTCACGGCCGCTCCGCGCAAACCTGGACCGGCAACAACATGGACCAGTATGCCGATGATCTCGCCGAGCTGATTGAAACGCTCGATCTCAACGGAGTCACCATGATCGGCCACTCGACCGGCGGCGGCGAAGTGGCCCGCTACATCGGCCGTCACGGCAGCAAGCGTGTGGCCGGGGCTGTGCTCATCGGCGCTGTCCCGCCCATCATGCTCAAGACCGACAAGAATCCCGGCGGCCTTCCTCTCTCGGCCTTCGATGGCATTCGCGCCGGTGTTGTCGCCGACCGATCGCAGTTCTTCAAAGACCTCAGCCTGCCTTTCTACGGCTACAACCGCCCCGGCGCCAAAGTCTCCGAGGGAGTGCGCGACGAATTCTGGCGCGAGGGGATGCTCTGCTCTATCGTCGGCGCCTACGAATGCGTCAAGGCGTTTTCCGAGACCGACTTCACCGAAGACCTCAGGAAGATGGACATTCCCACCCTCGTCCTCCACGGCGACGACGACCAGATCGTTCCCATCGACGACTCCGGCAAGCTCACGGCGAAGATCGTCAAGAACGCAACCCTCAAGATCATTCCCGGCGCGCCCCACGGCATGTGCACCACTCACGCCGACACCGTCAACCAGGCGCTCCTCGAGTTCCTCAAGAGCATCTAGACCCGCTCCATTGAGTCCGCAAAATGAAAACTGCTTCTCTTCCGGTCGCCCGTTTTCAACCCACAACCTTTACCAGGCGAGAGGTGCTCGCAGGATCTCTCGCGAGCCTTGCCTGCGCCCACCTTCCCGCAGAAACCCTGGTTCAGCCCAGGCCCTTTGGCGCAGTGCCGTCTCCGCGCCAAATCCGTTGGCAGCAGATGGAGACGAACGCATTCCTGCACTTTACTGTGAACACCTTCACCGGCAAGGAGTGGGGCGATGGCGACGAGGACCCCTCCATCTTCGACCCCGCCGCCTTCGATCCCGATCAGATCCTGCTCGCGCTCAAGGCCGGCGGAATGGAAGGCGTCATCCTCACCTGCAAGCATCACGACGGGTTTTGCCTCTGGCCCACCAAAACCACCGCCCACTGCGTTCGCTTCAGTCGATGGAAGGATGGAAAAGGCGATGTGGTGCGCGAGATCTCGCAGGCGGCAGCCCGCCACGACCTGAAGTTCGGCATTTATCTCTCGCCCTGGGATCGAAACAATGCCGACTATGGCAAGCCTGCTTACATCGCCACCTACCGTGCGCAACTCACCGAGTTGCTCACGGGCTATGGTCCGATATTTGAAGTATGGTTCGACGGGGCGAATGGCGGCAGCGGCTTCTATGGCGGCGCGCGCGAGACCCGCACCATCGATAAGAGCTCCTATTACGACTGGCCGGGTACATGGGCTTTGGTACGCAATCTGCAGCCCGAGGCCGTGATCTTCAGCGATGTCGGCCCCGACGTCCGGTGGGTGGGCAACGAAAACGGCATTGCCGGTGAAACCTGTTGGGCCACCTGTGATCCCGTCACCAGCGACGCCAGGCCGGCTGTCCCCGGCGATGCCGACCCCAGCGTCCTCAACGCTGGCACCCGGTTTGGCCCTCGCTGGATGCCCGCCGAGTGCGATATCTCCATTCGTCCCGGATGGTTCTGGCACGAGCAGGAGAACGGCCGCGTTAAGACTCCGGCACAATTGCTCGATCTGTATTTCGCCTCCGTGGGCAGGGGAGCGAACCTGCTGCTCAACGTTCCGCCCAATCGCGATGGGCAACTGGCAAAGCAGGACGTCGACTCGATCGCAGAGTTTCAGCGGATGCTCCAGGCAATCTTCGGCCGCAACCTCGCCGCCGCAGCCAGAGTCGACGCTTCCAACGTGCGCGGCCGCAGTCCGCACTTCGACCCCAGCTTGCTCTTCGACGGCAATCCCGACACCTATTGGGCGACCGATGACCGGGTGCACGCTGCTGAGCTGGTTGTCGACTTCGGGCAGCCATGCAAATTCAATATCGTTCGGCTCGGTGAGGCGATTCAGTTGGGCCAGCGCATCGGTGCCTTCGCAGTCGACGTCTGGCAACAGGGCTCGTGGACTGAGGTCGCTCACGCCACCAGTGTGGGCTCGTGCCGCTTGCTTCGCCTGCCCGCCCCGGTCAAGACACCGCGGCTCCGCCTGCGAATCGTCGACTCTCCCGCCTGCATCGCACTGTGCGAACTCGGCGTCTTCCTGCAAGAGTTGTAGCGCCGGCGCCGCGCGGCGCAAGGAATAACCGCAAAGAAGAAATGGTTGAGTATCCTAGTTAGATGAGATTTCGCACGCGATTTGCGGCAGCGGTTTGGCCCGTTCTTGCCTTCCTGTGCCTTCAAGGGCCGGCGCAGTCACGCTCTGACGTGGCGGTGCTGCGGGGCCTCGCTCCCGTCTCCACGTTGCTGACCACAGATGCTGGCAGAGCCGCTCTGGACGCGAACTACACAGTCACCGGAGGAATCCAGACCGACGCGATCTCTCAGCCGACTCTGTTGCCGTTTCCTGAACAGCAGCAACAGGCATTACGAGATGCCTTCATTACGGGTCGCAATCTTGCGCAACTGGCAGATGGATTGGGAACGACCCTCGGATCGGCATATCTGGCCCGCTTCCACTATATCGATCAGAAGCACACATCCAGGCTGCCATCATCTATCGGTGACCTGATTGCCTATGCAACTGGAGTTTCCGGTGCGCACTCGAGCGCGGGGAAGTATTTTTTCGCGAACGAAACGACCGATGGGAAGAAGGCAGTTTCTCCCGATGAAGCGGCAATCCTGAAGGAGATTGGAGGTGTCGACGACATTTTCGGCAGAGCTTACAAACTCCCTGCAGGGGCTGCAGGGGCTGATGCGTATGGCAATTCGCGCCCCTATCAGACCGAGCCCAATGTTGCTCGAATTGACGGTCCTGATTATCTGAACAAACCTTCGAGCAACTTTGTCTACAACCATGGGCCTGCGATGGACCTGACCAATAGTCCTTCATATCCCAGTGGCCACACCACTTACGGTTTTACCGGGGCGGTTTTGCTCGCCGTGCTGGTTCCCGAGCGATATGCGCAAATGATTACGCGAGGCGCGGAATACGGAAACGACCGCATCATTACGGGCTCGCATTACGCCATGGACGTCTTGGGGGCTCGAACCCTGGCGCTATACGATATGGCGCACCTCCTGGCAAACGATCCCGGCTACATGGGATTATCCGTTCGCGGAGCTGCGCCAATTACGGACTTCCAGGCAGCCGTCCGTGAGGCTCGAAGCGAACTCATCGCGGCGCTGCAGAACGGCTGCGGTGATGCGATCGAGATTTGTGCTGTCGAAGATACTGGCCGATTCAACAACGATGCTGCAGACGAAGCGTTCTACGCGGCAACGCAAACCTACAGCCTCCCCATCGTGTATCCGGCGAACGCCGCAGCTTTAGAGGATGTGGAGAAACTCGCTCCCGAGGCCGGATATTTGCTCACTGTCGCGTTTCCATCTCTGAGCCTGGAGCAGGCTGACAGGATTCTGACTGAAACCGAGGGGCCCGGTGGGGGCTTTCTCGATAGCGGTTCCGGATTTGGCCTGTACTCCCGTCTGAACTTGTACGCTGCGGCAAAGCGCGCAGAGCAGTTTACCGCGAGTAAATGAATGGCGGATCTGCGCCCATCCGGAAACTACTGACCAATCAACACTGCCTGCGCTCTCTCTTTTCATCCCTGCTGCCAGCTCTTATAAACAAATTCGATGCTGTAGCCATCAGGGTCCAGCACGTTGGCGGCGTAGTAGCGCGAGTCATAATAGGCGCGGATCGCGGGTGCGCCATTGTCCGTCGCGCCTGCAGCGATCGCGGCTGCGTAGGCGGCATCCACCTGTTCCCGGTTCTTGGCTGCAAACCCGACATGGACCGCGCGGCCGTCTGCCATCCCCTCGCGGAGCCAGAAAAACAGGCGTCCGTTCGCCCCGAAGCCTTTGAGATCGGGATGGCCCGGCGGCCCATTCTCACCGTCGAAGTCAAAACGTTCATGGATCCCAAGAGGCGCAAGAGCCGCCTCGTAAAACAAGATCGAGCGTTTCAAATCGCTCACCGTCAGGAAAACATGGTCCAGCATCTTCGCCCCTTCGCTCATCAGACTACGCAATGACCTCGCAGGGGAGCAAAGATGCGATGATTGCCATCGCAAAACTGCGCGCTGCTTCTCCAGAAGTATCCGCCCAGCATCAGGGTGTTTGCGCGCCCGGTTCCAGCCAGGGTCCGGATACGTGATCCGCCCCTTGCTGTCGATTACAGTCGATGAGAAGGGCTCGTCCGAAACGACAATCGATACAACAGTGAGGGATACCATGCTCAAGACCGTCCGTTCCCGGCGCGACTTCCTCGAAGCCGCTGCCCCGGCTCTGCTCGCCGGGCTCGTTCCAGCATCAGGCCTGGCATCCGCGCTGGCCGCGGCTTCCCAGGCCCATCGAAGACTCGCCTATGTAGGCTCTTACACCAGCGCCATCGACGGCGGATCCAATGGACAGGGAATTTATCTGTTCGAAATGGATACTCGCACCGGCGCGTTCAGTCGGCGAAGACTGGTTGCCAAGGCTCCCAATCCCTCTTGGATCGTCGTTCACCCGTCGAAAAAGTATCTCTACGCAGTCAACGAGATCGTCGATCAGGAGAGTGGATCGGTGAGCGCCTATGCCATCGAGCCGGCAACCGGCGATTTGACGCCGTTGAATGTAGTCAGTTCCGAGGGCAGAGGGCCGGCGCACATGAGCCTCGACGCCTCGGGCAAATTCGCATTTGTTGCCAATTACGCCGGCGGCACCATCGCGGTGCTTCCCATCGACGAAGCGGGCAGGCTTGGCGCTGCCGTTGATGTGCACCGCGACATGGGTTCCGTCGGAGTCCGATCCGCCACTGATGCGCCGCCGGGAAGCTTTGCGATCAGCGGGCATGATGCTCCCCACGCGCACATGATCGCGCCCGATCCCGCCAATCGCTTTGTTCTTTCTGTCGACCTCGGTCAGGACAGGGTCTATGTCTATCGTTTCGACCCCGGGAGCGGCCGGCTCACTCCGCTCGAAATCGCGCCTTTCGTCTCCTTCCCATCCGGAGATGGGCCGCGCCATTTTGTCTTCCACCCCAATGGCCGTTGGATCTATGTGCTGGCCGAAGAGTCCTCGACCATCGCCTTCTTCCACTACGACGCCATGCGCGGCACGCTCAGCTTGCAGCAGACCATCTCGTCTTTGCCGAAAGGGTTTGCCGGGACCAGCTTCACCTCAGAGGTGGTCGTCTCTCCCGATGGCCGGTTCCTGTATGCCGCCAATCGTCTGCACGATACCATCGCCATCTGCGCCATCGACGGCAATGGCAGGCTCGCATGGCTTGGCGAAGTCTCGACCTTGGGAGACTATCCGCGCCACTGCACCTTCGATCCCGCCGGCGAGTTCTTCTACGTCTGTAACCAGCGGAGCGATAGCATCACCTGCTTCAAAGCGAACCGTCAGACAGGAATGCTTTCCTTTACCGGCCAATATGCCGCCGTCGGCACTCCTTCTATCGTGGCCTTCCTCGCCTGACGGGCTGTCGAACGGCTCCGCAATGAGCGGTACAGCGCGCCGGAGGCACAGCGTTCATTAGCCCTGTGCTTCAGCGTGGGGGAAGGAGATTCCACAACAACGCGCCGAGTCCCGTAGGGACGGCGGAAGGAAATTACTCGTCCAGGAATCAACAGCCCCTGAGGGCGCAGGGCGGTCCGGTCGCCGCCCATCTGGAGCCGACATCCGCGCGGCGAAGCCGCGCTCAAACCCACTCACCTGAGCACTGTCATCCTGAGCAACCCTGACCCTGAGCGAAGCCGAAGGGGAATGGGGAGTCGAAGGACCTGCACTTGCCGCCCACGCGAGCGAAGTCGAGGGATCCGCGGTCGCCTTTCGTCTTGTATCAGGGCTTGGCTTTAGCCATGCCGCAAATCGTCCACCATCTTCTTGAAAAACAATCCGCGCGGCGAAGCCGCGCTCAAACCCACCCACCCGAGCACTGTCATCCTGAGCAACCCCGGCCCTGAGCGAAGCCGAAGGGGAACGGGGAGTGGAAGAACCTGCTCTGCCGCCCGAGCGCAGTCGAGGATCCGCGGTTGCCTTTCTCCTTGTGTCGGGGCTTGGCTTTAGCCATGCCGCAAATCGCCCATCATTTTGAGAAAGCAATCCGCGCGGCGAAGCCGCGCTCAAACCCGCGCTCTCAAGCATTGTCATCCTGAGCAACCCCGACCCTGAGCGAAGCCGAAAGGGAATGGGGAGCTGCAGAACCTGCATCTGCCCGCCCGCCCGAGCGCAGTCGAGCGAATCTGCGGTTGCCTTTCGTCTTGTGACAGGGCTTGGCTTCAGCCATGCCGCAAATCGTCCACCATCTTCTTGAAAAGCAATCCGCGCGGCGCAGCCGCGCTCACACCCGCGTTCTCAAGCACTGTCATCCTGAGCAACCCTGACCCTGAGCGAAGCCGAAGAGGAATGGGGAGTCGAAGGATTTGCATCTGCCGCCCGAGCGTCAGTCGAGGAATCTGCGGCTGCCTTTCGCCTTGTGTCAGGGCTTGGCTTTAGCCATGCCGCAAATCGTCCACCATCTTGAAATGAAATCCGCGCGGCGAAGCCGCGCTCAAACCCGCGCTCTCAAGCATTGTCATCCTGAGCAACCCCGACCCTGAGCGAAGCCGAAGGGGAACGGGGAGTGGAAGGACCTGCATTTGCTGCCCATCTGAGCGAAGCTCAGGGATCCGCGGTTGCATTTCGCCTTGTATCAGGGCTTGGCTTTAGCCATGCCGCAAATCGCCCACCATCTTCTTGAAAAACAATCCACGCGGCGAAGCCGCGCTCAAACCCACCCACTCAAGCACTGCCATCCTGAGCAACCCTGGCCCTGAGCGAAGCCGAATGGGAATGGGGAGTCGAAGGACCTGCATCCGCCGCCCACCTGAGCGCGGTATGGCTGGTGATTCACTCGAAACGCTTCAGTGACGATATGCCGAGTTCGTGGTGCCGAACTACCTCACGCGAGTCACTAGGCGGTGCAGCCAGGTACGTCCAGACCGCGTTCTTCCAGAATTTCTAGCAACTCGTTCTATGAGGCCGCCAGCTTCGGCATCTCAAAGAAGGCGTATCCCTCGGTGAGAGCTGGCTCTCGAGGAATGGAGGGAACTTCGACGTTCGGCATTTCGTTTATCCCGGATCCCAAGGGTGCGATAGTCCATCGACCTTTCACCGTATGGTCGTTTGCCTTAATGATCGTCTGTCCCCGGTAGACCCAACAGTAATGCATGTGTGAACTCACGCCTCTCGGCTGAACTTCCTTCAAAATGTCCGTCAGACTCACGCCCAACATTGAAGCCATGCCACCTTGGCAGCCCATCTCTCCCTGCCAATACAGCCGCTCCCGACTTCGGTCAGCAGCGAAAGACTCAATGGCGGTTCTGCACCGCGGATATGCATTACCCGATCCTATCGAGCCCAAAGTATGAATGGCCACGCTCTCACCTTCGAAATCGGGCGACTTGAAGATATAAACAAAGGATCGCGGCCACGCGGGGTTCCCAACGTGCTCTTGCGGATGCACCATGATTAGCATTAAATGACACCCGCCATTCTGCTCTGTCCTGTCGAACCGGGAGAAGACCGATCGAGCACAGGCGGGCCATTCGCGAAAGGCAGCACGCGGATCACAGGCTATTCGCTCGTCGGCGTAGGACGAAAGCCGGCGCAATTCCTCCACCATTGCAAATCCAATTGCGACCGATCCTGCAAAGCCCGCGGCGAAGTGCCTACCGATCGGATGAATTTTCTGAAGGCAGTCGACTTCTTCGCCATCACCCAGGGTTACGCGCACGTCCGATATGCCGAATCCGTAGCCAAACATCGTGGGCGCGCCTACGATCCAAGTCACAGAATCCACGATACTGCAACTGCGCTTGCCACCGAACCTCACTGAAGGGACGTTGGAAGACCGTCGCGCTGCTTTATGATTTTCAGATACCAGACTTACAAGGAAGACGGTGGCAGATCAATGAACCGCTATGAGCTGGTGACCATTATCGGTGTGGTTTTCGTGGGATTGATCCTACTGCTGGAGCGATCCACGCAGCAGCGGTGGCTCAAATACTCAATAAGGCAATACAAACTCGACCTCATCACCGGGGCAGGTGCGGTCGTCGGCTTCGCTGTTGCCTATTTTCTTGAGAAGCAACCGAAAGCTGCCTTTATCCTTAGTATCGCTGTGACGTTGGTCGTTACAATCATGATTATTTATTCAAAGACTCGCGAGAAGGATTTCTACTTTCTGCCCCTTCAGAGCCGATCAGATAAGGACGATTGGCTGGGTGAAGGGACGTTTCAGTATGATCGCGTTCAGAAGGCGTTCGTAGTGACTAATTCTCATTCGGGCTTCATTCTCTCCAAGTCCTTGGCGTGGAGCGACTACAGGTTTGAGTTCGAATTCAAGATCTTCCAAGCGTCGATTGGAGCGATTGTACGGGCAGCAAACCTATCCAATTTGGCCATGCTCCAGATTTTTGATGATCACATCAAGGCTCATATTCGAATAAACGGCCTATGGCTCGCATGGGAACCCGTCGAGTTGAGATTTCAGGAAAAGCTAGACCTCAATCAATGGCAACGCTGCCAACTCGACTGTGACAAGAACTCAATTCGGATCAGGGTTTATCAAGCGAAAAAGCTGATATTGGATCGGCGCTGGAATATTCCCGTCGGACCTCTCGTCTTCGTTTCGGAGAGCCAGGACAAGCAGACCAAGATATCGATCCCGTTTCCCATCAATCTTGAATTTGGCACGGTAGGGTTCCGGAACGATGGGGCAGAAAATGCTGCCGTAAAGAACTCGCTGCTCGAAAAACTCTGATTTGTCCCATAAAACGCCCTAGGCTCAGGGAGCACTCCTGGAATGACGCCAAATCGCCGGGTGCCCCATCCTAAACGCGCCTTCCGCGTTTAGGGTGGGAAACCTCGAACCCTATCACCGCAATCTCCGCGTCGGCTCGCCCGCACCGGCGGTGAACCCGGCACGTTTCCCCATCTTCGTTGTCAAGATCCAAACTTGCATGCTCACACTCCTCCGCCGTTTCCCGGCCGCTTCAACCCCATGCCTCTCAATCCCTTACGATCCCCGCGTCTCGCAGAAAAAATCGCGCCGCGAATTGCAGATCATTTCCCCATCTCGGCGCACAATATGACCGTGCAGCTCAGAAGAGACCGCCGGGCCGTTTTCCCGGCGTCGCTTCAACGGGTCCGGTTTGAATCCGTTTTGAAGGGGCCCGACTGGTAGGCCAGGGCTGGTAGGTCGGGGCTGGAATTCGGGGCTTCAGCCCCGGCTGGTAAGCAGGGCCAGCCCAAATGCACCGAAACCGGTGCAAACAGCGGCAAACCCGCCCCGGATGTAACCCATTTAGAATCAAAGACCAGCAGTTAAGTAAACGAGCCAGGTCGCTCAAATCAAGCCACTTAATCGAAAAGGGGGGTGGGGGGGTGGAGTTACTCAGACGTTAACATCTCCCTGACCCTCACTGACCCATGCCCCTGATTGATCACTGTTTACTGACCACTGCCGTACGCCACCCGTCCTTCGCTCACCGTCCACCGCACCTTGCCCTGCATCGTCCAGCCATCGAAAGGAGTGTTTTTGGCCTTCGATTTCGATTCCGTCGCCCGATATATCCACTCCGCCTTGGGATCGAACACGACCGCATCGGCAAAACTTCCCGCCGCCAGAGTCCCGCGGCCCTTCAGTCCCAGCAGCGCCGCCGGCTGCGCGCTGAGCAAACTCAATACCCGGCCCAGAGGCATGCGCCACTCGCTGTGCAGCCACCGCAGGCAAAGTCCCAGCGCAGTTTCCAGTCCGATGATTCCGTTTGGAGCGTGTTCGAACTCAACTTCTTTCTCATGCATCGCGTGCGGAGCGTGATCGGTCGCAATCGCGTCAACCACGCCGTCGAGAATCCCCTCGATCATCGCGTCTCTGTCAGCCGCTGAGCGCAGCGGCGGATTCATCTTGGCATGTGTGTCGTAGAACCCGACATGCTCATCCGTAAGCAGGAAGTGATGCGGAGCAACCTCGCACGTGACGCGCAAGCCGTTGCGCCGCGCCTGCCTGATCGCTGCCAGCGCAGCAGCAGTCGAAGTGTGCGCAACGTGCAGATGCGGATGCGCATCGCGCAGCTCGCCCACGAGGCGAATGTCGCGCTCCACAAGCCCTGATTCGGCTTCCACGGGCATTCCGCGCAGCCCCAGCTTGAACGACATCGGACCGAGATTCATCGCCGCGCCTTGCGTCATGCGCGTGTCCTCGGCGTGCTGGATGACGGTAAGTCCAGCGCGCGCCGCCGCAGCCAGCGTCTCGCGCATCACGCTGTCCTTCAGGATCGGCTTTCCGTCGTCTGTCACCGCAACCGCGCCTGCTGCCTTCAGCGCCGCGAAGTCGGTGATCGTCTCGCCCTTCGATGCACGTGTGGCAGCCGCGATGGGAAACACGCGCACCGCAGCGCCGCGTTCCGGCGCCTGCATCCAGCGCGTGATCTCCGGCGAATCGTTCACCGGCGTTGTGTTCGGCATCGCCGCGACGCTGGTGAACCCGCCTGCTGCCGCAGCAGCCGTTCCCGTCGCGATGGTCTCCTTGTAGCCTTGACCAGGCTCACGCAGATGCACATGGATGTCGATCAGTCCTGGCGCAACCACCAATCCACTTGCGTCGAGGATCTCAGCACCGTTCCTGCTCTTCAGCTTGCCGGTTCCCGCGATCTCCGCCACGCGGCCATCCTTGAGCAGGATATCTTTGGCGGCATCGACGCCCGCAGCAGGATCGACCAGTCGTCCGTTGAGGATGGCAAGCGCTGTCATGCGACGCCTCCTTGCGCGGTTGCAGCCAGCGCTCGCTCCACCACCGCCATGCGAATGGCCACGCCGTTCGTGACCTGCTCCAGGATCGCCGACTGTGGTCCGTCAGCCACACCTGCGGTGATCTCAAGCCCGCGGATGATCGGTCCTGGATGCAGCACGACTGCGGTTGGCGAATGCTCCGCGAGCCGCTGGCCTGTGAGCTGGTAGCTCGCCTTGTACTCGTCGAGGTCCAGCTGCAGGCCTGCGAGCCGCTCGGCCTGAATGCGCAGCATCATCACGATCTGCGACCGACGGAGCGCGGAGTCGAAGTCCCGCTCGATGGCAATGCCTGGGCCTGCTCCCGCAGCCTGCTCGGGCAGGAGCTCTTTTGGCCCGCAGAGCAGAACCTGCGCTCCGAGCCTCGGCAGCAGCAGCATGTTCGAGCGGGCGACGCGGCTGTGCAGAATATCACCCACGATAGTCACATTGACTCCGGCGAGCGTCTCCGCGCCAACCTCGCCGATTCCCGGCCGCAGGTGAGCCAGAACCGTCCGCAGATCGAGGAGCGCCTGCGTCGGATGCTCGTGCATGCCGTCACCGGCGTTGATCACCGGCAGCCGTGTCGCCTCTTCGAGGAGCCACGGAGCGCCGGATGAGTTGTGGCGCAGGATAATGGCTTCCGCTCCGAGAGCGCGGAGAGTCAAGCCGGTGTCCTTGAGCGACTCGCCCTTCTCGATGCTGGAACTGAGACTGGAGATGAGAGTGGTGTCAGCGCCCAGCGCCTTGGAGGCCAGCTCGAAGCTGGTTCGGGTGCGAGTTGAGGACTCGTAGAAGAGGAGCGCGATGCGGCGCTTGGCCAGAATGCGGTCGCGGAGCACGGGGTCCTGGCCCTCGAGTTCGGTCGCGCGCCGCAGCAGGCGGCTGACACTGTCCACAGTGAGGTCACTGACCGAAAGCAGGGAACCCGGATTATGGGGAAATGAAGACGCGGGGACGACCGGTGTGAGCAGCGTGCGGCGTGCAGCAGTGAGAGTCATGGCGCGATTCGTGACTCGTGGTTTGTGATTCGTGAACGGTGCGTGTTGAGCGGTGAGAGGAGAGCCTTCGGTAACTTGCTCATTTATGGGAGCCGATCACGAATCGCCTCCCGCCGTCTTTTCCACTAGCAGCACCTGCTCGGTTGCGTCAACCTCATGGAACTTGACTTCGATGATTTCGCGGCTGCTCGTGGGCACGTGTTTGCCGACGTAGGTAGCCTCGATAGGCAGCTCGCGGTGGCC
>Ga0335071_10000101_pt1 | contig 101578 bp, 91 predicted proteins | sample Lox_Sample_15_FD_206724 | JGI IMG/M metagenome (GOLD analysis project Ga0335071, IMG submission 206724) | Soil microbial communities from Loxahatchee National Wildlife Refuge, Florida, United States - Lox_Sample_1.5 | ecosystem: Environmental > Terrestrial > Soil > Wetlands | place: USA... | reverse complement strand
GAGCCTCGAGCCATGGCCGCGATGGATAGTTGTAATAGCGGCCGAGCCCGTCGCGGCCGTCGCCCTCGCCGAGCTTGAAGCTCGCATAAAATACGCCGGCCGGCTTCAGCGCGCGGCGGATCCGCGCCAGCACATCAGCGAGTTCGTCACGCGGCACATGCAACAGGCAGGCGCTCGCCCAGACACCATCATAGGCGTCGCGCGCGTCGAGTTCGTGGAACAGCATGGTCTCGACGGGGTGGCCGAGCCGGCGCGCCGCGAGCTCGGCCATTTCGGGCGAACCATCGGTGGCGCGCAGGGCAAAGCCTTGCGCCAGGATGGCCGCCGCGTGAAAGCCGGCGCCGCAGCCGAGTTCGAGGACCGTACCGCGCGGCGGCAACAGCGCGAGAAAACGCGTCAGCCGCGCGGGAGGCGCCTTCGCCCACTCCGCATAGGCCTGTGCATTCTCCCGATAGAAACGCAGCGTGCCCTCGTCCATGCGAATTGCCTGGCGATCCGTCAATCGGCAAAGCCCAGCATCAGCCGCATGTTCTGCACCGCGGCGCCGGATGCGCCCTTGCCGAGATTGTCGAGCCGCGCGACGAGCACGGCCTGCGGAAATTTTGGGCTGGCAAAGACGTAGAGCTCGAGCTTGTTGGTCTCGTTCAGCGCCTCCGGCTCGATCCGCCCGCTTCTCGCAGCCTCGCTGTCGAGCGGCATCACCGAGACGTAAGTGCTGCCCTCGTAGCGTTTCGCCAGCGCCGCGTGCAGGTCAGCCGCCGCGGGCTTGCCCGGTAGCGTGTCCAGATGCAAGGGCACCGAGACCAGCATGCCCTGGTGGTAGTTGCCGACCGACGGAATGAAGATCGGCCGCCGCGCCAGATTGGAATAGAGCTGCGTCTCCGGCAGATGCTTGTGCGCAAAGCCGAGGCCGTAGAGCTCGAAGGACGGCGCCGTGCCGTCCTCAAAGCTTGCGATCATCTGCTTGCCGCCGCCGGAATAGCCGCTCACCGCATTGATGCTGATCGGATAGTCGGTCGGGATGATCCCGGCATCGACCAGCGGCCGCAGCAGCGCGATGCCCCCCGTCGGGTAGCAGCCGGGGTTGGACACTTTTCGTGCCAGCCTGATCTTCGCGGCCTGGTCCGGCGCAAGCTCGGGAAAACCATAGGTCCAGTCCGGCGCAACGCGATGCGCGGTCGAGGCGTCGAGCACCTTGGGCGCCCGGCTGCCCATGCCGTCGATCAGGGCCACGGTCTCTTTCGCAGCGTCATCGGGGAGGCAGAGGATCACGAGGTCGACCCCTTCCATCAGCTCGCGTTTCGCGCCAACGTCCTTGCGCTTGTCGTCGGCGATATTCTTGAGCACGACGTCGTTCTGCCGGGCGAGCCGCTCGCGAATGCCGAGGCCCGTCGTTCCCGAGCCGCCGTCGACGAATACGGTTTTTCGCGCGAGGGCGCCGGTCGTTGCAGACTCGTTCGGCTGCTTGGTATCGATGAGGGTCATGGCGTGGTCCTTCACTCGGCGGAGACAGGCATGGAGGGTTTGTAGTCCAGGGTCGGCCGCAGCGCGACCATCCGTTGTGCGATCGTCTGTGCGGCCTCGTCATTCCGCTGCAGCAGCGCCGAGGCAATGGCCGCATAGTCGGCCTCGGATTTGTGCTGGTTGAGCTTGAAACTGCCCTCGACCTGTTCGACCGTCATCGAGAGACCGACGATCGCCTTCTTCATGGCTTCCAGGCGCCCCGCCGTCATCTTGGCCGACGTCCACGGGCGTTTTGGGGCAAGCCACGCCTCGAATTTTGCGCTGAGCCCATCGACCTGCGCCGACAGTTCGTCATCCGATAGTCTCCGCACCGGACCCGTCAGATGCACCGCCTCGTAGAGCCAGGTCGGGACCTGATCCGGCGACACGTACCAGTCCGGCGACACATAGGTGTCGGCACCGGCAACGGCCAGCAGCCACGACGAGGCGCCGCCGGCAAGGTTTACCAGCGGATTGTGACGGGCAACATGAAACGCCGCGACCGGCGTGCCATCGCTGGCGTAGCTCAGGTAGAACGGCAGCAGCGCGGCGATCGGCTTCTGGCCGTCAAAGGCGCAGACGGTGCCGAATCCGCGCGCCTCGGCGAAACTGAGACAGGCGGCGCGATCGGGCTTGAATGCGGGCGGCGTGTACATCGGGAAAACTCCTGTTTCGGTCGAGGAGCCGCCGGATCATATCACGCGAGCTTTTAAGGGAAGCGCCGCGGGACCTGGATCCAGCGGCGAAGGCGATGATCTAAACGCAGATGACCGCCCGAACCGCTGAGATGCGGCGGCGGCGACGGGCAACAAGGATGGTCGCGGCGTTGATCATGGGCCGGCGCTATAAGGGCAGACGCGCGCGACGTCAATAGATGCCGAATGTCCCGCATCGTGCGTTCACCTCATACCCCGGCGCTTCCGGCCGCCAAGGTCTCGAACGGCGTCCGCCTTCAAAAGACAAAGCGAGGATTTAGACCGCGCGCCAGAGCCATTCGATGATCTCCGCGATGATGTCGCCAAACAGCAATAGCGCCGCCGCCCAGATCAGAGCCGAGACGAAATTGGCGACCTGGAATTGCCAATAGGGCATCTCGAAAATGCCGGCCACGAGCGGCACCGAGGCCCGCAGCGGTCCGAAAAAGCGGCCGATGAAGATCGAGGGGACACCCCATTTTCTGACGAACGTCTCCCCGCGCGGCAGCAGGTCCGGATAGTGCGACAGCGGCCACATCCGCGCGACCTGTTCCTTGTAGCGGAACCCGAACCAGTAGGAGACCCAGTCGCCGAGCGCCGCGCCGATCCCGCCAGCGATCCAGATCGGCCAGAAATTGAGCCCGGCAACGCCGATCAGCGCGCCGATGGCGACCAGCGCGCCCCAGGCCGGGATCAGCAGGGAGAAGAAAGCGAGCGACTCGCCAAACGCCAGCAGCAGAACGATCGGTGCCGCCCAACTCTGATGATCGCGCACAAAACTCGCCATGGTGTGCGCAAAATCTTCCATGTCGTAAGATGCCCTTCCGCCCCTGACTGTCCCTAAAAACCGCCTTTTGGCTTAAGGAATCACCTAAGCCGGTTTCATTACGTGACCGCAAGTCACAAAGGCTGCGCCGGCCCGTGAGGTTGCTGCGCAAAAAACCCGCAAAATGGCTGGTAGCCGCCGCTGGGGCTGGACGGCGACGTCAGGCCATCCTACCTGACCCCCCTCCGGTCACTATTTGCGCCCATCCATGGCATAGTCAGCCAAACCGATTCGCTCGCGCAAGTCTGCGCGCAACTTGTGAAGATCTATGTCCAAACCGTTGAAATCTGTAGCGAAAGCCAAAGCCGACGATCTTTTTGCCGCCGCCGGGCCAAAGTCCCGCGGTGCGCCGCCAAAACCGTCGCCGCGGGCCGGCGGCGCGGAAGCCGATTATACCGCGCGCGACATCGAGGTGCTCGAAGGCCTGGAGCCGGTGCGCCGCCGGCCCGGCATGTATATCGGCGGTACCGACGAAAAGGCGCTGCACCATCTGTTCGCCGAGGTGATCGACAACTCGATGGACGAGGCGCTGGCCGGGCACGCGACCTTCATCGAGGTCGAACTCGGCGCCGACGGTTTCCTGACCGTGACGGACAACGGCCGCGGCATTCCGGTCGATCCGCATCCAAAGTTTCCAAAAAAGTCCGCGCTCGAAGTGATCCTGTGCACGCTGCACGCGGGCGGCAAGTTCGATTCCAAGGTCTACGAGACCTCCGGCGGCCTGCACGGCGTCGGCGTGTCCGTCGTCAACGCGCTGTCGTCGCGGCTGGAAGTCGAGGTCGCGCGCGGCCAGAAACTCTATCGCATGGCGTTCGAGCGCGGCCATCCCAAGGGCAAGCTCGAAGACTTGGGCAAGGTCAACAACCGCCGCGGCACCCGCGTCCGCTTCAAGCCGGACAGCGACATCTTTGGCGCCAAGGCCACCTTCAAGCCGCAGCGCCTATTCAAGATGGCGCGCTCAAAAGCCTATCTGTTCGGCGGGGTCGAGATTCGCTGGCGCTGCGACCCGTCCCTCCTGAAGGGTATCGAGGACGTGCCGGCCGAGGACAGCTTTCATTTCCCCGGCGGGCTCAAGGACTATCTCGCCGCCGCGATCCATGCCGACACGCTGGTGCATCCGGATATCTTTTCCGGCAAGTCGGGCCGCACCGGCGGCCACGGCGGCTGCGAATGGGCGGTGGCCTGGACGGCGGATGCCGACGGATTTCTGTCGTCCTACTGCAACACGATCCCGACCCAGGATGGCGGCACCCATGAATCCGGCATGCGCAGCGCGCTGCTGCGCGGCCTGAAGGATCACGCCGAGCGCGTCGGCCAGGGCAAGCGCGCGGCGTCCGTGACGTCGGAGGACGTCATGGTGGGCGCGGCCGTGATGCTCTCGGTGTTCGTGCGCGAACCGGAATTCCAGGGCCAGACCAAGGACCGCCTCGCGACCGCAGAGGCCCAGCGCATCGTCGAACAGGCGATCAAGGATCCATTCGATCACTGGCTGTCAGGCAATCCGCTGCAGGCCAACAAGCTCTTGGATTTCGTGGTCGAGCGCGCCGAGGAGCGGCTGCGCCGCCGGGCCGAGAAGGAGATCGCGCGCAAGACAGCCGTGAAGAAGCTCCGCCTGCCCGGCAAGCTCGCCGACTGCACCAACACGGCCTCGGAAGGCTCCGAACTCTTCATCGTCGAGGGCGATTCGGCCGGCGGCAGCGCAAAACAGGCGCGGGATCGCAAGACCCAGGCGGTGCTGCCGCTGCGCGGAAAAATCCTCAATGTGGCCTCCGCCGGCAAGGACAAGCTGGTCGCCAATGCCCAGCTTTCGGATCTCGTGCAGGCGATCGGCTGCGGCACCCTCCTGCATTACCGGGAAGAGGATCTGCGCTATTCCCGCATCATCATCATGACCGACGCCGACGTCGACGGCGCCCATATCGCTTCACTGCTGATCACGTTCTTCTACCGCCAGATGCGCCAGCTGATCGACGAGGGCCACCTCTATCTCGCCGTCCCGCCGCTCTACCGCCTCACCCATGGCAGCAAGACGATCTACGCCCGCGACGATGCGGACAAGGAACTGCTGCTGAAGCGCGAGTTCAACGCCAACGCCAAGGTCGAGGTCGGCCGCTTCAAGGGACTTGGCGAGATGATGCCCGCCCAGCTGAAGGAAACCACCATGGATCCGGCCAAACGGACCCTGTTGCGGGTGGTTTTGCTCGCCGACGACCGCGAGGGCACGGCCGATTCGGTCGAACGGTTGATGGGTACCAAGGCCGAGGCGCGATTCGCCTTCATCTCGGAAAAGGCCCCGTACGCCAGCGAAGAGCTGCTGGACGTTTAGTCTTCGGCCCCACGCGCGCGGAAATTGCGCACCCGGCTACCGCGCGCGGGCCAGCTTTCTCCCTGATTTCTCACGTGTTTGGACTTTTCGGGGGCTCCCGAGCGGCCATTTTCCGGCAACTGTGCCCATGCAGCAACAGCATTTTGGCGGGAACCGGTTATATTGCGGGCATGGGGCAACGATGAATCGGCGCCCAAACGCCGTCAGGCCAGAGAAACCCTTTGAGAAGCTGGGGATTTGAAATGAAAAAGTTGCTGATCGCTCTGACCGCCGCGGCGGCAATGTCGGGATCGGCGTTCGCCGCTGATATGGCTCGCCCTTACACCAAGGCACCGGCGCCGATCGCGCCTGCCTATAACTGGACCGGATTCTACATCTTTGGCGGTGCTGGCGGCGGCATCTGGGATGCCGATACCAATACGGTCGTCACTGCGACCGGCGCCCCGGCGTCGTTCAGTTCGAGGGTCGGTGGCGACGGCTGGTTCGGCACCGTGGGTGCCGGCTATGACTGGCAGTTCAGCCCGAACTGGGTGGCTGGCGTGTTCGGTGACGGCCAGTTCGGAAGTCTCCGCGGCAACATCAACGACCCGTTCGTTATCCCGAATGCCATCACCGGCCGGATCAAGATGGAGGACGCCTGGGCCGCTGGCGTCCGGGTTGGTTATCTGGTTGCTCCCAACGTTCTCTCGTACGTCAACGCAGGTTATTCCGGTTCGCACTGGTCGGGAGCCACGATGGTCAGTGCCATTACCGGCGGCCCGACGGGCGTGTTCACCAACGGGTTCAATCGTAACGGCGTCTTCGTCGGTGGTGGCGTCGAGAACAACCTGAACATCTTCGGTATCACCGCGCCGGGCTGGTTCATGAAGACCGAGTATCGGACGGCGTTCTATGAGCGCAAGAACATCGACGAACTCACCGGCAATAACGCGCTGTTCGGCAACTCGATCAGCTTCAAGCCTTGGGTGCAGACCATCTCGACCTCGCTGGTCTACCGCTTTAACTGGGGCGGCCCGGCCGTTAGGTACTGAGCGAGCCTTCGCTCCGCGATCGATCGGCATCATCCAACACAAAAAGCCCCGGCCAGGTCCGGGGCTTTTCCTTTATGTCCGGGAGGTTGGCTCGCCCGCGCTCATGCCGGCGAGCCAATCGCAAGCCTGAGCAGCCGATAGGCTTCGCGCGATTGCCGCAACGAGCAGCCAGGCAGTCCTCCTTGCCCCACGGCGCCCTCTTCGACCAGCAACAGCAGTGGTCATGGTCCCGACCGGAAGCTACGGTGCTGAGGGGTCCGGGTTTCCCGACCGGACGGCATTGCCGGCCCATCCGCGCCGTCCCGGCCGGATGGAACGGCCGACGACGAAAGACATCATCATGCGCAACCTGCTTCTGGTCTTAGGGCTGCTTGCACTCGCCATCGGCGTGCTCTGGATCGGCCAGGGCACCGGTATGGTCGCGTGGCCGCGGACCAGCTTCATGATCAACCAGATCGAGTGGGCAGGCTATGGCGCGGCTCTCGGAGCGGTCGGGCTGATCCTGATCTGGCAGAGCAAGCGCTGAGGGCCGGCGTCAGCGCCTTATCCCCGCGACCGCCAAGTATGGCGGTCAATCCCTATCGGTCTTACGCATCGATCCAAACAAAAGGCCCCGCAAAATCGCGGGGCCTCCAAGTCCGGGAGAATTCCGTAAATCGATCAGTATTTCGCGACCACCGGACCGGGGCCGAACTTATAGCTGATGCGGGCGACGACGGCCTGTATGTCGCGCGGCTTGACGTCGAAGGTGTAGACCAGGGGCGCCGCTGTGCCACCGAGCTCGTAGCTCTTGGTGTTGAAGGCCGAATAGTCATACTCGACGCCGGCGATCCAGTTCTGGGTGATGCCGTATTCCCAGCCGACGCCGGCCGTCCAGCCATTGTGCCAGCTGGTCTGTGAACCGGAGCCGACGTTCGGACCGACCGTATCGGAGACCGAGAGACGATTGTTCACGCCCGCGTAGCCGCCCTTCACGTAGAACAGGTTGTTATTCCAGGCGATGCCGGCGCGCCCCACGACGGTGGCCATCCAGTCGGTCCGCCAGCTGAAGAGGTCGTCCAGCCCGACCCCGAACACATTGTTGAGAACGCTGCCGCGATTGCTCAAGCCCGAGATGGTACCTTCGAGACCGAACACGAATTGACCAGTCTGCCAGTTGTAGCCCGCCTGGCCACCGCCAAATACGCCCGAGCCGCGCTGGCGAAAGCCCTGCCCCGGTGCGAGATCGCCGAACGCGGTGGTATCGGCAGTGTTGACCCACTCCTCGTTGGTGGTGGAGCCGCCGAGATGTCCGCCGACATAGAAGCCGGTCCAGTTGTAGACCGCAGCAACGGGCGGCGGCGCCTTGGTATAGGGCCGCGGTGCGAGGTCGGCGGCGGATGCCATGCCAGATCCAGCAAGCGAAACAGCCGACGCGACCAGCCAGCAAGAGTACTTTTTCATCTCGGAATCCCTCACACAACCGCTAAGGGATCACTAACGCCGGGGTGACAGCACACGCCACTTCAAAGACGAATTCGCGCCCGCTTCCCGCTCGATTTTCAACCATTCGTTGCGAAATGGACACAATTAGCGGTTATATAATACCGTAATCCTCTTCCATGGGCTCATTGTCAAAATTTTACCGCAGCGGATTAAGTCGATCGGGCGGCGTTTGACGCCGACATCCGGGCGGCTCAACAGCGCTGGCTAATTGCTGCGATTCGCGGTCCGGAACGTCTTGATCTCCGACACGCTGCCGTCGCGATAGGTCAATTCGACCGACATCAGCTGTGTCGCCGGTGCGAGTTTCATGTAGAGCTGCGCATTGGACGGAATGGTGCTGGGATCCCTTAAGTCGCAGGGCGGCAGCTTCAGCACCTTGTCCGGCACGGTCGTGTCGATGCCGATGTGCACCTCGCGGATCGCACAGCGGTACGACACCAGATGCGTGAAGTAGACCAGCAGGCCATTGAACTCGCGGAACGACAGCCAGCTCGTCGCGGTCATGTCGAGAATCTTGCGCTGGTCGTGGATCAGCGCCGCCTCCGGATCGAATTTTATTGGAAACGGCCCCTGCATCTCACCCTGGGCGTCGATGTAGCGGACCTCGATCGTCGCGGCCGGCGCATCGGGTGGCAGTTCGATCGACGGATTCGGCATGCGCTTGCGCGTGCGCGGATCGAGCGTGTCCATGAAGCCGGTCTCGCGAAACTCGCCGTTGCCGATCCGCCAGGAGATGCCGAGCGTCGGATCGAGGATCGAGAACGCGACGGTCCAGCCGCCATTGTGACGCGAGAATATCGCGATCGGCGCGTTGGTGGAATCGGATGGCGGCGCCATCTTCGCGACCGGCGGCAGGGCCGCGACCTTCTGCGGCGGCTCGGCTACCTTTGCCGCCTCGGCCTGTCCTCTTGCCGCGCCGTTCAGGAAGACATTGTCGACCATCTGATCCGTATAGGCGGGGATCTGGCGGTGGCCGATGCTCTCGGCGAGTTCGCTGACCTGCTTGCGGGTATGCTGGGCGACCTCGACGAGATTCTCGCCGGGCAGCAGCAGCTCCTTGGCAAAGGTGCGCGTGAACACCGAATTGGGGCTGTTGTCGTTGTTCGACAAGCGGTCGAGCGCGGTCTGCTTGTAGCCCGCCGAGAAGATCGAGAACACGCCCTCGGGCAGCTGCGTCATCGGCGCAAGGCCGCCGCCACCGGCGACCGCGCGCGTGCCCGAGCGCTCGAACGGATTGTTGCGACAGGCATCGAACACCAGGATCGAGGTGCGCACCTTGCGGTTCTGCAGCCGCTCGACGATGCGGTCAGCGAGAACAGAGGCGTCCCGCACCAGCTCTTCCTGGCCTTCGCCCGCGGCCGGCACATCGGTCGGCAGCAGATAGTTCTGGCCGGCGATCTCAAATCCGTGCCCGGCATAGAAGAAGAACGCGGTGTCATCAGGCCCGACCGCGCTGTCGAAGGCCAGCAGCGATTGGGAAAATTGCTGCCGGTTCTGGTTCTCCGCCACCATCACGTCAAAACCGAGCTGCTTCAGCGTGTCGCCCATGGTGCGCGCATCGTTGACCGCCTTCTGCAGTTTTGGAACGTTCTTGTAGTCGTTGTTGCCGATCACGAGGGCGACGCGCCTGGCGTGCGCCGGCGTTGCCAGCGCCACGGCGAGCGCAGCCAACGCGCAGGCGAGCGCCGACCTCGGAGAAAACCAGTCCATCAATGTCCCTGCCCGTTTGCGCGCTGCCCGTCGATGCCCATCAGCGCCCGCCATCCGTGCCCCTGCAGTAGTCGAAACAGCCAATTGCCCGGTTCAATTTAGCACGGCCCCGGTCAGCCGCATCAGCGGGGGAACGAGGAGCGGCAGCGCGAAGGCCCAGAGAGCGAGGTGTGGACTGAAAAAGCTCACCAGGATCGCGAGCACCGAGGCTGCGATCAGCAGGAACGCCGAGATCTGCCGCATGCGCAGATGCTGGCCCGGCTCCAGATGTGGGGTGGCGAACACCATGCGCAGCCCAACCAGGGAGATCAACAGCGTATGTCCTGCATAGAGCCAAATCGCCGGGGCCAGACTGGCGAACCGGCCGACGACGCTGGTCGAAAACGGTACGCAGGTGATCAGCAAGAGGTAGAGCAGCCACCAATTGACGTAGTCCCTGTCGACATATTCGGCCCGCGAGCGCAACTCGAGATCGGCGAGCCAGCGCAAGCCGAGTACGCCGAAACTCAGCACATAGGGCAGGAATTTGGGCCAGAGACCGATCAGCGCCGTTCCAAGTTCGCCACCGTCGCGCGGATGGAAATCGTCAGGCAATCGCACGTCGAGAACAAGCAGCGTCATGGCGACGGCAAAGACGCCGTCACTCAGCGTATCAAGCCTGGTTTTCGAGAACATGACGAATTGGTGTCCTTTTCGGCCGCAAACGTTAAGCTTTTCGTGCCCACGGGCTCCTCCCGGCATTGACTTTGGGCGATTCCACCCTATGTTCCGGCTCGAAAGGCCGGGATCGAACCACGATTCCCCTGCCCGCCGCTGATCTGCGTAAGACGGAACCCCCAGCTTTTGAAAGCACGCCGTTTCGGGGTCAACGCGACAGCCCTCTTTTTACCCTCGATTCCCAACGGCGGTGTCGATTAGAGGCTCGATGTCCTTTTCTCATCTCGGTTTGTCCGACAAAGTGCTCGCCGCAGTCGCAGCGACCGGCTACACGACCCCCACCCCGATCCAGGAACAGGCTATTCCGCATGTCCTGTCCCGCCGCGACGTTCTCGGCATCGCCCAGACGGGCACCGGGAAGACCGCGGCCTTCGTCCTGCCCATGCTCACGCTTCTGGAGAAAGGTCGTGCGCGGGCCCGAATGCCCAGAACGCTGATCCTGGAACCGACCCGCGAGCTCGCGGCCCAGGTCAAGGAGAATTTTGACCGCTACGGCGCCGGACAAAAACTCAACGTCGCCCTCCTGATCGGCGGCGTCTCGTTCGGCGACCAGGACACAAAACTGACGCGCGGCGTCGATGTGCTGATCGCCACCCCCGGCCGGCTGCTCGACCACACCGAGCGCGGCGGACTGCTGCTCACCGGCGTCGAGCTTCTGGTGATCGACGAAGCCGACCGGATGCTCGACATGGGCTTCATTCCCGACATCGAACGCATCTGCAAGCTGGTGCCCTTCACACGGCAGACCCTGTTCTTCACTGCGACGATGCCGCCGGAAATCCGCCGGATCACCGAGGCCTTCCTGCACAATCCGGTCAAGGTCGAAGTCTCCAAGCCCGCAACGGCGGCAGTCACCGTCACCCAGTCCCAGGTCCCTTCCGGCCGCGAAGCCCACCAGAAACGCGACGTGCTCCGCCGCCTGCTGCGCGACGCCAAGGACCTGAAGAACGCCATCATCTTCTGCAATCGGAAGCGCGACGTCGCCATTGTTTACAAATCGCTGCAGAAGCACGGTTTCAGCGTCGGCGCGCTGCATGGCGACATGGATCAGCCCGCGCGCATGGCGGCGCTCGACCAGTTCCGCAAGGGCGAACTCCCGCTGCTGGTCGCCTCCGACGTCGCCGCCCGCGGTCTCGACATTCCCGAGGTCAGCCACGTCTTCAACTTCGATGTGCCGCATCATCCGGACGACTATGTCCACCGCATCGGCCGCACCGGACGGGCCGGGCGCAGCGGCACCGCGATCTCCATCGTGACGCCGCTCGACCACAAATCGATCGTCGCGATCGAAAAGCTGATCGGGCAGGACATTCCCAAGGCCGAAGGCGACTATGCGTCGCAGGCCGATGCGGCCGAGCAGGATGGCGAGCCGCACCGTTCACGCACACGCGACAGGTCGCGGGGCGACCGCAAGCCGCGCCGCGAGCGTGAAGCGAGGCCGCGCGGTGAGCGTGAGGCCAGGCCGCGCGCCGAGCGCGAAGAAAGGCCGCGCGGCGAGCGCGAACAAAAGCCTGTCAACAGCGGCCGGAAGAATGGCGCGAAGACGCAAGTCCCGGCGCCGCAAGTGCCCTCGTTCGGCCGGGCCGAGCCGAAGCGCGTCGCGCGCGAAGCCGATGCCGAGCCCGCCGATCACTCGCATCTTCCGGCATTTCTGTTGCGCCCCGTCCGCGCCTGAGGCGCGTTTTCGGCCTGCCGGTCAGCGATCAGGTTGCACATCGCGTTCCGATCGAACGCGATGCTTTTGCGCAAAGATCCACCAGATGATATTACCTGCGCTGACAGCCCTGGGTTTATCGTGACGCGGGAACGGAATGTTCAGCTTGCCCGTAGAGTCACGGAACTATTTACGGCTCGTTCATTATCGTACGTTAGCTTCGTCTCAATAGTTTAATGATTGCTGCGGCGAGCGGCGGCTCGCCACGAGGATATGCTGCCGTGGTCAAGATACTTGACGAACACGAACGCACGATGGCTTTTGCTCAGGTTGCGCTGGGACAGATCAGCTCGCTGCGGCAGAATGCGACGCCGCGCAATTACGAAATCTGGTACGTCTACGCGACCGGCTACAACCCGCCGCTCAACAAGGTCATCAACGAGACGCTGGCGCGTAGCGGCCGGCTGACCGACGTCGATCTCGAACAAATCTATGAGAGCTATCTGTCGCAGATCAAGACCACCGACCGCATCGACAAGGTCGGCTCGCAGGTCGTAGGCCAGATCGACGACGTCATGACCATGCTGAGCGAGGCGCTCGGCATGTCGTCCAACTATGACGCCACGCTGAATGGCGCGAGCCAGACCCTCTCTGCGGCGCAGACGCTGGACCAGGTGAAGTCGATCGTCGAGACGGTTGCAAGGTCGACCCGGCAGATGCGCGACACCAACAAGGTGCTCGAGGAACGCCTGGCAACGTCCAAGTCGGAGATCTCGAACCTGCAGCACAGCCTCGAGGCGATCCGGGCCGAAAGCCTCACCGATCCGCTCACCGGCCTCGGCAACCGGAAATACTTCGACCGCATGATCGAGACGGCGGTGCAGACCTCGCTCGCCAACAACGAGCCGCTGTCGCTTTTGATGTTCGACATCGATCACTTCAAGTCGTTCAACGATTCCTACGGCCATCTCACCGGCGACCAGGTGCTGAGGCTGGTCGGGCAGTCGTTGAAACAGCTCATGAAGGGACAGGACATCACCGCGCGCTATGGCGGCGAGGAATTTGCCGTCGTGCTGCCCAACACCGCGCTCCGACATGCGCTGTCGGTCGCCGACCAGCTCCGCCGCACGGTCATGGCGAAGGAGCTGAAGAAGAAGTCGACCGGCGAGATTCTCGGCCGCGTCACCATCTCGGTCGGGGTCTCCCTGCTACGGCCGGACGACGACACCGATGCGCTGATCGAACGCGCCGACACCTGCCTCTACGCCGCCAAGCGGGCCGGCCGCAACCGCGTGATCTGCGAGGCCGATCCGGAATATGTCGAGGAGCCGCGCAGTCAGGTCGCCTGACGCTTTCGGCTCTTTCGCGGCCTCGCCCCTGCCTTACCCCGCGCCACTTTCTTCCGCGCCGCCGCTGCGCCACGCATCGTGGTCGTGGTTGTCTTGGCCGTTGTCTTGGCCTTCGACTTCCTCTTCGGCGCGGCACCTGCCTTGACCTTCGGCCGCTCCTTCACCGCGGCGCGCTGCGCGGCCGCCAGCGCCGCCTTCGCCCAAGTGCTGAGTTCGTCCGGATCGTCGAACAGCCGCGCCGGCAATTGCCAGTACGAGTTGACCGTGACGGTCTTGGCGCGAGTCTGATACTGGAAGGGCTTTGACCCCTCGGCCGCGAATTGCGGAATCGTCGTCGCGTCGGCGCGGAAATAGAGCCCGGCGCGGAGCGCGAGCGCAAAGTTGGTGCCATCGGCCGAGACGCCGTAGCCGGAAAACATCCGGCGGAGCGTGACCGGTCCGAAGGCCGAAAACAGGTCGATCAGGAAATCGCGGTCCATCGGACGAGCCCCTGAGAGGAGGAGGTCCGCTTCATACCATCTGCGTCATTGCGAGCGAAGCAAAGCAATCCAGACTGTCACCGCGGGGAAACTCTGGATTGCTTCCGCCTCCGCTCTTAGAGCTTCGGCGGACAAGTCGGAGCTACGCTCCTCGCAATGACGGGAGGTTCACGCCTCGGCCTTCGCTGGCGTCAGCTGTACCGATTCGCCGCAGCCGCAGGCGCCGGTCTGGTTCGGATTGTTGAAGATGAACTGCGCCGACATCTTGTCGACCTTGTAGTCCATCTCGGTGCCGAGCAGGAACAGCACCGCCTTCGGGTCGACCAGGATTTTCACGCCCTTGTCCTCGACCACCTCGTCGGTCGGGCGGATCTCGTGGGCATATTCGACCGTGTAGGACTGCCCGGCGCAGCCGCCATTCTTGATGCCGACCCGAAGGCCGACGATCTCGGAATCGGCCCGCTTGGTCAGCTCGGCGATGCGCTGCGCGGCCGCGTCGGTCAGTTTCATGACCTGTGGACGGGGGCGCCTCGGCTTGTTCGAGGCGGGAGTTGGGCTGGCCTGTGTCATGTCTGTCATTTGGTCGGTTCCGGCGGCCATTCAATGCCGCGCATTATCCAATGAAAGCAATTGAACACACGTTACGAAGATTTCACCACATGTTGAGGACGAGGCGCGCCTCGTCGCTCATCCGGTCCGGCGTCCACATCGGCTCCCAAACCAGGTTGACGCTGACCACGCCGACACCGGGAACGCTGGCGATCGCGTTCTCGACCATCGTCGGCAGTTCGCCCGCGGCCGGACAGTTCGGGGTGGTCAGGGTCATCACCACGTCGACGCTGCGATCGTCCTTGATGTCGACCTTGTAGATCAGGCCGAGCTCATAGATGTCGGCCGGAATCTCCGGATCGAACACCGTCTTCAAGGCCGCCACGATCTCGGCTGTGAGCCGTTCGGTCTCCTCCGGCGACAACGCCGATTGGGTTTCCATATTGGCGGCCTTAAGATCGGCCGTATCGGTTACATCAGTCATGCGAACAAATCCCGCGCTTTCAGCAGCGCCTGCGCCAGATGGTCGACTTCCTCGCGTGTATTGTACATCGCAAACGATGCACGACACGTGGCGGTCACGTTGAATCGTTCCAAAAGCGGCATCACGCAATGCGTGCCGGCACGCACCGCGATGCCCTGGCGGTCGATCACGGTCGCGACATCATGGGGATGGGCGCCCTTCATCTCGAACGAGATGATCGGTCCCTTGCCCCTGGCCGTGCCGATCATGCGCAGCGAGTTGATCTCGCGCAGCCGCTCCTCGGCGTAGCTGAGAAGACCGTGCTCATGCGCCGCTATGCGCGTCTTGCCGATCGAATTGACGTAGTCGATCGCGGCACCGAGGCCAATCGCCTGCACGATCGGCGGGGTGCCCGCCTCGAACTTGTGCGGCGGATCGCCATAGGTGACCCAGTCGCGCGCCACCTCACGGATCATTTCGCCGCCGCCATTAAAAGGACGCATCGCGACGAGGTGGTCGTATTTGGCATAGAGCACGCCGATGCCGGTCGGGCCGTACAGCTTGTGGCCGGTGCAGGCATAGAAGTCGCAGTCGATGTCCTGCACGTCGACGTCGAGATGCACGGCGCCCTGCGCGCCGTCGACCAGCACGGGAATGCCGCGGTCATGGGCGATGCGCACCACCTCCTTGACCGGCACGATGGTGCCGAGCGCGTTCGACATCTGGGTGATCGCAACCAGCTTGGTGCGGGGCGTGAGGAGCTTTTCGAACTCCTCGATCAGGAAATTGCCTTCGTCGTCGACGGGCGCCCATTTGATCACCACGCCGTGCCGCTCCCTGAGGAAATGCCAGGGCACGATGTTCGAGTGGTGCTCCATGATCGAGAGCACGATCTCGTCGCCTTCCTTGACGTTCGGCTCGCCCCAGGAGGAGGCCACGAGATTGATCGCCTCGGTCACGTTGCGGGTGAAGATGATCTCTTCATTACGCCTTGCATTGAGGAAGGCGGCGACCTTGGCGCGCGCGCCTTCATAGGCCTCGGTCGCCGCGTTGGCGAGATAATGCAGCCCGCGATGGACGTTGGCATATTCAGACGTATAGGCTTGCATCATGCGGTCGAGCACGGCCTTCGGCTTCTGCGCCGACGCCGCGTTGTCGAAATAGACCAGCGGCTTGCCGTAGACCTGCATCGCCAGCGCCGGGAAATCCTCGCGCAGGCGGGCAACGTCGTAGCTGCCGTTGAGAACGGCCGGATGAGGCGTCATGTCCGCGCCTCCAGCCAGCGCTCCGCGGTGGCCATCGCCAGCTCGCGCAGGGCTTCGTCGGAAATCTCCTCGATTGCCTCACCCACGAAGGCCTGGATCAGCAGTGCCTGCGCGTCCTTCTCGGGCAGGCCGCGCGCCCGCAGATAGAACAGCAGGCTGTCGTCGAGCGCGCCCGATGTGGCGCCATGGCCGCAGGTGACGTCGTCGGCAAAGATTTCCAGTTCCGGCTTGTTGTCGGCCTCGGCCTCGTCCGACAGCAGCAGCGCGCGCGTCATCATCTTGCCGTCGGTCTTCTGCGCCTTCGGCTGCACGATGATGCGGCCCTGGAACACCGAGTGGCCGCGATCGTCGATCACGGCGCGAAAATTTTCGCGGCTGGTGCAATGCGGCACGGCATGATCGACGACCAGCGTCGTGTCGCCGTGCTGTTTTCCCTTGAGCAGGTTGACGCCATTGACCGAGAGCTCGCTGCCTTCGCCAGCAAACTTGACAAACCCCTGGAAGCGGCTGACCGCACCGCCGCTGGTCAGGTTGAACAGCCCAACCCTGGACTTGAAGCCGATGCCGACAATGGCCGACGCGATATTGAACGCGTCCGCGCTATCGGCCATCAGCCGCACATGTGTCAGGTCGGCCTTGTCGCCAACCGAGACCACGAGAGCGTCATGAACCTGGTAGCCTCGTGCGCCGTCTGCCGCGACAAAACTCTCCACCAGTTTTGCTCGCGCGCCGTTGCCGATCCTGACATGCGAACGCGTGAACGCCGATCGCGACGCCGCGGTGGCAACATGGATGATCTGGACGGGTTTTTCGAGCGCGACGCCATCGCCGATGTCAACGACGACACCGTCGGTCGCCATCGCCGCGTTGAGCGAAACCATGGCATCCGAAATCTTGGACAGCAGCAGATCGGCACGCGCCACGTTGCCGGCGTTGTCCAGGATCTCGCGCAGCGTCCGCACGCTCAACCCTGCCGGCAGCGCACCGACGTCGGAAAGCTCCGGCACGAACGCGCCGTCGACCAGCACGAGCCTGGTCGCATTGTCGATCGTCACGGAGGTCATTGCCGCCCGTGCCCGGGCAATCGCGCCGGCGCCTGGCGCGTCGGCCAGCGGCAGCACCTCGCGCATCAGCGCGCGCAGATCGGTATACTTCCATTCCTCGACGCGCCGGTGCGGCAGGCCGGCGCGCTCGTAGGCGCCAAAGGCCTGACGGCGCACCTCGAACACCCTGCCATCTCCGGGCAGCCGGTCGCGAGCCAGCGTGAAGACGTCGCTCAAGCCGCGCTCCGTGTCGGTTTTTGCCAAAACAAGGTTCATTGCAAATCTGCCTTTGGCCGTCAGGCCGCGTCCTCGAACTGCGCGTAGCCGCTTTCCTCGAGCTCCAGCGCCAGCTCCTTGCCACCGCTCTTCACGACGCGGCCCTTTGACATCACGTGCACCACATCGGGGACGATGTAGTTCAAGAGCCGCTGATAGTGCGTGATCACGACCATCGCGCGGTCAGGCGAACGCAGCGCGTTGACGCCATCGGCGGCGAGCCGCAGCGCGTCGATGTCGAGGCCGGAATCCATCTCGTCCAGGATGCACAGCGCCGGCTCGAACAGCGCCATCTGCAAAATCTCGTTGCGCTTCTTCTCGCCGCCGGAGAAGCCGACATTGACGCCGCGCCGGAGCATGTCCTGCGGAATGTTCAGCGTCTTTGCGACCTCGCGCACCTTCTTCAAGAAGTCAGGCGTGGAGAACTCGTCCTCGCCGCGCGCCTTGCGCTGGGCATTGAGCGCCGTGCGCAGGAAATTCATGGTGGCGACGCCGGGGATCTCCACCGGATACTGGAACGCCAGGAACACGCCCTTGGCCGCGCGCTCGTCCGGCGCCATCTCCAGGAGGTTCTCGCCCTTGAACAGGACCTCACCGTCGGTGACTTCGTAGCCGGGCTTGCCGGCGATGACATGCGACAGCGTCGACTTGCCGGAGCCGTTCGGCCCCATGATCGCGTGCACCTCGCCCGGATTCACGGCGAGCGTCAGACCGTGGAGGATCTCGCGGTCCTCGACACGGACATGCAAATTCTTGACTTCAAGCAATGACATTTTCGTTTTCGCTTTCTACCCTACCCTGTGGCTCAGGAGGCGCGCTTCGTAACCCGAGGCCGACCATCCCGTCGCCGGGCATGTGACCTATCCAACCGAACCTTCGAGGCTGATCGAGATCAGCTTCTGCGCCTCGACCGCGAACTCCATCGGCAGCTGCTGCAGCACGTCTTTTACAAAACCGTTGACGACGAGGCCGACGGCCTCCTCCTGGCTCAGCCCGCGCTGGGTGCAGTAGAACAAGACGTCCTCAGAGATTTTTGAGGTCGTCGCCTCGTGCTCGAACGTCGCCGACGAGTTTTTGGCCTCGATATAAGGCACGGTGTGCGCGCCGCATTTGTCGCCGATCAGCAGCGAGTCGCAGGCGGTGAAGTTGCGCGCACCGGTCGCCTTGCGATGCGCGGTCACAAGCCCGCGATAGGTGTTTTGCGACTTGCCGGCCGCGATGCCCTTGGAGATGATCCGGCTCGTGGTGTTCTTGCCGAGATGCAGCATCTTGGTGCCGCTGTCGACCTGCTGAAAACCGTTCGAGATCGCGATCGAGTAGAACTCGCCGCGCGAATGATCGCCACGGAGAATGCAGCTCGGATATTTCCAGGTGATCGCAGAGCCGGTCTCGACCTGGGTCCAGGAAATCTTCGAGTGATGCCCGCGGCAGTCGCCACGCTTGGTGACGAAGTTGTAGATGCCGCCCTTGCCCTCGGAGTTGCCGGGATACCAGTTCTGCACCGTCGAATATTTGATCTCGGCATCGTCGAGCGCGACGAGCTCGACCACGGCGGCATGCAGCTGGTTCTCGTCGCGCTGCGGCGCGGTGCAGCCTTCGAGATAGCTCACATAGGAGCCCTTGTCGGCGATGATCAGCGTCCGCTCGAACTGGCCGGTGTTGCGCTCGTTGATGCGGAAATACGTCGACAGCTCCATCGGGCAGCGCACGCCGGCCGGCACGTAGACGAACGAGCCGTCGGAGAACACCGCCGAGTTCAAGGTGGCGAAGAAATTGTCCGAGGTCGGCACAACCGAGCCGAGATACTTTTTAACGAGATCGGGATGCTCGCGGATCGCCTCCGAGATCGGCATGAAGATCACGCCGGCCTTCTTCAGCTCTTCCTTGAAGGTTGTCGCAACCGACACCGAATCGAACACGGCATCGACCGCGATCTTGCGCTTGGCGGGATCGCCTGCGCCCGGCAGCGGCTCGACGCCTTCGAGAACAGCGACTTCGCGCAGCGGAATGCCGAGCTTCTCATAGGTCTTGAGAATCTCGGGATCGATCTCGTCGATCGAGGTGAGCTGCTTCTTCGGCTTCGGCGCCGCGTAATAATAAAGATCCTGATAGTCGATCCTGGGATAATCGACGCGCGCCCAAGTCGGCTCCGTCATGGTGAGCCAGCGCCGATAGGCCTCCAGCCGCCATTCGAGCATCCAGGCGGGCTCGTTCTTCTTTCCCGAAATGAAGCGGATCGTGTCTTCCGACAGCCCCTTTGGGGCCTTCTCGGATTCGATGACGGTCTCAAATCCGTATCGATACTGATCGACGTCGATCCGGCGCACCCGGTCGACCGTCTCTTGTACGGCTGGCATTCCTTACCTCCGCTCGCGGTTTCAAGGACCGCGGTGGATCAAACTCGAAACACTCTTACTGTGCTTTTTCGAGAAAATCACCTGCTTAGAACGATTCAACCTCTGTTTCGTCGCTATCCCTTAACTAGGTGCCGTTTGAGCTTTCGCCAAGCCTCCAGAGCGCGATCCACATCACGGTCTGTGGTAGACCAGCCCAGACTGAGACGCACCGCGCCCTGGGCCTCCCCCGGACCGACACCCATGGCCAGCAGCACGTGGGAAGGCTGGACCTTGCCTGACGAGCAGGCGGAGCCCGAGGAGACTGCTATCCCCTCCAGGTCAAAGCTGATTACGGCGGTTTCGGCCTTGAGACCCGGCGCCGTGAACAGAATGGTATTTGGCAACCGCTTCGTGTCAGCCGAGAAAATGGTGACGTCAGCCTGTTCCCGCAGGCCCGCCTCAAGCCGGTTCCGCAGGCCCTCGATTCGCCGCACATCGGCTGCCATGGCGGTAACAGCGGCCGCGATTGCTGCGCCAAAACCGGCGATACCGGCGACATCCTCGGTTCCCGCCCGCCGTCCCCGCTCCTGACCGCCGCCGCGCAGCAGCGGATCCAGGCCGGTCACGCCTTCGGCGATCACGACCGCGCCAACCCCTTTCGGGCCGCCGATCTTGTGCGCCGACAGCGTCACAAGGTCGGCTCCCAGCGCGCTGAGATTTAGAGGGATTTTCCCAAACGCCTGGATCGCATCGACGTGCAGCAGGCCGCCCGTCGCGTGGACGATCGCGGCGGCCTCGGCCACGGGCTGCACTGCACCGGTCTCGTTGTTGGCGGCCATCAGCGAGACCAGCGCCGGCGGCCCGCTTGCCAGCATGGCACTGAGCCCGCTGAGATCGACCAGGCCGGACGGCGTCACCTGCACGCTCTCAATTCTGTCCGGCGCAAACCGCCCGCCCGCCAGCACCGAGGTATGCTCGATCGCGGATACCAGCAGCCGTTCGACCGGCAGCCCGGAGCCGCTGTAAAGCCCCGGGCTCAGCGCCAGGGCGTTGGCCTCGGTCCCACCCGAGGTGAACACGATGTTCCGGGGCAGCGCCCCCATCGCCTGCGCCAGCACGCCACGCGCCTCCTCGACCAGATGGCGCGCCTGCCGCCCCTCGGCGTGAACGGAGGACGGATTGCCGGAAAAGTCCCAGGCAGACGCCATCGCCGCCCGTGCCTCCGGGCGAAGCGGCGTCGTTGCGTTCCAGTCGAGGTAAGTTCGCTCGGACATTTAGTAATATAATACCATTATTGGTTGTCATCGCAGGCAGCCTTGCCGCGTACACCTGTGCAACCTGCATCGCGCGATTCAAATAGGAAGCTAACGTCTTGAACGCACTATCAGATGTTCGAAATGCTTGATTCTTGCCCCTCGCCTCATGTTAGAACGCGGCCTCCATTCATCCATGCGCCTCCCCGCCACGCCAAAAGGCGCATGATCGCCGCTTCGATCGCGAGGTTCCGTCTGCGGGCAAGCCCGTCAGATGCAAAACTCGCTCGATGTGCCGCCAAGGAATTTAAGGATTCACTGATGCCTGAAGTCATCTTCACCGGTCCTGCGGGCCGCCTGGAAGGCCGCTACCACCCGGCCAAGCAGAAGAACGCGCCGATTGCGATGATCCTGCATCCGCATCCGCAGTTCCATGGAACGATGAATCATCAGATCGTCTACCAGTGCTATTACGCCTTCGCGCATCGCGGCTTTTCGGTGCTGCGCTTCAATTTTCGCGGCGTCGGCCGCAGCCAGGGCTCGTTCGATCACGGCACCGGCGAATTGTCCGACGCGGCCTCCGCGCTGGACTGGGCGCAGACCATCAACCCCGAGGCGCGCGCCTGCTGGGTCGCCGGCTTTTCGTTCGGCGCCTGGATCGGCATGCAGCTGTTGATGCGCCGGCCCGAGGTGGAAGGTTTCATTTCGATCGCACCGCCGGCCAATCTCTACGACTTCTCCTTCCTCGCGCCCTGCCCGTCGTCGGGCCTGATCGTGCACGGCGAGAAGGACGCGGTGGTGCCGCCGAAGGACGTCAACACGCTGGTCGAGAAGCTGAAGACGCAGAAGGGCATCGTGATCGACCAGCAGGTGATTCCCGGCGCCAACCATTTCTTCGACGGCAAGCTCGAGCCGCTGATGGAAACGATCACCGCCTATCTCGACATGCGCCTCGCCAACGTGCGCTGACCTCAGTGGGCGCGTTCATCGCCTTGCTGCGGGCCGTCAATGTCGGCGGCACCGGCAAGCTGCCGATGAGCGAACTCAAGGCGATGTGCGAGGAGCTCGGCCTCGAAAAGGTGCGCACCTATATCGCGAGCGGCAACGTGGTGTTCACCAACCGCAAGTCGGAAGCAGCGATCAAGACCGCGCTGGAGCAGCGGCTCGAAGCCCATGCCGGCAAGGTCGTCGGCGTACTCGTGCGCTCGGCGAGAGAGATGACCGAGGTCGCGGCCAACAATCCGTTTCCGAAAGCGGCGCCCAACCGCACCATGGCGCTGTTTCTCGACCGCGCCCCGCCCGCCGATACGCTGTCGGCGGTTCGCGGCCAGAACGATGAAGAGATCGCGCTCGGACGCCGCGAGATCTACATCCACTATGGTGACGGCATGGCCAAGTCGAAACTCGTCATTCCCTCAGCGAAGCTTGGCACTGCGCGCAACATGAACACGGTCGCCGTGCTCGCGAAAATGGCCGCGGAGCTTTAGGCCGCAAGCTTCAGCAGATGCCCGTCATGGCGGATGAGGAACGCGCGCAGCAGCGCGGGATAATCCGCGCCGACGGCCGATCGAACGCTTGGCCGCCGCGCGAGCGCCTCCCGCCAGGCCCGCACTTTTGGCGTCTCCCTGAAGACGCCGAGGTCGGCAAGGTCATCGAAGACCTCAAAGTATCTGAAGATCGGCGCAAACACGGCATCCACGAGGCTGAACCTATTGCCGGCGAAGAACGGCCCCTCGCCAAGGGCCGCCTCGACCCGCGCGAATTTCGCCACGAGCGCCTGACGCTTGGTCTCGAATGTCGCTGCTTCGGTCGTGGTCTCCAGCCCCCAGAGGTCTCCCAGGATCGCGGAGCCAAACTCCATCCAGGCGCGGTGCTCGGCACGCGCAAGCGGGTCGGCGGGATGCAGGCTTGGGCCGAGTTGCGTTTCCTCGATGTACTCGCAGATCACGTTGCTCTCGAACAGCGCCACCTCGACCCGTTCGGTCGCGACGACCAGCACCGGCACCTTGCCGAGCGGCGAGATTTTCAGGAACCACTCCGGCTTGTTCGCAAGATCGATGTCGACGCGTTCGAAGGGCACGCCCTTCTCGGCGAGCGCGATGACCGCGCGCTGCACATAGGGACAAAGCTTGTGGCTGATCAGTTTCAGGGGAGCGCTCACGGCCGGCCTCGCAGGTCAATGCATCTGCATCCACTTTGATGCAGCTGCATAGAACCTGTCAAGATGGATGCATCTGCATCCACCTCACGGCCGCGCGATCAGCCCGCCCGTCATCGGCATGGGGACGCCCGTCGTGGCAGGATAGCTGAGCGGCAGGCCTTTCATTCCGCGGGCGGCGAGGAAACCGAAGGCCTGCGCCTCGATCGCATCCCCGGACCAGCCGAGCGCGTCGGCGGCCTCCACGACAGCCGGAGCCAGTTTTTCGCGCAGCATCCGCATCATGGTCAGGTTGCGCGCGCCGCCGCCGCAGATGATCCAGCTCTTCGGCACCTTCGGCAACAACGGCACGATGCGCGCCAGCGCGGCGGCCGTGAACGCCGTCAGCGTCGCTGCCCCGTCCGCCGGCGCGACGGTGACGAGCTTGAGCCTGGCAAAATCGTTGCGGTCGAGCGACTTTGGCGGCGGAGCTGCGAAGAACGGCAGTTCCAGCGCACGGGTCACCCAGGCCTCGTCGACCGTGCCCTCGGCCGCCATGCGGCCCTCGCAGTCAAAGCCCTGGCCTGTGGTCCGGAACATGAAATCGTCGAGCAGCGCGTTGCCCGGACCGGTGTCGCAGGCGATCAGCGTATCCTGGCCGTCGATATAGGTGATGTTGGAGACGCCGCCGATATTGGCGACGACGATCGGCCCTTCCCGATCAAGCGATTGCGCCAGCGCCCGGTGATAGACCGGGACGAACGGCGCGCCCTGGCCGCCGGCTGCAACATCGGCAGCACGGAAATCATGCACCACGGGAATATGGATGGCCTTGGCAAGCGCCGCCGCATCGCCGATCTGCACCGTCAGCCGCCGCTCCGGCCTGTGCAGCACGGTCTGGCCGTGGAAGCCGACGATGTCGATCTCCTGGTTGGCGATCCGGTTCTGCGCCGCGAAGGCTGAGACCGCTTCGGCATGGGCCACGGTGACCGCGCGCTCGGCTTCCCGCAGCACGCCCGGCCGCTCCTCCCGGTTTGCGAGATGGACCGCTTCGGTCAGCGCCCGGCGCAGCAGGCTGCGTTCACTGTCGGTATAGGGCCGGTAGCTGGTCGGTCCCAGCGCCCTGATCCGCCGCCCGTCGGTTTCGATCAATGCAACATCGACCCCGTCGAGCGAGGTGCCGCTCATCAGACCGAGTGCCGTCAACATCATGGGCGTGAGGCCTTCGCGATACGCCGTCCGCTACATCCAGCTTGTGCCAAACCGGCGCATCTTATAATGCCACAGCCGGCCGGCAGCGGCACCCCATGAGATCGGGGGTTCCGCGATTCGTTGCAAATACCGTAAAACACCCATGATCGAAACCGCCGAAAAATGAGCGCCTTTAAATCAGATTTTCTGAACATTTTGCAGGAACGCGGTTTCATCCACCAATGTTCCGACTTCCAGGGCCTGGACGCGCTGGCCGCGAAGGGCGAGGCCACGGCCTATGTCGGCTATGACTGCACCGCGCCGTCGCTGCATATCGGCAACTTCCTCACCATGATGATGCTGTACTGGCTCCAGCGAAGCGGCAACAAGCCGATCACGCTGATGGGCGGCGGCACCACCATGGTCGGCGACCCCTCCGGCAAGGACGAGACCCGCGCGATCCGCACCGTCGCGGAGATCGAGGCCAACAAGCAGAGCATCCGCGGCGTGTTTGCAAAGGTGCTGCGCTATGGCGATGGCGCCAGCGACGCCGTCATGCTCGACAATGCCGAGTGGCTGACAAAGCTCAACTGGATCGAGATGCTGCGCGACATCGGCCGGCATTTTTCGGTCAATCGCATGCTGACCATGGACTCGGTCAGGCTGCGGCTTGAGCGCGAGCAGGAAATGAGCTTCATCGAGTTCAATTACATGGTCTGCCAGGCCTATGACTTCGTCGAGCTGGCACGGCGGACCGGTTGCCGGCTGCAGATGGGCGGCTCGGACCAGTGGGGCAACATCATCAACGGCGTCGAGCTCGGCCGCCGTATGGGCACGCCGCAACTGTTCGCGCTGACGACGCCGCTGCTCACCACCGCGTCCGGCGAGAAGATGGGCAAGACCGCCAAGGGCGCGGTCTGGCTCAACGCCGACCAGTTCTCGCCTTACGACTTTTGGCAATATTGGCGGAACACCGAGGACGCCGACGTCGCAAAATTCCTGAAATTGTTCACCATCCTGCCGATCGGCGAGATCGAGAAGCTGGCGGCGCTCAGGGGGGCCGAGATCAACGAGGCCAAGAAGGCGCTCGCAACCGAGGCGACCGCGCTGTTGCACGGCCGCGCCGAGGCGGAGAAAGCCGCCGAGACCGCACGCACCACTTTCGAACAGGGCGCAATCGCCGAAAATCTCCCGACCGTCGCGATTGCGAAGAGCGAGCTTGAGGCCGGCCTTGGCGTGCTGACGGCGTTCGTCAGGGCGGAGCTCGTCGCCTCCAACGGCGAGGCACGGCGCCAGATCAAGGGTGGGGGCTTGCGCGTCAACGACGTGCCGGTGACCGACGAGAAGATGACGCTGACGACGGCGAACCTCACCAGCGAAGGCGTCATAAAACTCTCGCTCGGCCGGAAGCGGCACATGCTGCTCAGGCCTGCATAGGCGCATTCGCCATTTGCGCCTTGTCAGGGTGCGCGGAAACGCGCTCCCTGCGGCGGATGGATCAAAAGAGCCCTCAGGAGGATACGGTGATAGCGCCGGCCAGGCCGGCGCGCGTGGCGCTCAGCGTGCTGGCGCTGTGCTTCGTCCTGGCGGTGCTCGGCCGCGGCCTCATCGAAAGTTTTGCGGTCTTCCTGAAACCGATTTCGCAGGATTTTGGCTGGGACCGTGCGGAGGTGGTGTCGGTCTATTCGCTGGCGCTGCTCGCCGGCGGATTGTCGTCGCCGCTGATCGGACGGCTGTTCGATCATGCAGGTCCCCGCGCGACCTACACACTCGGGCTTTTCTTGCTCGGCGCCGCCTTCCTGATCGCGGGGTATGCGCAAAAACTTTGGCAGTTCCAGCTCGCGCTCGGGCTGGCCGTGGGCATCGGCGCTGCGCTGATCGGCAATGTGCCGAGCTCGATCCTGCTCTGCCGCTGGTTTGGCCCAAAACTGCCGACCGCGATGGCCGTGGTCTATGCAGCGGCAGGCGGCGGCGTCCTGCTGCTGCTACCGCTGTCGCAAATCCTGATCGACCATTTTGGCTGGCGCGACACCTATCGAGTGTTCGGCGCCGGCGCGCTGGTCCTGCTCGTGCCGCTGTTGCTCCTGCCATGGCGATTGCTGTCCGCGGGCGCGGCGCACGTCGTCCGACATGCCTCCGCCGACATGACGGACGAAGGCTGGACTCTCGCGCGCGCGATGCGCCACCACGCCTTCTGGGCGCTGTTTGCGACCTTCTTCTTCACCGCGGTCGGCATGTATGCGATCGCGCCGCAGATCGTCGCCTATCTGATCGATGCCGGGTTCGCGCCGCTGCAGGCGGCCACCGCCTGGGGCTTTTCCGGCGTGGTGCTGCTGTTCGGGATGCTCGGTGTATCCTCACTGGACGGCATCATCGGCCGCAGGCCGTCGGTTCTTTTCAGCTACGCGGTCTCGATCGCCGGCATTTTGCAGCTCTGGCTGTTGCAGCGCTATCCGAACATCTTTCTGCTGGCCGGGTTCGTCGTCTGCTTCGGCAGCATGATCGGCTCGCGCGGTCCGCTGCTGTCGGCAACCGCGATGAAGCTCTTTCGCGGCAAGCGCGTCGGCACCATCTACGGCACCATCCTGATCGGCAGCGGGCTCGGCTCAGCCTGCGGCTCCTGGAGCGGCGGCCTGATCCACGATCTCAGCCAAAACTATGATCCGGTGATCGCGTTCTCGCTCGTCGCCGTCGTGCTCGGAATGATTCCGTTCCTGGTAGTCCCGGCGCTGCGGCGCTGATTAATTGCCGTTGGTGTTCGGCTGCGGGAAATCGGCCGAGTTATTGTACTGTTTCCCGGTCGGGAACTCCATGATCTTGCGCAAGACGCCGGGCATGATCGCCGAGAGTGGATTGATCTGGACGTCGGGCGCGCTCGGCGTGCCGACGACCCGAAAGGTCACCCCGATCACGCCTTCATTGCTGCCGCCGCCCAGAAACAGGCCGAACAGCGGAATCTGCGCCGGCAGGTTATTGAGCCCGTAGGCCGGGATGAAGGTGCCGCTCATCTGCACCTGCTTGGCCGGATAATCGATGTACCCGCCGATCGTGCCGCCGATGATCGGTCCCTTCAACACGGCCTCGGACACGGTGAGCCTGCCGCTCTGTGAAACGAAGTCCGCATGCGCCCGCGAGAAGCCGACGCCGTTCGGGCTGGCGCCGGAACCGGCAACCTGCCGGTCGATCGCAGCCTCGCCCTTGACGCCAAAGTCGCGAACTTCGATCGAGCCCTCGCGCGCTGCGGCATCCGACGACGGTGGATCCATCACCAGCTCGAGCTGGCCACCCTGCACCTTGGTGTAGACGTCGGCGAAGCGGAAGAACGCGCCCGCGTCCCTGGTCTCCACCAGGACCACCTCGCGTCCCTGCCAGCGACCGCGCAACTCCTGGGCCGCCTGCGTGTCGCGCCCGATCCGGCCGAGATCCGCCGATAGCGGCGCGTCCTTCCCGATCTTGCCCGAAAGGGTAAAGCTTTTGAACGCGCCATTGCGCCGCGACAGTTTGCTCTCGACGCTACGCAGCGCCTCGCCGTTGGCGCCCATGACCGCGCCGAATTTGAGATCGACGTCGACGTCGGTGCTCTTCATCTTGCTCTTGCTGTCGGCGTCCTTCGAATTCCCCGACTTCACCGAATTGAGGAAGCCGCGGCCGTCGAACACGTCGCCGCGCATCGTCACCTTCAGCACGCCGTCCGGACCGCGCTCGGCCTTGAGCTGCGTCTTGTCGCCGTCGGACGGCGAATAGACCGGGAAATTCGCATTCATCAGGTCGCCGTTCTGGTCGACCTCGAGGGAGCCCTTGATCGACGTGCCGCCGCCTTCGATCACGATGTCCTCGAACCGCGTCGACTGCGCCTTCGCCACCACGTTGAAGGTGGCGCGGCTGGTCTTGCCCGGCAGCTTGACCCAGCCCGGCAGCACGTTGTCGAGCTTCAACTGGGTGAGGTCGGCATCGACGCCGACGCGGCTGTCGTGATCGCCGCTCGCGATCTTGCCATTGAGCTTGATCGGAATGTTGCCGGTCGCCGCGGACCCCAGATCGAGGCCGAGTTTCGCGCGGCTCGCATCGTCGAGCGTCGCCAGCAGCTTGATGTCGGCGTCGCCGTCGGCCGGCTTGCGATAGTCCAGCGTCGCAGGTTGCCCGTTGATCTTGACGTCGCCCTTGACCTGGTAGCCCTGGTTGCTCGCGATGATTTTCAGCGAATTGGCTTCGAGCTTCTGGTTCATGATGAGCTTGTCGGCCGAGAAGCCTGAGATATCCGCGTTCACATTGTAGGTCGTGTCGGCCTTGGTCAGTTCGCCCTTGAGCGGCATCGCCATGGTGATGATCGCCGACAGCTTTCCATTGCTGGTGGCGGGATCGATCGGCGTTGCCGAGAGATCGCTGAGCCGATCGGAGGCCATGATCTCCGCGGCGGCCGGCACCGGTCCGTCGACCCTGACCCTGACCCGGGACTGCATCGGTTTCGGCGCCATGTCCGGCACCTCGAAGAGGAAGTCGGACAGCGTGAGCTTGCGGCCGCCGGGCGTGTCGGCAATCCCCTGCCCGATCGTCACGGTCGCCGTGCGGCCGGTGATGTGCACCTTCAGATCGGCATCGCGCACCGACGGCAGTTTGTCCACCGGGTGCACCACGACGCCATTGGCGACGATGTTGACCTCGAGCCCGTCATCGGGAATCGGCGGCCCCTTGCGCGGCAGATTCTTGACCGGCGAATTGACCGCGACATCGAAGCGCTGCACCGCGCCGCGCTCGATCCGCTCGATGATCCATTCGCGCACCTCCGGCACGATCAGCGCCGGCCAGATCCGCTTCAGCGCGGTCGCGGACATCGGCGTCCCGGCGAAGCCGAGTTTCAGGCGCGGCTCGCCCGAATAATCGATGCTGCCGGTGCCGGCGACGCCGATTTCGCCATTGGAGAAATCGGCTTGCGTCAGCAGCACGCGCTTGCCGACGGTGTCGAAACGGAAGCCGACGGCGATGCGGTTGAAGATCAACGGCGGCTCGTCATTGATACCGCCGAGCAGGACGGTGCCCCCGCTAAAACCGAGCTGCCAGTCCTGGATGTTGTCATTGGGCGGCTCGAGATGCGCGAGCAGCGTGATCCGGTTCGCGCCGGACACGACCTTGAAGGGCGCCACCAGCACGCGCCGACCGGCATCCCATTCCAGGCTCATCTCCGCAGAATCAATATCCATCGGGTAGTCGGGCGTGTCGGTATCGATGATGGTGCCCTTGCCCATGGTCAGCTTGCCGCGCAGATAAGTCGGCAGCCCGTCGCGGCTGATCTCGCCCTTGACCTCACCCGACAGGGGCAGGTCGGCATTGTAGGTCATGTCCTTCAGCCGCAGCGCCAGCAGGATGTTCGAGGTCCTGAGCTTGTCGGCGTGAATGTCGACGGTGCGCACGCCGTTCTCCGGCGGCCCGACCTGGACGCGCAGCAACCACGCGCGCTTTCCTTCCTCGCCGACCGACAGTTCCACGCCGCCGCCGCTCGGGCGGCGCAGACCGAGGTTGATATTGTCAAAAGTCCATTTGTTGCCGCGCTGCTGATCGTCGACCACCAGCACGCCGTTCTTCAGGCCGATCTCATTGAGGTTCTGGCCATCGAGGCCGGTCAGGCTCAAGCTGTCGAGCCAGTCGAGCCCGGCCAGAAGCCCGCTCGGCCCGGTGTTGGGAGAGCCTGTCGCAGGCGCCGGCTGCAGGACATTGCCGGGCGCACTCCCCGCTGCCTGCGGCGCGCCAGGCTGCTGTTTTCTGGTTACGCCGGTTGCAAGCGGCTTTGCGGTGTCGCCGGTCGAAACCGTGACATTTCCGTCGGGCGTGATGCGGATGGCAAGCACCGCATCTACGAGCTTGAGGCTTTCAGCACGAAAATGGAGCGTCAACAGCCCCCAGCCGGACACCTTCACTTCCGCCTTGGGGGCGCTCGCCACGATGGCGTGGTCCTGGTCACGGACGATGATGTCACGGAGGCGGACCGCGAAATGCATCCGCCCTGCGCGCTCGATCTGCGTGCCGCCGACTTCGACGGTGTTGCCTTGGCCGATGCTCGCCTGGATCGCGTCCACGAGCCACGGCGTTGCGATGTTGAAAGGGAGTGGGCCGGTACCAAGCCACAACCATGCCCCGACGAAGAGTGTGGCGACGATGACCGCGAGCGCGGCGAGCGCGAGGCCGAAACGCTTGACCCAGCGCGAGCCGGCGGCCCATCGCCCCAGCGCGGACAACGCGTCAACAATCCGACCCAGGCGGGAATTCGATCGCGACAGCAGCCGACGCGCGCGGTGGCGGGCGGCATCGTCCTCGGCGTCCTCCCACTGGCCGGCAAATGACTCCGCTCCGGGAGAATCCAGGGTCCGTGAGTCCAGGCTTTGGGTCGACCTGTTTCTTGCCATCGCCTCTCGGTGCCGGCGCTCGTTAGTAGGCTGGCCGCTTGCGCTGACACGCCCATCGACGGGGTGCGGGCGTTCCAGTGCAGGCATCGCTGCCAATCCTCAAGATGATCCCGTAAGCCCACTATCCGCCGAAGGCGTCCGTTCAACGGCCGAACAGGCGGTGCGTCGATAACACTCTAAACATACTCCGAGGCTGTCGGTCTTGCCCAGCCGCCGAATTGATTCCAGCTTGCCGACAAGTCCTTCAATACCTCAATGATTGAGCCAGCGAAAGCGACGAAAGGAAGGCGTATGTCCAAGAAATCCCGTAAGAATTCATCAAAGGTCGAAGATCGCGGGCAAAGCCGGGCGCAATCGTCGCGATCGGAGGGGGCAAAGCCCGTAAAGAGCCGGACGGCGTCCGCCACAGCTCGCAAGACCTCTGCCAAGCGAGCGAATCCTACCTCGGACGTCCGCACGACGAAAGCGAAGACGACCAAGGCAGCTGATGCGCCTGCGCGGCGGCCGGCCACGCCTGCCGAGGGCGCGATGGCGCCCTCCTTCACCTTGCCGCGCGACGGCGGGAGCTCGGTTTCGTTGCAGGATTTTGCCGGCAAGAAGCTCGTGCTGTTCTTCTATCCCCGGGCCAACACACCCGGCTGCACCAGGGAAGCAATCGATTTCACGAGGCTCGCAAGCGACTTCGCCGCATGTGGAACCGCGATCCTGGGCGTTTCGGCCGATTCGCAGAAGGCGCAGGAATCGTTTCGCGACAAGCACAAGCTTGCGGTTCCCCTGATCTCGGATGAACGCCACGAGATGCTGGAGGCGTATGGCGCCTGGGGCGAAAAGTCGCTCTATGGCAGGAAGTTCCTCGGCATCATCAGGACCACCGTCCTGATCGACGCGGCCGGGCGCATCGCGAAGGTGTGGCGAAATGTCCGGGTCGACGGCCATGCCGAAGAAGTACTGGCTTTTGCGCGAACACTCTGAATCGAAGGACCTCATTGGGGAAAAATTAACCATCGCCGGCTCAAATCGCTCCTGCAATTTTGCCGTACGGAATCTTGGGTCCGACCGGCGCGGGAGTGCCGATGTCGCATCGTTCCGGTCAACATTCCGAATATCAGCAGCACCACGCCCATAACCACGGCCGTCCGTTCCAGCAGCGCCGCGCGGCAAGCGCCGTTGCCGTCGCGATGCCGCGCCCGACTGTCTCGACAGTGGACGGCTATACCCTCGTGCATGCCGGCAAGCAGGTTCGGATCGGCCCGGTGCTGTTCTGGATCGTGGTCGGCACGGTCGTGCTGCTCGGCCTCTGGTCGGCGGCAACCGCCACCTATTTCGCGTTTCGCGACGACGTGCTGACGCGCCTGATCGCACGTCAGGCCGAGATGCAATATTCCTATGAAGACCGTATCGCCGAACTGCGCGCCAAGGTCGATCGCACCACCAGCCGCCAGTTGCTCGACCAGGAGCAGTTCGACCAGAAACTCGAGCAGATCCTGCGCCGGCAATCGGCGCTCGAGCAGCGCGCGACCGCGCTCGGGTCGATTCCCGATGTCACCGGTTCGGTGCGACCGTCCGCGCGAGGCACCGCCGCCCCGGACGCCGGCCCGGCGACGCCAAAACCCTCGCCGATCAGCGACACCGTGATCTTCGTCGCTCCGCCGGACCGCGAGGCGCGGCTCGAATCACGTGCGCCGGTTGTCTCGGCGCCGCCAGCCAGCCAATTTGCCAAGCTCCAGGGCGTCGACAACGTGTTGGTCCGCCTGCAGAGCTCGCTCGACCAGGTCGAGCGCCGCCAGGTCGCGGCGCTGAGCGCGGTCGAGGACGGGGTGGAATCGCGGGTCCGGCGCATGCGCGGGGTCATCAGCGATCTCGGTCTCGACATGGCGCAGCTCGAGGCCGCGACACCGCGCGCGGGCGTCGGCGGGCCTTTCGTTCCCGTGAGACTTCCGGGCGATGCCGGACCGTTCGAGCGGCAGCTCTATCGCATCAACCTCGCGCGCAGCCAGATGGACCGACTGAACCGCACCCTGGCGCTGGTGCCCTATCGCAAGCCCGTGGTCGGCGAAGTCGAATTCACCTCCGGTTTCGGCGTGCGCAGCGACCCGTTCCTGGGCCGGCCCGCGATGCATACCGGGCTCGACTTCCGCGCCTCGATGGGCGATCCGGTGCGCGCCACCGCCAACGGCAAGGTGGTCTCGGCCGGATGGAGCGGCGGCTACGGGCGCATGGTCGAGATCGATCACGGCAACGGACTGTCGACCCGCTACGGCCATCTCTCCGAGATCCACGTCAAGATCGGCGACCAGATCAAGATCGGCCAGGTGATCGGCGCGGTCGGCTCGACCGGCCGCTCGACCGGCCCGCATCTGCATTATGAAACGCGAATTGACGGCGAAGCGGTCGACCCACAGAAGTTCTTGCGCGCTGGCGTCCGGCTGAGTGCGGGATAGTGCCAACGTTTCCGGAGCGATGCGAAGCATCGAACCGAATCTCGAGATTCCGGGTTCGGCTCCTCGCGCCGCCCCGGAATGACGATGTTGATGTCAATGCCCCATCTGGTGGCCGACTTCGCCGGTCAGCACCTCGCCGAACAGATGCCAGGCCTGGCCGTCGAACTGCGTCAGCTGCATCTGCTCGATCGGAAAGAAGTCGTCCGGCGAGGTGTTGATCTTGATGCCCGGCAGCATCACTTCGCTTGAAAAGTTTTTCAGATTGGCCGCCTGCCGCATGACGTTCTCGCGCGTCAGGTCGTCGCCGCATTGTTTCAGCACCTGCACCATGGTCTGCGCCGCGGCGTAGCCATAGACCGCGTTGAGGTCGACCTGGTCTCCGCTCGGGTAATATTTGGCCATGAAGGCCCGCCACGTCGTGATGCCCGGATCGTCCTTCCAGGAGGGATCGGTCGGGTCCTTCAGATAATGCGACGAGATGATGCCTTTGGCATATTGCAAACCCGCCGGCTTCAGCACGCCGGCGACCGACGCCGAGACGTTGGCCAGGAAGAAGCGCGGCTTCCAGCCGAGCTCGCCGACCTTGCGGATCGCCTGCGCCGATCCTTTTGGCGCGGCCCATGAGAAGAACGTGTCGGCACCGGAGTCGCGGAGCGCCACGATCTGTGAATCGATCGAGGGATCGCTGACCTCATAGGACTTGTCGGCGATGATCATGTCCGCATGCTCGCCGAGCCCGTCGCGAAGACCCTTGACCTGGTCCTTGCCGGCGTCGTCGTTCTGCCAGAACACGGCGATTTTTGCGTCCGGAAAATGCTCCAGAATGTATTTTGCGTAGATCCGCCCTTCGCTCTGGTAGTTGGGCTGCCAGCCCATGGTCCATGGAAAGTTTTTCGGATCGCCCCATTTGGTGGCGCCGGAGGCGACGAAGAGCTGCGGCACCTTCTTGGCGTTCATGTATTTCTGAATCGCCGAGTTGGAGGGCGTGCCGAGCGGCTGAAAGATCAGCAGGACCTCGTCGTCCTCGACCAGCTTGCGCGCCTGCTCGATCGCCTTCGGCGGGCTGTAGGCGTCGTCATAGGAGATGAATCTGATCTTGCGGCCATTGATGCCGCCCTCGGCATTGATCTTGTCGAAATAGGCCGCTTCCGTCTTGCCGATCACGGCGTAGGATGAGGCCGGCCCGCTATAGGGCATGATGTTGCCGATCTTGATTTCGGTGCCGCTGGCGCCGGCGTCGTATTTTGGCTCGGCCTGCGCGGTGCCCGCGGCAACAGCCGCGCCAGCGGCAAGCGCGAGAAGACGCAGTCCCGTAAAACCGCCCCGCATCGCTTCCCTCCCTTTCGTTTATTTTGCACCGACTGTTGCAAGCTTGAGCCGGCCCGGCAAGCCTTTCGCGCAATTCTGCAGCGCGAAACGGCATTGTTGGCCGGCCCCATTTGTGATTGATGCATTGGAGCCGAATTCCATACAGGAAACGAGAGAGCCGCCGACCATGACAGCCCCTGACGTCCATCTGGTGAGCCACCCGCTGGTCCAGCACAAGCTGTCGCTGATGCGCGAAAGGGACCGCTCGACCAAGGGTTTTCGCGAGCTTCTCAACGAGATCGGGATGCTGCTCTGCTACGAGGTCACGCGCGACCTGCCGCTGGAGCTGGTCGAGATCGAGACCCCGCTGTCGCCGATGCAGGCGCCGAAAATCGCCGGCAAGAAGCTCACCTTCGCGCCGGTCCTGCGGGCCGGGGTCGGCTTCCTCGACGGCATGCTGGCGCTGGTGCCCTCGGCGCGCGTCGCACATGTCGGGCTCTATCGCAATCCGCAGACGCTGGAGGCGGTCGAATACTATTTCAAGGCGCCGCAGGACCTCTCCGACCGCACCACCATCCTGATGGACCCGATGCTGGCGACCGGCAATTCGGCCGTCGCCGCGGCAAGCCTGCTCAAGGCCCGTGGCGGGCGCGACATCCGCTTCGTGTGCCTCCTGGCGGCGCCCGAGGGAATTGCGCATTTTCACGCCAGCCATCCGGACATCCCGATCTGGACCGCCGCGATCGATGAACGGCTGAATGATCACGGCTATATCGTGCCCGGCCTTGGTGATGCCGGAGACCGGATGTACGGAACGAAGTGATCAGGGATTGCGCAGCCCGCGGCTGCCCGGAAGAGACGCCTTGCAACAAAACGCTCTGCCAGCGAACGTGCGGATCGGACCGCGACACCCGAGGCTTGGCGCCTTCGGGTTTCGCACCGGCGAATGGCTCGCGACGGTGCTGTTTTCGCGGGCCGGCTTTCATCGGCTCGGCTCGCGCTTTGCCAGGAAACGGCTGGCGCTGGCGCGGAAAAAGCTCGTGCGCGGCGAGACCCTCTATCTTGCCGGCCTCGGTCCGCCGGGGACGCATAATTCCGGCGTCGCACTGATCGAGGTCACCGGGAAGCACGGTCCGCGGCTGATCCTCAACAACGAGGAAGAGCGCTTTTCCGGCAACAAGCACACCACGGAATATCCCCACGCCTCGATCGAGGCGATGATATCGGCGCTCAAACAGATGGGCCGCGATGCGACCGACATCTTCGCCTGGCTCACCACATGGGACTATCCGGCGCTCGCCGGCACGCTCGCCCGCTCGCTGCTGGAAGAGGCGCCGCAGAGCTTTCGGCTCGCGCGTTACACCGAGGCGGCCGGTTTCGACCGTCGCCGGCTCGACCAGATGACGCGCACGCCAAAGATCCTGGCGCGCCAGCTCGGCCTGCCCAAGCGCGTGCCGCTGATCACGATGCCGCATCATGACAATCACGCCTGGTTCTCCTATGCGGCCTCGCCCTTCGCCGACGATGGCGAAGCCACGGCGATCGCGGTGCTCGACGGCACCGGCGACCTCGGCTCGATCTCGCTGTACGTGGTCCGCAATGGCGAGATGCGGAAGATCTACTGCAACGACAGCATGTTCGACTCGCTCGGCGCGTTCTACAGCGTGATCTCCTCGACCCAGGGCGGCTGGACCTGGCTGTCGTCAGAGGGCCGCTACATGGGCGCGGCCGCCTGGGGCGACATGGACCGCGCGACCAATCCCTATTACGGGCGGCTCAAGCAGGTGCTGCAGTTCAGCGCCGGCCGCGAGATCCGCCTCAACCGCGCGATGGCCAACTGGTACGCCGACCCGTTCGAGCATCCCTACAAGAAGCCGCTGATCGACATTCTGGGCGAGCCGCTAAAACCGTCAGAGCTCTGGAATCCCGATGCGGTGTTGCGGGTCGAGGAGATCGAGCATCGGCCGGAGACCAGGGACCGCCTCGACAAGGCCGCAGCGACGCAGATGGTGTTCGAGGACGCGATGATCCATGTGGTCGACCGCCTGCTGCGCGCCACCGGCGCCCACCGCCTGGTGCTGACCGGCGGCGTTGCGCTCAACGCCGTCGGCAACATGCGGCTTCTGGAACATTTTGACGAGGCGTGGTTCGCGGAATACCAGAAGCGCAGGGCGCGCCTGCATCTCTGGGTGCCGCCGGTGCCCGGCGATGCCGGCGTCACCATCGGCGCGGCCTGGCTGTTTGCGCATCTGATGGGCGCCCCGCGCGGTACGCCGATGCGCCACGCCTTTTACTGCGGCCTGCCACCCTCGCGGGAGGAGATCGATACCGCGCTCCGCAGTGACGATACCGCCTCCAAACTGATCGGGGAGGTTTCGACATCGGAAGGCCGCGACGGAATCGCCGACCTGATGGCCTATATCGTCGCCGATGGCGGCGTCATCGCGCTCTATCAGGGACCCGCGGAGACCGGGCCGCGCGCGCTCGGCCACCGCTCGATCCTCGCCAACCCCTGTGATCCCTCGGTCCGCGACCTGCTCAATGCGCGGGTCAAGTACCGCGAGGCGATCCGGCCGCTTGCGCCGATGGCGACGCTCGAGGCCGCGCAGGAGTATTTTGAGCTGCTGAAAGGCGCGTCCGACGACGATTACAATGCCTACGACTACATGGTGCTGACCGCACGCGCGAAGCCGCATGCGCGGGACAAGATTCCCGCCGTCATCCATGCCGATGGCACCGGGCGGATCCAGATCGTGCGCGAGGACAATGATCCCCTCACCTACGCCTATCTCAAGGCGCTGGGCCGCCATATCGGCGTCGAGATGAGCGTCAACACCTCGTTCAATGTCGCCGGCCCCATTGCGCAGACGCCGCAGCAGGCCATCGAGACGCTCGGCCGCTCCAGGGGGCTGGACGCGGTGTTCATGGTCGCAGGCGACGGGACGGTGACCGCGGCCTGGCACGGCGGCGAGCGTGACAGCGGCCGCTTCCGCGACTGGTATGTGCGCTGGAAGGCCACGCACGCGATCAACGCGTAAGGCTCAGCACGCGCCCGTCCATCACCAGCAGCGCGCTGCCGATGATACAGGCGCCGATGATCTCCCGTGCAGAGACGGTTTCGCCGAGCAGCAGCGCCCCGAGCAGGATCGCGCTCAGCGGAATGAGCAGCGTCACCAGCATCACATTGGTGGCGCCGGAGCGGCGCAGGATCTGGAAGAACACGATATAGGCGAGCGCCGTGGACAGCGCGGCGAGGCCCAGGATCGCGAGCCAGGTCGTCGGGCCCGGCAGCGCAAGCTGCCAGGGCCGGTCGACGACGCCCGCGATGATGGCCATCATGGCGGTCGAGGCCATGAGCTGGAACGTCGCCGTCGCCAGCGGTGGTGACTTTGCCAGATGGCGCCGGGCCAGCAATGCCGCCACGCCGTAGCTGAGCGCCGCGGCGAGACACAGCGCGATACCTGTCCCCTGGCCCGCGAGGTCGAGACCGAACCCGCCGCGCAAAATGATGACCCCGACCAGCCCGATGCTGACGCCGGCGACGCGCTGCGGAGACAATCGTTCCTCACCGCTCACCGCCATGACGATCACGGTGAACAGTGGTGCCGTCGCATTCAGGATCGAGGCGAGCCCACTGCTGATGAACGTCTGTCCGATCACGATCAGGCAAAACGGCAGCACGTTGTTGAACAGGGCAACTGCCGCAAACGGCGCCCAGCCTGAAGGACCGGCCGGAAATTCGATGCGATAGATGCGGAGCAGCGGCAGCAGGATCAGCGCAGCGAGACTGACGCGCAACAGCACCAGCGTGAGCGGCGGAAACCCTCGTAACGCGAGGCCGTTGAAGAAAAACGATCCGCCCCACAGGACCGAGAGCACGCCGAGCAGCGCAAAATCCCTGGCATCGATCCGGCCGTCATTCGAAGTCATGGCTGCCATCCGTCGCGTCGCACGGAGGCAGTGCCGGACGCCAGCTCGGCTGTCCACCCGATTTCCGTGAATACGAGGCGTGCGCGCGCGAGCCTTGATCAGGTCGCCGGCTTCGGCCGCGAGACGATCTCGATCATCTTGCCCTCGTCGTCATCCGGCCCGGCCGCCTTGGCAAGGTCGTACGCTGCAACCGCCGCGCGGCCCATCTCCGGAGGCGCGGCGAGCAGGCTTTCCGCGAGCGCGACCGCATAGGCCGCATCCTTGTGCCGCAGCGCCGCGGTGAACGACGCGCCGGCGAAATCGCGCGCGATCATGCGCCGGGAATGCCGGATCACCTGCGGGCTCGCCACTGCGCCGGTCGCGAGCGACTCGGCCACGACTTTCATGTCGAGGCCGGCCTGCTCGGCGATCGCGACACCCTCGGCGAGGCTCGCGATCTGCACCGCGCCCATCAGATTGTTGATCAGCTTGAACACGGTGCCGCTGCCGACCGCGCCGAAATGCCTGATCGTATTGGAAAGCGGCGCAAGAAATGGCCGCGCGCGTTCGAGATCGGTTGGCTCGGCGCCAACCAGCAACGTCAGCTTTCCGCTCGCCGCCGCATCGGGCAGGCCAGTGACGGGGCAATCGATATAGATCAACCCGCGGCTGCGCAGCTCACGCGCAAGCTCAAGCGCGTGGGCGTAGGAGACGGTCGAGCATTCGATCGCGAGCGTACCCGGCTTTGCCGTGGCGCCCGCGCCATCCCTGCCGAGCCAGACGCTCTGCGAGGCCTCGTCATCGGCGACCATCGTCACCACGGCATCCGCATCGATTGCCGCGTCCGCCGGCGAGGCCGCCCAGCGCGCGCCGCGCGCGATCAGGTCTTCCGCTTTCGCCTTGCTGCGATTCCAGACGTTGACATCGAAGCCGGCCTCGATCATGCGGCCGGCCATGCCGTGTCCCATGCGTCCAAGCCCGATGAACGCAACCTTGGGCATGGCTTTAATCCACGTCCTCGATATCGGCGCCCGGGGTGCCGAAGGCGCGCTGCGCAAGGGTAGCGGCCATGAACTCGTCGAGATCGCCGTCGAGCACGCCAGACGTGTCGGAGGTCTGCACGCCGGTGCGCAGGTCCTTCACCATCTGGTAGGGCTGCAGCACATAGGAGCGGATCTGGTGGCCCCAGCCGATATCGGTCTTGGCCGCCTGCTCGGCGGCGGCCTTCTCCTCGCGCTTCTTCAGCTCGATCTCATAAAGCCGTGCGCGCAACATGTCCCAGGCCTGCGCCCGGTTCTTGTGCTGCGAACGGCCGGCCTGGCAGACCACTGCGATGCCGGTGGGAATGTGCGTCAGCCGCACCGCCGACTCGGTCTTGTTGACGTGCTGGCCGCCGGCGCCGCCCGAGCGCATGGTGTCGGTGCGAACGTCGGATTCCTTGATGTCGATCTTGATCGAGTCATCGATCACTGGAAAAATCTGCACCGACGAGAACGAGGTGTGGCGGCGCGCATTGGAATCGAACGGCGAGATGCGCACCAGGCGATGCACGCCGGCCTCCGTCTTCAGCCAGCCATAGGCGTTATGGCCCGAGATCTGGATCGTGGCCGACTTGATGCCGGCCTCTTCGCCCTGCTGTTCCTCGAGATATTCGATCTTGAAACCGTGCTTCTCCGCCCAGCGCGTGTACATGCGCAAGAGCATCTCGGCCCAGTCCTGGCTCTCGGTGCCGCCGGCGCCGGCATGGACCTCGAGATAGGAATCGAACTTGTCGGCCTCGCCGGAGAGCAGCGCCTCCAGCTCGCGCCGCGCGACCTCCTTCTTGAGCGCTTTCAGCGCGGCCTCGGCCTCGCCGACGACGCCCTGGTCGTTCTCGGCCTCGCCGAGCTCGATCATGCCGACATTGTCCTCGAGCTCGCGCTCGACCTTGGCGATGCCCGACAGCGCGTCCTCCAGCGAGGTGCGCTCCTGCATCAGTTTCTGGGCCTTTTGGGGATCGTTCCAGAGATTGGGGTCTTCGGCGAGCTTGTTCAGCTCGGCGAGCCGTGCCGTCGACTGCTCGACGTCAAAGATGCCTCCTCAGCAGCCCGACTGACTGCTTGATCTCTTCTACAAGTCTTTCGACTTCGGCGCGCATTGTCGTCTCACGAATGAATGGCGGCGCAGGCGCGCCGCGATGTGACGCCGATTTAGCGTCGCAAGCTGCGTAGTGCAATCGGCACGCGCCAAAGCGCACGCATTTTGTTCGGATCGCCGGGTTGGCCCGGCTTAATACAGCCCGCCGGTGCCCGGCCGCATGATGGTTCCGGCGTCGGGCGGCGCGCCGGGCGGCATCATGCGATTCGGATCGGCGTCCGCGACCCCGATGACGGAGTAGTTATCCGGCGGCGCCGTGCCCGGCTTGAAGGCCTCCAAGATGGTCCGGCCGGTATCGCCCGGGCCCGCGCGCATGCCGGTCTTGGAATCGACCCGCACCAGCTTGATTCCGGCCGGCACCTTGAACGGGACGGCCGCCTTGTCGGCGAGCGCGAGCTTCAGGAAGTCGCGGGCAATCGGCGCAGCCAGATGGCCACCGGTCGCAGCATTGCCGCGTCCCAGTGGCCGCGGCTTGTCGTACCCCATGTAGATGGCGACAGCGACATCCGGCGAAAAACCGACGAACCAGGCGTCCTTGGCGTCGTTGGTGGTGCCGGTCTTGCCAGCGATCGGCTTGCCGACCTCCTTGACCGCTATTGCCGTGCCGCCCTGCACCACGCCTTCCATCATCGACGTGATCTGGTAGGCGGTCATGGTGTCGAGCACCTGCTCGCGGCGATCGACGAGCTGCGGCTCAGCCTGGTTCTTCCAGCCATCGGGCGCATCGCAGCCGCGGCATTCGCGCGCATCGTGCTTGAAGATGGTATGGCCATAGCGGTCCTGGATGCGGTCGATCAAGGTCGGTTTCACGCGCCGCCCGCCATTGGCGATCATCGAATAGGCCGTGACCATCCGCAGCGCGGTGGTCTCGCCGGCGCCGAGGGCATAGGACAGATAGTTCGGCAACTCGTCATAGACGCCGAAGCGGCGGGCGTATTCCGAAATCAGCGGCATGCCGATGTCCTGCGCCAGGCGCACCGTCACGGTGTTGAGCGACAGCCTCAGCGCGTTTCGCAGCGTGGTCGGCCCCTGATACTTGCCGTTTGAGAAATTCTCCGGGCGCCAGACGCCGCCGCCCTGCCCCTGATCGACCTCGATCGGCGCGTCGACCACGACGGTCGACGGCGTGTAGCCGTTGTCGAGGGCTGCCGAATAGACGATCGGCTTGAAGGAGGAGCCCGGCTGCCGGTAGGCCTGCGTGGCCCGATTGAACTGGCTCTGGTCGAACGAGAAGCCGCCGACCATCGCGAGCACCCGGCCGGTCCACGGGTCCATCACGACCATGGCGCCGGAGACTTCGGGCAGCTGCCGCAGCCGGAACTGGCCCTCGACCGGACTGCCGTCCTTGAACAGCGGGTCGGCGTAGATCACGTCACCCGGCGACAGCACCTGCGAGACCGATGTCGGCGTCTTGCCGCGCGTCGGGCCCGAGGCGACCTTCGCCCATTTCACGCCATCGATGGTGATGAGACCAGTCTGCCGCTCCTTGGCGACGGCGCCGCCGAGTTCGCGGCCCGGCTGAAAGCCGATGCGGGCCGACTGGTCGCTGGTCTCCAGCACCACGGCCATCCGCCATGGCGAAATGTCCGACAGCGCCTTCACGTCGGCGAGCTTGACGCCCCAGTCGCCTGAAATGTCGAGCTTGCTGACGGCGCCGCGATAACCCTGGGCTTCATCGTAATTGACGAGGCCGGCCGCCATGGTCTTGCGCGCCATCACCTGGATTTTTGGATCGAGCGTGGTGCGCACCGACAGGCCACCTTCATAGAGCTTCTTCTCGCCGTAGCGCTCAAAGATGTCGCGGCGGACTTCCTCGGCAAAATACTCGCCGGCAAACGTCTTGGCGCCATTGTTGCGGCTCGCGACCGTCAGCGGCGACTTGCGCGCCTTGTCGGCATCGGCCGTGCTGATCCAGCCATTCTCCTGCAGGCGGTCGATCACATAGTTGCGCCGCTCGACCGCGCGGTCATGGTTGCGCACCGGGTGCAGCGTCGCCGGCATTTTTGGCAGCGCCGCGAGATAGGCCGCCTCCGCGACCGTCAGCTCGTTGACCGACTTGTCGAAATAGACCAGCGACGCCGCGGCGACGCCATAGGCGCCAAGCCCGAGATAGATCTCGTTGAGATAGAGTTCGAGGATCTTGTCCTTGGAATAGGTGCGCTCGATCCGCATCGCGAGCAGCGCTTCCTTGATCTTGCGCGCGAACGACACTTCATTGGTCAGCAGAAAATTCTTCGCGACCTGCTGGGTGATGGTGGAGGCGCCCTGCGGGCGGCGGTTCGACCCGTAGTTCTGCGCATAGACGATCGCCGCGCGCGCCATGCCGGAGAAATCGATGCCGCCATGGTCGTAGAAATTCTTGTCCTCGGCGGCGAGGAAGGCGTTGATCACGAGTTTCGGCACCGCCTGGATCGGCAGATAGAGCCGGCGCTCCTTGGAATATTCGGCCAGAAGCGAGCCGTCCGCGGCGTGCACGCGCGTCATGACCGGCGGCTCGTAATCCTGCAACTGCGAGTAGTCCGGCAGGTCCTTCGAGAAATGCCAGATCATCCCGGCGGCCGCGGCGACGCCCACCAGGAAAATGACCGTCCCGGCGGCGAACAGGAAACCCAGGAATCGCACCAGTAAGCGCATTGTCTGTTATCCGTTCCAACTCTTGGTCAAACCTTGGGCGCCCAACGGCGGCGCGACCATTATGCACGAATGCTCAAATTTAGGCGATGCGGTTCACATCCCGCGAGGCGGTCGACGCAAATTCCCCATCGATTCCAATACCTCAGCTTTCCATTCTATACGGCCCTTGCTGTGGCCAAACTAGGGCTTTTGCCGGCCTTGAGCCATCAATTCATCGCGGCTGCGCCGCAGCGTTGGCGACCCGCTTCCCCATGAACGCGTCGATCGCCTGGGCGATCGATCCGACGGCCTTGGACCTCCAGCTTTCCGAGACCAGATGCTCCAGATCGCCCTTGTTCGAGACATAGCCGATTTCGACCAGGACCGACGGCACGTCGGGGTTTTTCAACACCTTGAAGCCGGCCGACTTCAAGGGATGCTTGTGCATCCGCATCGTGGTCTTCATCTCGCCCATCAAGATATGGGCGAACTTGTTTGAAAAATTTCGCGTTTCGCGCTGTGCAAGGTCGATCAGGATGTCGGCCACGTCGGTCGGCTCCTCCGTCAGATTGACGCCTGCGATAGCGTCCGCACGGTTTTCCGCGTCCGCCAGTCGCTGCGCCTCGGCGTCGGAAGCCTTGTCCGAGAGCGTGTAGATCGTCGCCCCCTGCGCGTCGCCCTCGCCTTTTGGCAGCGCATCGGCATGGATCGAGACGAACAGCGCGGCACCTTGTGTACGGGCAATGCGGACGCGGTCACCGAGCGGAATGAAGGTGTCGTCCTCACGGGTCATGACAATGCGGTACTTGCCGTTTTTCTCCAGCCGCTCGCGCAGCGCAAGACCGAACTGCAGCACCAGGTTTTTTTCGGCTTCGGTGTCGGTCTGGGTGCCATTATCGATGCCGCCATGGCCGGGATCGATGACGACGACCGGCCGCGCATCGGCCGGATCAGCCGGCCTCAGCGCGGGCTTGGCGTCAGCAGGCGTTGCGGTCGCAATCGACCTGGTCTCCGGCGCGGCCGCGGCAGCCGGCTTGGTCTCCGGCACGGCGGGGGTCGGCATTGTCGCTGCGACCACGCCCGGCGCCAGCACGGGCCTCGGCTCGGGGTGAACAGGCTCGGGACGGCTCTCCACCGGCTCCAGCGACTGCACGAAGGCCGCGCGATCGACCTCCTCCAGCTCGAGCACCAGGCGCGGCGGCTGGCCGTTGGCCTGATCGAGCACGTAGGAATTGGCAACGCGGGCCGGGCCGGTCAGGTCGATGACGATTCGCGAGCCCCCCGGCATGACCATCCCGTAGCGGAACGCCTTGACCAGCCCGCGCCCCTGGGCGCCCGTCCCCGCCGGGAGATGGAAGCTGACCTGGGGAATGTCGATCACCACCCGGTAGGGATCCGACAACGTGAAGGCGCGGAATGTGATCGCGCGGTCGAGGTCGAGCACGAAGCGGGTCTGCTTGGCATCGCCCGCCAGCCTGGCATCGACGGCGGTCGGAATGCCCGAGCTCGGTGCCGAGGCGACCCCGTCAGCGGCGCGGACCGCTCCGCAGAAGACGATCGCGCACGCCAATGCTGCGCTGCACAAGAGCGCCGATCGGGATGGAACGGTATGATTTGCGCGGCTCGCCAACGAATTTGATCCCTCTAATGTCCCGAACCCGAAGTCCGCCCCATCTTGCCACCTCGCAGGCTTGCGGAGGTTCGGGTTTGAAGGACACTAGAAAACCCAAGATTTTGGTGTGGGTTGGTTCAGAAGTCCTCTTAAAGCGCGCGCCGCGAAAATTGAAGAGGACTTCTGAACCAGCACACACCTGCGGGCCGTCTTACCGCAATAGGACCACAGGGTTAACGGCAACTTAATGGATAAGGGGTGAATAAGGCAGGGGTGTTGCCAAGGAGCGACGCTCCCTTGCACGGACAGCCCAATCCACGTATGTAACGAACAGCTGATTGCCAGAATTTTTCCGGTTGTGTCGCGTTCAGCCCCCCGGTGCAGCGCCGGAATCTTCGAATCCCCGGAGATGCCAGCGTTCCACGATCCGACCCAGCCAGCGCGAGCCGCGCGGCGCCAAGGGGCGGTTTCGAGCCAGGGGGCACCGGTCCCAGGGTCACACTCGTTCCAGGGACGGTATCAAAGAGGCGGCGACACTGTGATCCGGCCCTTCACTTCGGGCCCACGCGATCACAGGGCAACGCTTCGGCGTCACACCTGGCCCTCAGCTGTTCGACCACGGCGGCCCCTTAAAGCCGCCAACCTGTTCCAGACGGGCCGACGCTTGATGCGCCAGACTGTGTTGCCGACGAAACCCCACGGAAGATCCGCGTCGCTGCGGAGCGTAAGCTCCGTCCGCCGCCGATCCCCGCCGGGTTCCCGTTCGGTGCGGCGTACTGAATTGCATTTCGGCCTTCCCCTCACCCCCGAATCAGGCGGACCGTCGCCCTATCAGGCGCCGCGATGCACGCACGCGCATTCGCGCGTCCGCCACCGCCAAGAGTTTAAAAATGCCCAACAAAATGTTGATCGATGCCACGCATCCGGAAGAGACCCGTGTTGTCGTGGTGCGCGGCAATCGCGTCGAGGAATTTGATTTCGAAACCGCCCAGCGCAAGCAGCTGCGCGGCAATATTTATCTCGCCAAGGTGACGCGGGTAGAACCCTCACTGCAGGCCGCCTTCATCGAATATGGCGGCAATCGTCACGGCTTCCTCGCCTTCAGCGAAATCCATCCGGACTACTACCAGATCCCGGTCGCCGACCGTCAGGCGCTCATCGAGGCCGAGGAGCGCGCCCATCGCGAGGCCGAAGAGGAGAGCGAGAACCGCTCCAGTCGCCGCCGCTCGCGGCATCGCAATCTGCGCCGGCGCGGCAGCGGCGAGCGCGTCCAGAGCGCCATCGTCGATGGCACCGACGCCGAGGCACCCCATACCGCCCCGCCCCACGAGGGCGAGCCTGGCGCAGAAGCCCCGCCCGAGCATGCTTTTGCCGAGGCCGGCGACGAGACCGCGCTGCATCCGAACGCCCCGGAAGCTCTCTCGCATTTCGCCGGTGATGACGAGGCGCATGGCCATGCCCACGATGACCATTATCACCATGATCATGATGGGCATGGTGACGATCATGACCATGATCATGATCACGACGAGAGCGAGCACGACGGCGACGCTGCTGATTTTGCCGCAGCGCCGGCCAGCGCCTTCGATGCCGCTCCGCCGGCCGAGGACGAACACGAACCAACCGAGATCCACCACGATCACGACGACCATCACGAGGCTCACGCGGACGCCCATGAGGGTGGCGTTGTAGCCGGCGAACCGCCCCATGCGGAGCATGACGGCGGCGAAGCCGCCGTCCCTGCCGACGAAGCCCATGCGCTCGTCCCTGGAGGCGATGAAGCCCTTGATGACGAGGATGAGGACGAAGAGGTCGAGGAGGAGGTCGTCGAGTCCGTCGGCGGCGACGACGCGCTGGAAGAGGTTCCGGAGCGCGCCTTTCGGCCGCGCCGGCAATACAAGATCCAGGAGGTCATCAAGCGGCGCCAGGTGATGCTGGTGCAGGTGGTCAAGGAGGAGCGCGGCAACAAGGGCGCTGCCCTGACGACCTACCTGTCGCTTGCCGGCCGCTATGCGGTGTTGATGCCGAACACCGCGCGGGGCGGCGGCATCAGCCGGAAAATCACCTCGGCGCAGGACCGTTCGCGGCTGAAAGAGGTCGTGCAGGATCTCGACGTGCCCGAAGGCATGGGGATCATCCTGCGCACCGCCGGCGCCTCGCGCACCAAGCCGGAGATCAAGCGCGATTTCGAGTACCTGATCCGGATGTGGGAGACGGTGCGCGACCTGACGCTGAAGAGCCAGGCGCCGACCCTGGTCTACGAGGAAGGCTCGCTGATCAAGCGCTCGCTGCGCGACCTCTACAACAAGGAGATCGACGAGATCATGGTGGCCGGCGAAGCCGGCTACCGCGAAGCGCACGATTTCATGAAGATGCTGATGCCGTCCAATGTGCGCGCGGTAAAACAGTATCGTGAGGGCCAGCCGCTGTTCTCGCGCATGGGCGTCGAGAGCCAGCTCGACGCGATGTTCTCGCCGACCGTGCAGCTGCGCTCGGGCGGCTACATCGTGATCAACCAGACCGAGGCGCTGGTGTCGATCGACGTCAACTCCGGGCGGGCGACGCGGGAGCATCACATCGAAGATACCGCGCTCAAGACCAACATGGAGGCGGCCGAGGAAGTTGCGCGCCAGCTCCGCCTACGCGATCTCGCCGGTCTCATCGTCATCGACTTCATCGACATGGACGAGAAGCGCAACAATCGCGCGGTCGAGCGCAAGCTGTCGGACTGCCTCCGGCAGGACCGCGCGCGGATCCAGGTCGGGCGCATCTCGCATTTCGGCCTCTTGGAAATGTCGCGCCAGCGCATCCGCGCCAGCGTGCTGGAAAGCTCGACGGAACCCTGCGCGCATTGCGGCGGCACCGGACATGTCCGCTCGGTCTCGTCGGTTGCGCTGCAACTGCTGCGCGGGCTGGAAGAGATCCTGATGAAGGGCGCGACCCACAATCTGGTGGCGCGCACCCGCACCGACGTCGCGCTCTATGTGCTCAACCACAAGCGCGGCCATCTGCGCGATCTGGAATCGAGCTTCAAGGTCACGCTGTCGGTGATCGCCGACCCCTCAGTGAACGGACCGCAGGCCTTCATCATCGACCGCGGCGAGCAGGTTCATACGCTGGAAGCCGCCAAGGCGCTGCTTGCGGCGCAGCAGGCCGCGAGCCCGCCGCAGCTCGAGGAAGCCTATGACGACGACGAGCCGTACGACATCGAGCTCGAATCGGAGGTGGAAACCGAGGAGACCGAAGGGCTCTCCGACGAGGCTTCGGCCGGCGAAGGCGAGGCTGCCGATGGCGGACAGCGCCGCAAGCGCCGCAGGCGCCGCCGGGGCCGCGGTGAAGCGCGCGAGGCCGCTCCGCCGCGCGAGGACGGCGAAACTCCCGCCTTCTTCCAGGAAGCCGCGATCGAAGACTCGACGGAGACAGACGAAGCCGAGAGCGTCGAGGACGAGGCGGAGGACCAGGCCGGTCAGGCGCGCCAGGACCAGCAGGGCGGTGGCGAGCGGCGCCCGCGCCGTCGCGGCCGGCGCGGCGGTCGTCGCCGGCGCGGCGGCGAGGATGGACTTGCCGGCTCGATCTCGGACGAGCTTGCGCCGCCCCCGCAGCCCGAGGCCTCAACTGCGGTCGCTGATTTCGATGGGATTGCACCGGCCTTTCAGCCGGAATCGGAGCCCGTTGCGGCGGCCCCTGAACCGTCGCCGACCGAAGCGCTGGAACCTGTTCCGGAGCCGGTCGACGCTGCGCCCGAGCAAGACAAGCATGCGCCGCGCCGCTCGACGGTCCGCGAGAAGGTGAGCTTTGCGCCTCATCCGGCACCGGACACCTCAGTGGCGGTCGCGCCGCCGGCGCTGGAGACCGCCCCTGCCCCGGAACCGCAGGCGGTCGAACCGGCCGCGGAGGCCGCGCCACGCCGTGCCGGATGGTGGTCGCGACGATTCGGCAGCGGCGAGTAGGCCGGCCACCGTCACGAACGACAAGAAACCGCCCGGCGATCCCGGGCGGTTTTTCATAACCGCGGATAGAGGCGAGCTACCGCAGCCAGCGCGCGATCCGCTCGACCGCCTCGCGCATATCCTCGGCCGAACGGGCGTAGGAGAAGCGGATGAAGTTGCGGCCGTGGATCGGATCGAAGTCGACGCCGGGCGTTGCCGCGACATGCGCCTCTTCCAGCATCGTCTTGGCGAAGGCGAGGCTGTCCGAGGTGAAGGCCGAGACATCGGCATAGAGATAGAACGCGCCGTCCGCGGGCAGAAAACTCTTCAGGCCGGCCTGCGGCAGGCCGTCGATCAGGATGCGGCGGTTTTCCAGATAGCCGCGCTTGATCGCTTCCATCTCCTCGCGCCCCTCGAACGCGGCTTCGGCCGCAACCTGCGACAAGGTCGGCACCGAGATCGAAAGATTCTGCTGCAGCCGTTCGATCGGGCGCACCAGCTGTTCCGGCACCACCATCCAGCCGACGCGCCAGCCGGTCATGCAGAAATATTTCGAGAAGGAGTTGATGACGAGCGCGCGCGGCGACAGCGCAGCCGCCGTCGCGGCGGGAAACGCGTAGTCGAGCCCGTGATAGATCTCGTCCGAGATGAAGCGGATGCCGGCCTGCTCCGCCGCCGCGATCAGGTCCTTCAGCGCATCCTGCGACATCATGGTGCCGGTCGGGTTGGCCGGGCTTGCGACCAGCACGCCTTTCAGCGGTGCCTTTCGATGCGCGGCAAGCAGCGCTTCGCCGGTCAGCGCATAGCGGGATTCGCGCGTCGTCTCGATCAGCACCGGCTCGCAACCAAGCGCGGTGAGGATATGCCGGTAGGGCGGATAGCCGGGCACGGTCACGGCGACGCGATCGCCCGGTTCGAACATTGCGAGAAAAGCCAGGATGAACGCGCCTGACGATCCCGTGGTCACGACGATGCGGCTCGCATCGACGTCGCAGGCGTAGGTCTCGCGATAGTGCCGTGCGATCCGCTGGCGCAGCGAGAGAAGGCCGAGCGCCGACGTATAGTCGATGCGCCCGCTGCGCAGCACGGCCTCGGCCGCCGCAATCGCCGGCTTCGGGGCGGGCGCCGCGGGCTGTCCGACCTCCATGTGAATGACGTGCCCGCCGGCCGCCTCGATGCGCTCGGCCGCCGTCATGACGTCCATCACCATGAAGGGCGGAACCTCGCTGCGGCCGGACGGCAACAGCGCACCCGCCACGGTATTTCTGAGTGTCGCCTCAAGCATCGATTTCTGCTATCTCCAGTCGCGCCGGATTATGCCCCATACCGGCCCTATTCAATGGCTTGTAAGGGCATAACCGGTTTCCGCCAATCGCCAAAGATTGCCAAATGCTCTCAAGCTTCGCGCTCCGCAAGAAAACGACCGGCCTGATCGCGGCCACCCTTGCTGCCGCACTCGCGCTTGCCCCGCTGCCCCGGACCAGAGCCCAGGAGGGCAAAGGCCCGCCCGTGCTGCGTGACACCGAGGCCGAGCAGCTGCTGCGGGACTATACAAGGCCGGTGCTGCGCGCCGCCGGCCTCGAGAAGCAGAACATCCAGGTCGTCATCATCAACGACAGCTCATTCAACGCCTTCGTCGCCGACGGCCACCGCATCTTCGTCAATTACGGCGCGATGCTGCAGTCGGAAACGCCGAACCAGATGATCGGCGTTTTGGCCCACGAAACGGGCCATCTGGCCGGCGGGCATCTTGCAAAGCTCCGCGAACAACTGGCGCAGGCGCAGACCCAGATGATCATCGCCATGCTGCTCGGCGCCGGCGCCGTGGTGGCCGGCGCGCGGGGCGGTGGCAATAACGGTCTCGCCAGTGCGGGCGCGGCTGCCGTGGCCGGCCCCCAGGAGATGATCCGCCGCTCGCTGTTGTCCTACCAGCGCCAGCAGGAAGAGAACGCCGACCGCGCCGGGGTCAAGTTTCTGACCATGACCCAGCAGTCGCCGAAGGGCATGTACGAGACCTTCAAGCGCTTCACCAATGAGAGCCTGTTCGCCGCGCGCGGCGCCGACCCCTATCTGCAGTCGCATCCGATGCCGGCCGAACGTGTCGCAGCGCTGGAAGGCATCGCACGCGCCAGCCCCTATTGGGACAAGAAGGACGATCCCGCGCTGCAGCTGCGCCATGACATGATCCGCGCCAAGATCTCGGCGTTCATGGAGCGGCAGGATACGGTGTACCGCCGCTATCCCTTGTCCAACGACAGCCTGCCGGCGCGTTATGCGCGGGCGATTACGACCTATCTGCACGGTGACCTGCACAGCGCGCTGACGCAGATCGACGCCCTGCTCCAGGCCCAGCCGAACAACCCCTATTTCTACGAACTGCGCGGCCAGGCCCTGCTGGAGGGCGGCCGGCCGGCGGAGGCCATCGCGCCGCTGCGCAAGGCCGTGCAGCTCTCCAATAGCGCGCCGCTCATCGAGATGTTACTTGGACAGGCGCTCGTGGCGACCGAAAACAAGGCCTATACTGACGAAGCGATCACGATTTTGCGCGCGGCGGTGGCCCGGGAATCCGAGGCGCCGCTGGGCTTCGCGCAGCTTGCGATGGCTTATGGCCGGAAGGGAGACTATGCGGAGGCCGACCTCGCCTCTGCGCAGGCTGCCTTTCTGCGCGGCGACAACAAGACGGCGCGCGAGCTGGCCTCGCGTGCAAAGACCCGTTTCGCCGTCGGGACTCCCGGATGGGTGAAGGCCGACGACATCGTCGCGGCCAAGCCGATGCCGGGCCAGAGCAACAATTGAGAATGGGATCAACAGGGTCATTCCGACACGACCGGCCCGCCATCACCAAAAAGGATGTATCAATGCCTTCGTTCCGACTGACCGTTGCCGCGCTTGCCGCCTTTGCCTTTTGCGGCGCGCCGCTCGCAGCCTCTGCGCAGAGTTTTTCCGACACTCAGCGCGGTGATATCGAGACGATCGTCCACAACTACCTGCTGGCACATCCCGAGGTGCTCGAAGAGGCGATGGGGGAGCTGAACAAGCGCCAGGCCGCGGCCGACGCCGCCAAGCATGAGGCCACCATCGCCCAGAATGCCGATGCGATCTTCAACTCGCCGCGCGGCGTCGTGCTCGGCAACAAGGACGGCGACGTCACCTTCGTCGAGTTCTTCGACTACAATTGCGGCTACTGCAAGCGCGCGATGGCCGACATGCTCGACCTGATGAAGACCGACCAGAAGCTGAAGGTCGTGCTGAAAGAGTTTCCGGTGCTGAGCCAGGGCTCGGTCGAGGCGGCGCAGGTCGCGGTTGCCGTCCGCATGCAGGATCCCTCCGGCAAGAAATATCTCGACTTCCATCAAAAACTGCTGGGCGGCCGCGGCCCGGCCGACAAGGCGCGCGCGCTTGCGGTTGCCAAGGACGTCGGCCTCGACATGGCGAAGCTGGAAAAGGACATGGCGAGCCCGGAGGCCAAGGCGACCATCGAGGAGAACTTCAAGCTCGCCGAGGACATGGGCATGAACGGCACGCCGAGCTATGTGATCGGCAAGCAGATCGTGGTCGGCGCCGTCGGCCTCGACGGCCTGAAGGAGAAGATCGGGATCGCGCGCTGCGGCAAGGCAACCTGCTAAAACTGCTTCCCCTTCTCCATATCAATTGATTTCAGGAATCCGGCTGCGGCGCAGCCGGATTTTTGTTTGTGCCGGGCGCGGCTGCAGCCGAAAAACAAACGACGACGACGTTGCGGCGCGCGGCTTTGTTCCGGTCGCGCCGAAAAAAACAAACATGGCGGAACTGCGATGATCCAAGGAACGCGGCCGCCACGCCTCACGTTGTTCGCGCGGGCAATACCGACAATGTGAGGAGAGGAAGTATGATCAATCGTTTCCTGATCTCGGCCGCAGCCGTTGCGCTGATCGCCGGAGCACCGGCAGCGTATGCGCAAGGCGCGAACCACGAAGGCGGCGGCGCCGCGATGCAGCAGGGCACACCGTCTGGCGGCGCCGGCGGATCGGCTGGCGCAGCAACCGAGAGGAACGCCCCGGGTGGCATGAAGTCAACCCAGTCCGAGCAGAAGGCGCCGGGCGCGGCCAAGGGCCAGCGCGCGGAAGAGAACGGCCCCGGCCAGAAGGCGAAGAGCATGAGCTCGGAGAACGAGACCAAGGGCACGGCCGGCAACATGCGGAGCGAGGGCCGCGAGGGTCGCGACAAGAACATGAAGGCTGAGGGTCGCGAGGGCCAGGACAAGAACATGAAGGCCGAGGGCCGCGAGGGCCAGGACAAGAACATGAAGGCCGAAGGCAAAGAGGGCCGCGACACCAACATGAAGGCCCAAGGCCGCAACGCCAACCCGAACGCGAATGTGACGACGGGCCAGGCCGGGGCCGGCGCAAAGCTGTCCAGCGAGCAGCGGACCAAGATCACCACCGTGATCCGCAACGAGCACGTGGCGTCCGTCAACAACGTCAACTTTTCGATCTCGGTCGGCACCAGGGTCCCGCGCGAGCACATCGACCTGCGTCCGCTTCCCAGTGAAGTCGTGACCATCTACCCGGAATGGCGGGGCTACGAGTTCTTCCTGGTCCGCGACGAGATCATCGTGGTGGATCCCCGGACGCTCGAAATCGTGGACGTGCTGCCGGCCTAAACGGATTTGGCAGACCGGCAATCCTCCGCGGCGGGCAGCGATGCCCGCCCTTTTTTTGCCCGCCATCGGCCTGCCGCCGCGGCCGTGCCATCGCCGGGATCGCCCCTTTCCACAGCTTTTGCCTGCCATTTTGCGAGGCAGATGAGGTATTTGAGCCACATGCCAGGCCGGGGAAAGGCTTCCCCTCGGGACCGATGTTACCTATAACCGGCGCCCACATTAGCCTTTAGCCTCATTGCCGGGACCCGGATGGCCAATAGCTCAGACACGCCCGCTGACCAGATGATCTATGTCCTCAACGGTCCAAACCTCAATTTGCTGGGGACCCGCGAGCCCGAGACCTATGGCCATGCCACGCTGTCCGACGTCGAGTCGCTGTGCGCGCGGACCGCGGCCGAGTTCGGTCTCTCCGCTTACTGCCGGCAGTCGAACCATGAGGGCGGGCTGATCGACCTCGTCCACGAGGCCCGTACCAAGAAAGCGGTCGGCATCATCATCAATGCGGGCGGCTACTCGCACACCTCGATCGCGCTGCACGATGCGCTGGTCGGCGTGAAAATCCCGACCGTCGAGGTTCACATCAGCAACATCCACGCGCGCGAGGAGTTCCGCCACCACTCCTTCACCGCGCGCGCCGCCTTTGCGAGCATCTGCGGTTTCGGCATCGACGGCTACCGCCTGGCGATTTCGGGGCTTGCGGCGCGCATCGGCGCCAAAGCGAAGGACAAGGCAAGAGCCTGAGGCCTCCAAAGAATCCATCCAAGCAGAGAGTTTTCGGATCAACACCATGGCGCGCCAGCCTGACGACAGCCCAAATGCAAAATTCTCATCCGACGACAGCGCGCTGATCCGCGAGCTCGCGCTCCTGCTCGACGAGACCAGTCTCAGCGAGATCGAGATCGAGCGCGCCGGCCTCAGGGTCCGGGTCGCCCGCAACATCAGCGTCGCAGCCGCCGTGCCGATGCCGATCCAGCATGCGGCTGCGGTGCCCGCCGCGGCCGCGCCGTCGGCGGCGGCCGATCTGTCAAACCATCCCGGCGTCGTGCCCTCGCCGATGGTCGGCACCGCCTATTGGGCGCCGGAGCCGGGGGCCAAGCCGTTCATCGAGGTCGGCACAAAGGTGTCGGTCGGCCAGACGCTGCTGATCATCGAAGCGATGAAGACGATGAACCAGATTCCGTCGCCGCGCGCCGGCACGGTGACGCAGATCCTCGTCGAGGACGGCCAGCCGGTCGAATTCGGCGAACCGCTGGTGATTATTGAGTAGGGAGTGGTGAGTGGCGAATAGTCGTCCGTTCTATTGGCTGTTCGCTATTCGCTCCTGTGGGACACGATGTTTGACAAGATCCTCATAGCCAATCGCGGCGAGATCGCGCTCCGCATTCTCAGGGCCTGCAAGGAACTGGGCATCAATACGGTGGCGGTCCACTCCACCGCCGACGCCGACGCCATGCATGTGCGGCTCGCCGACGAGAGCGTCTGCATCGGCCCGCCGCCATCGAAGGACAGCTATCTCAACATCCCCGCGCTGCTCGCCGCCTGCGAGATCACCGGCGTCGATGCGGTGCACCCGGGTTATGGCTTCCTGTCCGAAAATGCCCGCTTCGCCGAGATCCTCGCCGACCACAATCTGCATTTCATCGGTCCCAAGGCCGAGCACATCCGCCTGATGGGCGACAAGATCGAGGCCAAGAAGACCGCCAAGCGGCTCGGCATTCCCGTTGTGCCGGGCTCCGACGGCGCCGTCGCAAGTGCCGACGAAGCGATGGGGATCGCCAGGGCAATCGGCTTTCCGGTGCTGGTGAAGGCCGCTGCCGGCGGCGGCGGACGCGGCATGAAGGTGGCGCATACCGAGGCCGACCTGGCGCTGGCGCTGACGACGGCGGCCAACGAGGCCAGGTCGGCTTTCGGCGATGCCTCCGTCTACCTGGAGAAGTATCTGCAGAAGCCGCGCCACATCGAGATCCAGGTGCTCGGCGACGGCCGCGGCGGCGCCATCCATCTCGGCGAGCGCGACTGTTCGCTGCAGCGCCGGCATCAGAAGGTGTGGGAGGAAAGCCCCTCGCCGGCGCTTGACCCGGCGGCGCGCAAAAAGATCGGCAGCACCGTCGCCAAGGCGATGCAGGACCTGAAATATCTCGGCGTCGGTACGGTGGAATTCTTGTTCGAGGACGGCGAGTTCTATTTCATCGAGATGAACACTCGCATCCAGGTCGAGCATCCCGTCACCGAGATGATCACCGGCATCGATCTCATCCTGGAGCAGATCCGCATCGCCGCCGGCGGCGACCTGCCGATCGCCCAGGACGAGGTCGCGATCACCGGGCATGCCATCGAGTGCCGCATCAATGCGGAAAACCCCGTGACCTTCCGTCCTTCGCCCGGAAAAATCCTGCAATATCACCCGCCAGGCGGCCTCGGCGTCCGCATCGATTCCGCGGTTTATCAGGGCTACGTCATCCCGCCCTATTACGATTCGCTGGTCGGCAAGCTGATCGTCCATGGCAAGACCCGGACCGAATGCCTGATGCGGCTGCGCCGCGCGCTCGACGAGATGGTCGTCGAAGGGATCGAGACCACCTTGCCGCTGTTCCGCGCGCTGGTCCGGGAACCCGCCATCATCGACGGCGACTACCATATCCACTGGCTCGAGCAGTATCTGGCCGGCCAGCAGGGCTAGCGGTGCGAGCCTCGCAGGCGCGAAGATGGAACTTTTGGCCGGCGCAGGCTTTTTGGTGGTTTGATCGTTGCCGTTTTCGGAAAACTTGCGTCGCAGTTTCCCGGCTCCTGGCTTAGGCTTGGGCAGTTCCGCTCGGGGTCGCTTGCATTCCCCACGTCGTGACATGAGATTGCAGTGACGTCCGACACCCGTCACGAGCGTACCGTCGGCCAGATCCTGCTGTTGACCGCGGGGTTTCTGGTGCTGGTTGCGGTCTCGAGCGCGTCCGTGCTGCTGGTCAACAAGGCGCGCAACGACAATGCCGCCGTCGTGCATACGATCGAGGTGGAGAACCAGACCAGCACGCTGCTGCTGGAGATCCGCCGCGCCGAGAGCAGCGTGCGCGGCTATCTGCTGACCATGGGCCCGGACTTCCTCAACGATTACGAGCAGGCGCTGGCCGCGATCACGCCCGAACTCGACAAGCTCGAGCATCTTGCCGCCGACAACCCGATCCAGGCCGCGAACGTCCGCCAGTTGCGCGTGGTGATCGCAACCCGGCTCGACCAGTTCGAGCAGGAAGTGGCGTTCTTCAAGCAGGGCGACCTGCCGAGCGCCGCGAACCTGGTCCGTGACGCCGCCGCCGGCGATACGACCACGACGATCCTCGACCTCACGGATGCCATGCGCGCGGAGGAAGACCGGCTGTTTTTGCTGCGCACCGCCAATGCCGACCGGAGCCAGCAACTGGCCCTGATCGTGACCATCACGGGCTCGGCCCTGGTGGTGCTGCTAGCAGGTATCTCGATGTTCCTGGTCCGCCGCTCCGCGTACGCCCGCGATGAGGCGGAAAGGCAGTTGCGCGAAAATAACCTCAATCTTGAGGCAACCGTCGATGTGCGCACGGCCGACCTGCGCGAGGCCAACGAGGAGATCCAGCGCTTCGCCTACATCGTCAGCCACGATTTGCGCGCGCCCTTGGTGAATATTATGGGATTTACCAGCGAGTTGGAGGAATTGCACCCCGGCATCTTCCATCGCATCGCTGCGCTCAGCCGGGCGCAGGCGAGCGGCGCTGAGCCGGCGATGCCGGGCGGCAGCGACGTAGAGCTCGAAGGTGCCGACAGGCAGCTTTCGGACGATTTCGTCGAGGCGCTGTCCTTCATCAAATCCTCGATCGGCAAGATGGACCGGCTGATCGGCGCCATTCTCAGCCTGACCCGCGAGGGACGGCGCGAGTTCTCGCCGGTTGCGGTCGACATGAACGAAATGATCGACGGCATCGTGGCCAGCCACGCCCATCAGGCCGCCCAGGCGCAAGCGCGTATTCAGATCGGCGTACTGCCCAGGCTGGAGAGCGATCGTCTGGCGCTGGAACAGATTTTTTCCAACCTGATCGACAATGCGATCAAATATCTGAAGCCCGGCGTCCCCGGCGAGATCGCGGTGCGCGGCCGCACCAAGCTCGGTTTTGCGATCTACGACATTTCCGACAACGGCCGCGGCATCGATCCGAGGGACCATCAGCGCATCTTCGATCTGTTCCGGCGCGCCGGGGTCCAGGACCGGCCCGGGCAGGGCATCGGGCTTGCCCATGTGCGCACCCTCGTGCGCCGGCTCGGCGGCACGATGTCGGTCGCCTCGGAGCTTGGCAACGGCAGCACGTTTACGATCACCCTGCCGATCAAATGGACCGTCAACCGGACTGCAGCCGCATGACGTTGCCCGTGCCAGTGACCATCATCATGATCGAGGATGACGAGGGGCATGCGCGCCTGATCGAGCGCAACATTCGCCGCTCCGGCATTCATAACGAGATCATTCCGTTCACCACAGGTGCAGACGCGCTCGGCTACCTGTTCGGCGACGCGGCGAAACCCGAGGGGCTGTTGATCCTGCTCGATCTCAATCTGCCTGACATGACCGGGATCGAGATCCTGCGGCAAGTCAAGGACAACAGGGTCTTGAAGAGCGCGCCTGTCGTGGTTCTCACCACCACGGACGATTCGAACGAAATCAAGCGTTGCTACGAACTCGGTTGCAATGTCTACATCACCAAGCCGGTCAACTCCGAAAGTCTTGCCAACGCCATCCGCCAGCTCGGGCTGTTTTTCTCCGTCATCCAGGTTCCACCGACCGAACCATGAATCAAGTCCCGCCCACCCTGCTCTACATCGATGACGACGCGGCGCTCGCTCGCCTCGTCGAGCGCGGCCTGGCGCGGCTCGGCTTCAAGGTCATCCATGCCGCCAGCGGCGAAGAAGGGCTCGAGCGCCTGCGCGCTGGCGGCATCGACGTCGTTGCGCTCGATCAGGTCATGCCGGGTCTCGACGGCCTCGATACGCTGGCGCAGATTCTCGCGATCCCGGGCGCGCCGCCGGTCGTGTTCGTCACCGCCTCGCAGGATTCCACCGTCGCGGTCACCGCGCTGAAGGCCGGTGCGGCCGACTACCTCGTCAAGGATGTGCAGGGCGCCTTCATTCCGCTGTTGCATGTCGCCGCCGACGGCGCCTTGCGGCAGGCGCAGCTGCAGAAGGCCCGCGACGAGGCGGAGGCCGAAGTGCATGCCTCGCGCGACCGCTATGCCGCACTGGCCGCCGAGCAGGAGGTGCTGCTGCGCGAGGTCAACCATCGCGTCGGCAACTCGCTGCAGATCATTGCCTCGCTGCTGCATCTGCAGGCCGCCTCCGCCACCCAGGACGACGTCAAGGCGGCGCTGACCAATGCCATGGGGCGGGTCGCCGCGGTCGCCCAGGTGCACCGCCGGCTCTACACATCGCACGATTTCAAGAGCGTCCTGCTCAACCAGTATCTGGAGTCGCTGCTCGACGACCTCAGGCGCTCGGCGGAGGGCAACAAGATGTCGCGGCTGACCTTGACCGCAAAACCGATCGAGATCGATCCCGACCGCGCGGTGGCGATCGGCATCATCGTCAACGAGCTGGTGATGAACGCGGTGAAATACGCCTATCCCGACGGCGCCGGCCCCATCCATGTCGACGTCGCGCCCGACGATGACCACATCGTGCTGTCGATCTCGGACGAAGGCGTCGGGGTGAATGCGCGGTCCGATCCCCGCTCTACGGGGATGGGGCAGCGCATCGTCAGCGCCATGGCGGCGAAACTGGATGCCAGTGTGGAGCGCGATCCGGGCCACGCCGGAACGCGGATCGTGCTGCGGTTTCGCTGCAGCAAGGTGCCGCCCGGCAAGCCGCCTGCCTCGGCGAATTGACGGTGCGGCCTGCTGACGCACGAGATTGACCAGTGTGTTCGCACTGGTCCGCCGACCCTGCTATGCTGCGACACAATGACCTCACGCGAGACAGCCGCATCCGAGATCACGCCGGAAGTGCTGCTGCGGGCCTATGCCTGCGGCATCTTCCCGATGGCCGAAAGCGCCGACGATCCGAGCCTGTTCTGGGTCGAGCCGGAAATGCGCGGTGTCATACCGCTCGAGGGTTTTCGCGTCGCCTCGCGCCTGGCGCGGACGGTGCGCTCCGACGCCTTCACGGTCACCGCGAACCAGGCCTTTGCCGCCGTCATCGCCGGCTGCGCCGCGCCGCAGGAGGGCCGCGAGGAGACCTGGATCAACCGGCGCATCCGTGACCTCTACACCGGCCTGCACCGGCTGGGCCATTGCCATAGCGTCGAGGTCTGGCAGGGCGGCGATCTCGTCGGCGGGCTCTACGGCGTCAGCCTGGGCCGGGCGTTTTTTGGCGAGAGCATGTTCCACCGCGTGCGCGACGCCTCGAAGGTCGCGCTGGTGCACCTGATCGCGCGCCTGCTCGCTGGCGGCTTCGAGCTTCTGGACACGCAATATGTGACCGAGCACCTGAAAACCTTTGGCGCGATCGAGATCCCGCGCCGCCGCTACACTGCCCTCCTCGACAAGGCGATCCGCGGCCAGGCGGCGGATTTTTCAAGACTGCCGGTCGACCGCCCGGTGACCGGCGCCGAGGCGCTCGCGATCATCGCGGGGAAGACTTAGCAAACTCGTATTTGACTGTCGCCACGCAACAGGTGCGCCCCCTCTCCCCGCCTGCGGGGAGAGGGTTGGGGTGAGGGGGACTCTCTCTCAAGGAACTGAGTTCGCGGAGAGTCCCCCTCACCCGGATCGCGCAAGCGCGATCCGACCTCTCCCCGCACGCGGGGAGAGGTAAGCAGCGCCCGCGGCCGAGTTGCCTCAAAAAGAATCGCTACCTGGATTTACCGGAAGATCGAGAACAGGCCGCCCGGCTGCTGCTGTGGCGGGGGTGGCGGCGGAGGCTGCTGCTGGGTCTGCTGATAGGGCTGCGGCTGAACCTGCGGCGGCGGCGGGCGCGGCACGGCCTGCTTCTGCTGCGGCTGACGCTTCTGCGCCGCGGGCGGCGCGACCGGCTTCGGCGGATCGGGCTGCGCACTCACGACCGTGGTCTCCGGACCTTTGCAGTCGGTCAGCCAGATGTCGTAGATCGGATGCTCCACCGCGTGCAGCCCGGGGCTGGCCGCAAACATCCAGCCCGAAAAGATCCGCTTCACCTCGCCCTGCAGCGTGATCTCGTCGACCTCGACGAAAGCATCGGTGTTGGCCGCTTCCGTGGCCGGCCGGGTATAGCAGGCGTCGGTCTTCACGCGCAGCGCGCCGAACTGCACGGTCTCGCCGATGTCCTCGTCGAAATTGATGATGCGCCCGGTGATCTTGTCGAGGCCCGAAAAGCTCGCCTTCTTGTTGATGATCTTTTGCGCCGGCGGCTCGGTCACCACCTCGTCGCCGGGCTGCAGCGAGGCAGGCGTCTGCGGCACGTTCTTCGGCAGCGCCGTGGTGGACGGCGCAGCCCCGCCCCTGGGGGCATCCGGAGGGGTCACCGCAACAGCCGGCGCGTTCTGCGGGACCACCGTCGTCCCCGGGGGCGGCGCCAGCGGCTGCGACGTCACCGGTCCCGGCATCGCCGAGCCCTGTCCTTGATAGGGCCGGGTCGGCGCCGGCAGCACGCGGCCCTGCGGCAGGGCCGGCACTTCCTCGTCGTCCTCGATCTGCGGCTGCGGCTGGCCGCCGCGCGGCACACTGCCGGGCGGCCGCGGCGGCTGGTCGGAAAAGATATTGCCGATCTGCGCGCGCGCCTCAGGCGCGAACGAGACGCTGATGGCGGCCAGCAGGGCCGCAAAACCGGTCAAAACGATGATTCGAAACATCTCGCACGGCTTTTACAGGCGAATCGGACCCTTGAATATCGTACCGCGTACGGTGCCGTTCGCCGCCTGGTGACTTGCAGCCTTCCGTTAACACGCCGAATGCGGCGGGGGAAGGGCGCGGAGTTTCGTCTCCCCTCTGGTAACGTAGTTCCATCAATGGGATAGTTCGAGAATCCAACAAAACCGCGCAGCCGCGCCGGCAGCATCCGGGCCAACCGGACACAAAACTTTGAGGACATCACATGCCAGACCGAATCCGACTGGACGGCAGGGTTGCCGTCGTCACCGGCGCTGCCGGCGTCATCGGGGCTGCGACCATCCGCAAGCTGGCCGAACGGGGCGCGCGCATTGTCGCGATCGATCGCAGGGCCGAGGATCTCGATGCGGTCATCCGTGATCTCCCCGCGTCCGCCGAGGCAATCGCCGTCGGGGCCGACGTGACGATCGAGGACGATGTGGTCCGTTATGTCCGCACCGCGATGGATCGTTTCGGCCGCATCGACGTGTTCTTCAACAATGCCGGCATCGAGGGCGAGATCAAACCGATCACCGACATTTCGCTGCAGGCGTTCCGCCGTGTCATCGACGTCAACGTGGTCGGCGTGTTCTTAGGGATGAAGCATGTGCTCGCGGTGATGCTGAAGCAGAACGCCGGCAGCATCATCAACACCGCCTCCATCGCCGGCCTCCTGGGATCGCCGCACACCGCGGTCTACAGCGCGAGCAAGCATGCGGTGATCGGGCTCACCAAGAGCGCGGCAACCGAATGCGCCGGCACCGCCGTGCGCGTCAACTGCGTCTGTCCCGGCCTGATCGAGAGCCGCATGCTGGGCGCGATTTTTGAGGGCCGCTACGGCAGCACGGCGACGCCGCCAAAGGCGCTGGAGCGAGTCCCGGCCCGCCGGCTCGGCCAGGCCGACGAGGTCGCGGCCATCGTGGCGTTCCTTGCCTCCGACGATGCTAGCTACGTGTCGGGCTCGGCGTACACCGTCGATGGCGGGCGCATGGCGGGGTAGACAGCGAGGTTATTCCGGGATGCGTCTAACAGGTCCGCGCAAGAGCGTGGCTCGATCACAAGCTCGGAGGCGAACCTGAAATCTTGCAATGCTTTTTGCGGAGGCCTCATGCCAAAAGGCACATGGTCGCTTCAGGACGCGAAGAACAGGTTTGGCGAGGTCATCAATGCCGCGCGGCGGTCGCCGCAAACCATCACAAAGTACGGCAAGCCGTTGGTCGTCATAATCGACTCGTCGGAATATGGGCGACTGCAACGGCTGGGGTCTGCCAAGCCGCCATCCTTGGCCGAGGTGCTGCTCGAGATGCCGCGAGACGACGGCGAATTTCCGCGCGCGCCGTTGAGCCCGCGCGAGTTCGAGATCTGATCAACGCAATCCCTCCCCTGAACCATCGAAAATCACCTGCGCGAAAAATCGCAATTCGCGAGCCGATTCAACGCTGATTCTATTGTCCAGTCCTTGCTGAAAAGATATTCAACTTCCGTTTTTCTGAATCTTATGGTTCTCTCCCGCCATCCCACCTCTCTTGAGAGGGCGTACGGCCAATCGTCACCGAACGTGAGGCGGGGATGCGATGGACGCGGTGGTGGTGCCAGACGAGCATCATCGGCGCGGACGGCGAAGTCGTGTGGTCCCGGCGCCCCGACGCTGGCGCTAAATGGCGTGGAGATGATCCGCGCGATGACGGGGGCAAGAAAGCCCGGTCCCCGAGGAGAGCACGAAGGACCCCGTTAAAACCATCGCGCAGGGAATGCCGGATGATCCGGCTGATCCTGTGGTAACTGCCGCCAGCTTTTCTTATTGCTGGCGGGCCATGGGTGAGGCCTTCACCCGGCATTCCCTGCGCCCTCTCTTTACAAAGAGGGACAAACTCTAAGCATCCCTCGGGGCCATCAGCCCGCGAGACTATTGGCCCATGTCCTCCTGCTACTTGAAAAGTCCAAATGCCGATGCGGATGTCCAAGCACCTCTGCGACGTTCATCGCTCTTTATGCCGCGTCCCCGGTCGCACCCGTTTGGCAATCTCGACGCCCTTCTCTCGCTCGACCATGCCGATATCGTACTGGCAGGCGTTGCATCGCGATGCTCGACCGAACATGATCACACAGCCCTCATTCCGCCTCGTGCAGCCCGAGCCTCTTATTAGCCAATGGACACCTCCGCCTCGATCGAGATCGCCCGCAACACGCTCGCTTTGTGCGGGCTGGTGCTCGCGATCGGCACGCTGGCCGCCTTCATCGCCCAGCGGATCAAAATCCCCGATGTCGCGATCTTCCTGCTGGCCGGGATCGCGATCGGCCCGCATGGGCTGGCCCTCGTGCATGTCAGGGCGGACTCCGCGCTCAACCAGATCATTCTCTTGTTCGGCGCCAGCTACATCCTGTTCGACGGCGGCGCCTCGGTGCAGCTCGCGATCCTGCGGCGGGTCTGGATCACGCTGGTCGTGATTGCGACGCTCGGCGTCGTGATCACGGCCACGGTCGTCGCCGCCGCGGCCGCCGCCATCTTCAAGCTGCCGCTAATCGTGGCGCTGCTGCTCGGATCGACGCTCGCCTCGACCGATCCGGCGACCTTGGTCCCGGTGTTCCGCCAGGTGCGGATCCGCGACCGCGTCGCGCAGACCGTGATGAGCGAATCCGCCTTCAACGACGCGATGGCCGCGATCCTCACCTTCACCGTGCTGGCCGTCGCCACCGGCAGCGGCGGCTTTTCACTGCTCCACACGCTGCGCGACCTGTTATGGGAATCGATCGCCGGCATCATTGCGGGCCTTGTGCTCGGCTATCTCGCGGCGCTCCTGATCGCCCATGAGCGCTGGGCGTTTCTCGCCGAATACGCGCCGGTCGTGACGCTCGTCGCCGTCATCGGCGCCTATTTTGCAGCCAGCGGCCTGCACGCTTCGGGCTTCATGGCGGTGTTCGTGTTCGGCGTCGTGCTCGGCAACAAGGAGAGTTTTGGCTTCAAGATGCAGGCCGGCGAGGCGCAAAAGCTCGGCGAGTTCGTGCTCACCACCGCCTTCATCATGCGCCTGTTCATCTTCATGCTGCTGGGCACCCAGGTCGATTTCGGCCTGATGAGCCGCTACTGGCTCGGCGGTGTCGCGGTCGCCGCGGTGCTGATGCTCGTCGCGCGGCCGCTCACGGTCTTTCTGTGCGCCGGACCCGACCGCCGGGCGCGCTGGAACCTCGCCGAACTCCTGTTCATGTGCTGGACGCGCGAAACCGGCGTGATCCCGGCCGCGCTCGCCGGGCTGCTGCTCGGCATGAAGGCCCCGGGCGCCGAGATCATCGCATCCGTGACATTCGTCGCGATCCTGATGACCATTTTGATCCAGGCGCCGACCACCGAATGGCTCGGTCGGAAACTCGGATTGCTGGACGAGCAATAGCCCATGACGGCGATGGAACTCTCGCCACCTCTCTCTTTCGCGTGAAAACTCCTGCGACGCAGCATTGTGGCATCAGACGAAATGCGGCTTTCGGACGCACCACGCCGGCTGTAGCATCAGCTCCGATAATGGAGCGCCGGACAACGGCGTTGGGGAGAAGAAACATCAAGCAAGGGGCAATGCCATGGCCACACTCGTCACACATGCAGATTTATCCGAGTCCGATCACACTGCGCAGCTGCGCAAGGCGATCGTCGCATCCACCATCGGCACCGCGATCGAATGGTACGATTTCTTCCTCTACGGCACCGCGGCGGGGCTGGTGTTCGGAAAACTCTACTTCCCCAATGAGGACGCGCTGACCGCGACGCTCGCGGCCTTCGGCACCTATTTCGTCGGCTTCATCGGCCGGCCGATCGGGGCTGCGATCTTCGGACATTACGGCGACCGCATCGGCCGCAAGGCGACATTGATCGCGACGCTGCTTCTCATGGGTATTGCGACCTTCCTGGTCGCTTTCGTGCCGACCTATGCGGAGGTCGGCATCTGGGGTGCGGTCATCCTCACCGTGCTGCGGATGGTCCAGGGCATCGGCGTCGGCGGCGAATGGGGCGGATCGGTGCTGCTGGCGATGGAATGGTCCCGCAGCCACGGCGAACGCGGGCTCGTGGCTTCCTGGCCGCAATTCGGCGTGCCCTGCGGCCTGTTCCTGGCCAACCTCGCTGTGCTCGCTTTCTCCGCCCTGTCGGGCGACCAGTTCTATACCTGGGGCTGGCGGATTCCGTTCGCGCTATCGATCATTCTCGTCGGCGTCGGCCTGTGGATCCGCCTCGGCATTCTCGAAACCCCCGTGTTCCGGCAGGTCGTGAGGGACAACAAGGTCGAGAAGGCTCCGATCTCGGAAGTGTTCAAGAAGCATCCGAAGGAGATTTTGCTGTCGGCATTGCTGCGCATGGCCGAGCAGGCGCCGTTCTACATTTTTACCGCATTCATCTTCGCCTACGCGACCGGCACGCTGCACATGTCGCGTGATCTGATCCTCACTGCGGTGCTGGTCGCGGCCTGCGTATCCTTCGTCACGATTCCGCTGTCGGGCCACATCTCCGACCGCATCGGGCGAAAGAAGATGTATCTGATCGGCGCGGCGGTCACCGGCCTGTTCGGCTTCCTGTATTTCGGGATGATAGACACCGCCTATCCGTCGGCCGTGTTCATCGCCATCGTGCTGTCGCTGATCCCGCACGACATGATGTATGGGCCGCAGGCCGCGCTGATCGCGGAGGCGTTCACACCGCGGCTGCGCTACAGCGGCGCCTCGCTCGGCTATCAGCTCGCCTCGGTGATCGCCGGCGGTCCGGCGCCGCTGATCGCCACGGCGCTGTTCGCGCACTACCAGTCGAGCAATGCGATCGCGATCTACATCGCCGCCTGCGCCGTCGTCAGCCTGGTGTCGGCTGCGTTCATGCCCGACTATACCGGCCGGGACATTTCGGCGGAGTATGACGACTGATCCAATGGTATCAACACGGAACGGCCCGGCAGGCTCCAGCGCCGCAGCGGGCGGCGCGCGACCGCATTCAGGGAGGTCAGGCGCCTCAATCGCATCGCAGCTCCCCCGCGCGGCCGGGATTTCAGCCGGACCACCGCACCGGGTCCAGGGCCTTTGACGCTGCGTCGACGCGGATCCGGGGGTCAAGACGCTGCAACTCGTCCTCGGCCGCGCCGACGAGCCGACTCAGCCGGCGCCGCTCCGTGAAGGAGAGGCCTTGCTGCTCGAGCAGCCTGCGGCAGTGCTCCATCACGCGGCGCTCGCTCTCGATGAGGAAGCGGCGCACCTCGTCAGGATTGGGATCGAGATGTCTCAGCATGGCGATCGAACGGCGGCCCCGTTCGGTCAGCAGTTACGTGAGTCGCGCCGTGCCGGAAAGACCGGGCTTAACCGGCCGCCGGGTCGGTCCAGGGGCGTACCGCGGCCGTCAAGTCAGGACACGCAGCAGGAGGACCACGAACAGAGCCACCACCGCGACCAGGGCGCCCCGCATCATGATCAGCGACAGCGAGAATTTGATCGGCGCAGCAGCTTTCCTGCCGACCGGCACTGCCGAGCGCTCTCCGACGACCTGTTCGTAGAGCGCAACATGCTCGGGCCATCGAAACAGGTGGCGGTAACGGCGAATGTCTCTGATCGCCTGCCGGCGCCGCGCGTCATAGAGCGCGTTCAGCATGGCGCCGATCCAGTTCGTGCGATCTCGCTTCTTTCTGGACGCCGCAGTCTCGAAGCTGCGGTACGTGATCGAATAAGAAGGGTACTTCATCTCTGAAATCCCGCATCCGTCAGGGAAGATCGGGACGCTGCCATGCCGCACCCGCCGAGAGTTGTGATCCAGTTCACATCGATCGTCGCCGACAATCCGTGTGCCGACAGAATTCACGCTGCGTTCACGATCCGCTGTAGAGGACGAACGTTCGTCGCGTATCAAACGAGCCAGCGATAATCCGGCAACTGCAATCGATCGATAATGCCCCTGCCGAACGTCAATGTGGCGAGCCCCGGCAGCGCACTTGCCCTGATCACCTGGTTGCGCAGGAACAGGCCACATCGCGTTCGCGGCGCAAAGGCAGCGGAAAAACGTTTGGCACCTTCCTGCTTCGCGGCAATGTGATTGCGCAACAGCGCTTCGTATCTCGAGAAGGCATCCTGATGCCGCCCTTCGGCCTTCGCGAGTTCGCCGGCAAGCACAAAGGCGGCCGTCATCGCCATTGCCGAGCCCTGGCCGGCCATCAATGACAGGCAGAAGGCGGCGTCCCCGATGAGCGCGACGCGGCCGCGCGACCAGCGGTCCATCCTGATCTGGCTGACGCGATCGAAGTAGAGATCGTCCGTGCGATCGAGCGCGGCGAGGATCTGCTTGCATTCCCATCCGCCATCGCCAAAACGGGCGCGCAAAACTGCCTTTTGTCCGCGAACATCAGACGTTGCGGCCAGGCCTTCGGCGGTGAACACCAACAGGAACAGCGTCCGATCGTCGCGCAATGCAACGCGCCCGAGCATGCGGCCCGGCGCGTTATGGATCACGTAGACATTTTCGTCGCGCGGGCGATAGCCAGGGACTTCGAATGCCGCGACCGCATAACCCAGCGGCTTTTCGAACTGCTCCTGCGGTCCGAACTCGAGTCTGCGAACGGCGGAGTGCAGCCCGTCGGCGCCGATCACCGCGTCGAAGCGCAGTTCGCCGCTTGTCCGGAGCCGGACATGAACATGATCTTCGTGCTGTTGAAGCGCGACGATCTCATCGTCAAAGATGATCTCCGTTCCCTGTCCGATCTTCCCGTGGAGCAGACGTGACAGATCGCTCCGCGCCAGCGTCACGAAGCGCCCGCCCGTCAATTCGCGAAACACGCCGGTCCCGAAGCCGGCGATACGCGCCCCCCGGTCATTGACGATCCGCATCTGCCGGATGTGATAGCCGATCCGCTCGAGCTCCTCCGTCATGCCCATGTGCTCCGCGATGTCGTATCCGCGGCCCCAGAAGTCGATCACATAGCCGCCGGAGCGGATCGCGCTCGCACGCTCGACCATGGTTGGCTGAAAGCCTGCGACCTTCAGCCAGAACGCCAGCGCTGGCCCGGCGATTCCAGCACCGGAGATGAGAATGGTCCTGACCGTCATGTCTTCTCAACAAGTGCGCGATGCCGAGCTGCCACCCTCGCGATTGCCGAGAGGTCGTCCCGGAAGGAACTCGAGCGGAGAGATCGCTATGCTGTCGTGTCATCGGCAGGGTTTGCTCCGCAGGACAACGCGCGACAGCCGCAGAGTTCCTACGTCACGCGCGCATCCGGGCCATCGCTCTGCGCATCCGCGGCCGGCCGCGCCCGCGCCGCCCGGCGCAGCGATTGCGGCGGCTGGCCGAAGGCACGGATGAAGGCGCGCCGCATCCGCTCGGGATCGCGGAAGCCCGTAGCCTCCGCCACGCGCTCAATCGCTTCCGATGACGACTGGACCCGCGCGCGCGCCACCTCGATCCGCAGCCGCTCGATCGCCTTCGACGGCGTCGTTCCCGTCTCGGCGACGAAGGCGCGGGTGAAATGCCGCGCGCTCATGCCGGCGCGCTCGGCGAGATCGTCGACCGTGAGGCGCGTGCCCAGATGCTCGCGCGCCCAGGTCAGCAGCGGTCCAAAACGCCCGGTCGGCGCCTTCAATTCCAGCAGCGAGGAGAACTGCGACTGCCCGCCGCTGCGCCGGTGATAGAGCACGAGCTGGCGCGCAGTCTTCTGCACGATCTCGTCGCCAAGATCTTCCGCGACCATGGCGAGCGCCAGATCGATGCCCGCCGTGATCCCGGCGGAGCTCCAGATGCTGCCGTCGCGCACAAAAATCTGGTCGGGCTCGAGCTTCACGGCCGGATAGGTCGCGAGGAACTGCCGCGTGCGCACCCAGTGCGTGGTGGCGCGGCGGCCGTCGAGCAGGCCCGCCTCCGCCAGGATGAAAGTGCCGGAGCAGACGCTGGCGACGCGGGTGCCGCGCCTTGCGACCGCGCGCACGAAGGACAGCGTGCACGGGTTGCGGGCGGCGGCCTCGACGCCGTCGCCGCCGGCGATGATCAACGTCGTGATCGCGCCCGGGGAGCCGAACTTGCGCGCCAGCATTTCGACGCCGGAGGATGAGCGCACGGGACCGGGCTCGGCGGCCATGAGCCTGATCGGCGTCGGGCTACTGGCGTAGCGGCCGGCGATCTCGAATACCGAGATCGGGCCGGACGCATCCAGGATCTGGAAATCGGGAAAGATGAGGACGCCGATCATGATCGTTGGCGAGGCCTTTCCATTCGGCGCCCTGGCGCTGTCCTGAAACGAGGGAATTATGCCATTTCGGACCGAAGCCCATCATGGCAGGATCACCCCGTCAAGACGCATTTTACGGAGCTTGCCATGGCTGAGCCGCTTCAGATCGGACTGATGATTTTCCCGAAGGTCACCCAGCTCGATTTCACCGGCCCGCTGCAGGTGTTTTCGAGCCTGCCGGCTCACCTTGCAAAAGTTCACCTCGTCTGGAAACGCATCGAGCCGGTCGCAAGCGACGGACCGTTGGTGCTGACGCCGACCGTGACCTTTGCCGATTGTCCGCAACTCGACGTGATCTGCGTGCCCGGCGGCATCGGGACCGACGACCTCGTCAATGACGAAGAGGTGCTCGACTTCCTTCGCGCCCAGGCGGAGCGCGCGCAATACGTCACCTCGGTCTGCACGGGATCATTGGTGCTCGGCGCGGCCGGCCTGCTGAAAGGTCTTCGCGCGGCGACGCACTGGTCGGCAATGGATCACCTCGCCCCGTTCGGTGCGATTCCGACCGACACCCGCGTCTGCGTCGATCGCAACCGCATCACCGGCGGCGGCGTCACCGCCGGTATCGATTTTGCGCTGACACTGGTCGCGATGCTGGTCGACCGCAAGCTCGCCGAGGCGATCCAGCTTCGGCTGGAATACGACCCCGCGCCGCCGTTCCAGTCCGGCTCGCCCGGCAGCGCGCCGCCGGAGGTGCTGGCCCTGGTCGAGAGCCGCATGGCACCGTTCCGGCAGCGCCGCGCCGAGGCTGTCGTCCGCGCCGCCGCGCGGCTGAACGAACCGGCCAGCGGCTAGAGCCGGCCCTCGGCACAGAAAAAGGCCGCCTGGCGTCCCAAGCGACCTTTCCTGTCTCACGGCAGCTGCACATTTCACGGGCGATTTCAGGACATCTGGACCGGGGGCCTATCTCCCGGCCGTATCCTACTCGGCAGCCGCTGCACATCGGGGCAGTCGCGATTCTGTTGCCCGATCCGACGCGACGGTTTCCCATCTCCGTAAGATGACCCTATTGAGCCGCACGTGCGCCGGGCGCGCAAGGAGGGCCACGCGCACTATCCCCGCAGTTCCCGCTGTCCACAGGGCCCGCATTTTGCGCGCGGCGCTAGTTCCCGGGAGTCCAGGGCTGATAGTCGCCGGTCGCCTTGGGCCGGCGGCCGCTTGCGAGCGTCGACCCCGCGGGACGATAGGCCGCGGGCGTCCCGGTGAGGTTCGGCTGATGCGGCTTTTCCCACTCGCGCGCCGCGTATTTGTCTTCCGTCGGGGGCATATCGAAGCGGTGATGCAGCCAGCCGTACCAGCCCGGCGGGATGCGGCTCGCCTCGGCGATGCCGTTATAGATCACCCAGCGCCGCTGCACGTGCAGCGTCGGATCGATTGCCCCGCCGCGGGTCCGGTAATAACGATTGCCCTGCTCGTCCTGGCCGACCAGCTCGCCGAATCGCCAGGTCCACAGCTGGGTGCCAAACGTCTGGCTGTTCCACCAGGTGAACAGCTTTAGGAAGAATTGCTTCATGGGCGCAAAACGCCAATTTTCCGAGAGTGATGGTGCGACCCTGATGCCATTCGCTGCACGAAATGTCCAGCCGGCGAGCCGCTGCCATCACACGCAGTCGTGATCTGCCGCTGGGGCCTCCAATCCGCCGACTTCACTCAGGGAATCGGGGTGTGAAATCGTTCTCAACCGACGGCGCGATGCAGCCATGGTTTCCACTCTCACAATCACAAGATGAATTGATGGAACGAACCAACCGCAGCCGAGGATTCATCATCGGGTAAATTCGCGAGGATGAGGGATTTGTCAGCGGGCAGAATCGCGAGGACGATGGAGGCATCCAATGAACGGAACGAATATCCTGAAAAGATGGGGCGCCACGGCTGCTTTCGCTGCAGTCTTGTCGTTCGCGGCTGCAAGCCCCGGCTTCGCCCAAAGTTACTACGGTCAAGGCTACGGTCCTTGCACCCCTCCTGCTGGCATGGCCGTCGGCGCAGCCGGGCCGGCGCTGAGTGGCGGCCAGTTGATGGCTGGTGTCGGGCAGTGCCAGAGTATTGCAAGCTGGCACCAGGGTCATCTCCGTCGTTACCGTGCAGGCTGGAATAGCGCTTACAACTACGGCGGCGGTTGGGGTGGCCAAGGCCCCGGCCCGTATACCCCGCTCCATGGGAGGGCGGTTGGCCCGGCCGGGCCTGCGATGAGCAGCGGCCAGTGGTTGGCCGGTGTCGGCCAAGCCCAACCCATTGGCACCGCGAACAACGCTTACTGGGGCGGTGGCGGCTGGTACGGTGGCGGTTGGGGCGGCCAAGGCCCTGGCCCGTATACGCATCTTTCAGGGAGGGCCGTTGGCCCGGCCGGGCCCGCAATGAGCAGCGGCCAGTGGTTGGCCGGCGTCGGCCAAGCCCGGCCCATTGGCAGCGGGAACGACTGGAACGACTACAATACAACCGGTTACGCGATTGGCCGCCCCTATTATTACGGCGGACCGGGTTATTGATACCGGGTTATTGATGACGGCACTGAGTTTGCGAATCTGACGCGCGGCGCGGCGCCCACGTATGGCTGCGCCGCGCGTCGGTCAGCGTGAGACGATGCGAATGCCATTCGCAGCGGAACGTGTTGTTGTGTCCCTCGTCACAAACGGACTGATCACGCGACGCACCGCGATCTCCTGTCGATGTCACGGGATCGGCTGCCTTCCCCCGAAAATCGCGGCGCGAAATCGTTCTCAAACGTGCACCGCCGCGACTTTTGGTCTCGCAATCGCGATGTTGGCGGCTGGAACGACCAGCGTCGGCCGGGATTGGTCGGCCGTAGGACCAAAGACATGGAGCACGCAATGATCAGTATGAACCGTCCGAAAACGGTGGGCGCCGTCGCTGCGCTGGCCCTCGCTCTTCCGCTCGCAACAGCAAGTCCGAGCCTCGCCAGTGGACGCGGCCCGGGTCCGTGCACCCCTCCCGGCAGTTCCGCCGTCGGCGCGGCGGGACCGGCGATGAGCAGCGGCCAGCTGATGGCCGGCGTCGGTCAGTGCCGGCGCATCGGCGGATGGGATCATCATGCCTATAACCGCTATCCGGGTTATCGCGGTTACCGCCACTACGGCTACTATAACGGCTACCGCCCATACGGCTGGGATGGCGGACCGGTGGGCTGGGCGCTGGGGACCGCGGCCGGCATAACCGGCGCCGTGACCGGTCTTGCGGTCGGCAGTCCCTACTACTACGGCGGATATGGTCCGGACTATTATGGCGGCCCGACCTACTATCAGAACTACTGACACAAACTGGTGACATAGCATCGCCGCTCAGAGGCGTGCGGCGAGAACCGACGCGGCCGCTTCAGCGGCCGCGTCGTCATGTTGGCATGGAATACATGCACGACGGGGCACAGACCGTGACCGATTGACGCGCGGCCTGTTCATCTCGCGTACAGCGAGCAGCGCCCAACTTTCACATCGGCGCGACAGCAGGAACCTTTTGATCGCGCCGCAGGTTGAAACGGTATTCCAAGAAATGGAGCCGACCATGATCACTTCGAGAGTTTTGAGTGCCGCTGCGGCACTCGCGCTGGCACTACCGCTGATGACAATGACACCGACCGCGAGCTTCGCTGCTGGTCGCGGCGGCGGTGGTTTCGCCGGTGGTGGTGGTGGCGGTCATGCCATGGGTGGCGGCGGCGGTCATATGGGCGGCGGCGGTTTTGCCGGCGGCCATATGGGTGGTGGCGGCTTCGCCAGTCACGCCGCGGTGGGCGGCGGCTTTGCCGGTCGCGGTGCGGGTTTTGCGGCAGCGCCGGCCGGGGGCAGCTTCGCAGCCTCCGCGGCGAACCGTGGTGCTTTCGCAGGAGGCCCCAGGGTCGCGGCAGCCAATCCGGGGTGGAATGGCGGCTGGCACGGCGGTAACTGGCATGGCGGCCGCTTCCATCACGGCCACTTCTTCCCCGGCGCGGCGTTCGCGACCGGTCTTGCGCTCGGCGGCGCCTATGCCTACGGGCCGGACTACTACTATGATTACGGCCCGGACTACGCCTACAGCGACTACGGCTACGAAGATCCAGGCGTTGCGGTCACGACCGAAACCGGTGTCGATGCCAGCTATTGCGCGCAGCGCTATCGCTCCTGGGATCCGGCGACCGGCACCTATCTCGGCTATGACGGCCTGCGGCATCCCTGCCCGTAGCGTGTGATTGCCCGAAGCGTGAAGAACGGCGGCGCGGCTTAGGACCGCGTCGCCAGCACGACGGCCGCGAGTGTGAAGACGAGCGCTGCGATCTGCCCTGCGCCGAGCGGCTCATGCAGCGCGAAGGCCGAGGCGACCACGCCGATCACCGGCACCGCCATGGTGCCGATCGCGGCAACCGAGGCCGGCAGCCGCGACAGCGCGGCGAACCAGGCGACATAGGCGATGCAGAACTGGACCACGGTGGAATAGAGCAGGAGCCACCACCCGAGCGGCGTGACGTGCAGCCAGTCCGCCTTCTCAATCAAGAAGCCCACGATGGTGATCGGCACGCAGCCGATGCCGATCTGCCAGGCGGCTGCCGTGATCGGCGGCAGCTTGATCGGCAGTTTCTTGGCGAGCACCGTGCCGACGGCAAAGCCGAAGGCGCCGCCGAGCGCCATCAAAATTCCCGGCAGTTTTGCCAGGCTGGCGCTGAGCCCGTTGCCGCCCATGATCGACGCAAGCCCGGCAAAGGCCATCACCAGCGCGATCGTCCGCAGCAGCGTCGGCCGCTCGCCAAGGATCGGCCAGGCCAGCAGCGAGGCCCAGACCGGCATGGTGTAGGCGATCAGCGCGGTTTCGCTGGCCGGCAGATAGAGCAGCGCAAGCCCCATCAGCACCATCCAGGCGGACACGTTCAAGAGGCCGGCCATCACGAGCCGCGGCACCATCTTGCGGTCGACCGCCAGGCTCTGGCCGCGGAGCAGCGCAAGCAGCGCCAAGAGCCCGGCCCCGATCACGCCGGTTGAGCCGCGCAAAGTCAGCGGCGGCAGTTCGGAGAGCAGGAATTTGGTCACGGGCCAGTTAAAGCCCCAGCCGATCGAGGTGATCGCGAGGAACAAAAGCCCTGCGGGCGCGATTCGCGATCGCGCACCGGCTGCGTGTTGGTCTGGCATCAGAAGGATCCGGCGGAATCGCCTGGGAATTTAGCGTCCAGCCGACCCCGCACCAGCCGCGGCCGGGCATGCCAGCCCAGGACTTTCCGTAAGCGTCCGTGAGTCTCGCCGACGCAAGCCCTTGGGGGCGAATACGGGAGCAGCCTGTGAAGAGCGGGAGTGAGTGTTGATGGCGCCCATGAACAAGATTTTTTGCACTTGGGAATCCTCTTGGACTCACCGATACTTGGCACCATCACAGGCGCGGCATCGGCCCCTGTTGTGCCCAGCTTTCCACCATATTTAGTGTTTGATTCAGAAAGTCGCACTAGTTCTTGACGTGCGCGGCGGAGATGTCCTAGCCTTTCCCCTGTTCGGCGCTGACGTGTTTCGGGTTCCCGCCGGCAGCTCCCAGAAGGGTTTTAGGACAGCCAAACCGTCCGCCTGATGAGGCAACGGTCGAGGGATTTTCTGCCCTCGGTTCGAAGACTTCGAGGGTGCGCCAAAACGAGAACGAGCCGGAAAGGCTCACGTAACTGCGTGGGGTAACTGGGGCGCGTTGGATGCATGATTGTCGAGAACCCGCAAGGTGGGGGTCTCGGGATCGTGCCGGAGGCTGCGATCGACAGTTTTCGTCGCATCGCGGCCGCCGTGAGAAAAGGGCCGGACCACCGGCTTTCACTGCGGATGCTTGCGTCGCCATGGCGGGCCGTGGCGGCTTGAAGGATTCGCTCAAGGAAAAAACGACCCGGACCCGCGCGCATATCGCGTGATCCGGCCGAGAAAGAATGGGGCACGACAGATGCGAATCGAGCGGCGTAACACCACACAAGGTCAGTCACCCTACGCTGGGATTGATTTCAGATTGACGACGTCTGAGATCAAGAATCCCGATGGATCGGTGGTTTTCCGCCTCGACGATGTCGAGGTGCCAAAGTTCTGGTCGCAGGTCGCCTCCGACGTCCTGGCCCAAAAGTATTTCCGTAAGGCGGGCGTCGCCGCGCGCCTGAAAAAGGTCGAGGAAGAGACCGTGCCGTCCTTCCTGTGGCGCTCGGTGCCGGACACCGAGCAGCTCAGCCTCCTGCCCGAGAACGAGCGCTATGCCAGCGAGCACTCCGCCAAGCAGGTGTTCGACCGCCTCGCCGGCTGCTGGACCTATTGGGGATTCAAGGGCGGCTATTTCTCCTCGGAAGAGGACGCGCAGGCGTTCTATGACGAACTGCGCTACATGCTCGCCATGCAGATGGTGGCGCCGAACTCGCCGCAATGGTTCAACACCGGCCTGCACTGGGCCTATGGCGTCGACGGCCCCGGCCAGGGCCATTATTACGTCGACCCGTTCACGGCAAAACTCACCAAGTCGAAATCGGCCTACGAGCATCCGCAGCCGCACGCCTGCTTCATCCAGGGCGTCAATGACGACCTCGTCAACGACGGCGGCATCATGGATCTCTGGGTGCGCGAGGCGCGCCTGTTCAAATATGGCTCCGGCACCGGCTCCAACTTCTCCCGCCTGCGCGGCGAAGGCGAGCGGCTCTCCGGCGGCGGCCGCTCCTCGGGCCTGATGAGCTTTCTGAAGATCGGCGACCGCGCGGCGGGCGCCATCAAGTCCGGCGGCACCACGCGCCGCGCGGCGAAGATGGTCGTGGTCGACGCCGACCATCCCGACATCGAGACCTATATCGACTGGAAGGTGAAGGAGGAGCAGAAGGTCGCCGCCCTCGTCACCGGCTCGAAGATCAACCAGAAACACCTGAAGGCGGTGCTGAAAGCCTGTGTCAATTGCGAGGGCTCGGGCGACGACTGCTTTCTTCCCGAGAAGAACCCTGCCCTGCGCCGCGAGATCAAGCTCGCGCGAAAAGCCATGGTGCCCGACAATTTCATCAAGCGGGTGATCCAGTTCGCCCGGCAAGGCTACAAGGACATCGATTTCCCGACCTATGACACCGACTGGGATTCGGAAGCCTATCTCACCGTGTCAGGCCAGAACTCCAACAACTCGGTCTCGCTGAAGGACGACTTTTTGCGCGCGGTCGAGACCGACGGCGACTGGAATCTGATCGGCCGCACCAACCGCAAGGTGACCAAGACGCTAAAAGCCCGGGATCTCTGGGAGAAGATCGGCTACGCCGCCTGGGCGTCGGCCGATCCCGGGCTGCACTTCAACACCACGATGAACGACTGGCACACCTGCAAGGCTTCTGGCGACATCCGCGCCTCCAATCCCTGCTCGGAGTACATGTTTCTGGACGACACGGCGTGCAACCTCGCCTCCGCCAATTTGCTGTCGTTCTACAACACGGGCACGCGTCACTTTGACGTCGAGGCCTATGAGCATCTCTGCCGGCTCTGGACGCTGGTGCTCGAAATCTCCGTGCTGATGGCGCAGTTCCCGTCGAAGGCGATTGCCGAACTGTCCTACGAGTTCCGCACGCTCGGCCTCGGCTACGCCAATATCGGCGGCCTGTTGATGACCATGGGCCTGTCCTACGACTCCAAGGAGGGGCGTGCCCTCTGCGGCGCGCTCTCGGCTGTTATGACCGGGATCGCCTACAAGACGTCGGCGGAGATGGCGGGCGAGCTCGGCACGTTTCCGGGCTACAAGAAGAACGCCGCGCACATGCTGCGCGTGATCCGCAACCACCGCCGCGCCGCGCATGGCCAGGGAAATGGATATGAAGCACTTTCAGTCAACCCGGTGCCGCTCGACCACGCCTCCTGCCCGCAAGCCGACCTGATCCCGCATGCGATGCGGGCCTGGGACGACGCGCTCGAACTCGGCGAGACAAACGGTTATCGCAACGCGCAGACGACGGTGGTGGCGCCGACCGGCACCATCGGCCTCGTGATGGATTGCGACACCACCGGCATCGAGCCCGACTTTGCACTGGTGAAGTTCAAGAAACTGGCCGGCGGCGGCTATTTCAAGATCATCAACCGCGCCGTGCCCGAGGCGCTGCGCGCGCTCGGCTACCGCGAGAGCGAGATCGCCGAGATCGAGGCCTATGCGGTCGGCCACGGCTCGCTCGCCAATGCGCCCGGGGTCAACGTCTCGACGCTCCGGACCAAGGGTTTTAGCGACGAAGCCATCGCAAAAGTGGAAAAGGCGCTGCCGACCGCGTTCGACATCAAATTCGTGTTCAACAAGTGGACGCTGGGCGAGGATTTCATTCGCGACCAGCTCGGCGTTGGCGCCGAGGCGATGGCCGCACCAAACTTCGACCTGCTCGCCGCGGTCGGGTTCACCAGGCGCGAGATCGAGGCCGCCAACGTGCACATCTGCGGCGCGATGACGGTCGAGGGCGCGCCGCATCTGAAGGCCGAGCACTATCCGGTGTTCGACTGCGCCAATCCCTGCGGCAAGATCGGCAAGCGCTATCTGTCGGTCGAGAGCCACATCCGCATGATGGCGGCGGCGCAGCCGTTCATCTCGGGTGCGATCAGCAAGACCATCAACATGCCGAACGATGCGACGGTGGAGGACTGCAAGTCGGCCTACCTGCTCTCGTGGAAGCTCGCGCTGAAGGCCAACGCGCTCTACCGCGACGGCTCAAAGCTGTCGCAGCCGCTCAACTCGCAGCTCATCTCCGACGACGAAGAGGAGGATGACGCGATCGAGCAGCTGTTCGAGAAGCCGATGGCGGCGCGCACGGCGCAGATCTCCGAAAAGATCGTCGAAAAGCTGGTCGAGCGCATCGTCGTGATGCGCGAGCGCGAAAAGATGCCGGACCGCCGCAAGGGCTATACCCAGAAGGCCGTGGTCGGCGGCCACAAGGTTTACTTGCGCACTGGCGAATATGATGATGGCCGCCTCGGCGAAATCTTCATCGACATGCACAAGGAGGGCGCGGCGCTCCGCTCCTTCATCAACAACTTTGCCATCGCGGTTTCTCTCGGTCTTCAGTACGGCGTGCCGCTCGACGAATATGTCGACGCCTTCACCTTCACCCGCTTCGAGCCGGCGGGTCCCGTGCAGGGCAACGACTCGATCAAGTACGCCACCTCGATCCTCGACTACGTGTTCCGCGAGCTCGCGGTGAGCTACATGAGCCGCTTCGATCTCGCCCATGTCGACCCGAACGAGAGCGGTTTTGACGCGCTCGGCAAGGGCGTCGACGAAGGCAAATCGCCGGAGGACGGGCCGGGGCAGCAGGCGACGAAATATCTGTCGCGCGGCCTGACCCGCTCGCGCACCGACAATCTCGTCGTGGTGCGAGGTGGCACTGCCAGTGTCCCCTCCCCGCATGAGGGCCAGGGAGGGGGGTCAGCCAAGATCACCTCTCTCTCGTCTCACGGCGCCCACGCCCGCGTCTCCGACACCATCGAAGGCGCCGTCGCCCTGAAGCAGGAAGTGAGCCACGACCTCTCCCCCACGGAGAAGCTGGAAGCGCTGCAATGGAGCAAGGCAGGAGCTGCGCACACAGCCACCAAGGCCGAACGCCGCGCCGAAGCCAAGGCCAAGGGCTACGAGGGCGAGATGTGCTCGGAGTGCGGCAACTTCACGCTGCTAAGGAACGGCACCTGCATGAAGTGCGACACGTGTGGCAGCACAACGGGGTGTTCGTGAGGGCGCGCTAAGTTGCTGTTACTGCTAAGTCCTCCGAAGCGGCGAAGAACGTCACGCCCAGGCGGATGTCTGAACCTGAGTGACCCAGGCGTCTACAGTCGAAGGGGTGGCCGGAAAGCCACCCCTTTTGATTGAATATGTGGATTTGCAGGGAAGGTCGGCTTGGCACGACCGAACCATGCCTCTACCATTAGTTGTCACCCCGCTCTTCGGACAACGATGCATATAGCTTAGAGACGTTTGATGGCCCTACCAGAGAGCTACACTCTTAAGCCGAACGCCATCCCGGCATATTTCGATGCGATGCTTGATGCGCAGCCACCCGAACGGTTCTCGCTCAAGTTTCTCGAGAACCTCGGGTTCACCTCGACCAATGATCGTCTCTTTATCGGTATCCTGAAGGACCTAGGCTTCCTAAATCGGGATGGAGCGCCGCAAAACCGATACTTCGCCTTCATGGATCGCAGTCGATCCAAGCAGATTGTCGCCGAAGGCATTCGCGAGGCATTCGCTGATCTATTCGCCATCAATACCAAAGCAAACGACTTCACGATCGATGATGCTCGTAACAAGCTCCGAACATTATTCGCTGGAAGGAAGACCGACCTAGTAATCGGGAATATTGCTAAGACATTTCGTGCACTTTGCGACTATGCGGACTTCTCGGCCTCGGCTCCGGCGAAGCCGCCGCCTCAACCTGACCCTCACGGCGTTGACCATAGTTCGAGCCAGGCAAGCGGCGAAAAGTTGGACGAACAACTACCGCCGCCGGGAAAGATCAAAGTCTCGGCTATGCAATACCATATAAACATTGTCCTCCCGGACACCCGCGACCAAGCTGTCTACGATGCAATCTTCAAAAGCCTCAGAGAGCATCTGGGATGAAGGAAATTGACCTTTACTCATTTGTCTACAAGGGCGTTCTCACCGAGGAGGCTCTCGATCGCGTCGGAAGGCGCCGTAGAAATCACTTCGGCGCTGATGAGGCAAAGGATATTCAGAAATCGCTTTCATACGATTTCCTAGATCCGGACTTGCTTGTTGACGCCCAGCGAATGGCTTTCGTCTACACTGCCGTGCATGCTTTTGAAAACACCGTGCGACAAATGACTACTAAAGCTATGGCCGAGGCGTATGGCGAGGCTTGGTGGGACAAGGTTCCGGAGCGAATTCGCAAGACCTCAAAAACTCGGATGGAGGAAGACGCCAAATCTCGCTGGCATGGCGCGCGAGGCACGCAGGAAATAAACTACTGCGACTTCAGCGATCTTTCCTCAATCATCGTAACCAATTGGAACGTGTTTGAGGACGTCCTGGGCAACATGGAATGGGCCAAGGCTGTCCTCAACAGCTTGGAAAAGTCCCGCAACGTTGTAATGCACGGCGGCGCTCTCGCTAAGGAAGATATCGAACGCATCGGCATGAATATACGAGACTGGATACGACAGGCGGGCTAGCTCGTAAAGCGGATTAGCAAGCGTAGGGTGCGTAGAGCCCAGCAAAACCCACCATTCGATCCGCGCGCGAAAGCGGTGGGTTTCGCTTCGCTCTACCCATCCTACTTACTAATTCACGCGCCGCGTTCTCCTCACATGCGCTGCAACGCGGCACTGCGGTCGAACGCGTTTCCGACACAGACAGAGTCCTTTGCGTTAGGCTCAACGCTCATCGAATATTGGTTGCCGTCCCGGCAGACCACGGTCCATTGATCGACCCCGATCCCGGTAGCGCCCGCGTACGAGGCCCGAATGACCGCATCGCATGCCTGTTTTCTGTTCTTCAGCACAATCGTCCAGAATGCGAGACGCCTCGCCTCGTCAAGTGCAAGTATTCTCGCCGTGGTCTGGTTGCCGGCACGGGCCGCGTCGAATGGCCTTATGTCGTTGGAGCCTCCGGCGATCGGCGCGATGCGATCTGCCTTTTGGGAAGGCAAGTCAACCTGCACGGAAAGCCAGACGACCGACGTCAGGCTCGCGACAGCGGTTGCTAAAATGACAGGTAATCTCAACGTATCCTCCCCGGGTTCAAGACGGAGGTGCCTTCCGCGCGTTGCGATGGCCGCGAAAACTCCAGGAATCGACGTCCATCGCGAAAGCGCCTCTTCCACTCCGCTATGTGCTGGGACCGCAATCTTCCGCTGATCTTCGGCGAGGCGCTCACCGAGCCCACAGCGGCGATAATTTTTCAGCGAACGACAGCTCACGTGTCGTTAAAAAATCGAGGTGAGGCTGACTAAAGTGGGAGGCTCACCAAGAATTTGAAACCATATCAGCTCGGTTCAAATGTCGCCTCCAGCGGAGCAATTATGCCGCGCGAAAAATCATCAGCAGCATACGTCAATTGGTCTCCCTGACGAGTAAACTGTGGCACAAATCCAAATCACGATTTATCAACGCGTTGAGGTTTAACACAACTGCCCGCACGCCAACGCGCCGGCTGCGTTGTCAGTCTCCGGGCTCTCGACCCTCGTTTCAATCGTATGCAGCAAATTGCAAGTCGCACGAGGCATCGTCACGAGAGACAAAGCTGCGTCTGCCCCCGCGAAGTCGCGTGTCGACTCATACCGGCCTTGTCGCCTGTCGCAACAAAACTGCGGCGCCCCACCGCAGTTCGATGTGAAGCAGTTCACATGAAGCCGATGGACGAGGTCGTACCGTCAGTCAATGCAAGGACTTCGGGAGTATCGCTTTATTGCCACCATCCCCCTGACGATGAGGGCCACCCCGATGGACATCCAGGTCCCCAAAGTTGATGGACGCACCCGAAAGGGTTTCGTCCACGACGTGATTGACGGCGCCACCGGTCGGCGGATCGGCACGCTGGAATGTGGATACGGAACGAGGCTTCCAAACATGCGACAGCCTGGTCGCATCATCTCCCTTTTCGGGGGCAGGCATCGCGGATGCTTTGAATCTCACGCAGAATGCGTCGCTTTCGCCAAGGGTGTCGAATCCGTCATCAATTCCGGGTGCCTCAACCATACGAGGCGGGCTGCGCAGCAAGCGTAGCCCGGGATGAGCGCATCGATCTACGGATTCGGTCTCCCCGGGATGTCCGGCGTTTTGGTTCAAGCCCTTTCAACAAGCCATTGAAATGCTTTCTAAAATTAAAAATTCTGTCCGCGCGACCTTGTCAAGGCAGCTTACACATGTTACAGATATTACAATTGTTTCAGCTGGAGTCCGACCATGGTCGAGCCGATGACACGATTGAAGGTCGACGATACCGAGCGGCAGGAAGCCAGGAAGGCAGCCTGCTTTCTTGAGCGCGCGTCCGTGCTTTCGCATGCCGGACTCTTTCTCACGCAAGCTAATGGAAAAACGGTGAAGGAGGACATGCCCGCATCGCTGCTGGCGATCATGCAGAGCGTTCTGGCTGCGCTGGCGGAAGGTGGCGACACCCTGCTTCTCAAATCGGACGCGGAAATCTCACCCGAAAAGGCAGCGGAGATTCTCGGCATCTCCAGGCCGCTGGTCTACCAGCGCATGGATTCGGGCCGGCTTCCCTTCCGTCAAGTCGGCACCCATCGGCGGATTCGTGTCTCTGATGTTGCGGCCCTCAAGCAGTTCGAGGATCGGCGGCGCTCCTTCGCGATGGCGATCTCGGCCGACACGGAGGACCTCGAAGCGAACTATGACGAGTCCGATCAGGGCGCTTCTTGACGCCAACGTCCTCTGCTCGAATCATCTGCGCAATCTGCTCCTGCAGATGGCACAGAACGACCTGTTCGAGGCGAGATGGAGCGCGATGATCGAACAGGAATGGCTGCGCAACATGACGCCGCGAACGCGCAGGCGGATCGAAACCGCCATGCTTCCTCTCATCCAGACATGGTTCGGCGATGCGCTGGTGACTGGCTTCGACGCTGACCGCGAGATCGGCAGGACCGATGCCGGGGATCGACATGTCGCCTCGGCGGCCGTCGCCATCGCGCCGTGCGTGCTGGTGACGAACAATCTTCGACATTTCGATGTGGAGGCGCTCGAAACGCTCGGCGTAACCGTCCAGACGGCGGATGCTTTCCTGTCCGCCATGTTCGACGCGCAGCCTGATGTCGTCGAGGCCGCGACGCAGGAGGCCGCCGCCAATCTCACGAAGAGCTGTCCGTCATGGGACGACTATCTCGACACGCTTGCGAACCGATGCAAGGTCCCGCGATTCGTGCAGCGACTGCGCTTGTCGAAACCAGCCCGCACGGCGGATTGACGCAGCGTAATCAGCCATTCGAACCGTCGGCGGCGAGATCCTCTTCGACATCGGGCTTCAGCCCTTCGTCGGATGGATCGTCTGTCCAGCAGCCAGCATCGCCACGAATTTCTCGATCCGCGCAGCGCGGGTCTTCTCGGTCTTGGCGTCATGAATCCGGTAGAGAATGGCGTAGCGATTGGCGCCTTTCAGCGTGGCAAAGAACGCTTTCGCCGCAGGCCTGGCATCAAGGGCGGCCTGCAGGTCATCTGGAACCTCCGCCTTGCTCTGCGGGGCATAGGCGGAGTCCCAGCGTCCATCCGCCCTCGCCTTCTCGACCTCGGCAAGGCCAGCCGGGCTCATCCGTCCGGCGGCGATAAGCCGCTTGGCCGTGTCGACGTTGTTCTGCGACCACTTGCTCCGGGGGCCGCGCGGGGTAAAGCGCACCAGCCAGAACCGCTCGTCGAAGGCATCGAGCTGTCCGTCGATCCATCCGAAGGCGAGCGCTGCTTCGATCGCGCCGGACTTGCCGACGCAGGCGACGCCCGCGCCCGTTTTGGCCAGCTTGACCCAAAGGCCTCCCGAGGCGGCCCCGTGCTTCGCCAGCCAGCTTTCCCATGCCTCGCGCGATGCAAACGCAAGAACACGCAATCCCTTGTGTTTCGTCTTGTCCACTCTTGAATTTCTCCGCGGGGTATGCCGCCTGCTTCAGCAAGGGTAGGATGGGTCGAACTCCTCGCGAAACCCATCATCGTTTCCGGAGCGTGATGGTATCGCTTCGCTCGACCCATCTTACCTCCGCCTCAACCCTCTGTACGACGCAGGCGTTGCCAGCGGCGGCGCGCGTCGATGCCCGCGGCGATCGACGCGCACTGTGTCATTCAACGTCCTGGCGGAACGTAAACCTGTGCAACCCGGGAGGCCTTCTCGGCGATGCCCTTGAATTCGCCAAGCGTCCAGGCCCGCACCGTTTCGATCTTGGCCACGGCCCCGCTTGCGGCCGCGGCCATCCCGACGGCGACAGCATCCGATCCATCAGGCTGCTCGGTGACAATCACCACGTCATGCGGCCCCGTCGTCATGTAAGCAGCGACGAGCCTTCCGCCTGCCTTGTCGACCATCGCCTTGATCGCTTCGGTGCGATCTGTCGGCTTGTCGACGATGCCCTTGATCCCGGCATTGGAGTATGAAGCATAGGTGATGAATAGCGGCATTGTTTCCTCCGTTTGAAGGTGGTCCGAACGATGCACTTCAAATCTGGATGGACCCAGGAGATCGGGTCGAGATCGATGCCTGCCGATGGCATGTCCGTTGCCGTGTAATATCAGGAGAGACTTCGGCACGTCCGATTGGCAACTCGATCGCCACTATATCCCTCTCGCGGCGGCAGCGCTGCTCGATAATGTCGCGGCCCGTCACGGCATACCGGCATGACTCCACGCCCGGGCGTAACGACTTGCTATCGGTTTCCGATCATATTGCACCATGCGATGACCGGATGAGCGCAGCGAGAGCCGGGGCTCTTTTCGACCCGGTCCTTCCGCCTTCGCTCTTCGAGCTTGGGCGGACAAGTCGCTCATGAGTGCTACGCACTCCGCCCTCAAGCGCAGGATGGGTTGAGCTCTTCGCGAAACCCATCATCTTTTTCCCGAACTTGATGGGTATCGCTTCGCTCAACCCATCCTGCGGCTACGGCAGCATGGGCTGGCCGCCGTGCGCGACCTCCCCTCCACGATGGAATTTTGCCAGAAAGCCAGCTACCCTTTCTTGCCATCAGTGTTGTCCGCCGCGCCACCGGCCGCAGTTTCGAAAGCCGTCATGACGGAACCCAGGATCCCGCCGACGCTGATTCTCCTGTCCGGGCTGCCCGGCTCGGGAAAGACCGTGCTGGCGGAAGACCTCTCCCGCGCTCTGTCGGTCCCGATTTTCTCGATCGACCCGATCGAGGCGGCCATGTGGCGCGCCGGGCTCCCCAAAAGTGAAACCGGCGTGGCGGCCTACGTGGTCGCGCAGGCGCTGGCGGACGAGCATCTCCGCCTTCGGCACGCCGTCATCGTCGATGCGGTCAATCCGGTGGACGCGCCGCGCGCCGCCTGGCGCAATCTGGCGGCAAGACATCGGGTCAACCTGAAAATCATCGAGTGCGTCTGCTCCGACGAAACCATCCACCGGCAGCGGATCGAAGGGCGGGTGCGCAGCGTCGCCGGCACGCATGAGATCACCTGGGCGCACCTGTTGCAGCGGCGGGCCGAATACGAGCGATGGAGCGATCCCCGGCTGGTGCTGGATACGTCGCGCACATCGCCCGCACAACTGCTTGCGCAAGCCCTGAACTACACGCGATAGGTCATGCAGGTGGCGAAACTCATCAGCCGGCTTTTTCGTTCCGCTTCATGCCGACGCGATGGCTCGACCGATCCTGCGCTTTGCACGACGAGGTGATCACATGAACGGCAACCGCTACTATGGCGTCCGCGTCGAAGGCGCGAAATACGGCGTGGGTTTTGGCTCTGCGCTGGCGATCGCGATCTCCTACACCAACGACCATTCCATCCTGTGGGCGATCATCGACGGCATTCTGGGCTGGATCTACGTCATCTATTTCGCACTGTTCCGGTCGTAGCCGGCAACGGTTCAGGCTTGGCGGCGAGCGCTGACAGCCGACCGATTTGCCCGACGCCGTCGGGCAAATCGGTGCGATTTCGTCTCCCGCAACGCCTCATGGCGGACCTTCAGGCTGCAACATCGCGTGCGCGAAAAATCGAAATTCGCAAGCGGATTCAACGCTGATTCGCCTGTCCAGTCCCTGCGCGAAAAATATTTAGCTTCTGTTTTTCGGCAATTTATGATTTTCCTTGTGCCGTCCCGCCTCCGCATGAGGGGCGCTTCGCGGTCGTCACGGACGTTGGAGGCGGGATGCGATGGCTGCGGCGGTGTCGCGCGACGAGCGATACTGCTCCGCTTCCGCCGAAAAACCGGCCGGCCGATACCAGGCTGGTCGAACGTTTTGGCGGAAGCTTCCGCAGACGGCGAAATCGTGTGGTCCTGGCCTCCCGACGCTGAGGTCAAGTTCGCAAGAAAGCTCTCGAGCAACTTGCGAGCGACGGGGGCAAGAAAGCCCGGTCCCCGAGGAGAGCGCGTATAAGCCGTAACACCATTGCGCAGGGAAGGCCGGATGTTTCCGCCTCCACCTGTGGTTCCTTCCCCGTGCACTTTTTACGCACGGGGGCCGCGGGTGCGGTGGGCACCCGGCCTTCCCTGCGCCCTCTGTCAACAGGAGGGACATGCCTTCGCAACACTCGGGCGCAAGCCGCGCGCCGAGAGCGCCGAGCCATGTCACACCGTTTGAAATCATGCATCTCCGGGGATAGATGGAACGGCCTGTCCGCCGCTCGCATGACGCATGTCCAGAAAAAGCAAGAACCTCCTCCCTCGCCTTCGCCTCGGGCGCCGCGTGCGCTGGGCGCGGCGGAAGCTCGGCAGAGCGCCACGTGCGGCGCGGATCGTCGTCGTCGTGGCGATCCTGCTTGCGGCGGTCACGCTGACGAACCTCGTCTATCACGTGGTCAGGAAGCCGACCGAGCTGTTCGTCGTCGCAGGCCACGCGCTCGACAAGGAGCCGGCCGAGACCTGGCGGAGCTACGGACCGCTGTTCCGTGCCTATGCGACTTCTGCGATCACCCCGGAACTGCTGGCCGCGCTGGCGCAGGTCGAGAGCAGCGGCAATCCGGTGGCGCGGACCTACTGGCGCTGGCAGCTCGGCCTCAATCCGCTCGCGATCTACCAGCCGGCCTCCAGCGCCGTCGGCCTGTTTCAGATGACCGATGCCGCCTATGCCGAGGCTGCGCGCGCCTGTATCCGCGGTAGCGCCGTCGTCGATGACGACTGCGGCTTCACCGGCCTCGCGATCCGCGTGATCCCGCGCCATGCCATCGAGCTCGCGTCCGTGTATCTGGACCGCAATGTCGCCGCCGTCCTCGCCCGCGCGGGCGAGGTGACGGCAAGCGCGCAGCAGAAGCAGGATCTCGCCGCCCTGATCCATCTCTGCGGCGCGGGTCCGGCCACAGCCTTCGTCCGCCGCGGCTTTCAGGTGGCGCCCGGCGAGCGCTGCGGCGATCACCTGGTCGCGGCCTATCTCGCCAGAGTAAATGCGATGAAGCGCCAGTTTCTGCGCCTTGCTGCCGACGACCGGAATTAGCGAGCGCAGGATGGATTGAAATGATCGAATGGCGTGAAACTCATCACGAAGGCCGCTTGGGATCGCTGCGCTCAATCGATCCGGCCGCTCCGGCAAAAAACTTCGCGGCGCTGTCGGCGCCCGCGGCCGCCATGCGTCTTCATGACATGGACCGGGATATCAGACCAGGAACCCACGGCATCCCCAAGCAGCAGAGAGAAAAACATGTCCAAGACCACGCAAGCCGAGCCCGCAGCCGCAACCAACACCGTTCGCCTGCACCGCGTGCTGGCCGCCAGGCCGGAGCGGGTCTATCGCGCCTTTCTCGATGCCGACGCGCTGGCGAAATGGCTGCCGCCCAACGGCTTCACGGCCAAGGTGCAGCACATGGAGGCCAAGGTTGGCGGCACATTCAAAATGTCGTTCACGAATTTCACCAATGGCAAGAGCCATCATTTCGGAGGCGAGTATCTCGAACTGGTGCCGCATGAGCGTATCCGCTACACGGACCGTTTCGACGATCCGAACCTTCCCGGCCTGATCCATGTGACGGTCACGCTGAAAAAGGTGTCCGTCGGAACCGAGATCGACATCGTGCAGGAAGGACTGCCGACCGTCATCCCGCTGGAGGCCTGCTATCTCGGCTGGCAGCAGTCGCTGAGCAACCTCGCCTCCCTCACCGAGCCGGAGATCAACGACTAGGGCCGCCAATGTCTATCATGACGCCAGAACGCGATCTGACGCGCCTCCTCGCCGACCTCAAGCCGGTGCTCGATCCCGAGATTTTTGTATTCTCGACGGTCCCGCCGGATGCCGCCATTCCCGCTGCCCTCAAGGCGGTGCAGATCTTCCGCGAGCGGGAAGGCACCACGTTGATCCTGCCGCTCGCCGAGGCCGAAGCGGCCGCGCTGGACCATCAATTCCCCTGCCGCATGATCACGCTCGACGTCCCTTCGGCGCTCGATGCCATCGGATTCCTCGCGGCCGCGGCCGCGCGGCTGGCAAAGGCCGGCATCAGCGTCAATGCGGTCTCCGCCTATTACCACGATCATCTGTTCGTGCCGCGCGAGCAAGCCGAGGAGGCCATGCGCCTTCTTGCATCGCCGTGGCAATGACCGGGGTTCTCGGCGTGGACGCGGCCCGCTTCTTCCGGACGCCTGCGATGGCGGGCACGACAAACCAGCCAACGGTCCGCGCGTTGTCCGGACCGTTGACCGCGCCCGCCCTGCTGCTTTGCTGTTCAGGCCGCCTTGGCGACCTTTTCCGGCACGTCCGCTTCCATCGCGCGCATATAGAGGTCGAGCAGGCTTTCGTGCTCGTCGCGCTCGTCCTGGTCCTGTTTGCGGAGTTTTATGATCTCCTTGAGGATCTTCACATCGAACCCCTCGGACTTGGCCTCAGAAAATACTTCCTTCTTCTGCTCGTTCAGTTCCTGCAGTTCGGTGTCCAAATTCTCGATGCGCTCAACGAAGGAACGGATCCGCCCGCCGGGAATGGTGATGTCAGACATGGTGCCTCTTTGTTGAATGAGACCGTGAAAATGACCGCAAAGAGATGACCATTGTGTTAACCCTGGACGGTGGAACCGCAACGTCGTTAAGGCGCCTGCATGAACGTGATTTCAATCCAGTCGCAGGTGGCCTTCGGCCATGTCGGCAACAGCGCCGCCGTCTTTCCCATGCAGATGCACGGCATCGACGTGATCGCGGTGCCCACCACGCTGCTGAGCAACCGGCCGGGCTATCCGACGCTGCGCGGCCGTGTGCTCGATGCGGAGCTGGTCGCCGATCTGCTGCGCGGGATCGAGGAACGCGGCGCGCTCGACGACGCCAGCATGATCCTGTCGGGCTATCTCGGCTCGGCCGCGATCGCGGCCGTGGTCGCGGATTTCGTCGCACGGGCAAAACACAGCAATCCCGCGCTGCGCTATGTGCTCGATCCGGTGCTCGGCGATCGGGGCCGCGGCCTGTTCGTGCAGGCGGACATCCCGCTGCTCGTGCGGGACCGGCTGTGCGCGCTCGCCGACATCATCACCCCCAATCATTTCGAGTTCGAATGGCTCGCCGGGGCAAGCGTGGCGACGCTGGATCAGGTGATCGCGCAGGCGCGGATGCTTGTTGCGCGCGGACCATCGACCGTCATCGTCACCTCGGCCGAACTCGCCGATGCGTCCGACGGCGAGATCGATACGCTCGCCGTCGAACGGTCGCGCGCCTTTCGTGTGCGGACGCCAAGACTCCCGATCACACCGAACGGGACCGGCGATCTGTTCGCTGCGCTCTACACGGCGGCCCGCGTTCTGGACAAGGACACGCCGGAGGCGCTGGCGCATGCCGCCTCCGCCGTCTTCGCCGTGCTCGAACGCACCGCCGCGCGGCGTACGACCGAGATGCGCATCGTCGAGAGCGCCGGTCTCCTCATCCATCCGCCGCGCCGCTTCGATCCCGTGCCGTGCTAGTCAATGACTCTGATTTTCTTCGGCTTGCATGCGGGTACGGTCCATGGCGACATCGCGAACGCCGCTTCGAATATGATGAGAGGCAAGTAGAATAACAGCATGGCAATCCTCCTCCGTTGCAATGACAACGTCGGGTTTGGAGGTGCCGTTCCCGGCATAAATCGGCCGCTTCATGGAACGATTTCGTTTCCGGTCAACCGGCGCAGGCGAATGGCGGACCAGCCAGGGCCGTGCGCAGCACTGGTCAGCTCGCAGGAGCGTGTTCTGTCGTTCGAACCGCGGGTCGGTATCCGCTCAGGAGATGTCGTAGACCGACATCTTGTCGGCGATGCCGCCCAGCGCCACGCGGCGAGGCATCGGCGTCAGCCCGTTGGCTTCGAGCAGCGCACGGGCCTGCGCGTTGTCCACGATCGGCTCGGTCACCACGATCGAGCGCGAGGCGGCAAGGCCCTGGACGCGCGAGGCGATGTTCACGGTCTGGCCAAAATAGTCCTGCTGGGCATTGAGCGTTACCGCAAGGCACGGTCCCTCGTGAATGCCCATCTTCAGCCCCAGGCTCTGATGCTGACGTTCGGCACCAAGATTGCTCATCGCCTCGCGCATGCGGATCGCGGCTGCGATGGCGCGGTCCGGCGTCTCGAAGGTCGCCATCACGGCGTCGCCGATGGTCTTCACGATGGCGCCCCTCTCGGAGGCGATGATCTCCTGCAACAGCCGAAAATGCTCGTTGACGAGATCGAAGGCGACGAGGTCGCCGACGCGGTCATAGAGGCCGGTGGAGTCCTTGAGATCGCTGAACAGGAAGGTGAGGCTCAGGATTTTCAGGCGCTGGCCGATCGCAAGCGTGTCGGTCCGGTAGATGTCGCGAAACGTCTGATTGGTCAGCAGCCGCTTTGCGGTGAGAACCGGCCTCCGTCGCGTCAACAGCTCATCCAACGCCTGGTTCGCCATCCACACCGTCGGCAGCACGCGGCTCTCGGTGCGGTTGTCCAGGGCAAGGCGCAGCGGCCCGGGACGCAGGGCAACGGTCTCGACCGGGACCTGGACCTTGCCAAAGATCATGGACAGGTTCTGGCGCTCGCTGGTCTCCTCGCCGCTGACGTCCAGGAATCGGGCCGTATGGGTCACCGGGTCGAACGCGATCAGCGTGCCCTTCGGCAGATGCAGCGCCAGGATCGCCCGTTCTCCCGCCGGCAGGTCGACGGTTTCGAGCGTGACCTCTTCGAGCCGCTTCTCGAGATCGGGCGGAAGATCGATTGCCGAACTCCAAAAGATCTGGCGATAATATTCGGCCGCCGACAATTCATCGGGATTGTGCGCCGCGATCCTGCGCACGCGCGGGCTGACCGTAAAAGTCACCTCGACCAAATCGTCGAGCCGCGTCACATAGCCGGCGGCGCAGAACGCGCAATCATACTGCGACCGGTCCAGCGTCTTCAGGCTCTTGTTGACGGAGAGAACGCCGGCGCAGCTCGGACACATGACATTCCATGTCATCTCGAACAGGCCGAGTCCCACCGCATTCAGCAGCGCCGCGATGAGCTGCTCTTCGCCGACGCCTTCCCTCGCCGCGAGATCAGGCGCGTTGATCCTGTTCAAGGCATGGTCCGGGGCATCGCGCACCATGCGCGCGAGCATATCCACCGCGGCCGTATCGGCCGACTGACGCAGCGCCACAAACAGGCTCTCGGCTTCACTCATAGGGCGACGCTACACGAAAGCCGGTGAAGCGGAAACCCGGCTTGAACGCCGCGCGGGCCGCACGCTGCACGTGCCGTTATCGGCTAGATCATGCTGCCCGGCATGAAGCAGCGGATTTCGATGCGCAGCGGCGTATTGACCGTGCGATAATAGATCGGCCACACCATAGTTCGGCCGGCCCGGTTCGGTTCCGTGATCACGGCGTCATCCGGGACGTCCCACCAGACCCCCTCGATGCGCACGCGATAGTGGCCCTCCCGGGTTTCCCAGTCGACGTCGCTGAGCGCCGTCCCATCCGCATCGGAGCAACACGGCCCCTTCCCCGAATGCAGGCTATCGAACCAGTTGTGAAGCGGAGAGCCCGCAAAGCGGCCATCGACGTCGCGCGCCGCCGCCGCGTGAGGTGACAGGACACGCAGCAAGGCCGCGAGCACGACGACAAACGCCACGAGGATCAACCAGTCCCGCCAGCCAACGTACGATTCATCAGGCGCAGTCATCGCGTTCGAGCCCCATCATCAGTGTTGAGAATGTGACGCACGACACCGCGGCCCGCCGCGAACCAGATTCGCGGTCCGGTACATGCGTCGTCAGACTTCCAATTTCGTGCGTGCCGAACGAGATCAGACTACGCGATTCTTGCTGCAGAACAGCGCCGTGGTTTCACGGTCAGTGGAAACTGCGGGCCTGCGCAGGCGGTCTCGGCACCGCCTCGTGCCGGTTCCGTCATCGACCCGATCTGCACTGCGCAGTGAACAAGCCGGCGGTTCCCCCAATTCACGCTGGGGCCACTTGTGCTGGTTGTCTATAATCGCCGCCGGCTGGGCGCTTTGACTGTTGTTTTGCCGATAGGGACACCCAATGACACCAGCAAACTGGAACGCCATCGCGGCGATTTTTCCGGCAGCCGATCTGCCTCTCGCCATGCCTGTCGCGGGATTTTGCCTGGCGGTGGTGATCGTCGGCCTCCTGGCCTATCGCCGTTACAAGGCCAGGGAGAGCAGCTACGCACACATCGAAACGTCGGCGGAAATTACGTTTCTCGGACAGCAAGACAATTTCTGGGTCGTCGAACTCAAGGCCATTCTGAACAACAAGGGCAAGCTCCAGCGCCGGATTCACGGATTCCGTTTCGACCTCAACGCCATTCATGCTGACGATGCGATCGACGTGAGCAAGAAATGGGGCGGACAGGTCAACTTCGCCAACGAAATCGCCAAGGGATCTTTCGTCCCGCGAGGTTACGCCTATTGTGTGGTCGGCCCCTCGGTCACGGCGACCTACTCCTACGTCGCGCGCGTCCCGCAATGGGCCACCTTTCTCATCCTGCACTGCTGGTTCGACTACAATCCCGGCTTCAGCCACTGGATCGAGAAAGCGGTTCAGGTGCCGGCATCGACGGCACGTCCCGACAGGCGCCCGGTGGAGACGCCATTTGCCGCCTCGAGCCTTCGCCCGGGACGCTTGCCGGGCACAGGCGCGTCCGCCGACGAGCCGCAACGGGTCGAATCCCGCGAACTGGGAACCGCGTAATCGGCCTGAAATGCGATGGGTCTTGCTACGAATGCCATCGCGCCTCAAGGCTGTTGAGCGTGATCGAAACTCAACTGTGAAGTCGGTAACATGTCGCGCGGCGCACGATCTGGTACCGTCGACTGATCGCGCTTGCGGCGCGTTCTGATCATGCGCTGCGGATGTTGGCATCGCACCATGCGATGCCGCGGCAACGATCGGGAGGTGAGCCATGGGCCTTCTTGCCGCAGTTCTCGACACCCAGCCGTCCAGCTATTGGCCGTTGACGGATGATGACAACGGGATCTGTCATGACCAGATGCAACGCAATGATGCGTCCGCAAGCTCCGGCGCCGTCAAGCTGGCTGCGATCCCGTTCGGGGACGCCGGCGTTCCCTATTTCGACGGCACGATTGGCTGCACGCTCACGGTTGCCGACGCGCCGCAATACTCGCAAGACTTCGCCAACGCCCTGTCGGTCGCGGCCTGGATCTGCCCGTTCGCGCTCGATAATGTCCGGACGACGGGAAAGACCGACCATTTTGCGCACTTCATTGGAAAGGCCATCGATTCCGACACCGACGCCGAGTGGGCGCTGCGGCTCTATAACAGGACCAACCCCAACCGCCACTCGCGCTGCTCGTTCTACACCTTCAACCTGACGTCCGCGCCGGGGCAGAGCAACCTCGGCAATGGCGCCTACATGGAACCCGAGGCTTCGGTGAACGACGCGGTTCCGATCGAGATCGGCAAATGGATTTTTCTGGTCGGCCAGGCCGAACCCTGGATCTCCGATACGGACAAGACTGCGGGTTGTCTGGTCTTCAAGCAGGGCGTGCAGGCCGTACGCACGCCAGGCGACAAATACGAGTCCTTTCATGTCCACCCGCAGCACGGGACCGGGCCGATCAGCATCGGCGGGAATAGTTCTTCAGGCTTCAAGGGTGCGATTGCGCATGTCGCGATCTGGAACCGCCTGCTCTCATCGACCGAAATCGATGCGCTGTGGACCGCGGGCCAAAGCGAACTCCAGAGCACGCCAATGTATCACAGCTACGCCTGATGGCGAGTTCCGGAGGTCCATAAACCGTCACTGGTTACCGCTCGACGCGACGGCCGGGCCGGGCCGTCGCAGGCAAACGCAGCCTGCGCACCCGGCTTGATGAACAGAATGGATGGGCGCAGTGTGTCGGACGATTCTGCATCGGTATCGTCCCCACATTACGGTTGGCCTGCCAATGAACAGCATGAGCGCCATATCGATGAACCGATTGATCGTGACCATCGCCGCTGTCGTCACGGCGGTTGGGGTGGCCGTGGCGGCCGTCGTCGTCGCCAACCGCTATATGCTGCAACCGGTCGAGACCGCGACCCCGGCCGTTGCACCGGCGGCCACAGAGCCGGCTTCTGGCGCGCGCGATCAGGCGCTCGCGGCAGTCCGACAGAACATCGATCAGCTGGCGACCGGGCTTGCAGGAACGTCGCCGCCGCCCGCGAGCCGCGACGCTGCGCCGGAGTTCGACATCGTCCGCATCGAGCCGTCGGGCGAAGCCGTCGTCGCCGGCCGCGCGGCGCCGGGCTCGACGGTGGAGCTGCTGCGCAACGGTGAACCCCATGATCGCGCGGTCGCCAATCAATCCGGTGAGTTCGCCATGATTCCGCGTCCGCTGCCACGCGGGACCTACGATCTCACCTTGCGTGCGAAGCAGCCGGACGGCAAGGAGGTGACGTCCAAACAGAGCGTTGCGGTGGCGCTCGAGCAGGCTGCCGACGAGAAGCCGATGGTCGCGCTCATGACCCCGGACCGCCCTACGGTCGTGTTGTCGCAGCCCGCAGCGCCCGCCGCAAGCGCCGTGGCCGTCGACGCGGTCGATGTTGAGCCGAACGGCAAGGCGCATGTCAGCGGTCGCGCGCGTCCCGGTGCGGCAGTGAGGCTCTATCTCAACGACAGCTTTGTCGCGCCGGTGACCGCCGATGCCGATGGACGTTTCGCCGTCACCATCAATCAAGGCGTTGCGCCCGGCAACTACCGGGTCAGGCTCGACGAAGTGGATTCGTCCGGAAAGGTCCGGGCGCGCGCCGAAGCGCCATTTAGCGTTCCCGACGCGGCGGTCACCGCGTCCGTGTCCGCGCAGGTCGCAGCGGCCCCAACGCCGGACACGGCCGCGGCGGGCAAGCAGCAGTTGGCCGCCGCGGTCGCCCCGACGGCTCCGGAGGCAACCTCGCCGTCGGCGGTGGTGGTGCCGAAGATTGCGACCATCACCGTCTCGCGCGGCGATAGCCTGTGGCGCATCAGCCAGCGGGCGCTCGGCGCCGGCACGCGTTATGCGACGGTGTTCAAGGCGAACAAGGAGCAGATCCGCAATCCCAACCTGATCTATCCCGGCCAGATCTTTGTGCTTCCCGCCAGTGAGGCGCGGCGGTAGCCGCCGCTGATCACGTCATGCTGCCCGGCATAAAGCAGCGGATCTCGATCCGAAGCGGCCCGCCTTGCGGGCTGTAATAGACCGGCCAAACCATGGTCCGGCCAGCCCGGTTCGGCTCCTTGATGACAGCTTCGTCAGGAACGTCCCACCACTCGCCGTCGATGTAGACGCGATAGTGACCGTCCTTCGATTCCCAGTCGACATCCGACAGCGCCCTCCCATCGGCGTCGGAGCAGCATGGGCCCTTGCCTGAACGCAGGCCCTCGAACCAGCCGCGAAGCGGAGAATTGGCAAAGCGGCCGTCGAGATCGCGGGCCACTGCCGGATCAAGTGCCAGGACGCGAGCACCAAGAAGAACTGCAACAAACGCCACGGCAATCATGCCGTTTCGGCAACGCGCACGCGATTCGTCGGGCGCAGTCATTTGCGTTGGAACCTCCACATGGCAAGCAGGGGAGTGCGAACGGCAACATCGATGCGGACGGCGCCTCCGCGGCATGCCGCGATCCGTCGCACGAACGAGCCGCCAACACTCGTCACACAGCTCGCAGCAAGATCAGTGCCAGGCAGGATGGAACGCGCGGCGGACCGGCGAAAGATCGTAGAGTCACGGCCTGTTGAAAAAGCGGATTCGAATGGACGCGGTGCGACTCATTGCGCGAGCGCAGCCCGGACGAACGCGGTCAGGTCGCCGATCAAACGCGACGCATGCGACGTAGGCGATAGCGCACTCTAACGCGGGCGGGGGCTCGGTGACGGCGTCACCAGCCTGCGCGGATCGGGGACCGCAGACGGGCTCGGTAGCGGCGCGGCAGCCATGGCCGACCGCACGTCGGACCGCGGGTACGGCTGACGGATCCTGGCGACATCGCGCGCAATCTGGTCCTGGCCAGTCGAAAGGCGACCCATCCGCTCTCTGAGTTCCGCGATATCCTGTCCCATCGCGGCAACATCGCGTGCCAGCGATCGCAGGAGCTGTGCCGCATCCGCGGGCAGCGCGGCGCCGTCGGCGCCGGCCTGGCCGCCCTGGACAGAACCCGTCGCTTCCGCCGGCGGTACGGCCATCGCGGCCGCCTGGTCGCGGCTTGGCATCATGATCGATGTCACCCGCGGGATCAGATCGGCAATGGCGAGCCTTGCCGGTTCGCTGTAGGCGTGCCAGAGGCTGATGCCGATTGCCCCGATCGTCGTGAACATCGCCGTCATCACCAGGAGCCTGAACAGGCTCGCCAGCCGCTGGCCGAATGTGGGGTTCAAGCTGACTTCCATGGCGCTCACCGTTGAACACCGCCCGCCGGAACGCGGCGGGCTTTTCGTTCTACCCCCGAACCAACCCTCCAGTCCGGCTTGTCAGAAACAAGGCGGCAGGAGGGAGAAGATCAGACCCTTGGATGGCGCCTCCTGCTGCTTGAAACCTCGTCTGGGATCGATGGACACGGATCGCGCGGGCGGATTTCTCGACTGCGCCCGCACGCAAGATGCAGGATGTATCCTGCGCGTTGCTATCTGCCCTTCTGCAGCCTGGTGACGGTGAAGCCGCTGTCACCGCTCTCCGCGTCGAACTTGACCGTGTCGCCGACCTTGACCTGCTTGAGCATCGCGCGGTCCCTCACCTCATAGACCATGGTCACGTCTTCCTTGAAGCCGAGGGCTGGAGCAGGACCGTGCTTCAACGTGATGCTCCCGCTGCTCTCGTCGATCTTCTTGACCTCGCCGACAAGGCTTGCCTCCTGGGCCATTGCAAAGGTCGCCAACAGGCCGACTGCGAGCACCCCACCAGTCATGCGCTTGAAAAAATTCAAAATGGACTCCTCTTCGTCTCACCAATCGCGTCCGACACCAAAACAGGCGGCCCGCGCCGCCGGCACACGGATCGTCAGTTCGGCGGCGCTGACGCGGATGCATCGCCATCGGTAGCAGTAGCGGCGAAACTATGGCCATGCGGCAGAATCGGATGCGTGGTTAACGGCAGCCTTGTTCATACGGGCAGATGCTCAGGTTCATGCGCTGATATGCCCAAGCCGAGTGCATCGCCGATAAGCACGCCGGATCGGATGATTGATTTCGCCTATCGCCGAGCACCCAGGGCTGGTACCGATAGACCGCAGGACTGACCGCGAACGGCGCGTTCACGTTGCCGAGGGGGACATTGTTGGGCGGACGGGAACGTGATTAAACCCAAAGCTGCGGAAACGCTCTTGGCAAGCCATGCTCGCATCCTATCGCCTGATTGAAACCAGCGATGTGAACGAGATCGAAGCCGCCTGGATCGAGAATTCCCGTGGCCGGAACGTCGACATGTCCGGGGTCCACCCGGCCAATCCGTTCGTGGCCAGTCTGGCTCGGTTCGACGACGGCGCGTTGACACATTGCAGGTACGACGCACCGATTGCCGTCAGCTTCGAGGCTGCCGATTACACGCGGCTGATCTACCAGATGCGCCGCGGCAGCGCGGTCTTGCTCGAGGGAGAAACGTCCGAAATCGTCTCATCCAGGGCGGGTTGCCTGATCCCTGCCGGGCGGCGCTGGCATGGGCGCCATGGCGTCGAGCTCGAGGATCTGGCCGTTCGCGTTCCCACGGCGACGCTGCAGCGCAAGCTTTCGGCCTATCTCGGATCGGATCGTCAGGCGCTGGATCTGCTGCAGCCTTCGGCGGCCGATCCGCAGCGCGCGGAAGAGCTCCGGCAAACCATCTTCCGGCTCACTGCTGCGGTGGAGAATGTCGACGATCGCTTCCTGCCGAGTCTGGCCGTCACCTCGCTTGACGAGATCAGCGTCGGACTATTCACCTGCTTCAGTCTGGAAGTGCTCGCCGCGGAGCAAAAGGCAGCGGCTCCTTCTGCAGTGCAGCTCGGGCGGGTGGAGCAATATCTGGTCGCGCATTACACCGAACCGGTCACCCTGGAAATACTGGCAGCGATTTCCGGCGTCAGCGCACGCAGCATCATCTGGTATTTCCGCAGCCGGTATGGCTACACGCCGCAGCAATATCTGGAGCGGGTTCGGCTTCAGATGGCGCACCTGCAGCTGCGCATTTTTTCCGGAAATTCGGTCGAGTGCGTCGCCCTGCAATGCGGCTTCCCGAGCGTTGCGGCGTTCAGGTGCAGCTATATCCGACAGTTCGGCGTGCCGCCGATCCCGCGCTACAGCATCAATTGAGCCCGGAGCCCGACCTTACACGGCCTGTTCCTGCACGGCGGCGATGCAACGATCCTGCGGTTGCAGCATGAAGCCGTCGAAGAAGGCGGCAAGCGCGGCATGAGCATCAAGCGGCAGGACATCGGCGACATACTGGTCCGGCCGCACGATCACCATGCATCCCTTGTCCCGGTCGATGCCGCGTATCGCGAAGATGTCGCGGCCGTCCCGAAGGTCGGAACAAAACACCTTCTCGTAGTCGCAAAGCCCATAGCGCCCCTTCCGCGGTAGCAGAAGCGCAGGCATGGTCTCGATCCCGAGCTCGCGATGGCCCTGCTGGAACACCGCGCGGACATCGATCACGGAATCGATGTCCGCGCCCGACGGCGTGTAGCGCCGGAGCGGGGACTTTGGGTTCTGGCCGAGAAAGTTGCACAGCGCCGCCATCGCGGAGTTGGACGCCGCGGAATCTTCACGGCCGGCAAAGACAAAAATTCGAAACCGGCCATCCGCCTTGACGACGTGGCCGAGGTGAACCGGCTTGGCGTCGGCAAGACGGATCACCGGCGCCGAATGAAAGCGCGCGCCGATCGCATATCCCCGCGCCAGATGCTGGTGCTCCGGTTCGCCGCTGATGATCGACGGACGATAATGCGTCGCAGTGCCCGCAGTGTAGCGCCCATGCCTGACGAAATAGCTCTGGGTCTCGGCGGGGTCCGCGCCCTTGCCGCCTTTCTTGGCCTGCGAGGCGAGGATCGCAGCCCATTCGCGATCGAAGTCGATCAGCTCCTTGGCGACCGCCTGGCGTTCCGCCGAATAGCTGTGCAGCAGTTTTGGCGCGCATCGTTGCCGCAGCACGGCCGCGAGCTTCCATCCGAGATTGAAGGTATCCTGCATGGAGACGTTCATGCCCTGCCCCGCCTTCGGGCTGTGGGTGTGGCAGGCATCGCCGGCGATGAACACGCGCGGCAGCCGCGTCGCGGTCTCGCCGTCCGGCACGTCGTCGAACTTGTCGGTGAGGCGCTGGCCGATCTCGTAGACCGACCACCAGGGAATCTCCTTCACTTCGAGCCTATAGGGATTCAGGATCCGCCGGGCCTGCGCGATCAGCTCATCCGCGGTGATGTTGCGGCTTGCGACCCGCTCGCCGGCATCGAGCCTTAAGAGCTCGACATAGAGCCGCACCAGATAGCCGCCCTCGCGCGGGATGATGATGATGCTGCCGTCGCTGGCCGACTGGATCAGCGACTTGCAGCGGATGTCGGGAAAATCGGTGACGGCCAGCACATCCATGACGCCCCAGGCGTGGTTGGCGGAATCGCCAAGGAGTTCGCGGCCGATCGCCCGTCGCACCGTGCTGCGTGCGCCGTCGCAGCCGACCAGATAGCGCGCCTTCACGGTCTCGATCTCACCGGGATGTGCGCCATCGAGCCGCTCCAGGGTGACCGTCACCGCGTGATCTGCAATGCCGGCATCGAGGTCGATCCGGACATCGAGCACGCGCCGCGCATAATACGGCTCGAGACCGGTCGGCGATTTGCGCATCACGTCGAGGAAGAAATCATGCACCCGCGCCTGGTTCAGGACCACGTGCGGAAATTCCGACAGCCCGTCCTCGACGTCCTGCACCCGGCCGCTGCGGACGATGTGCTCGCGCTGCCGGTCGTCCGGCTTCCAGAACGTCGTCTCGTTGATCCAGCAGGCCTCCTTGGCGACGCGTTCGGCAAAGCCGTAGGCGTGGAACATCTCCATGGTGCGACAGGCGATGCCGTCGGCCTGGCCGAGCAGCAGCCGGCCGCCTTTCTGCTCGACGATGCAGGTCTTGATGTCGGGAAACCGGGACAGCTGGGCCGCAAGGTTCAGCCCCGCCGGTCCGCAGCCGACGATCAGGACATCGACCTCCTCAGGGACGGAGCCGGATGCGCCGGAGCCGCGCAGCCGCTCCGCAGGGTCGGAGATTTCAGGATCGCCCGGCTCAAAGCCATTCAGATGAAATTGCATGAGACTGCTCCTTCCCCGTCCGGACCATATCGATCGGCAGCGCTTTTTGATATTGATCAGTATGCTGATGATCAGTATACTAGTCAAGTCCCAGTCGCGTCGGAGCGTTTTGTGAAAGACAACAACGACATGCCCGGGCACCTGGTGCGCCGGTTCCAGCAGATCGCGGTCGCGGTGTTCCTGGCCGAGGTCGAGGGCTCCGGTTTCGACCTCACGCCCGTGCAATACGCGGCGCTGGCGGCGATCAGCACCGATCCCGGGATGGATCAAGTGACCCTCGCCGGTGTGATCGCCTATGACCGCACTACCATCACCGGCGTCGTCGATCGGCTGGTGCAGAAGGGTCTCGTGGTTCGCCGGGCGAGCCCGCGGGATCGGCGCGCCCGCGCATTGAACGTCACCGAGGCGGGCGCGACGACGTTGCGCGCGATCACGCCCGCCGTCGAGCAGGCGCAGCGGATCATGCTGCGCGGCCTGACCGACACCGAAGCCGGGGAGTTCATGCGCTTGTTGCGCAAAGCCATCGGGGCTGCCAATGAGCTCAGCCGCGCGCCGTTGCGTGAGGCGGCAACAAGCGATCGGAACGGATAGCGACACTTGGGCGCCAGGAGAGGACAGCAACCATCACGCGGCTCGCTGAAATCGCCACGGCACACGGTGTCAGCATCAGCCATATCGCGCTCGACGGCGCTTGACCAATGAAAGAGTTCGACGCGATCGACGAAGTCTTTGGCTGCGGCCGGCAAGGCTATCGGTCTCGAACAACCCATGCGTGATGATCGCAACGCTGTGATCGTATTCGTGTACGGCAGATGCATGCAGGTATGCGAAGCGGGTCATGTCATGGCCATCGTCCGCCATTCTTTCCGAATATTAATGAGACAAGGACAAGGCAACGATTTCAAATATCGGCTGTTGGGGTATTCGGACGTGATCCGCCTGGGGTAAACTGGGTGATGGACTGTCGGC
>Ga0335071_10000100_pt1 | contig 101691 bp, 90 predicted proteins | sample Lox_Sample_15_FD_206724 | JGI IMG/M metagenome (GOLD analysis project Ga0335071, IMG submission 206724) | Soil microbial communities from Loxahatchee National Wildlife Refuge, Florida, United States - Lox_Sample_1.5 | ecosystem: Environmental > Terrestrial > Soil > Wetlands | place: USA... | reverse complement strand
CGTGCTCCTGAATGATGCCGTAGGAAACCGAAAGGCCCAGTCCCGTACCGCGCTTGTCGCCGGGTATGTTTTTGGTGGTGAAAAAAGGATCGTAGATGCGCTTCAAGTGCTCCGGCGCGATACCTGATCCGGAGTCGGCCACCAGCGCTTCGACGTGGCCGTTCACCAGCGTGGCCACCCGCAGGCGCCCCCCGCTGGGCATAGCTTCTTTTGCGTTCAGCAGCAGATTCAGGAACACCTGCTGCAGCTTGCCGGGATTGCCATGAATGGCCGGCAGATCGCTCGCCAGCTTGAGATCGACCAGGATCTGCGCTGTCTTGAACTGGTGATCGAGCAGCGAAAGCGTATCGCGGATCACCTGATTCAGATCGGTCGCGCGGAATTCAGTCGTTGACGTGCGAGAGAAGTTCAGCAGGCCGTTGGCGATTTCAGCAGCGCGGAAGCTCTGCTGTGTGATCTTGTCGAGCACCGGGCCCAGACGCGCATCGCCACGAAGTTGCTTCGACAGCATCTGCGAGTATGACGAAATCACGGCCAGCGGCGTGTTGATCTCGTGGGCGACACCTGCGGCCAGCAGCCCGATGGAGCTGAGCTTGTCCGCCTGGGCCAGTTGCGTCTCGAGCGTCACGCGCTCGGTGATGTCGTCAACGAGAACGATGCGACCCACAGGAACGAAATCGCGCGAGAGCAGTGGCGCAACCGCGATGTTGGCGGTGCGCTGCTCGCCGGCGCGGGTAGTCAGCCGGAACTTGTAGAGGTGGTGCACGCCGGCGTCGCTGCGAAACTCGTCCAGCGCCTCGATGAACTCCAGTGGAAACACCGCACGAAGTTCCTGGCCGATGGCTTCGCCGCGGCTGAGTGCGTACATCGCTTCCATCTGCGCATTCCAGCTCTCAATGCGGTCGTCGAGGTCCATGGCGAAGATGCCGACGTTGATCGATTCAACGATGTTTTCGTTGAACTCCTTCAGCCGTTCAAACTCCGCAATCTTTTCTCCCAGGCGCGCGTAGAGGCTGGCATTCTGCAGCGCAATGCCAATGTAGCTGGCCAGGGATTCGAGCAACTCAACGTCTTCACTGGAGAGAAAGTCGCCGCCCAGGGTACGGCCTAAGCCGATGATCGCGATGGTGCGGCTTTCGGTCTCGTCCTGCTTCGGCCTGTCGGCGGACTGAAACTGCGCAACGCGGCAGGGCAGATAGTAGTTGAGGTCCAGCACGGCCGCGGCACGCTGCTGCTGCTCCGGCAGATGCAGCGCCTGCTGCGCGTTCTCGATGAAGATGTGGTTGTGATCCTTGGCGCGGTCGAAGTTCAGAAAGCCAAGATCCAGTCGATCGACTTTCGCACGTTCTTTCTTGAGATCTTCGGGCAATCCATGCGCCGCCGCAAGACGCAGGCGCCCAGAATCCTCCGCAAGGAAGATGGCGACCCGCGCCACCAGCAGCGTGCGCGGCAATTGCTCCACGATCGAGTTCAGCAGGGCCTGAAGATCGGTCTCGGAACTGAGACCGCGGCCGAACTCGACCAGCGCCTTGCGATAGTCGTAGCGATGGCGATCGAAGGCGCGATCGACCCAACCCTGCACACGGCGCTTCAGAGGATCAAACACCAGAGCGGTGATCGCGATGGCCAGCACCAGGCCCCATTCGCGCACCGCCTCGGGCATGGCGCTGTGCACCCACACCGAAATCAGCGCTACCGTGCCCACATACCCCCCGACAATCAGCCCTGTCGCCAGCATGTAAGCCACGCTGCGCTTGAAGATCAGGTCCGTGTCCATCAGCCGGTAGCGCACGATGGCCCAACTGAAGGTGAGCGGCAAGAACACCAGCGACAGGCCGGCGAGATTCGTCAGCAGCCTGGGCGGCTCAAGATGGAGCAGGTAGGGAATCGCGTAAAAAAGCGTGAATGGCAGAACCGCTAGCAACGTGCCGCGCGTCACCCACTTCAACTGTTGGCGCAGCAGCGGCGTGCGGGCGCGGCTGTAGCTCCGCAGGAATAGCCCGGCCACAAGCAGGTAAAACACCGCGTCATACGCGGTGGCGAACTGGTTCAGCCTGTCGAGAAGCAGCTTGGTCGCCTCGCGCGTCCCGATCGACCAGATCCACAGCGCGAGAAGGCAGGCGCCGGGAAGGTAGATCGCAGGCAAGAGCCACTGGCGCAGGGGTCTCTTGAATCGCTCCTCGGGAAAACTGAGTGCGAAGTGCAGGAACAGCGCCGGCTGCAGCGCCTCTGCGACCACGTTCGTCCAGAAAACGGTCCAGTCGAGCCAATCGAGCTCGGCGGTGTAATGGAGCGCGTAGAGCGCGAACGAGACCAGGCAGAAAAGGTAAAAATGAGTTGCGCGCGGCGCACCCCAGCGGCGAAAGAGAACGTAGAGCCCGATGACCAGGTAGATCAGGCCGATGATGCGCAGGCCGAGCTGCAGGCTGCGGTCGAGGGGCTCCGGGATCACTCTGACGGGCGTTTCCAGAGGAATTGCATCACGCGTAATGGTGTAGAACACCTGGCCGTACGAACCGGTGCTGTAAAGCGCGCGCTCTAGATCGGACACCCGGGAGACCGAATTGACCGGGGCTGATTGCGACTCACTGACACCCGTCAGCAAGTCTCCTTGCTGGATGCCGGCACGCTGGCCGGCCGAATCCGGCTGAACCTTGTCAGCGCGTAGACCGCCCTGGGTCTCGCTCCACCACACACCGTCGTCCGGCTGCTGATACTGCCGTTCCTGAAGCAGATTGAAGACGGCAAGCACGAACAGGCCTGCTGTGGCTAGTGCCAGCAGCGTTGCCTGCACGCGATTGATTAGGCTCGTCTCCATAGGAGGAGGAAACTGAGGAGCGATCTATTGCTTGCACGTAGGTTGCCACGTCCACCGGGCGCGGAATGCGACCGTGCACATCGCGGCAATTATCTGACTATACGTATGATAATGGACTTTCCGTTCCCTGAAAAAGTGATCCAGCAGTAGGAAAAGGAGCACCTGGATGCAGAAAACAGAATGGTCTATGAAAAATGGTAGATTGATGATCCAGAGCGGTTTATTGGTGGTTTGATGCGATCGTCGATCAGTCGATTGACTCGTTGCGACTCCAGATGAAGGTATTGGCTGAGCCAGCGGCATTGTGTTTCAAGGGCGGACTTGAGCTGGCGTGAAGGCGTTACCCCCGCTGACCGTAAGTCGCCTTGGGGCCGTGCTTGCGAAGATAGTGGTACTCCGAGACATGTTTCGGGATTCCGGCCTCGTCAGCCCCGAGTAAAACGCTGCGGAAGGCCAGCCGCGCGATGTATTCCAGCACATCCGCGTGCCCCACGGCGTCGGCGGGGGTCCTGCCCCATGTAAACGGCGCGTGGCCGGCAACCAGAACACCCGGGACGGCGATGGGGTCGAGATCCTGCTGCTTGAAAAGACGCGCGATGACGGCCCCCGTATTACGGACGTACCCCTCTGCCACCTCTTCGGCTGTCAGCGGCTCGGTGACAGGGACGGGACCGTGGAAGTAGTCGGCGTGGGTGGTACCCAGGCATGGAATCGCACGGCCCGCCTGCGCCCATGATGTCGCAAACTCTGAGTGAGTGTGGACGATTCCCCCGATCCGGGGAAATTCCCGATAGAGCAGGGTGTGCGTATCGAGATCGCTCGATGGCCGCAGATTTCCTTCGACGATCTTGCCGTCGAGATCGGTCACGACGAGATCGGCGGGCGTCATGGTGGCGTAGCCGACGCCGCTGGGTTTGATGACCACCAGCGGCTGAGACCCCGAGCGGTCGATGCCGCTGGCGTTGCCAAAAGTGTGCGGCGCAAGGCCGAGGCGGGCAATCTCCTGGTTGGCGTCGAGCACTTCTTGGCGAAGAGATAGTAAGAGCATGGGCGTCTCTCAATAGAGTAAAGCGGTCGATTGGGGTGGGAGGCCGGGCGAAATCGAAGTGGACTCAACCGGGCGTCAGTTACCCGCGCAGCCAGTAAGGCCTGGGCACCACTGCGTTCATCTCGGCGAACTCCGCGTCGCTGAGGCGAAACGCCGCAGCTCCCACATTCTCTTGGAGATGCTTCACGCTGCTGGTTCCGGGAATCGGAAGCATCACGGGCGAGCGGCGCAGCAACCAAGCCAGCGAAACAACAGCGGTGGAAACGTCGCGCGCGGCGGCGATCTTCTCCACAACTTCATTCGCTTTCCGCCCTTGCGCCATTGGGCCCCACGGCAGAAACGCCATCCCCTTCGACGTGCAGTAATCCAGCACAAAATCCCACTCCCGATCCGAGAAGCTATAGCGGTTCTGCACGCTGACGATGGGCACGATCTTTTCCGCGCGCTGCACGTGCTCGAGCGTCACGTTTGAAAGCCCAACGTGGCGAATCTTGCCCTGCCCCTTGAGCTGTGCAAGCATTTCCATCGATGCATCGAACGAAGACGCCGGATCGGGTACGTGAAGCTGGTAGACGTCGATACGCTCGAGACGCAACCGTTTTAGGCTGCCCTCGATCGCCTTTTGAATGTGTGCAGGGCTCGCATTATGCTGCCACACGCCTGGCCCATGGCGCGTCCAACCGACCTTCGTGGTGATAACAAGGTCCGGGGGATAAGGATAGAGAGCTTCGGCGATCAGTTCCTCTGAGACATCCGGGCCGTACGAGTCGGCCGTGTCAACAAAATTGACGCCGAGTTCGACAGCTCTGCGCAATGTCGCCAGAGCGCCCGCACGATCCTCGGGCTGGCCCCAGATTCCCTTGCCGGTGATGCGCATAGCGCCGTAGCCCATCCGGTTAACAAGAAGGTCGCCTCCGACGGTGATCGTCCCCGCTAGCGCGGCAGGAAGCATGACAGTTTCCGCTTGCATTCTCTTAAACTCCTCGCAGTTGGTCCGGCGAAAAGCCGATAGCTGACGACTGAAAGCTGACTGCTTGTTCTCAGAGCGTCACTTCCCACCCCGGCTCGTAGCTCCGCGACCAGTATTTCATGGCATCAGCATCGTCGAGGATGTGTGCCGTCTCAGGATCAGTGTGCAGCAGGCGATCGACAAACCAGGCAATGTTCGAAATCAGCAACATGGTCACGCTGATATTCGCAACTCCTATGGGCGAGTGCAATTCTTCGCGGCCGTGAATGGCAGAGATGAAGTTGGCGAAGTGCGCATCGGTCATCGAATCCGCGCCAACAACGTCGCTGGTCGAGGTTTCGCGTCCGGTGCGGCACTGGTCGACCTTTTTGCCCTTCCAGTCGTATTGGTCGTAGCCATCACGATCGATCACCACGGAACCCTTGGTTCCCATAATCACCGAGCCGCGGTCGCGATCGTAGACCCGCATTCCCTGGCAACTGCGGCCTTCCCAGGAAATGGTCTTTCCGGGATACTCGAAGTTCGTGACCAGCGTGTCGTAGAACTCCCAGTCATCTTTGTACTGGTAGCGGCCGCCTGAGGCCGACACGGCGTGAGGATTTCCAACCCCGAGCGCCCAGCGGCAGATATCAACCTCATGAGTCCCGTTGTTCAGTGTCTCGCCGGTGCCATAACGACGCAGCCAATGCCAGTTGTAAGGATGGATCTGGTCTCTGTACTCGCTACGCGGCGCGGGGCCCTGCCATAGATCCCAGTCCAGGTCCGGCGGAGGAGCGGAGGGTTTTCCGTAGTAAGTCGCGCCACGCCTGTTGGCATACCACGATTTGGCCATGTACGCATCGCCGATCAGCCCATCGTGGATCTGCTGAATCATCTTGATCGTGAAGGGTGACGACCGCTGTTGATCGCCGACTTGAACCAGTTTGCCGTACTTCTTCTGAGCGGCAACCAGCAGTTCTCCCTCGCGAGGATTGTGGCTGGAAGGCTTTTCGACATAAACGTGCTTTCCGGCCTTCAGGCCTAGAACCGCCATGGGCGTGTGCCAATGATCGGGTGTGGCAATCGTGATAGCGTCGACGTCCTTGGATTCGAGCATCTGGCGGAAATCCGGCTCAGCTTTCGGCGCATAGCCCAGCAGGTGCTCGGCGGTAGCCGCAAATTTTGCGCGGACGGTTGCATCGACGTCGCAAACGTAGGCCACGCGTGCCGTGGCGCTGTTGGCCTTCAGTGACGAGAGGTGTGCGTAGCCTCGGCCATTCAGGCCGTTGATGGCGAAATTCAGCCGATCGTTGGCGCCGAGAATTAGCGCATAGCTTTTTGCCGTGGAGGCAAACGCCGACCCTGCTGCACCCGCAGCCAGGCCGTTCACGAAGGTTCGCCGGGAAATCATTCGCATCTCCAGTCCGCACCCGATTATAACGATGGGCCGCGACGGCTCGCCTCGTCCTGGCTGGTGCTGTCCAACCGTTGTGACGGATTCGCCGCGCTCCTGTGATAAAGGCGTAGGCGGTATCCTTGCAAACACTTGCGCTTCAGCTTCGCCCTTTGTTGCAGATTGGCGCGAAAATCCATGTGAGGGCCTGTAAACTTGCGCCACACCGGGTCGTCTACCAAATCGATGGCAGCCGGAACACCCATACAGCCGATCACCGCGGGCGCGGCAGAGGAGATTCCTGCGCAGGATTTCTCATCTGTCGTCGAGACCCATCGGCCGCAGATTTTCCGGTTCCTGCTGGCGTCTCTGCGAGACGTGGATCTGGCCGAGACGCTGACCCAGGAATGTTTTCTGAAAGCGCACCGGAACTGGATTAGCTTTCGCGGTGACTCCAGCCCGATGACGTGGCTGATGCGGATTGCCATCAATCTGCAGAAAGACCACTGGCGCAACCGGCGGTTGCAGTTCTGGCGCACGACTCGCGCCAATGCCGTCGATCTGGACGAGGCCGGGGACTGGCTCCCGAGCGGCGAGAGAACGGCCGAACAGCAGATGCTGGCGCGGGAGCAGGTAGCGCAGGTCTGGGAAGTGGTTGGCCGCTTGAGTGAGCGGCAGAGAACGGTATTCCTGCTGCGCTACGTCGAAGAACGGGAGTTGAGCGAGATTGCGCAAGCCACCGGCCTGAGCGAGGGCACGGTGAAGGCGCACCTTTCGCGGGCCCTGGGCAAGGTGCGCGCGGAAATGAGAGGCAAACCATGAATTGGCACGATCGGCTGCCGGACGAAGACGATCCTGAATTGAAGCGGGCGCTGAGCAACTTCAAAGCCAGTGTCGATGCGTGGAGCGAAAATGCGATGTTGCGGCCGCGGACTGCAATGAAGCCGGTTCGGCACGCATGGCGGCTTGCTGCAGGCTGGGCGCTGGGATGCGCCGTGGTGGCCACCACTGTCTCCGGCGCGTTGTACGAGCGCCAGCACAGGCAGGAACTGGCTCGGCTGGCGGCAGCTCGGACCTCTGCCGAAAAGGCGGCTCAGCAAAGAGCGATGTCGATTGAAACCGATCAGGACTTGCTGGCCAACGTCGACAGCGATATTTCGCGTGCAGTTCCGGCCGCGATGGAGCCGCTTGCACAGATGATGGACACGGATCAGGCGGAGAACGACGCAACAAAACACGGAACAAAGTAGCATCGCGGAGTAAGAAGGAGAGAAACTCCTGGTACACCAGGGGAAGGGGAGTTAATGAAGATCATGAAGTCTTTAGGGATTGTTTTGGCGAGTGCTTTCGTCGCTGGTGGGCTCGCCGTCGCACAGGGTCCAGGCGGACCCGATGGGTCCGGCATGGGGCCGGGGTTTGGGCAACATCGCCCACCCATGGAAAGAGCCTTCGGAGCGGATGGGGAACGTGGGCAGTTTTGGAATAACCCTCGCATCGCCGCTCAGTTGAAACTAACTGACGAACAGCGGAAGGCCATGAACGGAATCATGCAGGATCATCGCATGAAGCTGATTGATCTGCGGGCCAATCTGGAGAAAGCCGAGGTCGAGATGGGGCCCCTGATGAAAGCCGACCAGCCCAATGAGGCAGCTATTCTGGCCGCCATCGACAAAGTGGCGCAGGCTCGCGCTGAGCTCGAAAAGGGAAATGCTCGTTTTCTTCTGGCCATTCGCGGCCAGCTGACACCCGACCAGTGGAAGCAGATGCAGGCCATGCACGAGAACCGGGGATCCTTCCGCGGAGAGCGGGGCGAAGAACGTGGCCGATGGGGCCAGGGTGGCCCGCAGCCCGGCATGGGTGGCCCGGGCCGCTTCCGCCAGCCCCAAGGCCCTCCGCCCGCCGGAGCGGCTCCTCAGGGTGCGCAGGCGCCACCGCCCCCGGGAGGCGGAGAACAAGAGTAAATCAACCGGCTCGGAAACTCATCAACGTGCAATCCGGTTGAACAAGCTTTAGCAGAGCGCAAGCAGCGGTGATCGATTTACGGCGGCATTGGGGCTTCCCCCTTGCCGCCGTTTTTTGGGGCGGCGAACCGCTGGAACAGAAGTGCGTGGGCCCTCTTGGCCCGTCGCCTTGATATACGGTGCGATCGGCGGTAGTGGCAAAGTTTCCCGATTGGCGACGATCCAGGGCTTAATGCCACCCCGAGGCTATTTCCATTCGATCTTCTTGTATGCAGGATCGTAAACGCGATCTCCCCACTCACGGCTCGCGTACGCATCGTCAGCGATCGAGATCGCATCCAGCTTCGCGTAATCTGCTGGCGAGGGGTCAGCCCCGGATGCTTTGAGGCGTTGGAATTTGTCCCCTTTGATCTTTGTATGGAAGGTGATGACAGACGTTCCCACCTCGAATGAATTCATCATCACAAATCCGTCTGGCGTTTTGACGCCTGGACCACGGCTCTTGAAGCCAAAGCCATTGCTGCCAAACCTCTTTCGCAGCTCGGCTAGAGTCGTGAGGCCGAAGTGAAGATCGGGAAGATCGCATCCGGCATCGTCGCTTTGGCCGCCCCAATCCGATTCGAGATAAACAATCTTGCCTTCTGTACCGACTGTGACAGATAGCTCATTACCGTTAGGGAGACTCCATCGCTGCAAGCTCATTCCCTTGTAGCTGTCTGTTTCGGTCGGAGAGCCTAGCCGCGCCAGCACCGCCGACGCTTCGCCAACTTTCAGTCCCACGAGTGCTTGGAATCGGCACAGTTCCGCTTGATTTGCTGCAACCACGACCGACACACCGAGGGCGAATTTGCCCAGTACCGTCTTCCTCATCTCACTTGATCTCGCAACAACAATAAATCAAAGAGACCCCGGAACAGAGGTTTCGGGCGAATAACCGAAAAACCAGAAACTCGCCTCTGCCCACTCTGCCTCGCGGCGCGTAAGTTTTGTACCATCACGAAGGAAGGATTCTTCGTGCCCAACCTGGCGCCTACCGATAGCCTGATCCTGCTGATCTACTTCTTTTTTGTTCTCGCAGTCGGGATCTCCCTGAAACCCCTACTGGCCTCATCCTTGGATTTTCTGCAGGCTGGCCGCGCCCTGCCGGCATGGATCTGCGGACTCGCCATGACCGCCGCAAGCCTTGGCTCGCAGGAACTCATCGGTATGGGAGCCGCCGGGGCCAGATACGGCTTCGCCGGCATTCCTTTCTTTCTGCTGGGCGCAATTCCGGCCATCCTCTTTGCGGGTTTTTTCCTCGTTCCGGTCTATTATCGATCGAAGGCTCGCACGCTTCCCGAATTCCTCGCCCTTCGCTTCGATCACAAGACACGCGTGCTCCAGGCCGGCATCTTCGCAGCCATGAGCATCTTCAGCGCGGGTGTCTCGCTCTACGCCATGGCGCGTGTGTTTTCAGCCCTGCACCTGTTTGAGGCCCCCCTCCGCGCGGCAGGCATGGAACCACAAGCAGTGGCCATCGTATCGATGGCGCTGCCCGCTGCGCTGGTGCTCGCTTACATGTTGCTGGGCGGCTTTACCGGGACCGTCTACAACCTCGTGATCCAGTTCTTCGTCATCCTGGCCGGGTGGTTGCCCGTGGTCTTCCTCGCGTTGAAGGAGATCGGCGGATGGAACGGGCTGAAGGTGACAGCGGGCCTCTCAAGGTTTGCGCAGGCGCACGGCGGTCCACACGTGGGGCTGGCAACTATGGCGATGGCGGCAGCGTTGGGGCTGTTGTTTTCAGCGGGAACCTGGTGCGCGGATTTCAGAGTGCTGCAGGTTGCGATGGCCGCCAAGGACGTCGAGGCCGCGCGCAACTCCACTCTTGTTTCGGCATGCGCGAGAATCGTCGCACCCTTGCTTCTCATTCTCCCCGGCATCGTCGCTCTCGGGCTTCCTACACCGCGCACCTCGATCGTGATTCACAACGAAAACGGCGCAATCTACCACGAAATCACCGTCGTACCTCCGGAAGTAGAGAACGGCCAGGGACTGGTTCCGGCTCGGCTCGACGCCCCAAACGGCAGACCCCTGAAAGACGCAAATGGCCGCGTGATTCTGGACGATGCGATGGCAGCGCCCCACGTCCTGCTGCATTTCTTACCGGCCGGCCTGCTCGGGCTGGGCATTGCCACCCTGCTGGCTTCGATGATGAGCGGCGTTGCTGCGAGCCTGACCGCGTTCAGCACGGTGTTTGCCTGCGATCTCTGGGAACCGATCGTGCGCAGAGGCAAGAACGATCGGGGATCAACCATCGTCATGCGCTGGGCCCTGCTCGCAGGCATGCTGGCCGCTTTCGGCATCGCCCTCGCGGCAATGCGCTTCAACAGCCTGCTCGACGCCGCGGCGCTTGTCTTTGCCGCAGTGTTCTCACCGTTGTTTGCAACACTGGTGCTAGCTGTTTTCTTCAAGCGCGCGACCGCATGCGGCGCCTTTTATGGTTTGATTGCCGGCGCGGTTGCCGCACTGCTGCATCACGGCCTCGCGCTGCCGGCGGGCGAGCCGCGAGGCATTCACGGGGGATGGATCGCCGCCCTGCATCATCCCTCAAACGATCTGAGGCTCAATGCCGGAACGCTGGCTCTTGCGTTCCTGATAAGTCTGGTTGTCACCGCGGTCGTCAGCATGTTCACCCGGCCGCGGGCTGAGGTGGATCTGGCGCCGTTGATCTGGCGGCCCGCGCCACAACCGCTTGTCCCATGGTGGAAGCGGCCGGCGACGCTCGCCATCGCCATACTTCTTGCAGCGGTTGCCGTTTGCGCCGTGTTTGCCGGATGAGGAGAGTCTAAGGATGAAACTCGACCTGCGCATTCCTATGGGAATGCTTTTCACGCTGATGGGAACAATCCTCGCCGCATTCGGCTTTTCGACGCGCAATAATACCGATCTCTACCTGAAGAGCCTCAGAATCGATGTCAATCTCTGGTGGGGAATCGTGCTGCTCGCGTTCGGCATCGTGATGCTCACTCTGGGCCGTCGCGGCCAGGCCAAGATGGAAGAAACAGGGAACAAGGGGCCAAGGGAACAAGGAAAAAAGAAGAAATAGAGAAGGCAGGCACTAACAAAGGTGAGTGCGCCCTCGCTCCCACGTCGCCTTGTCCCCTGCCTTTCTCATTCCGCCGCCGCGTCAAATCTCATCGTCCTGTAGTCAAACGTGTAGCTCTTGAGTTGGCCGAGGGCGTCCGTGCCCAGGACCCCGTAGACATCGTCGAGTGCGGCCATGCCCAGCGGTTGCGTCAGCACGTGAATGAAATGCAGCACTATGGTCGAGCCACCCACCTGCAGTGAAACATTCTCGGCGGTATACACGGGTTGCGCCGGCGTTTGACCGCCAAGCAGTGAGTACATTTCCATCTTCTGCTTGTTGAATTCCGCAGCGTTCTCGTCGAAGTAACGCGAGGTGAGATAAGTCTGTTGGCCGCCGGAATCAATCGCGTACATCCGCTCGTCGTCTGTGACGTCCGCCGGACGATCTGCACCGGCATCTCCCTTCCCCGCCAATCCAGAAGCTGACGGAACTGCCGCCGCGCTTCCGGCCCGGCCGAGCTCAACGATCACCTGGTCGCCATCGAGATAAAAGCGCGAGCCGGTAGTGAGCTGGTCGTCCTTTTCGGGGGGCGATATCTGCTTTCCTGGCCGCACGAAGATAGTGTTGTCCGAGTTCACGGTAAGGCTGCCCATAGCCGCCAGCGCGGGGTATCCCAGGACCCCCTCGACCTGGTAGCTGGTCTGGGGGAAAAAGTAATCCTTGTCGTCGTAAACGAACGCCGTCATGTCGCGTAAGGTAAGCCGCCCGCCGATAGTGAAGCGCGGGACGATCGTGGCGTGAACCTGCATGGGCCGGCCGGTAAGCGTGCTGACCGTCGCGTTGCTAAGAGAAACCCTCAAGCCGGCATCTCTTGCCGTGGACCGCGAGATGAGATTGAAGGGCAGCGTGGGATCGAGCATCCAGTTGCGCGACCGCGCATCGACAAATACAGGAACGTCAACCAAGCCCAGGGGGTTCCCGCTCACCTGCACTTTGAAGGGATCGCAAGGCTCGACGGTCGTCGGTGGATTGCCGCGTATCAGCGGCAGCAGTTTGAGCGGCAATTCGATTTCGTCCTGCTCGTCCGCCGTGAGCTTGTCCTTTGTCCGCGCCTCGAATGCCTGGTACGCATCGGCAGCTTTAGTCCAATTGCCGAGACGCAGGTAATCTTCCGCGAGCGTCTTGCGCAGCAGCTTTTCATGCGTGGTGTTGCCACTTTGCGCAACCTGATCGACGAGAGGCTCTAGGAGTTTGACTGACTGCTCCAGATCGTTTGACCGGTTGGCGAGTATGCCGCGAAACAACTGCGCCTCGTCCGGTGGCAACTGCCCAAGCTGCGCCTCGATCCTCCGGTACTGATGATCGGCAAGCAGGTTCATCAGGCGCGCATCGGCCGACAACCCGCTGGACGTACCCGTCTCAAGTTGTGCACCGCCACCCGGCTGCTGGTTGTCCGAAGAATGTGTCGGCGCGGCAGGGCTCGCGATGGCCTGTTGTGGACGGAGCGGCCCCGCGCACCACAGCAACACAAGAGCCTGAACAAAGAACCATACCGCCCACTGAGTTGGCGCCCGACGCCTCATCGCGCGCTGGCTCTTTCTCACGACATATCTTCTTGCTGAATCCATCGGTCACATCGACGGTAACAGATTGTCGCCGAGCCTTGCGCTCTCCGACGGCCTGCCCCTGCGCCACTACAGGCAAGTCCCCGCGATTCAACGCACATTCATATAAGGAATCGTAAAGAAGACTTTATGTCGCCGCCGGTAGACTCGAATCAGGTCATGAAGAAGAAGACCATTGCACATTATGAGATTCAACGGCGGCTCGGCGCCGGAGGCAGCGGCGTGGTCTACGCTGCCGAAGATACGCTGTTGCAACGGCCGGTCGTGCTCAAAATGCTGCACACCGGATTGCTCACTGCAGAGCAGATGCGGTCCACCGTGTTGCGCGAGGCGCGATTGGCCTCCGCAATCGAGCACCCCAACGTATGCGCCATTTACGAAGTGGGTGAGAGCGGCGACGAAGCCTACATCGCCATGCAGTTCGTGCCCGGCCAGCCGCTCGACAGGTTGATCGAGCGCGGACCGGCAAGCATGCAGTTAGTGCTGTCGGTCGGCATCCAGATCGCCGACGGCTTGCAGGCAGCTCATGCGCTCGGAATCTTTCACCGCGACCTGAAACCGCAGAATGTGATGCTGACCGAGGGCGGCCTGGTGAAGATCCTGGACTTCGGCCTGGCGCGGCGGCTGCCCCTGGAAGACGCGCGTTTCGATCCCTCAAAGCCGGCACTGGCCAAGGATGCGTCCGTTGCCGCTACGTACACTGCGCGCGGCGGCACCATCCGCTACATGGCTCCGGAACAGTTCGTCACCGGGCACTCCAGCGTGCAGTCCGATGTCTGGGCGCTGGGTGTGATCCTCTTCGAACTGGCCAGCGGGCGCCATCCGTTCGCGCGGCCTGACGCCGAGGATTTTCAGGCAATTCGCGCCGCTCAGTTTCTCGATCCGCCCGACTTGAGTGAGATCGTTCCCGGCATCTCGCCCGAACTGAAGAGTGTGATCGCCGCCTGCCTCGAGAAGAATCCGGGCGCGCGCATGGCCTCGGCCGCTCAAGTACGCGAAGCCCTGAAGACCATCATGAAAGCGCTTCAGATCGAGACGGGGATCATTCCCGGCGATGCCGCGGCAAATCTTCCCGCTGGCGGCCCGGAAGCGGAGAAGCGCGCCACCGGGCTTCTTTCCATGCTCGCCGAGCGGTTCCGCGAGGCGGGCGGCGAACGCGCAGCCCAGAATTCTCTCGTGGTGTTGCCCTTCGCGAATCTGGGTCCGGCGCCCGTCGCTCCACTTTATGGATATGCACTCGCCGATGCCATTGCGGCGCGTCTGGCGCGCATTCCCTCGCTGGTAGTGCGCCCGTCCAGCACCCTGATGCCGTTGCCCATGGCGCACACCTTCGCCCAAATGGACCCGCTCGCTATCGGCCAAAAGCTGCTGGTGTCGTTCGTGCTTGCCGGAAGCTTCGTGCGCTCCGAAACGGGATTCGACCTGAACTGGCAGTTGCTCGATGTGACGTCGCAGAGCGTGCGAACCGGCGGGGCGATCCGCGTCGCCTCGCTCGACCTGATCGCCGTGCAGACCGAGATCTCCAACGAGGTCTTCGCTACGCTGCAGGGAATGGGCGCCGACGAGCATCCCGGGCTGAGCTTCGATACCCCGCGAACGTTCCCGCGCGATGGCTCCCTGGCAGGCCCCACAAGCGAAAAGTACCTCCAGGCCCGGGCGCTGCTCAGCTCCTTCATGGTGCGTACCGGTTCGCGCGCTGATCTTGACCGGGCCCACGCGCTTTTCACCAGCGTCACGGCGGCCAACGCGTCCTTTGCGCCCGCCTGGAGCGGCCTGGGAATCGCCGAGTTGCAGTATGCGCGTCACGGATTTGGCGGCCAGATCCACGTGATGAAATCCCGCCGCGCGTTCGACGAAGCGCTGAAGCTCGATCCGGCATCGGCCGAGGCTAATCTCTATCGCATCTACATGCTGCTCTCGCGCGGTGAAAAAGAATCCGCGCGGCATGGAATCGCGAATCTGCTCTCTGGCGCTGCCAACGACTGGAACGTGCACATGGTCGCTGGGATCGCATTGCGTGGCGACGGTATGTATGAAGAGGCCCTCTCTGAATTCAGCCGCGCCCTGAAGCTGAATCCCGCCAACGCTGCGATTCTCTACAACCACCGTGCACGTGTGTACCACTACCAGAACCAGATCGAGCTGGCCGGTGACGAGCTGGAGAAAGGGTTGGCGCTTGAGCCGCGCCACCCATTGCTGCGTACCTCGGCCGGTTACCAGCAGATGCGCATGGGCAACCTCGACAAGGCAATTGAATTTCTCGAGGGCGTCATCGCCGACGATCCGCTCATGCGCATCGCGGTCCCCACGCTGGCTATCTGCTACGTGCAGTCGAGCCGGCGTGAACGCGGCGCCGCGCTGCTCAAGGATGAGACTTTGGCCGCCGCCGAAGCTGACAGCGAGATGGCTTACCGCCTCGCGACTTACTTTGCCGTCGATGGCGATTCCAGCGAGGCGCTGCACTGGCTGCGCCGCGCCATCTATCTCGGCAACGAGAATTATCCCTGGTTCCAGAAGAACCCAGCGTGGAATAACCTGCACACCAATGCGGACTTTGAGCGCATCCTCGAGGATCTGAAGAAGGGCTTCAGAAAGAACCAGAAAACCTGGAAGCGGTTGCTGCAGCAGGTGCCGGCGGCCGGCGACTGAGGCAGCTGTGACCCTCACCGCTTTCGCGGATTAGGAAAAGATCGATCCGGAACCAGGGGCCAGGTCGCCGCCGTGGCCATCAGGGCGTCGGCGACCTTGCATGATCTTGTGCGGGCAGAGTATCTCCTAATCCGCCGTAAGCGATCCACTCGTACGGCGCATATACCGGTTCCCACATGGAATCGCGCACCACCTCCGCGAGATTCTTTTCGTCCACGTCCTCGGCCAAGCCCTCGGCGATTGCCTGGCGGCCGACTGCCTCGGCCACAACGAGGCTTACCTCGCGCGAGTCGGCAATCGGCGGCAGCAGCGAGGAGTTCGCGTCGGTGCGCGCGGGCGAAAGCGACGCCAGAGCCTTGGCTGCGGCCATGATCATCGCATCGCTCACGCGCCGGGCGCGCGAAACCAGTATGCCGAGCGCCAGTCCCGGAAAAATATAGGAGTTGTTCACTTGCGCGATGCGCACCAGTTTTCCGTTGACGTCGACGGGCGCAAAGGGGCTCCCGGTCCCCACCAGCGCCCGCCCTTCAGTCCAACGCAGAAGGTCCGCGGGCGTGGCCTCAGATCGTGAAGTGGGATTCGATAGGGGAAAAATCACGGGGCGCACCGTGTTCCGCGCCATGGTGCGGACGATCTCCTCGGTGAAGACCCCGGCCTGCGCGCTCACTCCGACCAGCACCGTGATATGCGCGTTCCGCACCACGTCCAGCAGCGAGATCCCACCGGTTTCCGTGCTCGCCGGCGAAAGCTTCCAACCGGCAACATCCTCGTGTTTGCGCACCAGCGGTACCTGCTCCTCGCGGATCCCCTTGCCGCCTTCCACGAGCAACCCGTAACGATTGAATGCATAAATGCGCGCCCGGGCCTGTGCCTCGTTCAATCCTTGTTCACGCATGGCGGCCACCAGCAGATTAACGATCCCGATCCCAGCCGATCCCGAGCCAAACATCGCAATGGTCTGCTGGGCCAGCGGAACGCCGGTAGCGTTGACCGCGGCCAGAAGCGTCCCCGTCGTGACCGCCGCAGTACCCTGGATGTCGTCGTTGAAGGTGCAGAGCCGGCCGCGATAACGATCGAGCAGGTGACCCGCATTCGTACCCGCAAAATCCTCCCATTGCAGCAGAATATGCGGCCAGCGGCGCTCCACCGCGGCGACAAATGCCTCGACGAAATCGTCGTAATCCTTGCCCCTGACCCGGTGATGCTGCCAGCCGATATAGATGGGATCGTGCAGCAGCACTTCGTTATCCGTGCCGACATCCAGAAGAATCGGCAGGCAATGCTCGGGAGGAATGCCCCCCAGCGCCGTGTACAGCGCCATCTTCCCGATTGGAATGCCCATGCCTCCCGCCCCCTGGTCGCCCAGGCCGAGAATTCGCTCGCCGTCGCTGACAACGATGCAGCGCACAGAGTCAAGGTGCGGATCGGCAAGAATATGTTCGATTCGGTCCTTATTCGGATAGCTGAGGAACAGGCCCCTCGGCTTGCGCCAGATCTCTGAGAAGCGCTGGCATCCTTCGCCCACCGCCGGGGTGTAGACGATGGGCAAAAGCTCCTCAACGTCGTGGGCAATGAGCGAGTAGAACAACGTCTCATCGTTGTCCTGCAGGTCGCGCATGTTGCTGTACTTGCCAAATGCCGTTGGCCTCGAATCGAGCACACGTTTGCGCCGCTCACGCTGATCCTCAAGAGTCCCGATATGGGGCGGCAACAGGCCGTGCAGCCCGAACATGTCGCGCTCGGCCTCGGTAAATGCCGTTCCTTTGTTCAGACGCGGATTCATCAGCAGATCGCGTCCGTGAAGGCCGGTGCGAATGACAGAAGGGCGAGAACCCACCAGCCCGGACGAAGCGGAGTCCATGCAGTGCCTCCTCGGTCTAAAGTTGACTTGCTTTCAGGATAAGCGCCCTATGCGAATGTGAACACCACCATCTCCGGCGCACTTCCCACACGCATCGGAGGGCCCCAGGTTCCGGCCCCGGTCGAGGTGTACACCTGCAGCGCGCCGAATCGGTTCAATCCCCTGGTGAACTTGCCGAAAACCCGCCGCGTGAGCCACGTAAAAGGAAAAATCTGGCCCCCATGGGTGTGCCCTGACAGTTGCAGGCTCACACCTGCTTGCTCCACGAGAGGCAGGCGGGTGGGCGTGTGGTTCAGCAGAATGCAGGGCTGCGTTCGGTCGAGTTGAAGGCTGTCAAGAAAGGTCTTCATGCGAATGATGTGCGTCGAGTCCCGATAGAAGATGCCGGCGATGCGCAGCCCGTCGATTTCAACGGATTCATTGGCTAGCACGCGAATGCCTGCGCGTGTCACGGCCTCCAGGTAGTGCGTCGCAACCGTAAACTCCTCGTGGTTTCCGGTAGAAAAATAAATGCCGCGCGACGGAGCGAAGTCCCGGAATGGCGCCAACAAACGATCCGGATCGGCATGCGTGCCGTCGAAGAGGTCACCGGGGAGAAAGACAACATCGGGCTCAAAACGCGCCGTCATGGCAATCAGGCGCCGGCAAAACCCCGCGCCGTTGACCGGCCCCAGATGCAGGTCGCTCATCAACACAGCCCGCCGTCCGCGCCAGGATGCCGGTAGATTGGGCAGTTTGAGCGTGATGCGGCGGATGCGCACGATGCGCGCGTTTACCAGTCCAAAGATCCCAGCCAACGCGGCGAGCCCGAAGATAATACCTGCAATAAGAGGTCGGCTAGCGGCATGATCCGCCGCGGGATTCGACAACCGCAGCCCCAACCAACCCAGCCGCACCAGCAGCGATGCCCAGAAAAGAAAGTTGAGGAATCCCATCCATACGGCCGCAAGAGTGTAGAACAGATGGACAGCGAACTTTGAAAAGCGGAAGGCGAGCAGCGAGGCGACCACGAAGGTGAACGCAAGCACGAACAAGGCCACGCGCAGATCGGCAATGGCGGCGGGGGGAAGACCAGAGAAGGAGGCGACCACGGTAGAAAACACCAGCCAATGGCCCAACAGAAGGATGCCTTGAATAATGACAATTGCCAGAGCCGGCCAGGCTTTCAATGCTACGTCCCTCAAAGACATGATTGCACGAGCGGCGAAGCGAATTTTCCGCCACCGCTCTGCCCCGACTCGCACCGTTACGGTCTGCAGATCGGCGCATGCAACAATCCATGTATGACTGGCGATGAAACGGATAGGCTTGGGATCTATGTTTCTATCCCCTTTTGCCGGTCGAAGTGCACCTATTGCAACTTTGCGTCGGGTGTTTACCCGGCCGCTACCCATGCGCGCTATATCGAGCGGGTCATCGACGACCTGACCGGCGCGCCGGTGTGCGCGGCCCGGTTTTCGGCGCGCCTGCCACGGCGCGTCGACACCGTTTATCTCGGTGGTGGAACACCCAGCCTGCTCGCTCCCGCTCTGCTGGCCAGGTTGTTTTCGGCGCTCCGGGCCCAGTTTCACGTCGCCGCAGACGCTGAGATCACTGTGGAGTGCGCGCCCGGGCAACTGGCCGACGGCATCCCGGAAGCGCTCGCCGCCGCTGGCGTCAACCGCGTCAGCTTGGGCGTTCAGTCTTTCGTCAACCAGGAAGCACATGCCAGTGGCCGTCTGCACGACCGCGCTACGGTAGAGAACGATTTGCTTCGGCTGCGCGCTGTCGGCATCACCAACCTGAATGTGGATTTAATTGCCGGACTGGCCGGGCAGACGCTTTCTTCGTGGCAAGAGTCACTCGACGCATTGATTCAGTCAGGCGTTCCCCATGCCAGCATCTACATGCTCGAAGTCGATGAGGATTCGCGACTTGGCCGCGAGATGCTTAAGGGCGGCTCGCGCTACCGCGCAGCTCTGGTGCCCAGCGACGAAGTCATTGCCGAGATGTATGAGTGCGCGGTCGACCGCCTGGCCGAGGCCGGGCTTCATCAATATGAGATCTCCAACTTCTCTCGACCGGGATTCGAATCGAGGCATAACCTGCGCTATTGGCAGCGTCGACCCTACCTCGGTCTCGGATTGGACGCGTCGTCGATGCTGCGTGCGGCAGGCCCTGCTGCCGGTCACGACAGAATCGTGCTGCGCGCCACAACCGCCGATGACCTCAGGCAATACCTATCCGGACCGTCGTCTCCCGACACATCGTGGATCTCGCGCGAAAAGCAACACGAAGAAGCGTGGTTTCTGGGGCTGCGGATGAATGCGGGGGTGGATATCGCCGCGCTCAAGCTCGAGTTTGGCGCCGAGATGGTAGAACCCGCACTGGAAACCGCACAGCGAATCGCGAAAGACGGCCTGCTGACGATCAAGTGCGAGCGCGTCCGTCTGACAGCGAGAGGCCGCCTGATCTCCAACGATGTCTTCCAGGAGTTTCTCCTCACCAACACCCCTACCTTGCGATAAAGCAGCGCCCCGGCCCCTCATTTGGGGTTGGGATCCGGGGCGCTATCGCCTGGCATTCGGGTTACCAGGCCAGCAAATCGTCGCCCGACGCGGCGGAAAAGAACGTCACCGGCGACGAATCGGCATGCGGAACACTGCCGAAGCATTGAATGGTTTCCGGGCCGGCAGCTTTGGCCCATTCCAGCGCCTTCTCCGCCTCACGCAAAACTACCACCGGCGAGCGGCCCTGACTGGCAGCAATGCCGAAGCACGCGGAGAGACGAATCGACTCCGCTCCCACATGAAACGGCGCGGCAAATACCTCACAGCGCAACCGCTCGGTGAACGCCATGGCATTGGCAATCGCGCACGACGGCAGCGCTACCAGAAACTCATCCATTCCCGGGCGGCCCACGAGATCGTAGCTCCGCAAAAGCGACGCCGTACGCCCAGCCGTCTGGCAAAGCAAATCGTCGCACGCTTCGCCGCCGAGCCGCGAATTCCAGTGCCCGAAATCGTCAATGTCAAAAAGAACCAGCGACAATGGGCTGCTCAGCCGCTGCACGCGATCGGTCTCCCGAAATAGCATCGCCATCAGGGTCTCGCGGTTGTAGACGCCGGTCAGATGGTCCAGCTGCGCACTGCGTACCGCTGTATCGCGCAAGCTGTCCAGCTCAACGGTCAGCTGGTGGCTACGTAAGGCCACCTCAAGCCGCAGGTGCCAGTACGCAGGCTCTGCCGCCCGAAGAACCAGATCGTCGACCGCTCCCTCCACTAGCAGATCGGCCCATTCACGGCTTATCGAGCAGACGACCAGAACGACAGGAATCTGCCCTGCCAGAGGTTGAGCACGGACCGTAGCGAGGAATTGCCCGACCGGCATTCCCGGCAGACCGGTGTCGAGCAGGACTGCGTCCGGCGGACGAGGCCCGAGGATCGCTGTCAGCGCAGCCTCGGTTGAGGTAGCGGCGTCGGCATGCACCCCCGCCGCCAGCAGAAGGGGTTCGATGGCAGAAAGCAGAGCTGGGTCGGGCGACGCCAGAAGAAACGAAAGTGCAGCAGGCCGAGGCATCCGTTAGAAACCTTTCACAAGATGCATCGGCGCGAATTAGAAGAAATTCAGTTCCCTTCGAATGTATTGGAGTCAGACAATGACCTTGGCGCACACTCGCGCTCTCCAGGGTAATGAGACAGCCTCAGATTCAAAGCGGCGTCGCAATCTAGGACAGATCTGAGCAATTTCTCACCGGCGGCGAACGCTTTGGCCGCGCTGGTTCTCAGTCAACAAAATCCACACGCGGCGCAAATGGAATGATGCCCTGTTCGTGACCCATTTCCAGCAGTCTCCGGATCGCCTCGCGTCCGTCGGCGCCATAATCCAGCGTGCGCTCGTTCACATACATGCTTACAAAGCGGCTCGCCAGCCGGGTATCCAGGTCGCGGGCAAACTGCATCGCGTAATCCAAGGCCTGCTCCCGATGATCCAGTCCGTGACGGATCGAATCGCGAAGAGCCTTGGACACAATAGTATGCACCTCGGGGCCGAGCGAACGCCGAATCGCGTTCCCGCCTAGCGGCAGCACCAGGCCTGTCGTCTCGCGCCACCACACGCCCAGGTCGATCACCTTGAACAGGCCGCTGGAACCATAGGTCAGCTGCCCTTCATGAATAATCAGCCCAGCGTCGAACTTGCCGACGAGAATCTCGGGAATGATGCGATCGAAAGCAACGGTCTCGGTCTCAATCGTCGGATTGAAGATCTTCAGCGCGAGATAGGCAGTGGTCAGCGTGCCGGGAACAGCAATTCGCATCTTGCAGAGGTCTTCGACCGCAAGCTTGCGGCTCGACACGATCATCGGCCCGTAGCCCTCGCCCACGCTGCCCCCGCAGCCCATCAGCTTGTAAGTCTGCTGTAGATACGGATAAGCGTGAAAACTGATGGCGGTGACGTCGTAGAAAGCCTCTTCGCGCGCGCGGCGATTCAGCGTCTCGATATCGCCAAGCGTGTGCGTGAAACGGTAACCCGGGACGCGCACTTTGTTGGTGGCCAACCCGTAAAACATGAAGGCGTCGTCAGAATCGGGGCTGTGCGCGATGGAGATTTCCATCGGGACGGAAGGGCTTGCGACGTCCGGCTGCTGGGTGTTCACGACTGGGGAAATCCTTTCGGAAAGCAAAACTGCGAACTTTAGATGCGGTTTTCTGGGTTCACGAGGACTGCGCCAGGCGCACCCATTCAGCCGCTTTTCGTATTTGTCGATGTTGGACTCAGTGTTCTAGTTCAAGCTCAGACTCGTCGGTCGGCTCGAAAGCCGGCGATGGGCTCTTTCTGAGCTTAGCGCGCTGTAGCCAGATGTGACGAGCCATGCCCGCGGCCGCAATGAGCAGCGCTCCCAGTGACACGAGAAGCGAAATCATGAGCCAGCGCATGAGAACCCAGTAAAGGATAGCACCGCGAACCGCGAAACCCACCGAACACGCTGGTGAATCAGGCACTTTCGTGCCGCAAAGATTTGGGGAAGGACGGCGGGTTGAGGCCACGCAGCATGGAAAATGAGCGGATGGAACTGGCGGATTCCGCTCCAAGTTCTAAGTGCTTTCCTCCAGGCACGCGTGCAGCCATGCAAGATAATCATGGCTGCCGGATTCGACCGCAAGCACAAGAAACTCGGGAGTCTCGTAGCTGTGCAGTTCGTGCAGGCGCGTGTCGAGTGCTGCCAGCCGATCCGATTCGGTTTTCAGAAGCAGCACCGTTTCCTCGGATGAATCCACCTCGCCCTTCCAGCGATAGATGGAGTGCGCCCCCGGAACGATCGTCGCGCAGGCAGCCAGCCTTTCTTCAACCAGCGTCCGGCCAATGCGCGCCGCTTCTTCCCGGTCGGCAACCGTCGTAATTACCATCCGAACCGATGGCACCGTTTCGAGCATGCTGCCGTAACTTTACACGGCCCGCTGCCGCCCGCGTTGCCCATTTGCCAGGTTCAGCACAAATTTGATGGACCGCGCTCTCAAGAAGCGGCAGGAAGGAGTCTCGACCCAAACTGTCTAGGCCGGCCGAGCCGGCCCCCGGCTCCGGGCGCCTTCAGACGTCCGCCGAGACCACTTCCTCGGCGAGGCCGTTTTCGGCCCGGGCACGAAGATACTCTTCGTGGAACCCGCTCCACTGCTCTTGCTTGCCGATCACGCCGACCTGCGTTGCATGCTCGCTGTCCAGCTCTACGTCGTGGCTCACAAGATCCGGGTCAACCGCACTGGCGATCACGTCGGCACAATGCACGGCGGTGAGCGGTGAAAATTCTGCTCCGCCAATTGCCGAGGGGTGGTGGTGAAACTCCACAGCCCGCACCATCGCCGCCGGCAACCCCCACACGCTCATCAGATACGCTCCGATCTGCTCGTGGGTGCTGCCCAGGTACTTCATCTCTGCACAGTAAAACACCTGCGCGGTTCCATCAAGGTTCTGAATCACGCGGCGGTAATCATTCGGCAGCTCTGCCAACAGAACGATCTTGCCCACGTCGTGGATCAAACCTGTCGTGAAACTCTCTTCGGCGATCGTCTTCGACTTTGTCTCTGCCAGTGCGATGCGGTGCGCCAACGACGCCACGGCGACGCTGTGATCCCATAGCGCCGGAAAGTAGGCCCCGGTGACTGAATTGCGATTGAACTGCGAAAACACATGAATCGACAGTGTCAGGCTGCGAACCGTTTCCGCGCCGATCAACGAGAGGGCCTCGTGCAGGCTAGACACACGGCCGTGGGCTGCGATGAATGCCGAGTTGGCAAGCTGCAGAATCTTTGCCGCCATCCCCACGTCTCTCGAGATGATTCGCTCAATCTGCCCCAGTGACACGTTCTCCGACCGCAAAGCGTCGGTCAGGTCGTTGTAGAGCGTGGGCAGGCTCGGAATGGAACGCATACGCGCAACGATCGACGCCAGAGGCTGGTTGCGCAGCAGATCGCGGCTGGTGAAAGCCTGGTTGAGCCGGTCTTTCAGCTCCTGAAGGTTGCACGGCTTCGAAAGGAACTGGTGCGCAGGCGCAACCGACCGCAGCACCGCCTCTTTGCTCGATTGACCCGAGAGAACGATCCGCACCAGTTCGCCGTGACGCTCTTTCACCTGCTCCAGCAGTTGCACGCCGTCCATTGCCGGCATGCGCATGTCGCTGATGATGGCGTCGAAGGGGTCCCGATCCAAGGCTTCCAGTGCCGCAGCGCCGTTCGCGACAAACGTCATCTCCCACTCGTTCCTCATCGACCACAGGGCGCGCCGCAGGCCTTCCAGAACCATTGGCTCGTCATCGACAAACAACAGCCGCTTGCGCATGGTTCCCCTTTCCCTCATCCGGTTCACGAACCGGCAACTCGATAAAGAACGTTGTTCCATGCCGGGGCTCCGTCTCAAACCAGATCTTCCCCTTGTGCTTCTTCACCACCACGCTGTGAGCAAACGACAGACCCTGGCCGGTTCCCTTGCCCACCTCCTTGGTAGTGAAAAATGGCTCGTAAATCCGGCTCTGGATCTCCTCGGCTACACCCATTCCGGTGTCGGAGACCGCAATCTCAACCGTCGCGCCACAGGATCGGCTTCTTATCCCAATTCTTCCCTTCTCGCCACCCCTCACCTTTTCCTGGATTGAATGAGCCGCGTTCACAATCAGATTGAGAATCACCTGGTTGATCTCGCCCGCGTAGCAGAAGACAGGCGGAAGCAATGGGTCGAGGTCGGTCTCCACGTTCGCCACGTACTTCCATTCGTTGCGCGCCACGGTGATCGTGGAAAGGATCCCTTGATTGAGATCGGTATCTGACTTGTCGGCGGAGTCGGGGTGAGAAAACTCCTTCATGGCCCGCACAATTTTCGCTACCCGCCGCGCTCCGTCCAGGCTCTGCTCGATCGCTCGAGGGATCTCCTCAACGATAAACTCAAGATCGCACTTTTCTTCTGCCCTCAGGATCTCAGCGGCAGCTTCCGGTGCCGCTTTCGCCAGCTTCTCGCTCATCGTCGCTCGGTAGTGCCTGATCAGCAGCAGAACAGCACCCCACGACTCCAGCAGAAACGTCAGATTGTCGGTCACGAACTGCGTCGGCGTGTTGATCTCATGCGCGATGCCGGCTGCCAGTTGCCCGATCCCTTCCAGTTTCTGCGCCTGCCGCAATTCGCTCTCGATCGCCCGGCGCTCAGTGATATCCTCCTTCACCCCAAGAAAGCTGTTGATCGCCCCAGCAGCATCGACGATCGGTGTGATCGTCGCAGCCTCCCAATACAGCTCCCCATTCTTCCTGCGGTTTCGCAGTTCCCCGCGCCACTCCTGACCGGCGCGAATAGTGCCCCACAATTTCTGGAACGTCTCGCGCTGAGCGTATCCAGAATTGAGAATGCGCGGATTCTTTCCCAGTACCTCCTCAAATGTGTAGCCGGTGGTCTGCGTAAACTTAGGGTTCACGTAAGTGATATCGCCCTTGAGATCGGTGATGATGACCGTTACCGGGCTCTGCTCCACCGCTGCCGAAAGCTGGCGAAGAGCCTTTTCCTTCCGCTTCTCCTCCGTGATATCGCGAAAACTCCAGACCCGCCCAAAGTAGTTCCAATCTTTATCAAGCACAGGAGCCGAGTAGCGGTCGAAGATACGGCCATCCTTAAACTCGACCTCGTCGCGACCGGTTTCGGTGGAATGAGAGTAGAGATACCTGACTCTGGCAACAAACGACTCTGAGTCCTTGACCATCCCCAGGACGTGCTCAAGCAGCGGCGCGTCGGAAGCGTCGCTCAGGATCTCCGCTGGAACGCGAAGGAATTCGATCAGTCTCTGGTTGATCAGCACGCGCCGGCCGTTCTCGTCCACCACCAGAATTCCGTCAACGGTGGAATTCACTTGCGCCTCAAGAAAGGCCGTCTTCGATCTGAGATCTATTTCGTCGCGCTTGCGCTCGGTGATGTCGCGGAAGATCCAGATTCGGCCGTAGTATTCTCCGGCGGGTTCCTTGACCGGCGTGGTAAAGACATCCAGAATCTTCCCGTCAACCAGCTCGCAGTCGAAACGGGCCGACTCTTCCGGAGTTTGATAGAGATGTTTGATCAAAACACGAATCGGATCCGGATCCCTGACCCTGCTCAGAACGTGCTCGCGCGCAGGAATCTGGCTGGAATTGGCCATCAGCTCAGCAGGCATACCGAACATTTCCACCAGCCGCTGGTTGTACTGGATCCGGCGTCCCTGCGCGTCAACCACTAGAATGCCGTCGATGCTGGAGTCGATCTGCGCTTCAAGAAATGCCGTCTTCTCACGCAACTCCATCTCCGCTCGCTTTCGCGAGGAAACGTCAGCGAGCACCCCATCGGCCTGGGTAACGCCCTCCCTTTCGTAAGCTCCGATCGCACGATTGTGAACCCAGATCCATTCGCCATCTTTCCGCTGAAAGCGAAACTCCACGTCAAAGACCTCGCCGCGGGTAAAGAGTCCTGCCGCAGCTCGCTGCAAGCCGCCCAGGTCCTCGGGGTGAGTCCGGCTCAACAGAAAACCCAGGCCGCCTGCACGGACCTCTTCCTGATTGAAACCAAGAACGCCCTCCACTTTCGGGCTGATGTAGAGCATCTGGCCATTCTGGTCGGTCGTCCAGGGCACGTCGGGCAGGTTTGTGAGCAGCCTGCGAAACTTCTGCTCCTCCTGCAATTGAGCGGCCTTCGCTTCGAGCGCGGTGGCGCGCGTAGCGCTCACCCACGCCGCTGCCAGTGCGGCAATCAGAAATGGCAAAACGAACGGCCTGGCTTCCGCGCCGATGCCCAGTGTGTGAAGCGGCGGCAGGAAAAAATAATCGAGAATAAACGGAGCAAGGCCGGCGATCAACAGACCAGGGCCGCGGCCCCCCAGCCAGCCCGCGGCCACAACAGCGGCAAGAAGGAGATATACCTCCGAACTGGGGACCACCGGATGCGCCAGCAGAGACAAAATGAGTGCCAGCCCGAGGCCTGCGAGCCCGAGTGCATACCGCAAGACGAAACTTTCCCGGAGCAGTTTCACCTGCTACCTCATTCCGGCCTGAACCTATGCACAAGGACACCGCTGCCCGGTTCCAAGGCGTGAAACGGTCCGGCCTTCCTGCTTCAACTCGGCTCATCGGCAAAAAACGACGGGCTCTTAATCGATTCCCGCCCGTCGATCCATCTCACTCTTCGTCCTGCTTTGCCGATAAATCGCCCAGTGGCGGTGCCTCCTGGCCGAAGAGGAGCTCGTGTGAGTGACAAAATTCTCTTTGTCGACGATGAAGCCCACATCCTCGACGGCTACCGGCGTATCCTCCACCAGCATTTCGCCATCACCACGGCGCAGAGCGGCGAGGAGGGTCTGGCTGCGATCCAGGCAACCGGCCCTTATGCCATCGTCATCTCCGACATGCGCATGCCGGGAATGAGTGGATCGGACTTTCTCGCTCAGGTCCGCCACAGGGCGCCTGAATCCGTGCGTATGCTCCTCACCGGTCACGCCGATCTGGATGCTGCCATCGATGCCGTCAACCGCGGCAATATCTTTCGCTTTCTCACCAAGCCGTGCGAAAAACTGTCGCTCCTCGAGGCCGTTCGCTGCGGCCTGGAAGAGTACCATGCCACCGCAGCAGAAAAACAACTGGTCAAGAGGGCCCTGTTGATCGCCGAATCCAAATCCGGCTGGGACACAGCGGACATTCGCCCCGCCGAAACACCTCAGGGACCGGCCGTCCTGCCGGAGCCATCCGAAGCCAGAGAGCACCTCGCGCCACACCTTGGCAGCGATCCCGGGTGCTATGTCATTCTCATCAAACTCGGCCTTCTCACCACCGTCGAAGAACGCTATGGAGAGGAACCCGCCCTTCGCTACCTGAAAGACGCCGTCAAATTTCTCCTTCAGGCGCTCCACCCTGGTGACCGCCTTTTCTCATAGAGCGCAACCTCTCGCTGGCCGCGGTGCGAATGGAGCTGTCTCGCCTTCTCCTCGAATCTCCCCAGCATCTGCTCGATTTCAACGGCAGAAGAACCATGATCGCCATCTCTACCACCTTCGAAGTCTTCCCTGCCGCTCGCTTCTCCTCCTTCGACCAACTGATGGCAGCCTTCGATATGCGATTGATTTGCAAGATCTGAGCCATCTCCTCGTTGCGACGTCCCGGTTGAGCGAGGCCAGCCCGGTGTTGGACTATGGAGAGTGCGTGAAGCAACGCACACGGAGAAGACATGGCAACGGAAATCAAGTTTGGCACCTCGGGCTGGCGGGCGATTGTGGCCGATGAATTCACGGTCGCCAATATTCGCCTGGCCACGGCCGGTATCGCCGCTTTTGTCAAGACACTGCCCGCGCCGCATCGTGCGCTCGTCGGCCGCGACCCGCGCTTCCTCGGTGAAAGCTTTGTCACCGAAGCAGCCAATGTGCTTGCCCGCGCAGAGGTCACCCCCATCGTGATTCCCGAAGCCGCGCCTACACCAGCCATCGCGCACGCCGTTCGCACTCTCCATACCTCCGGCTCCATCAACTTCACCGCTTCGCACAATCCGCCGGAGTACAACGGCATCAAGTACTCGACGCCCGACGGCGCACCCGCCCTGCCCGAAGTCACCAAACAGATTGAGACGGCGATCGCTGAAATCGCCCGCGGAGACGGAGGCCACGGCGTTCCCAGCCCGCTAGCTGGCAAATTTGAACAAGTCGACGTCAAGCCGGCCTTCCTCAAGCGCATCGCCGAACTGGTCGATCTCAAGGCTATTGCCAGATCGGGAATTAAGGTCGTCTACGATCCGTTCTGGGGCGCGGGGCGCGGCTACACATCCGATCTGCTCCGCGAGAACGGTGTCACCGTCGAAACCGTGCACGATTATCGCGACGTTCTCTTCGGCGGGCATGCGCCGGAACCCTCCGACGAGCTCTTGGGTGACGCCAGGGAAAAGATGAACGAGATCGGTGCGGCCCTCGCCATCGCCACCGACGGCGATGCTGATCGCTTCGGTGTGGTCGACGGCGACGGCACATTCATTCAGCCGAATTACATCATTGCGCTGCTCTTCGACTACCTGGTTGAGACCCGCGGCTGGAGAAACGGCGTGGCCAAGAGCGTGGCTACCACCAACCTGATCAACGCGCTGGCTGAGTACCACAAAGTTCCGCTCTACGAGACGCCGGTCGGCTTCAAATACATCGGCGCGCTCATCGATCAGGACAAGATCGCCATCGGCGGCGAAGAATCGGCCGGCCTGACCATCCGCGGTCACGTGCCCGAGAAGGACGGCGTGATCGCCGGCCTGCTCGTTGCCGAGATGGTGGCCACACGCGGCGCCAGTCTCCGGGCCCAACTCAAGGGCTTGTTTGCCAAGGTTGGTTCCTACTATCCGGTCCGTGAGAACTTCCACTTGACCGCGGAGCAGAAAGCCGCGTTCACTAAGAAGTTGGCGGCTGATCCGACCGAGTTGAGCGGGCGCAAGGTCGTCGAAGTTGTCCGCACCGACGGTCTCAAGCTTATCCTCGACGACGGATCGTGGGTCTGCTACCGGCTCTCAGGCACGGAACCCGTGGTCAGGGCCTACACCGAGGCGCGCAACGAGAAAGACATGCAGGCTCTGCGCGCTGCCGCTGAAAAGTTTGTGCTCAGCTAGTAAGGAGCAGGGGTCTTTAGGCCCCCGGAGCCATCTAACAACGAATCATGCAAAGCGAAACTCAATCCGAAACCGCCGAAAAAAAGCTGCTGTCTCTGCGCGAACATCTCATGGCGCGCGCCCGGCAGTGGTGGCGTCCGGCAGGAACCGGGGTTGCCGTCCTCCTCGCGCTTCTGCTCACCTGGCACGTCATCCACGGGCAGCACGGATTGTCGGTGTGGCAACAGAAACGATCCGAAGATCGCGCCTTGCAGCGCGAGATCGAGCAGTTGCAGCTGGAAAACAGCCAGATGCGCCAGCAGGTTGACCGGCTCAAGTCCGATCCCGAGGCCATCGAGCGCGAGGCCCGTGAGAAACTCCACTACGCCAAGCCCGGCGAAGTTATCTACACCCTGCCGCCGACTCCCGCAAACACCTCTAGCAAGTAGCCAGGAAGGTTTGCCACTCTGCACATGGATGATTGAACTTCCGGTCAAGGGCGTGATCCCAATCGATCAACTCTTTGGGGGACGATGAGGATACTCGCCTGCTCATCGAGATGGCTCAACAAGCCAAAGATTATCTTTCCAGCTTTGCATTGTGTGGTTCCATCCGAGAGGCGTACTTTGGCGATGGATACGGAGGAATCGCCGCAATCTTCTTCTTCCACATCCAACCCATGAGACCCGAAGTAGACGAGTGGCTGTGGGTCGTCGTTGGCGATCTCCCGCCCGCCTATCTCGTCAGCAACATCGGGCTTTCATCGTTTCTTTACCTGCCTCCCTGCGTGCTAACATCGCTCATCCGGCTTGCCGCCCGGGTTGAGCCGCGGAGGTTGAAATGAGCCCCAGCACCACACGGCGTAGTTTTCTCAAGACTGGTCTGGCCGCCGGAGCCGCGGCATCCATAGGAACTCTTCCCCTCGCCGCCGCCGCGCGCACCGCCACCGACACCGTCGTGTTGGGCCGCTCAAAGATGCAGGTCACCCGGCTCGCCTTCGGAACCGGGACTGACGGTGGCGCGGTGCAGGCTGCGCTCGGCCAGCAGGAGTTCACGCGCCTCGTACACTACGCCTACGACCGCGGCATCCGCTTCTTCGAAACTGCCGAGGCCTACCAGACGCCTGCCATGCTGGGCGAAGCGCTCAAAGGCCTGCCCCGCGAAAACTATCAGCTCATGACCAAGGTGACGACCTATCACGAGGGCATCGACGTACAGGCCAAGTTCGACGAACTGCGGCGCATCTCGCAGACCGAATACTTCGACATCATGCTCTTGCACTGGCAGCATGACGCCAACTGGCCCGAGACCACGAAGCGCTGGCAGGCCGGCATCCTCGAAGCCCAGCAGCGAAAGGTCATCCGCACCCATGGCGCCTCAGTCCATGGGCTGCCGGCGCTGCGCCAGATGCCCGGCAACACCTGGCTCGACGTGGGGTTGATCCGCATCAATCACAGCGGCGCTCGTATGGACGGGCCCACCTTTGAAGACACCAACCACCCCGACAATGTCAGCGAAGTCGTCGATCACATCCACGAATTGAAGAAAGAAGGCCTCGGCGTCATCGGCATGAAGCTCTGCGGCGGCGGCCAATTCGAGCACAGTCACGACGATCGTGTGAAGGCGATGAGGTTCGCCTTCCAGAACGCCGGCGTCGACTGCGCCACCGTCGGCTTCAAAAGCACGCAGGAGATCGACGAGGCCATCAGCAACATGAACCTGGCGCTGGCGTAACTCGGCGAACTCCCCGGAGACAGCTCATTCAGCGTAGCCTTGAAGGTTCTTCTCGCTCCCTCGCGCCGGGAACCGGGGAAAACGCTGCTGTCGACCAAAGCGCCGGATTAAGCCCTTCGCGCTGGCATTCCTGACCTGACAAACGCCGGCCCTTTCTCCCCCACCGACGCCTTCTTCTTCACCACCCACGTCGTCATGCACCGCTGCCCCTGCACCACGGTCGTCTTCAGTGGATCCATCGGCTCGCCGTCCAGATCGCGCGTCAATTCCATCAGCATCGCTTCATCCACCAGCAGCCACTCCGCCCCATGCGACATCCGGAACCGCCGCCCGCCTTTCGCCTCGAACGCCATCCCCGGTACTGCGCCAATCGTCGACGCCAGCCGGCAAAACAGCATACCTCCCGGCCGCAGCACCCGCCACAGTCCTCGCACCATCGCCTCCAGTTGTGCCTCATCCCCCGCAAAGTGCAGCACCGAGTGGCACACCACCACGTCAGCGAACTCATCGGGGAACGGCATCGCCTCGACGCTCGCCACCTGGAAGTTCTCAGCCGGGAGTTCCGGCGCCAGCTCACTGGCCAACTTCCGCACCTCCGCGATCGCGTTGGCGCTCACATCCACGCCAAATACTTCGTGCCCCTCGCGCAGCAGATACTGAATATTCCGCCCGCCGCCGCACCCCGCGTCCACGATCCGCATCCCGGGTGAAATATTCCCTCGCAATATCTGGTCGAACAGGTAGATATCAATCTGCCCAAATTGCTCCTGCAGAGTCATTTCAAAGCCTCTCTCCACCACGGTGCGACGGTGCGACCTCTTCAGTCCGCCATTGCCGCCTCTCCTGCACGCCTGCACAAGCGTACACGTCACTGAGTCACCGGCAAGCGGCAAGGCCTCGATTTGACAATACTTTACCTGGCGAACCCGTCGCCCTCGTTAAGCACCGCAGCAAGACAATTTGAGCTTCGCATTCCACGAAAGTCGTATCGGTGCACTTCGAGCTAGTGATTCAGAGGCGCTGCGGTCGATGCGAAACTGTTAGTCAACTTAAGCAGTCTGAAGCCCGCTGATGTCCTAGCCCAATATGGGAGCGCATCAGCGGGCTTCGTTTATCTGGCGAAAGCGCTCTCATCCCGAACGCAGGTCGCCGCAAGAGGCCTGCCGAAATGCGGAGACCATGTGCAGACTAAGGGTCAGCGCGAGAACTCGCGTCGGCCTGCTTTCGGCGCACAAAACGGCAGCAGCAGGAGCTTCATGCTGCTGAATGCGTCCGTAAAGCGAATCGGCCTTAGCCGGGCCAAATGATCTGGGACGTTAATCAGAAATCGATGTGCGCACGCACGGTGAACACGTAAACAGGCCCGCGATCCTTGTTGTAACCGGGATGATCGATTTGCGAGCCTCCGGCCATCATGTAGTATCCGCGCCAAACGTGAATGTTGTAGTACCACTCCAGGATATCTTCTCTCGCGTAGGTCAGGCCGCCGTCACCCAACAGAAACCCCAGCCCGCCGTAATGCAGATAGCTCTGGTGGTCGCGCTTGATGGCGTCACTGACAAACGCCGCTCCAATCTTGTCGTTCGTCCTGTGCCACTGATGGCCTGAGTAGTCGCCGCCGAAAAGCACGGTCTGGCCCACTTCGCTATATGCGAACGACTCGTGCTGATCCTCATTCCAGCCAAAGCGCCCGAACAGCCGCAGATGATCGGTAACTTCCTGCTCGGTGTTCACTCCAAAGCCGTACTTCACAGCGCCGTACTTTTCGCTCCGCGTGATATCGGGCGTCTCTGCCTCGCCATCCAGATATTCCTCTACTGCCTGGCGATAGTCCCCCATGTGGGCATGATTCACATAGCTCAACACACGAACCGCCCCCCGGCGCTTGGGATCGAGCCACACCCCAAATAGCCCTTTGCGCAGTTCAAACTCCCAGTTCTGGCCGCTGGCACGTCTCAAGTCCCATACCAGGTTGATCCCGTTCGCAACTGTGGGCATGACGGCAATGCCATAACGCGCCGACCACACCTTGTCGTCGTATTCCACGATACCGCCAACTGTGTAGCCGCGGGTGTCGGCGGCATAATCCCACGCGCCGTTGTTGTCGATGCACCAGTTCGTGAATTGCAGGTGGCTGTCCGTCCCGACGGAGTTCACGTCGAAGGTGTCGGGGAGGGTCATCTTGCCAATGCGCACCTCAAACCGCCGCACGGGCACCTTGGTGGCCAGCGCCAACGGTCCCCGATCCTGGTCGGTCATCTCACCCGTCAAGCCAAGAATTTGGTGAATCTCGCCGCGCGCGAGATACGGAACGCTGCTCAGGTTCGGGTTGCGCACTACGTCAAGGTTGGTCGCGCCGGCCAGCCCCAGCGCTTCGGAGATTCCGCGGCCTCCCGCGTTCTCAAAGTCCGAGACGAAATCGGTATTGAAGCGCGTGTTGGGATGCCATTGATAGCCGAGATAAAGCGTCGCAACCTCGGACGCCTTGTACTCGAAGATGTCGCGCAGGCTGTTCGTGCCCTCATATGGAGACTGAAAATGTCCGTGCGTTTGGAAGATGCTGTTGGCCTGCCCTGAAATCCAGTAGGGCGCAGTCTCCGAGTGCGGAAACATGGTGAGCATCTCGGCTTCAGGCGGAGCGACCGGCTCGGTATTGCTGACTGCCCTCCCCGAACCGGCATCTCTCCCATGGTCGACGAAGGAAATAGAAATGGGGTCGATTGCAGTCGCAGGCTTGGGCGCCTCAGGCAATCTCGCGAAATCCTGCGCGCTCACCGATCGAACCGCGGCGAACAACAGAATCGGAATGAGAACGCGCATAGCCATTTCTCTCGGATCTCGCAAGAATCAGAGGACACTGAGCTTAACATCGGATCATTTCGATTCGTGAAACACACCCGGGCCGGCGGCCCATCGCTCGGCAGATCCGATCAAGCCGTGGGGCAGGCGGCATAGAATGGAAACAAGGCAGCGATACCCCCACTCGGTAAATACCATACCCTGGGTGGGTATTGTCAACCGACCATCGCATGAGCGGGAGGCGGCATGTCGCATCAGGATCGCGAACGGGTTAAGTTATTGCAACGGCTGAGAAAAGTGCGTGGGCAACTCGAAGCAGTGGAGCGTTCGCTCGGGTCCGATGAAGACTGCGGCAGCCAGCTGATGCTCTTGGCAGCAGTGCGCGGCGGCGTAAACGCGCTGATGGCCGAGGTCCTCGAGACCCACATCCGGTTTCACCTTGTCGACGGAGTCAAGGAGCAGATCGCGCCCGAGCTGGCCGAGGACCTGATCGACCTGGTCCACGCGTACCTCAAGTAACGCGGCTCCGGCCGCTGCGCTTCGGCTGCGAGGCGCGACAGAGAATTCGGGTGCCTCTGGCTTCTTGTGGCTTTTGTCTTCCCGCTCATGAGCCAGGCGGCGCGGCGCATGTTCCTACCTTGTCGATCGTCTCGATCTCGGTTCCTTCAGTGAAGATCGCCTTGCTGTAGGCACTCGCGGGAGGCAGCTCGTCTGGAACCGCAAACGACGGGAACAGATTTGGCGGGCCGACCAGCTGGATCGATCTTCGCTCCGAGATGTTGCTGTCGGGCCTTCCAAAGCGTACCGTCAGCGAACTCTGGTCTTTCTCCCTGTCAATAATGAGATCGACCGCCCAGTGCATGCGCGTTGCAACGTATTCATCAGGGCTCTTCAGCACCTGCGTGCCGACGTCGATGAAGCTATGCATGTCAAGCTCGTTACCGGGCGAGGTCAGGTCGAGCACCATCTCGCCGGGGGTCGGCTGCGAGCGCCGCACCGTGCCGCCGATTTTCACTCGAATATCCGACATGTTCACCATTCCCCCTGGTTTGCCCCGGCTGTGAAATTCAAAGCAGTTGGGCGTGACGAGGGCATCGGACGGGCCGGCCGGCGAAGCGGAACCCGCCGGCGCAGGCGTTGCGATGTTCTTGCTCGTCCCGTCCTGACGATCCGGCGACTCCGAGACCACGTAGCCCGACCAGAAAAATGGATTCTTGTAGTTTGCCGTTGCGAGCATGTCCTGCTGGGCTAACCGGACCGCCTCAGACGCGCCCTTGTCGATATGCGAGTAGAAGAAATCCATGAACTGCTTGCCGGCCTGGTCGTCGACCGGCCACAGCGTCATCACAATCGCCTGTGCTCCGGCCATCCCAAATGCAGCACGAAATCCCAGCACACCTTGTCCGTCGACTACCGATCCTTGCGCAGACTGGCACGAAGAAAGCACCACGAGCCGCGTGCCGGGCAGGTGCAGGCTGCTCACTTCAAGGCCGGTCAACAAGCCGTCTTCCGTTCCTCTCTGCCCCTTGTTAGCCCCGGAAAAGGCAATCACCGACTGCATCAGCGGCAATTGCGTGTCGGTCGGCTGCGGGAACTCGAACATCGCATACTGAGCCGGAGGCGCCTGCCAACCCAGGTCAGGGACGCTGTGTGTAGCCAGGTGCAGCACCGCCGGCGATTGCGCCGATTCCACGATTTCCTTCCTCGCTGCATCGCCGATGAGAACATGGCCCGGCGGAACGGAAAGATCTTTGGCCACGTCGGCCGCCTCAGCCGCGGTACCTGGGAGAGCCCTGAACATCGGCCGCTTGCTGCCGGGAGCAGCCGGCACATCACCGTGAAATTCAAGATTGAAGCTAGGATCGGCCGCAATCACCGGCGTCGACGACTTGACGTTGCGAAAGGACTCAGCGGTGCTGAGGTCGCGCCACGAACTCAGGTAAGTTACGGTACGGCTCTCGAAGACGTAATGGCCGTGCCCATCGACGAGAGCGCTGAATGGCGCCACCGCGAGCTTGCCGTCGGGAACGATGTACAGACGCGCCGCGCCCTCAATTGCCGGCTCTGCTGGGCCCAAAATCATCTCATAAAGAGCAGCCAGCCGCTTCCGCAACTCCTCGGGACCAATCTGCTGTTGCTGATCGGCGATTTCGAAACCGCGCACCCGGTTGGCCACGACGCCCGCCCGCGCCGCGTCGATCGCCCTGTCAATCGCGTCGGCTGCACCGATGCGAACGTAGCGAATGGGCGCATCGCTCCGCGCCACAAACACTCCATACTCACGATGTGGGGTCATCTTGGGATCGCGATCGATGCGATTCCACTCCACAAAGTCCAGATATGCGCTCCCCGACGGCACGGCTCTCACGAGGCCATCAAACCGGAAGCCGATGTTGTATCCCGCTGAGTATGCGAGCAGCGCCGAGGAGAGCCCCTGCACCTTGTTCTCATCGGCGGTAAACTGCAGCGGGTCGTAAGGTTTCCCATCCAGCGCCACAGCAAGAAAGTCGCGGGCCTCTGTTTCGCGCGCTTGGCCGAGCTGATCGAGGATCGGAAATGCCCTCACGTCCACACCGGGGTTGCCACGCTCCGACTCCCACCGGCGCGTGTCGTCGGTAATCGTCGAGAGGTACCGTCCCTTCAAATCGGCAAGAGACTCGTATGCTTGTCGAACGCGCTCAGGTGTCGGGTCGCCATCAAGAAGGATCGACATATGCACGAATGCACGCTGCTCGAACCATGCCAGCAGTGCCGTCCGCTCCGCATCGGTCCCGCGATCGAGGGCGTAGCTGTTGTCGCGCTGCACCAGGTCCTCAAGCAGCGGCGCGGCCGCCTCGGGTCCCGCGCTTCGCCACTTATCCATGGCGAGAATCTCGCTCATCGCAATGTTGCTCTCAAGCGTGTAAAGAGAATACTGAGGCTGATTGGTCACCGCCCTTGGCCGCGAGTCCAGATACGGCATCGGCGCTTCGGGCCGCATCGTCTTACCCTTCGTCGCATCCTTCACCTTCTGCGCAATCAGCGCTGCCGTGTGAAAGTCGCCGCGGCGCGCGTAAAACGCCGCCTGCTCCTTCAATGCGTTCCAATACGGATCGCCGGCAATCAGCGGCTCGCGCACCTTGACGGCATTGGCCCACAAGTCTTCCGCCTGCTGCCATTTCTGCTGGCGCTCAAGAAGCAGCGAATCGAAATAGACGGCGTAAAGCCCGCCGACGAAGGGAAGAAACATCTTTTCGTTGAAGATCGAAACCGCGTCGGCCAGCCGTTGACCTGCCCCAGCCAGGTCGCCTTTGGCCAGGTCCATCTGGCCGAGGCGGGTTTCCATATCGGCAAGATGCAGCCGGTAAACCGCAAGCGGCATTGCGGGATGGCCGTTGGCATCGGTCAGTGCGGGTGGCAGCGCCGCAATGGCCGCTCGGCGCACCTTCAGCGCCTCACCAAACTCGGCATACGCCTTATCGAATTCGCGCAATTCAAGATAGAACTCGCCGATGTGATCGAGGAGCAGCGCTAGATCGTTCGACGCCGGACCTTGAGCCCGGCGCAATCCGTCGGCCATCTCGAGATATTGCTTCTCCGCCAATTCCAGGCCGCCCATACGGCGGTAGCGATCGGTGTCCTGGAGCAGATCTTGCCAGCGTTCTGATCGGAATAAGTTCAGGTCGCTGCGATCAAGCACCATCTGGTCGGCCTGTGTGGGGCCCATCGTCGCCAGCCCTTGTTCGGAATGGTTCGGATCGTATTCTTCGCCCGCGCGTGTCTCCTGAATGCGATGTTCGAGCAGGTACGCCTCGCGAAACTGGAACGGGCTTTGCGCTCGAGTGCAGGCCGGCGCAGAAATCAGTAAGAGGGGAAGCAGGAAGGTTGCGCGCATCGGCGGCTCTCCCAGACGATTTCTTGATGCTAGGAAGTTATCACAGCGGGAGCCGCAATCATGTGAAGCGCGCGCGGCTGCTCGATCCTGGCGGGCGCTGCTGCCGGCTGGATCCCTCAGCAGTGAATCCCAGCTTTGGCCAGCGTCTCTTTCAGCCCTTTCATGCCTCATCGGCGGTCAGGTCAATCGCGTTCTTGCCCCACATGCCGCGAATCTCGATCCAGCTCAGCCCGAAGTCGTTTGCAGCCACCGAGCACGCATGATCGAAGTCGTCGGAGATTTCATCGTTGATGACCGAGAGGCGGAATGGGCAGCCGGCAGCCGCGCCTGAGTCGTGCGCCATTTCGCCCAGTGCCGCTGCGCCAACGAGACCGGAAACAAATTCGCGGCGGCTCATAGACATGGATCAGCTCCTGAAGGAAATGCGCGCTATTGGCGCGGATAGTCCTTGGATTTCCCGGTACGCGTGTTGGTGACAGTAAAACTGCCATCGCGCGAGGCTGCCACCTTCAGATATGCTCCATCCCCATCCCCTTTGGGATTGGCAATCAACCAGTCGGGGCTGTTATGCACCGCGTCAGATCCCTCCGCCGTGTGCAGTTGCCACAGGTCGATCAAGCCTGGGCTGTCGTGCACAGTTTGCCAGGCCTGCGGCGACCCACCCTTGTGCGCTCCGTTGTTCATGATCGCCACACGCGGATGCACCGCGTCGACAATCGCACGCGAGTTCGATTGATCCAGGCCGTGATGTGTCGTCAGATAAACATCGACCGAGCCGATCGGATTGTTGGGGCAGACGAGCGCGACCTCTTTCCGGCCCGTCAGGTCGCCCATATCAAGAAATCTAAAGTGGCCGAAGGTCACGAGGATGCCCGCCGAGCGCGCGTTCTCCGAAGGATCTTCGGGCCATTCCCGCTCTGACGCGCAGTAAGGATTCGGCTTCGGAGTGATGCCTGGAACCGCCGAAACGTGCGCTCCGTCGGCCGTGAGCACAACGATGCTCAACCCCGGAACCGCAATCGTGTCGCCGGGATGGACCACTCGATGCGGATGGCCGGCGATGGCCTTCAGATAAGCGTCATAAACAGCTGGCGTACCAATCGACGGATCAGTTTCACGATTCGGCCCGTGGTCAAGAAACTCGCCGACGCTGACTCGTTGCAGCAAATCCGGCACGCCGCCCGCGTGATCTACGTGATAATGCGTCAGCAGCACGCGATCGATGCGCTCGATGCCGGCGTCCTTCATCGCCGCCTTGATGCGCATCGCATCGCGGCCGCCGTTTCCCGGCCATCCGGTGTCGACAAGCAGCGACCCGCCCGAGGGAGAAACCAGCAGTGTAGCCTGGCCGCCCTCCACATCGATGGAGTAGATGCGCAGGTGCTGCCCGCTGTCCTGCGCGGTTGCCGGCGCTGGCGCAAAGGCAGGCAGCAACGTGATGATCCAGCTGGACAGGAAGATAGAAAACAATGAGCGGGCGGGTGATTTCGAAATGCAACGGCAAGTGGGAACCATGACTCACGAAGTGTAATTCACACCCCATGAAGCCGGGAAACCGGCATGCCTTGTTCACCAATTCTTCGGATCTTCGCAAACACCGGGGAACCTCGTCTGCATCTAACTGGCGTGACAGGGGCAAAAAGCATGGCTGGAGGGCAGCAGGATGCAGCGGTTGACTGGAAAAGTGGCCATTGTGACCGGGGCCGGCACAGGTATCGGACAGGGCATTGCCAAACGGCTGGGTGCTGAAGGCGCCAATGTGGTGATCGATTACGTGGGCGATCCGGCCGGCGCCAAAGAGACATGCCACGCCGTCAGGGAATCAGGAAGTGAAGCGGAGATGGTCCGCGCCGACGTGACGAACAGCGACGATATCCGCAATCTCATTGATACCGCCTGGACGCGCTTCGGCTCGGCCGACATCCTGGTGAACAACGCTGGCATGGAGCTTAAGGCTGATTTCTGAGACACAACCGAGTCGGACTATGACAAGGTGATGGCGGTCAACTTGCGCGGACCTTTCTTCCTGACTCAGCAGTTTGTGCGCCGGCTTCGCGAGGCCGGCAAGCCGGGGCGTATCGTTGACATCAGCTCTGTGCATGAGGACATGGCCTTCCCCGGCTTCGCCACCTACTGCTGCAGCAAGGGCGGCATGCGCATGCTGATGCACGACCTGGCTGTGGAGCTGGGGCCTCTGGGAATTACCGTGAACAATGTTGCGCCCGGCGCAATCGCCACCCCGATCAACCAGTCGCTGCTCCGGGACAAACCCAAACTCGATGCTCTGATCGAGAACATTCCCCTTGGCCGCCTTGGGACTCCTGAAGATGTGGCTGGAATCGTGGCTTTCCTGGCCTCGAGCGACGCCGACTACGTGACCGGAGCGACGTTCCTTGTCGACGGTGGGCTGATGCGGAATTACCACGAGCAATAAGGCCATGGCATCCAGAATCGAAGATTATGCACTGATCGGGGACATGGAAACTGCGGCGCTCGTCGACAGGAACGGACGCATCGATTGGCTCTGCTGGCCCGACTTCTCCTCCGCTGCGTGTTTCGCAGCTTTGCTGGGAGCTGATGAAAACGGCTATTGGAGCATCTCCCCTTCAGAAGGTGTCTACACGACGGCGCGATGCTACCGCGATCACACCCTGATTCTTGAAACTACCTTCGAACAAGCCGGCGGCGCGGTGCGCCTCATCGACTTCATGCCTCCTCGCGGCCGCCATTCTGACGTTGTGCGCATCGTCGAGGGTCTCCGCGGCACGGTTTCCATTCGCATGGAGCTGGCGTTGCGCTTCGACTACGGCCACACCGTGCCTTGGGTTACGGGCATCAACGATGGCGTGCGCGCAGTGGCCGGCCCAAATCTCACCGTCTTGCATGCCTCGGTCCCGTTGCACGGCGAGAATCTGAAAACTGTCGCCGATTTCACCTTGCGCAGAGGGGAGCGTGCATGGTTCACGCTCACTTATGGAGCTTCGTCCGAGCCCGATCCTCTGCCCATTGACTACCGCCGCGCGTTGCGCGACTCGGTGCGCGTCTGGCGCCAGTGGAGCGGCCGCCTCAAGTACAGGGGCGCATATCGCAAAGAGGTCGAAAGATCTCTGATCACGCTCAAGGCACTAAGTTTTCGGCCCAGCGGCGGTATCGTTGCCGCACCCACAACTTCCTTGCCCGAGCACATCGGCGGCCTCCGCAACTGGGACTACCGCTACTGCTGGCTGCGCGACACCACCTTCACTCTGCTCGCGCTCATTAACGCCGGCTACTACGACGAAGCTGAAGCCTGGCAGGACTGGCTGCTCCGCGCGCTCGCCGGCAGCCCGGAACAGGTGCAAATCATGTACGGGCTCAATGGCGAGCGGCACTTGCTCGAATGGGAGGTTGATTGGCTCCGGGGATACGAAAACTCACGCCCCGTTCGCGTCGGCAACGCCGCTTCCGGCCAGTTGCAGCTCGACATCTACGGAGAGATGCTTGACACCTTCTACCACGCGCAACATGGTATGAATCGGCACAACGAAAATGATTTCCGCGTGCTCGCTCTGCTTGTCGAGCACCTCGAAACTGTCTGGCGAAACCCCGACCACGGCATTTGGGAGATGCGGTCGGAACCTCAGCAGTTTACCTACTCCAAGATGATGGCCTGGGTTGCCTTCGACCGCGCCGTGCTGCTTGCCAGACAACTCCGTTATGATGCCCCAGTCGAAAAATGGAAGTCGATCTGCGACGCCATTCACACCGAGATCTGCGAAAAAGCATTCAACAAAAAGAGAAACAGTTTTGTCCAGGCGTACGGATCCGATCAACTCGATGCCTCCCTGCTGCTGATGCCGGCGGTTGGTTTCCTCCCTGGACGCGACCCGCGCGTGAAAGCTACCCTGCGCGCCATCGAGCGCGAGTTGATGCCCGATGGGCTGGTCCTTCGCTACAACACCGGCAAGGTGCGTGACGGCCTGCCGCCCGGCGAGGGCGTCTTTCTCGCATGCAGTTTTTGGATGGTCGGCGCCCTCAAGGCCGTGGGTCGCACCCGTGACGCCCGCGCATTGTTCGACAGGCTGTTGCGTCTGCGCAACGATGTCGGCCTGCTATCCGAACAGTACGACGTAACAAACCAACGCATGGTAGGGAACTTCCCCCAGGCCTTCTCCCACATCGCGCTCGCCAACGCCGCGTTCTACCTCGACGAGGGCCGCAACATCCGCCGCCGCGACAATCATGGCAGGCCCGCCAGGCAGCCCAGGCGAAGGCGTCGCAACGGCCGATAGAACTGATCGGCGGCGGCTTTGCGACCGACTCACCTGCTAAAATGAACTCAGCCGCACATACGCGGCAATCAAGTGTCATTCCGCTCTTCAATCCGAGCCTGCGGCCCGGGCAGCCGGATTCACACAAAAGGAAATCCTCAGCCGTGAGCCAGACGATACGCAATATCGCCATCATCGCCCACGTCGACCATGGTAAGACTACGCTTGTCGACGCCATGCTGCGCCAGGCGGGCACCTTTCGCGCCAACGAACAGGTTGCCGAGCGCGTGATGGACTCGAACGAGCTGGAGCGCGAGCGCGGCATCACCATTCTCGCCAAAAACACCGCCATCAACTATGCGGGCGGGAAGATCAACATCGTCGACACCCCGGGTCACGCCGATTTTGGCGGCGAAGTGGAGCGCGCACTGAAGATGGTCGATGGCGTCATGCTCCTCGTTGACGCAGCCGAGGGGCCGCTGCCCCAGACCCGCTATGTTCTCTCCAAGGCGCTCGAAGCCAAGCTTCCACCCATCGTAGTCATCAACAAAATCGATCGGCCCGATGCTCGCCCGCAGGAAGTCCTCAACGAAATCTACGATCTCTTCATCGATCTCGATGCCGATGAGACGCAACTTGAGTTTCCCGTTCTCTATGCCGTCGCCAAGGCGGGCACCGCCACCACCGATCCGGCCAAGCCGGGTGTCGATCTGCAGCCGCTCTTTCGCGCTATCGTCGACACCATTCCCGAGGCCACAGGTGACCCCGATGCCGCACTGCAAATCCTCGTCGCTAACCTCGACTACTCCGATTACTTCGGTCGCATCGCCATCTGCCGCGTCTTTCAGGGAACGCTGCGCGCTGGCGACGAAGTGAACATCGCGCGCCGCGACGGCTCGCTCTACAAGACCAAGATCACCAAGCTGTTCACTTTTTCCGGGCTCAAGCGCACCGAAATCGTCGAAACCGAGATGGGCGACATTGTGGCTGTCGCTGGCATAGAGGGCATCACCATCGGCGAGACCATCACCAGCGTAGAGAATCCCGCCCCGCTCCCGCTCATCGTCATCGACGAGCCAACCATCGCCATTCAGTTCAATGTGAACAACTCGCCCTTTGCCGGACGCGAAGGCCAGTACGTCACCAGCCGCAACCTGCGCGAGCGCCTCGAAAAGGAACTGCTGACCAACGTCTCGATCCGTGTGGAAGAAACTGGATCGCCCGACGCGTTCAAAGTCCTGGGACGAGGCGAACTCCAACTTGCCATCCTCATCGAGATGATGCGCCGCGAGGGCTACGAGCTCATGGCTGGCCGTCCTGAGATCGTGACCAAAGTCGTCGACGGCATGCGCATGGAACCGGTCGAGCACCTGACCATCGACGTCCCGGAGCAATTCACCGGCGTCGTTATCGAAAAGCTCGGCCCGCGCAAAGGCGAGATGGCGAAGATGCACAATCACGGCTCAGGCCGCGTGCGTTTGGAGTTCCGCGTACCCAGCCGCGGCCTCATTGGCTTGCGCAGCGAGATGCTCACCGAGACACGCGGAACCATCGTGATGAATTCCCTCTTCGACGGATACATCCCCTACCAGGGCGAAATTCCTCAGCGGCCCACCGGCGCCCTCATCGCCGACCGCCAGGGCCTCACTACGACCTACGCGCTCAACGGCCTTCAGGAACGCGGCATCCTCTTTCTCGGCGCGGGCATCGAGGTCTACGAGGGCATGATCATCGGCGAGCACTCCCGCGACAACGACCTCGACGTGAACGTCGTTCGCGAAAAGAAGATGACCAACATGCGCGCCTCAACCGCCGACGAGGCCATTCGCCTCGTCCCCTACACTACGCTCAACCTCGAGCAGGCCATTGAGTTCATCGCCGACGATGAATTCGTCGAAGTTACACCCAAATCACTGCGCCTGCGCAAGAAAATTCTTCAGGCCAATCGCCGGCCCAAGCGCTGGGAAAAGGCGGCGATGGCGGCCGGCCCCGAATAGCGACAGCCAGCGATCCAGGCGACACGATGCGCGAGGAATTGCGAACCGATCGGCTCCTCTTGCGCCTCTGGCGGGATTCAGACCGGCTCCCATTCCAGCAGATCAACGCTGACCCGCACGTGATGGAGTTCTTTCCTGAACCGCTCACGACCGAAGCGTCTGACGCTCTCTTCCACCGCGCCCGGCAACATTTCAACCGTCACGGCTTTGGTCCCTTCGCAGTCGAACTCATCGCAACCGGCACATTTATCGGTTTCATCGGCTTGTCGGTCCCGAGGTTCGAAGCACACTTCACGGCTGCTGTCGAGATCGGCTGGAGACTCGCCTTCGAGCATTGGGGCAACGGACTGGCGACCGAAGGCGCCCGAAGGGTGCTCACCTACGGCTTCGAGGAGTTGGGCCTCAACAGCATTGTTTCGTTCACCGTTCCGGCAAACCTGCGTTCCCGCCGCGTGATGGAGAACATCGGCATGACCCACGACCCCGCCGATGACTTCGATCATCCGCGTTTGCCCGAAGGCCATCCACTGCGCCGGCACGTGCTCTACCGGATCAAGCGTTAGATCGGGCCGAGTATCATCTTTCTAACATGTTTGTCGGAGCCCTTTATATCGAGTTCTTCGGGCGCCTGGCGATCAAGTTCGCACGAAGAATCAAAACGAGAAACTGGCCTGTTCTCAATGCGACTGTCACTTCGTCAGAGCGAAAGCGCTCCTTCACAGGCTGTACTCTTGTGGTCATCTGCTACAAATATCGCAACGCGGAGAAACGATACGAAGGTATATATAAGCAACCGTTTATCAACGACAATTACGCTCAAGCCTATCTGCGTCGTCATCCTGGGGGATCTGAGTTTCCAGTGATCGTGAGCCCCCATCTTCCCTCATACTCAATTCCGGTCGAGGGGAAAATCGAATTCATCAAGCTGAGTTAATCTTCATGTCGCGCGCTCACCTTTGCCGCTCCCCCGTCTTAGCGGCGAAGGAATTATCTACTGCTGCCTATCCGCAGGCTGAAGGCTAGAGGCCAGAAGCTAGAGACTTTTTCGCCTCCAGCACCCGCTGCAGCGCTTCCTCCGCCGTCGCTCCTACCGCCGACAGATGTCCCATCTTCCGCCCCGCGCGCGGTGTGTGCTTCTCGTACAAATGCAATCGCACGCCAGGCACCTCCAGCGCTGCGACAAAATTCGGATCGCCGTCAAGCCAGAGGTCGCCGAGCAGATTGGCGATCGCTGCCGGCGCAATCAGCTCCGTCGACCCCAGCGGCAGATCGCATACCGCGCGCACCAACTGCTCAAACTGGCTGGTCACGCAGCCCCTCTCGCTCTGGTGATAGCTGTTGTGTGGTCTCGGTGCAAGCTCATTGACAAACAGCTCGCCGGCAGGCGTGACGAACAGTTCCGCGCAAAGCAGCCCGGCAATCTCGAGCTTCGTCACCAGCGCCGCAGCCAAAGCCTCAGCCGCGATCTCCATGTCGCGCGGCACGTCCGCTGGCAGAACGCTCCAGGCCAGAATCTGATCTTCATGGTGATTACGCGCAGCCGGATATGCCCGAACCTCGCCCGACGGGCTGCGCGCCGCCATCACGCTGATCTCGCAATCCAGTTCCAGCGCCTGTTCGACGACTACTGGGCGCTCGCCCAATTGCCTCCACACTTCTCCGAAATCAGAACCGTGCGAGGCACGCGCCTGACCGCGCCCGTCGTATCCGCCGCGGCCCGTCTTCACATAGACATCTCCGCCCAGAGCCGCGACTGCCTCGCGCAATTCTTCATCGCTGCGCACCACGCGAAAAGGGCCGACAGGAAATCCATTCTCAGCGAGCCATGTCTTCTGCAGCGTTTTGTCCTGGATGATCCGGACGGGCTCAACCGCCGGACGTAACGGTGCGATCCGTGCAACTTCTACCAGCGCATCCACGCCGATCTGCTCGATCTCCAGCGTCACCACATCGGCGCCCTGGGCAAGCCGCCGCGCGGCGTCCACATCATCCCAGCGACCGGCAATCGTCTCATCAGCAATGAAGCTTGCCGGGCACGCTGCTTCCGGATCCATCACGCGCACGTGATAGCCCATGGTGCGCGCGGCCATCGCCGTCATGCGGCCTAGTTGTCCGCCGCCAAGGATCGCCAGCAGGCTGCCGGGCGCGACTCTCTCACCCAACTCGAGTCCCGGGCTCAAACCGGTTGTCCTTCGTCGATTTTCTGGTCGAGCACTTCCTGCATGCGGGCAGCGCGCCACGCCGCCAGCCGTTCGTAAAGAGGTACGTCAGTGGTGGCCAGCATCTCCGCTGCCAGCAGCGCCGCATTCGCCGCACCCGCCTTGCCTATGGCAAGCGTCCCCACTGGAACCCCTTTGGGCATCTGCACGATGGAGAGCAGCGAGTCCAGGCCGTTGAGCTGCGTCGCCGGAACAGGAACTCCAAGCACCGGCACGAGCGTCTTCGCCGCCAGCATGCCGGGCAGGTGCGCCGCCCCGCCGGCCCCGGCAATAATCGCGCGAAGCCCGCGATCCCGCGCCGTCTCGGCGTATTCGAAAAGCCAGTCCGGCGTGCGATGCGCGCTTACAACGCGCGTTTCATAGGTAATCTCCAGCACGCGCAGGATTTCCACGGCCGCGGAGAGCGTTTCGTAGTCGCTCTTCGATCCCATCACCACGCCTACCAGCGGTTGCTTGCTCATGGCATCGATTATACGAAGCACACGCTGCGGCGCTCGAACCTCCTTACTCCGCCGCTCCCTCGTTCCCTATTCATTGCCTCATCAATGCCGATGCCACGCCTCGAAGGCAACCTCAACGACAGCAAGGACCGCACTGAACGCCGCCATGAAGCCCTTGGCCCGCTGCCAGTTCTGCTCATGACAATCCATGCGCCGCTCCAGTTCGGCCAGCCTTCCTCCGTTGCCGTCGCCCATCAGTCCGGTCATCTGCGTCTTCAGCACGCTCAGATCGCTCAGCACCTGGGCCTCGAATTCGTTCATCATGCGCATCTAGCTCTCCGTGCAGGTTTTCAGGCCTCAGCTTTCAGGGATCAACTTCCCCGAATCCTCGGCGTCTTTCTCTGACGCCTGGAACCTGAACCCTGAAACCTGTTACTCCTTCACCCGCTCAACGGCAAATTGATGAACAACGCCGCCGAAAACTCTGAATAATTCGGCGGGGTTGAACCGTCGTACATCCTGATATAAAACCGATCACTCGCCGAAACTCGTGAGAAGCTCAGGTTCGGTTGCGACCCGCGCAGGACCAGCGTAGGATCCTCGCCGGGCATAAAGGCGAAGTCGCGCAACCGGATCTCGAACCCTCCTCCTACAGGGGGCTCAACGCCCGTGTTCACGGTTACCGTACTTCCGCTGATGGCGGTCACCGTCAATCCGCTCAGATTGGCAAGCACTGCAGGCGCGATCTGCGCCGGCAGCCATGCATCCGCCTGGACCGTACTGCTCGTTCTGATGGATAAGTCGTCGGCCCAGTCGTTGGCAAAAGCGATGTCATATTCCACTAAGTCGGGATAACTTGCTCGATACGTCACCTTTGCCCATCGCACCACGACTTGCGCATCTATGCTCGCCGAGGGCGCGTTCAGCAGCAGCGCGTCTCCCGGCCAGACGTCCGATGCAAGGCTCCTGCTGTTGCCCCTATAGGTGCCGATCCACAGCGCACTCACGCTGGCCGCAGCCTGCTCCATCGCTTGCGCCGCGTAGCGGCAGTCCGCGGAACTTCGCGCAGGGGGGCTTGTCACCGAACCGATCCAGGGCGCCACTGAAGGCGAACCGGCCGCCGCGAGCGCCTGCTGGCTTGCTACGTTCACGGCACGTCCGACCGCTCTGCCAATGGTGCGATAACTTACCGCAATCTGCTCACCGGCCGCCGGGATGCACCCGGTATAGAAAGCCAGCTTTCCGCCACGCTCGATATGACACTCGGCCGATTCCGACGCGCTGCCGATGCGGCGAGTAAACGATCCTGAATTTGGAGGGGTGCTGACAACCCATCCGGATCCGAGGTTGGTCAGGTTCACTCCCCGCATGGTGCCGATCATGTTGATGCTGCTCACAGGAGCGAACGAGAGTACTCCCGGCAGATAAGTAACTGCCCCGTCGTACAGCGTCGCCGGCGTTGCACCCACGCCGTTGACGAACTCCTGCACCTCCATCTGAATCTTGCCCGAAGCAATGACCGGCTCGCCACCGGCGGCGATCAGGCCCGCGTCGCCAAAGGAGTAATAGGCCGATCGCGTCCGTTCGCACTCCGCGCAATGCAGGCGGATCCGCAGAGTGTACTGGTTCACAGGATTCAGTGGGAATGTCGGGCCAGCCTGCGCACCCTGCACGATCGGCTGCAAAACAGGTGCCTCGCTGCCCGATTGCGCAGTAACCTGCAGTCCCGCCGTGCAGTTTGCCGCGTTTGCCAGCGTGCCGAAGAAACCGCATAGGATTCCACTGCTGCCCGGCGAAACGGTTACGCCCACGGCTTCGGCCAGAACTGTCCCGCCTGCCTCAATCGGGTCCAGCCAGCTAAGAACGGTCTCGCCGTCGATTCCATTGCCGCCGTTCATCGCCAGCCCGCTGGGTCCCAGCGTGAAGTAGCCAGAGGTGCCCAGGAGGCCCCACAGGGTTCGGTTGATCTGCGCTTCGTTGAAAATCTCGCTGATGATCTTTGTTTTCGATGACGGCGGAAAGTAGGGATCGGCGGAAAGATCGAACTGGGCCGTCGCTCCGTCGCCCAGGAAGTACTCCGTGACATAGGCGACCGGCTCGTTTTCTCCGCAAACCGTAACGTCGTTGGCAAGTGTGCGCTTGACCGTCGACATAAGGGACAGGTTGGCCAGGTCGAGGCTGCCGTCGGCCTCGTTCAACACATGGATCGTGGCCGGCAGCGCTGAGAGAGTCAACGTCCCGTTCATGAGGCGATAGGCAGCACGCGCCATGCCGGCCAGTTGCCCGGCGCTCTTGCTCCAGTTCGCTCCCGGTTCGGGTGCGAAGCTTCCTACAGGAGTGCTCAACGCCACGCCGCTCATCGAGATCGTCTGCAAGCCTGCATGCACAACCAGCGAACTCATTAGCGCTCCCGCGCTTCCCGCCGCCATGCCGGCGCTCGGCGGCATCAAGGCTTGGTCGAGCAGTAACTCGTCACTTACAGCCTGAATGAGCGTACGGTAGCGTGGGCCCTCCATCCCCAGCCCCGCGTACTCAGGAATCGGACTCGCGGCGACGTAACCCGTGAAGTAAGTCGTCCCATCATCCCCATCGATTGCGATCGCCTGGTACCGCGCCGGTTGCGGCAGGTTTCCGCTTGCCGGCAGACTCAGCCAGAGCTCACAAGTGGAAGGCTGGTTGATCTTTCGCTCGATGATCAACGGCCTTACCGCGTCTAGAGCAGCCGTATAGTCCTGCCCTTGAATCGTGATCTTCATTTTGTTCCCTGAGATTCGCGCTTCGTGAATCGTCGTGAGTGCTCGGTGCTCGCTTCGCAGATGCCCACAAGAAGCATCGTTCTCTTTTGCCTCAGTCCCCTAAGTCCGCCAAGTCCCTTAGTCCATGCTTATCTCACACCAACGCATGGCTCGCCGGGAAAAAACTCCGGTAGCAGACAATTCGCTCTCCATCCAGTGGATCGGTGACCGGTAGCGCCGTAAACTGGCCCTTAAGCAACACCCGCGATTGTCCGTTGTGGTTCTTAGGATTCAGTGGCGCCGCCAGCTCCTCCGCGCCATTCATGGGTTGCAGGCGCGGATAGTGACAAAAAATCCTCTCCCCCTGGCTTCCATGCATGACAAACAGTGCCGACCACTCCTGGTAAAAACTTCCGCCTTCGCGATCGACAAAGCCGATCACCACCTGCATCTTGTAGCCCACAGCCGGTGCCCCGCCAGGCAGGGGCTCTGCCAGCGTCAAACCCGTCGAACCAACTTGTGCAACCAGTGCCACGTTGAACGTCACGCGTCTCACGTAGTCCACATCCGTCAGCGCCTGGCGCACATAGGCCCCCGCCACCGGCGTTCCCACAAATCCAGTTTGTCCGCAATAATCCGCATCCACCGCGACCATGGAACCCGCGGCGAACCGTGCCGCATCCGGCGCAGCCAGCAGAATTGAAGTGCTCGTCGAACCGGCCTGCGGAACAACCGCGGTTGCTGCCTGCGCTCCGGCCGCGGCCGGCATTGCTCCGCTCGCCGCCGCCAGCACATTCATGTGCTGCGCGCCGGTGGCCAGTGCCATCGTCAATTTTGTCCAGCTCAGGAACTGAAAGCTCACCTCCGCCTGCAGTGTCTCGCGCACCTGTTCCAGCGGCGCCGCCGGAATGCCGGTGAGCAATGTCGTCGATTTGCTGGCCGGCTTGCGCGCAAAATCCTGAATCCAGCCCAGGCTGATCCAGGGCGCCGGAGGATCATCGAGCGCGAACCCGCCCTCCTGTGATGGATCGAAAAGCACCGGCGTCTGAGTTGCGCGGTTGACCGGCGCAAAATAGGCGCGCACTCGCCGCGCCACCGGCGCCGCAGCCGAAAACCATGTTGCTGTCATTGATCACCTTCGAATTCCCGGATGGGGTTGGGGGAACCCTCGTATCTGCCACTTCGATCAGGCCTGACCCCTGACATCTGAAACCTGTTCTCACTCTCCCTGCTCTTGATAGCTGTAAACGATCACGCTGGCCGTGCGGCTCAACTGGTCGCGCTGGATCGCAACCGGCGCAAACACCGGCTCATCCCAGAAAATCTGCGTCAACATTGCTCCCGGCGGCGTTGCTGTGTAATTCAGCTTGGGCGCGAAGAACGGATGCATCATGGCCAGCAGTTCCTCGTCCATCTCGCTGAGCGCGCGTCCGCGATCCAGACCGCCGAAACTTTGCGTCCCGCAAGTCTGGTAGATCACGTCGCACTGTTCCGCTGCCATGGTCGACGGAAGATCCATGTCCGCACCAAGTCCCAGCCAGCGCAACACAAACACGTCGCTCGGGAATTGGCTGAACGCAGCTTCCGCTTCCTCCACCAGGATTCCCGGACGCACCACGCCGCGCAGAAGAATCGTCCGCCCCGGGTTGATTGCCGTCAGCCTTGCGCGCAACGTCATATAAAACGAATCCTTCGCATTCTGCATGTTGGTTCTCAGCTCATCATTCTCAGTTCGTAGTTCAGTCCTCAGCTCGCAGTCCCGGCTCGTGCTGCGAACTATGAACTGCGAGATCTTGACGCTATACCGCCTGCTGTCGTGCCTCACGCAGCAGCATGCGATAGAGATAGATCTGCCCGAACGCTTCGTTCGCCGCAATCGACTCGATCAGGTAGTCCTGTCCCGCCACCGTCACCGCCAGTGTCATCGCGAACAGCGACTCCGCTGAAGGCAAATCAAGCGTCCGCACCTGCTGCTCTACTGATGTTGCCGACACCAGCAGTTCCCACTGTGATCGGCCGCCCTCTTGCCATGACGGTCGCAGTTTACGCATCAAGGCGGGGCTCACCGGCACCTCGGCAAATGTCGTGGCCACTAGCCCGACCTCCGAAGGCACCGTGCCGGGATTTGCGCCCGTGACGCGCAGCAGCGCCGAGGTCCCGGCCACGCTTCGCAGCAGTGCGTCGGCCAGTCTTTGGGCTGCACCGGTCGGATTGCGCGGCGCTGTGTCACTCATACTTTCTCCCCATCAAAATAGGCGGACCTGATGACCATCTCCCGCCAGGCAGGTAGCAGATCGCAAGCGTCGGCTTTCAGTCTGGCCTCGCCCGTTCCCTGATACCTGACCCCTAAAACCTGATCCTGTTCCCTGCTCTCTTCATCCCAGCCTGTTCGCCACGTATGGCTTCAGCCAGGCCTGTACTGTCTCGTCAATCAACGAACTTGAGAAATACTGCATCTGCATGGTGTCGATCTTCGACTTGCTTGCGTTGAGAGCCGGAGTCGCCTGCGCGTTGCGAACAATCTGCGCGCAAGCAGTCTTCACGTCGTCGCCGATCGTCGCCAGGCCCGCCGTATAAGTCACCATAACTTCGTTGTAAGGTAGCCCCAGAACATTCCACGGCAGTGTCAGTTCACCGGTGTTCGGGTCATAGTCCACAAGGTTCGGGTCGATGGTCGCCCACTGGCCTGGCAGCGAAAACGTCCATGCAACCTCGAGCAGCGGCTGGTTCGGCATCTCGCCGCGCCTCGGCCTCGCGTACCGGCCCTCGATGCAAACCAGCGGCGAAGCGGCGCTTCCCAACGGAGCCAGCGGCAGATAACTCAGCCGCACCGTCTGCGATCCGGCGGTCACACGCAACCGCTCCGTGTACTGAACAACGTTCAAATCCAGCCGCCTGCAGTGGCTGTTGATCAAGGCCGTCGCCGCCGTCACCCAGTCCGCCGTCGTTCCCGCTGGCAAACCGTAATTCCCATAATCCGTTGGCAGCAGATATGCCATCGCGTTCCCTTCCTATAGGTTCCTTCCGCTCCTGCTTCAGGCGTCAGAGATAAGTACGCCAGACGAGCTGGCTTCCTGATCCCTGACCCCTGAAACTTGGCCCCTGTCTTTACCGCTCCACCACCACCTGCGTGTGCGCGAAGCTGGCGCCCTTCACTACGGGAGCGCCAAACTTGACCGCGACATACTGGTAGGCCAGCGAATTCGGCAAGCCAAGTTGGAAGACACGCGGCGCCGGATCGCCCAGCCAGTGATATTCGATCAAGTCTTCGGTCACGATGTAGGCCGGATAAGTGCCGGGGTTATAACTCGACCCTGAACCTGTGCCCGGCGTGTAAGCGATGCTCCAGTCGGGAATAAGCGGCAGATCGCCCGCTTGCGTCGACAGCATCTTCACCCGGAATCCGCCGGTGATCTGGTCGCTGTTCAGCACCACGTTGTACTCCGACTTCATCTCCTGGTCGATCAGGTCGAGCAGCACCGGATTCGCATAGATGGCCGTGGGCCGCACGTGATAGCCGCTGCTCGCCACCATCTGCGCGATCGTGGTCTTCATCGTGTCCACGATCTTCATAGTCGGTGTTACCGTTACCGAGTTGCCGCCCGCTGCGATCTGAGCGGCGCAGCCCATGTACTGCGTGGTCGTAGGCGCGCTCAGGCTGGTGTCGTTGCCGTTCCAAAGCGCAACATCGTGCGCTACCATCACGCCGCTGACCGTATCCACCAGGTCCTTGGCCTGCAGATAGGCGAACTGCTTCTGCTGATCGCCGAGTTCGATGTCAAACAGGTTGTAGTTGATCTGCGCCACGATCGCCTTCAGCGGCACGCTGAGTTCGACGCGCGTCGGGCTCACCACCGTGGGATTGATGCTGCGCGGGTTCACAAAGCCCGCCGTGCTCGGGTTGGGAATCGCCGTCTCGGCGAAGAACCGTGAAGGATGCCCCGTAGCCGGAACCTGTTTGATGCGCTGTCCAAATGGACTGGACCGCCGGCAAATGTCAAAGATCTCGGTCTGGTACAACGGAACTTCGACCGCCCCCGGCCCAATGTAGTCCGCTGCCGCGTGAATGTCTGCAAAAGTTGCGTTCATAGCTCTCTCCGCCCCTCCCAGGGCCGTGGTTAAAAGGGTTTCAGGTCTCAGGTGTCAGGGTTCAGTGGCCGATAGCAGGGAGTAGACGAATGAACCTGATCCCTGACCCCTGAACCTGATCGTTGTCTCTACGCAATCGCTCCGGCACGAAGCAGTTGCGTCTTTACCGCAATGCGCTGTTCCAGGCTCAGCCCGCTCAGCGCTGCGTCCAGGGCCTTCACATCCACTGGACCCTCGCCGATGCCATTCTTGGCCAGCATCTCAACCGTCGCCGCGGGCACCGTCCTGCGCAGCGCATTCAGCCCTGCCGGCACTGCCGCCGCCCGTAAATTGGCCAGCTCGCGCTCCGCCGCGGCCAACGTCTCTTGCAGCTCCGTCTCCCGCCGTGTCTGCTCGACGGTCGCCGTGATCCTTTCCACTTCGCCCGTCAAATCGCACTGCCGCTCTTCCAGCCAGTGCAGCGTCTTCTCGAGCTGTGTAGCCGCAGCCTCGATCCGCTCCACGATCCCCTTCTCTTCTGTCTCCATGTCTTTCCTTTCCTCTTGCCCGGAATTCACCATCGGTAACGCAAACAAGAAAGGCTCCGCGAACGGAGCCTCTTTGCCAATCCACTGTTTTCGCTAACTTGCTAACTTGCCCGCCTGCTGCCTTTCTAACCCCGCTTCATCCGAAAGCTGGTTCCCCGGTAAGCCGCCTTCTCGCGCAGCAGAACGGCCGCCCCGGTAAAGGTCACCCGCGTCAGCTTCCAGATGTCGGCCCGCATATCTTCGACTCGCGCATCGGCCACCTCGTAGCTCATTCCCATCGTCTCCTCCGGCCGGGCTTCAATGTCGCGAGCCACCTCCGGAAAGTCGCGCCCATAAAGATACCCGCGCACCATGAGGCGCGATCCGATGACATCCGCCTCAGTCAGTAGCCCGATCTTGCGCCGAGCGTCGTGCCCATCCCATCCCGGCCTGTAGTCCACGGCCATGCCCAGCAGTGAGGGCAGCGCGCCCTCGGCCGCGCCCCGCGTCAACAGAACCCGGTGCCCGCGCGCCCCTGCCGGAGCCCGATCGCTCGCCATGTTCACCATCGCCAAAACACCCTCGAACGGCACCCGGTTGGGGTGCCCGTCCACGTGAGGAATCTCTACTGCCATCGCTTCCAGTCGCATGTCCTCGCTCCGAAGAAATTCGCCTTCTAGCTGATGCCTTCTAGCCACTAGCTCTTTCGTGCGCCCCCGCACGAGAGCGCCGGCGCCTGCCGAGAGGCCCAACACAGCGCAGACAGCTGGAAGCTAGGAGCTAGCGGCTAGAGGCTGTTTTCCTTGCTCTAACGGCCCCAATCCCCGCATCGCCCGCACCTCGTTCACCGTCAGCACGCCGGTCTGCAGAAGCTGTACCTGCACTTGGAGCTCCGTCTGCTCATCGCGCGCGCTGAGCTCATTGAAGACGAACTCAAACTCCGGCCAGCCGATGCACTTCGAGAAAAGGTCACGCGTGATGTGTCCCGCCACCAGCATGGCCAGCGGCGAGATCGCTCCGCGGAACGCCTCATCCGCCATCTCCGAAGCCGTCGAGCGATTTACATCGCTCTCTAACCCCAGCAGCATCGGCGGCAGGCCAAATGCGTTGGCCACCATGCGAATCAGGAACTCCTGCCAGGCCAACCGCAGATCCGCGTCCGTGCCCTGCGCAAACCGCAGCACCTCGGGCTTCTGCTCGGTCGAGAGCAGCGGCACGCGCCCTGTTCCCTCAATCTCGTCCTGCCACCAACGGATCAGCCGGTCGTGCTGCGCAGGCGTCGACTCATTCAGCCACAGCGCATACTGCGCCACCGAGTTCGCCGCCAGTTTTCCCGCAAATCGATGCGCGCTCAGAAACTGATTCACCGTTTCGAAGGCCACTTCCAGCGGCCCCAGTCCGAAGGGTGTGAAACTCCGCGGGTTCATCCGGATGTACATGAGCTGTCTGTCGAGCAACTCCACCGCGCTCGACTCCAGCTGCCCCGGCATCGCCTGCGCATAGCGCGGCGAATCCTCCTGGCCGTCCCACTTGGCATTGATCCGGATCGACGCGCCATCCACCGCCCACAACATCGCCGGACGGTCCGCCTCCCCGGTCGGTTCCATCTCCACCGCGCCATATCCCCCGGTCAAAGCGTCCTCGATCACCTGCTCCAGCAAGGTACGAAAATCATCTGACGCGTTCGGCTCTTCCAGCACGTGCCGCAACGCGCGCAGCTTTCGCCCGAGGAATGCCACGTCCTCCGCCCGCACGCCGCGCCGTACCCGCACCTGCCAGTCCATCGCGGCAATGCGATCCTTGATGACGTTGATCGCCCTCCGCACCAGAGGTGTCTCCGCAAACCGCCGCAGGTTCATCGGCGTCGGCTTGGGCAGATGCCGTCCCGGAAATTGCACCGGGCTCAGGATCGCTGGCAACGCCAGCGTCTTGCGTTCCGCTTCGGCTTCCAGTTCGATCTGCCCTGGCCGCCCGCGGCCCGTCACATGCCGCCACATCTCCCGTAACTGCTCGCCCACTTTCACAAGCACCTTCCTCGCCCCAAAAACAAAAGGCACAGCCCACGGGCTATGCCTTTATCGATCGGTGGTCCTCACGCTGCCGCCGGTCAGCACCTCATTTCGCTCGACCGGCTTCCCAACGCTTCAATTCCTGCTGACAGAAACGATCCTACCGCGAATGCAGGAAATTATCCGCAAACTTCCGCAGAAATATTCTTGCCTCCCGTTTCGCACCCTGCTCCGCAGGTCTCGTGCGCCCCTAACGCCGTGAAATTTCACCAGGATGCGCGCGCCCGCTTGCTCTGATTTCGCGCTTCGCATGCTCTGCGCGCAGTGCGCTCCGCTCGTTCCTTCCCTTGACATGCGCATCGGGACCGCCCGCACCGCCTCAAATCCCGTAGCTCGCCGGCTTCTTAGCCGCTGCTCACCTTGTTACATCGTTGCGGCCTCTTAGACCCGCAGTTCCCGCCGCGCAGTCTCCGCCACGCGGCCCATGTCCGACACCGTCAGAACCCGGATCTGCCGCTCTTCCATCGTCTCCACGCCGAAGCGGTATGCCTCCAGCCGCTCCGGCTCCTCGTCCGTGGCTCCCACTTGTGCTGCGGACTCAACGAAAGCAGTCAGTTCCAGCACTGCCTTCTCCACCCGCTCCACTCCCTCTCGCAACCCCGCAGCAGAAAACGCCAGGATCTTGGCCATCTCCAGTCCCGCGCCGGCTCCCGCCACCGCTCTCGCATCCAGGCTCACAGCCTGAAACATGCGTACCACTCCGTTGGGCTTGTACCCGGCATCGATGCGCAGGGGATCTCCACGCCGGGTATATTCCGAGGCCGCAATCCGCTTGCGCATCAGCTCCCACACTCCGGCGTGCTCAAACTCGCTGCGCATGCGCGCATGGATAACCGCCCGTCCGCTCAATATCGCCGAGCGCTCTTTGGGTGGCGCTTCGACGTAAAGCCTCATCATCTCCTCGATCCCAGCCGGCAGCGACTCGGCGTAGTAGCCCTTGGGCTCGCTCATCTGCACCTCGGTGGAAAGAGACTCTCTTAGGACCCGCATCAGCTCCCCATCCGGTTCTGTCTCCAACCGGCGACGCAGCTCACCCTCCATCCCCTCCAGACCCACGATATCGGCATCGGCATCGAGGCAGCGCACTCTTCGCCAGTCGCGCGTGAAGCGTACCGCAGCTCGGGCGCTGCCGGCCTCGCGTAGGATCACGCCAATGTTGACGCACTCACCCCGCAACGCAACCGGCGCATACCGGACCAGTTGGAACGCATATTCCCGCCTTGGATTCGTCCCGTTCATGCCCCATTCAGACATCGCTTCATAGTTCGCGGTTCTCGGCCTTTAATCGTCAGTTCCCGGTCGGCGGTCAGCTTGTGGTCCGTAGCCGCTCATACAAGCTGCCGGCTTCTGGCCACAAGCTAGCCTCAATTCACCCTCATCGTAGTCCCCCACCTATCCCTCTTCCAAGCCTCTTCCTCCGCGCCCTCCCGCCCTTCTCCCCATTTCGGAAATGGCCTTCTGTCCGATTTCCAAAATGCCCCTATCAACTCCCGGATGCGGCTGCGCCTCGCAAGCAGCTTCTCCACCAGGGTCTCCAGCTCGGCCTGGTCGCCTCCGTACCACTCAGGAGGAATCGACTCGGCAACCTGCCAGATGGTTTCAGGCGCCATATTCTCGATGCGCGTCAGCCATGGCTCGAAAGACTCCCAACCCGTGACCTGGCGGTAGACTTCGTTACGGTAGTAGATGCCCCGCAGAGGGGTGTCCTCAAATCGCCATTCTCCCGCGTGAAAGCAATAGCCGAAATCGATGAAGACAGCCGTGTAGCGCCGTTCCCGCTGGCGGCGAGCGAACACCGCCTGCCGCCCATTGGCGTTCGCCGTCCATTTGTCCAGCGCCAGCACTCCGGCAAACTCGCCGAGATTCTTGATCTCGAGCAGTTGCTCTTCAGGCAGATAATCCATCACGTGGCCGGGCATGAGCCCGCCGGCGAACCGCGAGCCGAATTGCAGTCCCGGCTGGCAGCGCACGCGGCTCCGGCCCAGATCGATCTCCAGTTCGGGCGAATTCTCCACCAGCCAGCTTGTGACTTCAACCACATCGCACGCCGGCACCGTCAGCCCCACCGCTGCCGCCAGCTTCGTGGCCAGATACTCATTGGCCAGCACGCGCGTGTGTTGCGGGTTGTTCTGAAACTTGACGACGTAGACGTGGCCGTCCGCGCCCAGCATCAAGTGTCCCTGCGCGCCGCCCCGCATGCGCCGGATCTCCTGCACCGCAAGAACCGCCAAACTCGCTCCCGCCTTCTGGTACTTGTCCGCATTTTAAATGCGGCGGTTAGGCTCCAGGTGACGTACTCGCTAATCGGAAATCGGCGCTTTGACCTACTCCCCCGCTCCCTTTGCTCGCTCGCTGACTCGTCCCCTTGTCGCCTGCCTTTTTCACCTCGTCAGCCGTTTTTCGCCGTCCTCTCCATCCAGCACACGGAACACTCCCTCCGCCAGCGCTCGCAGCTCATCCTCCCCGGGGTACACCGCGACCGGCGCGATCCACTCCACGTATCCGCGCAGCCGCTCCACCACCCGGCCGGAATGCGCCATGCCGCCGGTCAGCAGCACCGCGTCCACCTTCCCTTCGAGCACCGCCGCCATGGCGCCTGCTTCTTTTCCGATCTGGTAGATCATCGCCTCCAGCACCGCTTCGGCCTTCGTGTCTCCTCCGTCGATCCGTTGCTCCACTTCTTTCAAATCCCGCGTCCCCAGATACGCAAACAACCCTCCGTCGCCGAAGACATGGCGGTCGAGTTCCCTCTCCGTCATCGCGCCGCTCATCGCAAGCTTGATCAGCTCCCGCACAGGCAGCGACCCCGTGCGGTCCGGCCCGAACGGGCCTTCTTCGATCGAGTTACTGTCGACCATGCGCCCGCCACGATGCGCCGACACCGTGATCCCGCTGCCCATGTGCGCCACGATGAGGCGCATCTCCGCGTAGGAACGGCCGCGCTCCTTGGCATACCGCCGCGCCACTGCCTTCGTATTCAGCGCGTGGCCGATAAACGATCGCCTGACCAGCGGCGACCCCGAGAGCCGCGCGCAGGGCTGCCACTCGTCCACTGTCACCGGGTCCACGATGTAGGCGTTCACCCCGGCGGCCTTTGCGAACCGCAAAGCCAGCACCGCGCCGAGATTTGACGCATGCTCTCCGCGCCGCGCCTGCCTGAGCTCCTCAACCATCGCATCGTCCACCAGGTAGATACCGCACTCCATCGGCGGCAGCAGCCCGCCCCGCCCCGCCACCGCCTCCCAGCGGCTTTGCGCCATCCTGAATCTGCCTTTTCCGCTTGGGGTGGGCGCCCCCTGTCCCTCGCCTTTGGGGACCAGGGACGCCGGGGAATCGCTTCGCACCACCGCTTCGCCCGCTGGCCCATATCCAGCCGCCGCCAGGGCTTCCTCAATCCTCTCGGCACGATAATCCAGCCGGTCGAGCATCGGCCGCCCCTTGAAGCGCTCGATCTCATCGTCGCCGTGATGGATATTTCGCGACATCTCTTCGCCCGCTCGCGAAAAGATGCCGAATTTTGTCGACGTCGTCCCGGGATTGATCACCAGGACACGCCCTCGTTGCTCGCCCAAGCCTCACCTCGTGCGCACAAGAGTGTACACGAGCCCCGAAGCACGAAGCTATGATGCCAATCCCTCTACCTGATTCGGAATTTCGTCATGATCTGGCCGCCGCGGCGCCAGTTCATGGCTTCTTGTCCTTCATGATCTTCAAGCTTGCCCTCACCAGCTTCTTTACCAGGGTCGCTGGTACCGGCTTATCTACCGGAAAGCTCACGATCGCTTTCGTGGTGCGAAAACCCGCCAGTTCCTTGCTGTGTTCCTGGATCGCCGGCGGGCGCACATGCAGGCGTATATGTGATTTCCTGAAGCTGAACCAGACAAACATCCCATCGTAGTCGTAGCCCGGATACGAGTACCCCGGCATCTCGAAATAATCGGTGCGTTCCGTTGCGCCAGGCGCCGCTCCTCGTATCGCGGCTCTCATCCTCGCCAGGTTGCCCTGCGCCTCTCTCGGACAACTCGCAATGTATTTGTCTACCGTCACGGCTTTTCTCAGCATCGCATTCTCCGCGCGTTTGCGCCGATTCTACCGGATGGGCAATTCCGGGCAGCGCGCTCTCCCTGCCGATCGACGAGCGGTCGCGAATCATCGGCGATCCTCTCCCTTTGTCCTCCGCCCCGGTCCTGTTACCATGAAGTTCGCATTGATCCTACGGATCCCCCAACACACAATTCACGAAAGAGGTTCAACGGTGGCTGACACCACGAAGATTACCGACAAAGCGGAACGCAAGAAACTGAAACGCGCGGCGCGCAAAAAGGCCGCCCCCAAGGCCAAGCGCTCCACCCCGCGCGGCTCGCAAAAGAAGAAAGTCAAGAAGATGGTCCGCGGCCAGAGCAAACGGTAAGAAACAGCTCCTGGCTTCTAGCCTTTAGCGCTCGAGCAAGTGATTTCGTTTGCGCGAAATGAGCTAAAGGCTGGGAACTGGAAGCTGGAGGCTGCCTCCTATGCCCAGCCAACTGCTCGCCCGCAAATCGATCGATAAGCTGATCCGCGACTCCGAAGAACCGGAGCACTCGCTGAAAAAGACTCTCGGCCCGTGGTCGCTCACCGCGCTCGGCATCGGCGGCGTCATCGGCTCGGGCATATTCACTGTCATCGGCACGGCCATGGCAGGCCAGCGCTTCGACGTCCCCTCGCTCGAAAACACCCCGCTCGCCCACTACCTCATCTTTCACACCGCGCTCGCGGGCCGCCCCGGCGCCGGACCGGCCCTGGCCCTCTCCCTCATCTTCGTCGCCTTCGTCTGCGCCTTCACCGGCCTCTGCTACGCCGAGATCTCCTCGATGATTCCCATCGCCGGCTCGGCCTATACCTACACCTACGCCACGCTCGGCGAGCTCGTCGCCTGGATCATCGGCTGGGACCTGATCCTCGAATACGCCTTCTCCAACATGAGCGTCAGCGTCGGCTTCGCTGCCCACATCGTCGACCTGATGGACTGGTTCGGCATTCATCCGCCACTGATGTGGATCTCGCCCGCCTACCTGCCCACCGGCCTGCAGGATCTTGCCGGAAACAATCTCTACGATCCCGGATGGCACTTCGGCTTCAATATTCCCGCCTTCCTCATCGTGATGATCCTCACGGTCATCCTAGTCCGCGGCATACGCGAGTCGGCGCGCACCAATAACATCCTGGTGCTGGTCAAAATGGCCGCTATACTGGTCTTCATCTTCGCCGCGGCCAGCTTTATCAAGCCCCACAACTGGCACCCCTTCATGCCCAACGGATGGTCAGGTGTGCTCGCCGGGGGCTCGATCATCTTTTTCACCTATATCGGTTTCGACTCGGTCTCCACAGCTGCCGAGGAGTCCCGCAATCCACAACGCGATCTGCCTATCGGCATTCTCGCCACGCTCGTTGCCTGCACCCTGCTCTACTCAGGCGTGGCCATCGTGCTCAGCGGCATCGTCCCCTGGCAATCGGTCATGGGCGATGCGGCGCCGGTCGTCAACGCGCTCAAGCGCCTCTCCATCGGGACCGGCAGCAGCCTCCTGCACTGGGCCCGACTCTTCGTGCTCCTCGGCGCGCTCATGGGCATGATCTCCTCCATCCTCGTCTTCCAGCTCGGCCAGGCGCGCATCTGGTTCGCCATGTCCCGCGACGGCCTGCTGCCTTCTCTGTTCAGCCGGATCCATGCCCAGTTCCGCACGCCGGCCTTCGCCACCTGGGTCGCCGGACTCGTCGTCGGCATCCCCGCCGGCCTCCTCGACATCGGCACCGTGGCCAACCTCTCCAATATCGGCACCCTTTTCGCCTTTGTGCTGGTCTCCGCTGCGGTCATTATCCTCCGTTATCGCGAGCCCAATCGCCATCGCGGATTCCGCGCTCCGCTCGGCCCTGTCTTTCCCCTCCTCAGCATCTTCTTCTGCATCATCCTGATGATGGGCCTCGAGATCCTGACCTGGATCGCCTTCTTCATCTGGCTCGCTGCCGGCCTGCTCATCTACTTCTTCTACAGCCGCCATCGCTCCGAATTCGCCCGGACGCGCTAACCCGCCGGCCAATGGTTACCCGGGCGTGACATCCCGCCGCCGCGCTCCATGCGAAAATAAATCTGCTCGATCAAGGCCACCATGCCCACTTCTCCCCGTCCTCTCGAACCGCCTTTCACCGACGTCCCAGGCGCCCTCGATGAGATCCGCGCCGGCCGCATGGTCGTCGTCGTCGACGACGAGGATCGCGAGAACGAGGGCGACCTCACCCTGGCCGCCGACTTCGTCACCCCCGAAGGCATCAATTTCATGGCCCGCTACGGCCGTGGCCTTATCTGCCTCGCCCTCACCGAGGAGCGTGCCGATCACCTGCGCCTCTTTCCCATGACCCAGCAGAACTCCTCGCGTTTTGGTACCGCCTTCACCGAGACCATCGAAGCCCGCGAAGGAGTCACCACCGGCATCTCCGCCGCTGACCGCTCCCATACCATCCGCACCGCCATCGATCCCCGCACCACCCCCTCCGACCTCGCGCGCCCCGGCCACGTCTTCCCGCTGCGCGCGCGCCGCGGAGGCGTTCTGGTCCGCGCCGGACAGACTGAAGCCTCCGTCGATCTGGCCCGCATGGCTGGCCTCACCCCAGCTGGCGTCATCTGCGAAGTCATGCGCGACGACGGCGCAATGGCCCGTATCCCCGACCTCATCCCCTTCTGCAGGCAGCACAACCTGCGCATGCTCACCGTCGCCGAGCTCATCCGGTACCGCCTGCGTCACGAGCGCTACATCGTCCGCGCCGGCGAATCCCGGATCCACACCCGCTACGGCGAGTTCCGCATGATTGCGTACGAAAGCGAAGTCAACGGCGGTGAAAGCCACATCGCCCTCGTCCGCGGCGACCTCTGCCCCGACTGCGCAGCCTTCAACGCCGGCCCCGCGGCCGACGGCGTGCTCTCCAGTTCATCCACCCCGTTTGCGGGTACAAACTCATCAGAGACTGGGGCGCCTCCGGTCCCCGGCATTTGGGGACTGGGGAACTCAAAATCACTCGCTGAGACCTCAACCCCGCCGCGCCCGCCCTGCCCACATCCCGTCCTCGTCCGTGTCCACACCCGTTGCACTGCCGGCGACATCTTCGCTGCCGACTGCCACTGCCGCGAGGTCCTCGACCAATCCATGCGTGTCATTGCCGAAGCCGGTTGCGGGGTCATCCTTTATCTCCACAACACCTCGCGCGGCTTCGAGATCGACCGCACACCTGCCGCGGCATTCGGCCCCGGCGGCACCGCCGTTCCCGCCCAGGAGCGCGAAGAGCATTCCGGCCGCCTCATTCTCCATCAGGAGCTGCGTTCCCGCGAAGGCTCCCAGGCCCGCACCGGCCGCATCCTCCGCGCCATCGGCCTCGGCGGCCAGATCCTGTCGGATCTGGGCATTCAGCGTATTCGACTGTTATCAAACACCCCCATGCATATCCCCGCCCTCGAAGGCTTCGGCCTCGAAATCGTCGAACAGGTCCCCATCCCTGTCCAAGAATGCATCCGCGTCGGATGAGCCGCCCGCCGACAATCTCCCTGTGTTTTCAAGAAATTCGGTTCATTTCGTGAAACTGATCAATATTGACCACTCTTGCCCGCGAATTCCCTGTAAGATCGCTGAAACTAGCTAGGGGGAAAATCCTCGGGAAAGGGTTTGCGCCGCCAGTAAGGCCGGCAAGCATTTTCTCCGTCAATTTTGTCCCAACACGCACGCTATCGCTTTGACCAGACCAATTCGCCGTTGCGCAAATTTAGCGCGGCATCTTCCCCAACGAGGCGCCGCTTCCAATCATCACCCCGCATTACGGCAACCCTGGAAATTGCTGTGAAGCCAACCGCACCAGTACGGCGAAAGGTTGGTCCGCGTGCGCGTTCATCTCGTCAATCCCAGCGATAATTCCTTCGGCACCGCGGTCATCACGCCGCGCTGGCTCTTCGTGCTTGCCGCCGCCACCCCCGGTGTTGCCGGCGATCCTATTCTTGTCGACGAGTCTCTCGAGCAAATTGTGCCTGAGACCATCCAGCCCGGCGACATCGTCGGCATCAGCGTGCACACCGGAAATGCCTTGCGCGGCTACGCTGTGGGCCGCGCGGCGCGCGCCCGCGGCGCATGGGTGGTCTACGGCGGAATTCACGCTACGCTCTTTCCTGACGAAGCGATCGAGCGCGGCGAAGCTCACGCGGTGGTCAAAGGCGACGGCGACCTTGCCTGGGCCAAGGTGGTGACCGATTGCCTCGCCGGCAAGCCCGAAAAGATCTACGAAGGCGGGCGTATCGAGGGCAGCGAATTTCTCCCCGCGCGTTGGGATCTCATGGATCCCCGCAAATATATGTGGGCCTCGGTGCAAACCATTCGCGGCTGCCCCAAGCACTGCTCCTTCTGCAGCGTGTGGCGCACCGACGGACAGAAGCCCCGGCAGCGCAGGTTCCAAAGCGTCATCGACGAAATCATCGCCCTGCGGCGGCTCGGTTTTTGCTTCATCGCCCTCGCCGACGACAACTTCTATCCCGTCACCTTTACCGATCTGCGCCTGGCGCGCGAGCAGGGCAACACCGCCAAATTCGACGAGCTCACCGCCATTCGCAACGATCGTCTTGCACTGATGGAAGAGCTGGCCAAGCTGCCCCAGGATATGGTCTTCTTCACGCAAATGACCATGGAGGCCGGTGAAGACGCAGCCTTCCTCGACGCCATGTGCAAGGCCAATATCAAAGGCGCGCTGGTAGGCGTCGAAGCGGTAACGCCCGAAGGGCTCAAGGCCGTCTATAAGGACTGGAACTACTCCGGCGAAGCGCTGGCCAAACAGCTCCAGACCATCAAGTCACACGGCGTGCATGTCCTCGGTTCGTTCATCTTTGGCCTGCCCACTGACAAGCCCGCTACCTTCGATGCCACGGTCGCGATGGCGCTCAAAGCCGGCATCACCTTCGCGCAGTTTGTCATGATGACCCCGTTTCCCGGGACCGTGGACTTTGGACGATGGGAGAAGGAGCAGGCGCAGCACGTCACCATGGTGGGCGACGTGCCCATCACCAGGTACTGGATGATTCCCGCCGAAAGCCGCCCCAAGATGTATACCCCGCATCCCACCATGAGCTCAGAGGAGATTCGCCAGCGCACCCAACAAGTGTGGGACAGGTTCTATCGCTGGGGCCCCATCTGGCAGCGGTCGGCTTGCTGTCCGAATATCAGCTCGCGCATCGCCTTCATCTTTTTGTCGAAGCTGTACCGGCAGATGTATGCCACCACCGGCATCTCCACTGACAGTGCGCGCCGCAAGAAGTCGAGGCGCTGGGCTCGCTGGACTGCCCGCCAATGCAAGAAGCTGTTCCAGGCCAAGCCCATGCCCGGGCTCGTGGGACCCAAGTGGGAGATTGCATTGCCCACGTTCGGCCAGGGCGCATTTGAAGGCATCGGCGGGTCCAACGTCGCCGGCCCCTTCCCGGTCCTTCCCGGCAAATAGAGAAGGTCTCGGTTCATTGCGTCCAGTGACGACTTTCGTCGCCAGGATACAGCCGCCTTCCTTGTAGCGCCGGCATCCTTGCCGGCTGTCGTGCGGGCGTCCTCGCCCGCACACGTCCGCCGCTCCCGGTTCCCGGCTATCTCGCGTACACAAACGTCCCGCACAGCGCGCTCGACTTCTGCACCGCGTCGAACGCGAACACCGGCATGTCGTCTCCCGAGAAAAACGCCACCTGCATCTGCCGCCCCGAGACGTACGTCGCCATCCACTGCGTCTCGTCGTCGCCGCATAGCGTGTTCTTATGCAGGAAACGTTGCGCCGGCGACACCTTCAGCCGGTAGAGCGACCCCTCAACCCCCGCCCGCACGTCCGCATCGAACACCGAGCTCACCTCCACCGGCTTCAATCTCCTGATTGGAGCCAGTGGAAACGTCGCAAAATTGATCGTCACCTTCAGTTCGCCGATCGTTAGGTCGCCCGTAATCGCCAGTGCATTCGAGCTCGCCGCACGCCAGTACCCGCGATCCTCCTGTGCATACGCTGCACTCATCAGCGCGAACACTAGGGTCGCAAGCATCAATAGGTTTCTCTTCATACCTTTTCCTGGATCCTGGCCGAGTCTGAAACTCGCAGCCGGAAGCAACAATCCGCTGGCTTCAGGCTATCGGCTGCAAGCTGGTAGCTACAAGCTGCAGGCTACAAGCTCCCATCGTGAATGTATCAACACCGCCATCTGAATGCCCCCCAGACCCCGGAAATTAAAATGGATGAGAGAAGAGGATCCAATGAATGATTGTTCCCCAACCAGCGGGCTGATGGGCGGCGCCGTCACCGGTAAACCTGTCACGCAGTGCGCAGATCTCAACGAAGTCTTTACGGCGGCCCTACCCGCTTTTGGCGGTGCTTACCTGCGCCGGGTTTATGACGCGCTCAGGGCGGTGATCGAAAAGCGAATTCCCCTGGTGATCACTTGCGCCGGTCCCGTCACGGTCTCTGATCAGCACCGCGCCTGGCTCATTCCGCTCATCCGCGCCGCCAACACGGCCTACCTCACCGTCACCGACGCCATCTGCTACCACGACGGACACGACTCGCTTCGCAAAACCGCCGAACGCCCCATACGCGAAGTGGAGCTCTTCGGCGACGACGCCCAGCTCCGCGAGAACGGCGTCATTCGCGTTGCCGATACAGGTTTTGCCGAGCAAGTCCTCTTTGACCAGGACGCCGTCGCCACCGAGATCCTGCAACTGCCTGAATTCCAGAAGCGCATGACCACCACCGAGCGCAACTATCTCCTCGGCCGCCACTACGCCGAGCGGGAAAAGGCGCTCAGCATCGCCCCCGGCCTGCTCAGCACCTGCGCCGATCTCGAACTGCCCGTCTTCATCGGCGCCCCCGCCGACGGCAGCCTCTTCCTCAACTCCGTCAAGCTGTGGACCCTCGCCCGCCTCGGCAAAATCTCCTACAGCTTCGATTACGATCTTCACGAAGACGTCTTCGAGTCCTGCGCCTACCACCACTGGGGCCTGTTCCACTCCAACGCCAAATCGCTCGCCATTCTCATCCTTGGCGGCGGCGTCCCCAAAAATTACTCCCTGCAGCCCGAGCCCATGCTCTCGCAGATCTTTTTCCTCGAGAACATCCGCGGATACGACTACGACGCCCAGATCGTTTCCTCTCCGGTCACCGATGGCAGCTTATCGTCGTGCGCGCCGGCCGAAGCCGTCTCCTGGGGCAAGGTCAACCCCGAAACCTACACCACGCAAACCGTCAGCATGCAGGGCGACTACTCCACCTACATGCCGTTCATCGTCCGTGCCCTCGTCACGAAAGATCTTCTCCACAACCCGCCCCAGCCGCTCCGCCTCTACGCCAAACGCGACCAGCTAAAGAAAAGCCTGCTCTCGACAATCGCCGGCGACGAGCGCGCCATGAAACAGATGATGGCGACCCTCACGCTCCCAGGGGTCCTCAGGCTCTAGCGCATGATCGTGTCCGCATTTGGATCGATCGCGACCGAGCCTTGTCACCCTGGTCGCCCGGTCCCTGGATGCAACGCGGGTGCCCCCGGTCCCTCGCACCTGGGGACCGGGGATCGCCACTCCCCTCGTTCCCTTGTCACCTCGTCCTCGGCTTTTAGGAGTTCGGCGTCGAGTGCTTCTTCGGGTTCACCTCAAGCTCGTTCACCACCTGCTGTACATCCGGCACATGCCTGGCCAGCTTGCTCACTTCCGCCTTCTGTGTCGTGGTTTTCACGCTTCCCGTGATCACCAGAGTCCCGTTCTTCGCGGAGGAGTGAATCGTCTGGTCGTCCAGTGCCTGGTTCGATTTGATCGCGGCTTCGAAGTTGTCCTCAATCGCAGAGTCCTCCTTCGAGGCGACTGTGCTCGCATCGTGGGCATCCGGCGGCCTCACTCCAATTTCATCGGCAACCGTGTAATTGGGAGCCGCCTGTTTCACCAGGTTCTCAGCCTGCTGCTTATCGCTTTCTGAGGCCACATCGCCCGTCAGGGTCATGATGCCTTTGTCCCGGTCCTCCGACACATCGATCTTGCCCAGGTTGTCGTTTTTCAGCGCGTCCGTCGCGGCCCCTTTTTCGTCCGGAAAGGCCTTGTGCTGGCAGCCCGCAAGCACCATCGCTCCACCGAAAAGGATGCCTCCGCAAAGCAGAAAATATCGTGGGGAACAGTTCATTTTCATGGTATCCATCTCCTCCTTGTGCACATCAATTGCACAGTTCACAATCTGCAGGTCAGATGTCGCGCCGACTTGAGTGGTTGTAACGGCAGCCGGTCACTTGCGCGAACGCCCGCGCGGACGCAGTTTGAGGGACCTGATGTTGTGTCGTAGAACTGCGGCGCGGGCTGATCCCAGCGCTCTGTTTCTCGTCCCAAATGCCTGATGAACGCCCGCCGCTCCGCCGATATTCTCGTCAAAGGGGATCGGCCGTGAGCTGGGGCCTCGAGGCAGCAGAAAAAATTCGCCGAAGGACTTTGCATCAGGCCGGATACGAGGAGTTCGAAGTCGAATCCAGAAGCTTCCTCGAAAAGAGGGGTTCCGCCCTGTGGACCGCGTTCTGCGAGTCCATTGCGGCTCTTGCCTCTGACCTGAATCGGGTTTACGGATCCGAACTCATCGGGCTCACGCTCACCATCGCCAATCGCCTCAACCTCGAGTTTCGATTCTCCGACCGCATCACCAACGTGAAGATCGAGTTTCACCCCACCACCACTCAACCCGCCCTGCGCTGGGAGTTCTCCGGCTATCTCGGCAGAGGCGTCAAGCACGGCTCCTGTCACTTCTTCATTCGCGACAACGGAGAAGCTGCCTTCCGCCGCGGCCTCCAGTTCCTCCGCCCCATCGACCTCGCCGAAGAAATCCTCAACGCCCTCATCGCCGAGTAGGAAACCAACCATACCCGGGTCATCCTGAGCGAAGTCCCGCGCGAAGCGCGATGAGAGAAGGATCTGCGGTTGCTTTTCGCGATCCTCACTCAGCCGGTGCCCATCCAACTCGTAGCGCCGGCATCCTTGCCGGCTGTAGTGCCGGCGTCCTCGCCCGCACATCCTCGCCGGCGAAGTCGTGCCCGGTTGCGCCACATCTCGTCAACCCCGCAACCGACCTCAACGCAATCTATCCCACTCATTCCAAACAGGATATTTTCTTCGCCAACTTTGCAGATTATTTCGCGCAGATCCCTAAACTGTTTTCAGTGCAGGAAACGGGATCCGCTCTGCAACCGTCCTTCTCCTGGGGACCTCTCGAAAACTAAGTCCTTTATTTTCAAAGACCGCGAGTTAAGTAAATGACTTAAGCCACTCAGAATGACCCGCTTAGCCGTAGAAGGGGGGTGGGGGGTAGGCAAATTTGCACAAAAGCCAACCTGGCTACCCATCTTCAAGGCTCGTCCCCGGTCCCTTGTCCCTGGTGCCTGGTCCCTGCCTTTTTCCCACTTTCGTGTTACCCGCTGATTCGTGCTGCGGATTGTGTCTCCGTTGGCTCGCCCCTAAACTCGAATCGATTCCCGATTGCGATTGCTGAAGAGAGTCTTCCCGAATGAAACACGCCGGCCTTGCCATCGCCGCTTTTCTGCTCGTGCTGCTGCCTCTCGGCACCAAGGCCGAAGATCACGCGAAGATCTTCCTCCTCGGCACTTACCTCGGCGCCGAAATGCAGCCCGATGGCACCAACGGCACCGGATCTTCCCTGCACCGCACCTATTTCGTAAGAACCGATGAAGGCACTTGGGCTTTGGTCACCTGGGCTGAAGGCGGCGACATCCTCGCACGCGGCATGAATATGGTTCCCGCCCGCTTCAAAACCGAGCGGGCCAACCTGCTGGACGGCCTCAAGCATGGCGAGAAATTTGCCTTCCGCGCCGAGCCCGACCACCGCCTCGGCGCCGGCAAGAATTCCTTTCACGTCTACATTCCGCGCGCTGACGATCCCAGGAAAGAAGACAAGTTCGACGCCGACTTCACGCCGATTCCTACCTCGAGCGCCGCTGCGACGCCTACTGACAATGTGAAGGCAATGTGCGAAGCGCACCGTTTCTCTCCTGAACAGGAGAGACAGTATTGCGGAACCGCGCAGGAGCTTCCCGTCGATCAATCGACCAAGAACTGACCAACATCCAAAATCCCGCTGTCCTGCGGATTTCGTTGTCCTTCTACGCCGTCGTCTCTGCGCGGGCTTCCGTGAAAAGATCGACAAATTCGCGATAGCGGTTTGCGATGGCTTCAACCGCATCGGCGCGGTCCTCCTGCCCTTCGCGCCACGCCATAAGCGGATCCCAGAAATCGGTTCGGCCGACAGCAAACCCGATGAATCCAGGCACTGAAGCTGCGGTCGAGAGCCACTCGCGAACCTTCTGCTCGTTCTCGCCGCGGCCCAGAACGATGCATCCCACGCGGTCGCGTCCGCCGCGGCGCGCAGCAGCCACCATTGCCGCGCAATCCTCGCGTCGATCGAGCCCTTCGATCTTCCAGATGTCAGGCTCGATGCCCGCATCCTGCAGCTCGCGGATCGCCCGCTGCATCAGCGCTGGACGAAGCTCCGCATCGTAGACCGTCTTGTCACCCTTCACCTGGTCGAGTTGCGATGGCTCCGCGGGAACCAGCAGCTCGAACATGAACAAGCTGCGGCTGGCCTTCTGAAGGTAGTCTGAGAGCTGTTTCAGTCGCGCGGCCTGTCGCTGATTGAGCCCAGCATCGCCATCTGGGTTGTAGCGGACCAGGACCTTTGCGAACGTGGGATGAAATGCCTCGATGTGCTGGGCAAAATCCTCCCCGTACTCGAACTCGAACTCCTCTTGGCCGCTCTTCTCCATAGGACATGCAGTGTGATAGCCCTGCGCTGAGGCATCGCGCAGAATCGCCGCTCCGAACTGCTCGTCAACCAGGATTCCGGCATGCTCTTTGTCAACGCCGCCCGCGATCGCGGTCTTGAACCCGTCGTAGATGATCTGCTTGGCCGCAGCGATCTCCGCAGTTTGCGACGCGGTGAGGTCGCCGTGCCAATGGAACATTCCCGTCTCAAACGAACCGCGGTGGTCAAACGGAAGGATGTAGAGTGGTTGACCGTATCCACGAGGGATCATGGATCCTCCTTGGGCGGAGAATTGTCACGCCACCATTAAAGATGCGCAAAATTCGTTGGAAGCTTGAAAGTTTCGTTAGAAGATCGTTGGGCTACCGCGCAATACGCGGTTTGACTCCCGACCAGACCCAGGAACTAATCTTCCAGCCCCCTGCCTCGCCCCGCAGAATGAACGTCATCTGGCCTTCCTCTTTCATCGCGGCTCCGCCTTGCTTGTAGAGATAAACGGTCGGCACGATCACGTATGCCACATCTCCCTCGATCTCGGTGCGCGTGGGATTGCCGAATTTCACCAGGCCGTCGGAAACGCCGTTGGCCTGAGCGTGTTTATCATAGGCCGCAGCCCAATCCTGCGCCGCGTGAGGCCCGAACCAGCGATGCGGCGCGAACTCATCGATAACCAGGATGTCACCGGACGCGTAGGCAGCGAATGCCGACTTGGTGTCACCCGTGTTGAACCCGTTGATGAACTGGCTGATCGGCGACATCACGGCGCCGTGAGACGCGGCGAAAGCTGGAAAAACAGCCAGCACCACTGCGATAAATACAAGGCTGCGCTTCATGTCTTCCCTTCCTGACCGGAAAATCGGTGTCGACGGAAATTGACTGTCGGATTTTTCCATCCCTTGCAAGGGTGTCAACCGTTAGGTAGAAATGCCAATGTCCACACCCGTGCTTCGAGTCAGGCCTCAGATTCCCCATGATTTCCGAAACGGAGTGGTGGCCAGGGACGGGATTGAACCGCCGACGCCGGCCTTTTCAGGGCCGCGCTCTACCACTGAGCTACCTGGCCTCAATCGAGACTTGAAGTTGCATTGTTCTCGGGCGGATTCCGGCTTAACCGGAAGGTGGGTGAATCCCTTGCCGTGCGATGCAACTACCTGATTCAGTATACCAATGCGATGGCCCCCGTAGCAGAAGCGAGGTCGCCCGCTGGGTGGCATACAGAAGCCGTGCTATGATCCTGTGCATTGGTCCTTCGGCAGCCAATGACCCTCCCCTGACAGCCCTATAGCATTGGAGTGCGGGTCCAAACCCTGCAACGAAGGAGCACTGTGCGAGTTGGTCGCTGAGTGGTAGCGGCGAACTCGCTGATCTTCTCCCTCAGGAAAGACCATGCACCACCGAATTGTTCTTCTCGTTTCGTTCACCACTCTCCTCGTCTCGGCCCTCTGCGCCCAGTCGCCTGGAGCTTCCGCTGCCACGCAAGGCTACCTTTCCAAAAAAGACAGCGCCTTCCAGAGCGCGTCGCAGCAAGGAACAGCAGGGCTGCGGGCGTTTCTGGTGGACTTTCCCAAAGGTGCGAATCTGCATGTTCACCTCAGCGGAGCCGTGTACGCCGAGACCTTTATTCGCGATGCCGCAGAGGACGGCCTCTGCGTGGATCCGACCGCTCTGAGCTTTGCCCAACCTCCGTGCACGGCACCGCTGATTCCCGCTGTGCAGTTCTCAGGGAACATGAGTGCGGCCAACCAGGCAATCTACGACAAATTGATCGACGCGTTCTCCATGCGCAGCTTTGTCCCCTCGACCGGGTGGAGTGGGCACGATCAGTTCTTTGCCACTTTTGCGCGTTCCCGCGGATTGAAATCGCACACCGGCGAGTGGGTGGACGAAGTCGCAAGCCGAGCGGCGGAACAAAACAATCAGTATCTCGAACTGATGATGACTCCAACCTTCTCGCACGCCGCTCAGGCGGCTGAGCAGCTTGCGCAGGGCACAAACCTCGAGCAGGCCAGCGAGCAGGTCTTTGCGCAATTTCGGCAGCAACTGCTCGACAACGGAATCCGCAATGAGGTCCAGGCCGATCGCGATGAAGCGACCCAGGCCGAGGCCGACCGCAAAAAGAGGGAGCAGTGCGGAACCCCGCAGGCCGCGCCGGCATGCCAGGTCGAAACGCGTTACCTCTACCAGGCGTTGCGCGCCAACCCTCCTGCGGAGGTGTTTGCCCAGTTGCTATTGGGGTTTGAAACGGTGCAGGCAAGCCTGGCCGCAAAGGATGACACATGGGTCGGAATCAACCTCGTGCAGCCGGAAGATGGCTATGTCTCCATGCGCGACTACACCCTACATATGAAGATGATCGGCTACCTGCACTCGGTGTATCCGGCTGTGCCGATCGCACTGCATGCCGGCGAGCTGGCGTTTGGGTTGGTGCCGCCAGAGGGGCTCCGTTTCCATATTCGACAGGCCGTTGAGCTGGGCGGCGCCCAGCGCATCGGGCACGGTGTGGACGTGATGGATGAGGACAACCCACGGGAGTTGCTCAAGGAACTGGCCGACAAGCACGTGATGGTTGAAATCAATTTGAGCTCGAACGAAGGCATCCTCGGCGTCAAGGGAGCGCAGCATCCATTTCCGACCTACATGGCAGAGAAGGTGCCCGTGGCTCTTTCCACCGACGATGAGGGCGTCAGCCGCATCGACTTGACGAATGAATACGTACGCGCCGTGATGGACTACAAGCTGACTTATGCCAACCTGGTGAAACTGGCGCGGACCGGAATGGAACACAGCTTTCTGCCCGGGGAAAGCCTGTGGCCCTACGCCGATCATTACCAGGCTCCGGTGAAGGCATGCGAGCAGGATACGCTGGGAGCTTCTACGCCTTCGGCCGAATGCAAGTCATTCCTCGACGCCAGCGAGAAGGCCACGGCGCAATGGGAACTAGAGAGGCGCATTGCCGCGTTCGAGGCAAAGATCACGAGCGCGGCCAAGAGCAAGGCACCCAATGCGTCACAGCCGGCGAGCCAGTAAGGTCACGTTCATATCATGGATAACGAGCGCATTCGCGATATCTGCCTGGCGCTGCCGCATGCGACAGAAACGCTCAACTGGGGTCATCACCTCGTGTATTGGGCAGGCGACCGTGACATCGGTGGCAAGATGTTCGCTATGACCGACGTGGATGGCTCCGGAACTGGCGTGCTGTGGTTTCACTGCGGCGCGGAGAGATTTCACGAGTTGCTCGAAATCGATGGAATCATTGCGTCGCCTTACCTGGCCAAGGTCCACTGGGTGACGGTGGAGCGCTGGGATGCGCTGCGACCGCGGCAAGTTGAAGACGAGCTGCGGCGCGCGCATGAGCTGATTTTCGCCAAGCTGCCAAAGAGGACACGGGTCGTGCTGGCACTTCCGGAAAAAGAGCGAGCTAAGGTGATCCGCGAACGAAAGAAGGTGCTGGCGGCGCGGGCAAAGAAAGCGAAGGGGCGCTCGGTTGCAAAGCAAAAGCCAAAGCGTTCGTGACACCTAATTTGAAGGGGAACCGCGAGCGCCTCCGAGGCGTATCGTATGCTGGGGTAAGCAAAATTCCCTGCATCGCTGCTGTGAGGCATCGTACATCATGATCAAATTCCTGCTCTTTTGCATCCTCCTGGTTCTTTGCTGGCCGCTGGCTCTTCTGGCTCTGGTACTTTACCCGTTTGTGTGGCTGGTTCTGTTGCCATTCCGCATCGTCGGCATCACCGTATGGGGCGTGCTCGAGCTGATTAAGGCCATCTTCCTTCTGCCGGTTCGCGTGCTGCACGCGGCGTAGCGCCTCGCGTCTCGACATCCTCTCTGCTATGCATTAGCTTGGGCCTACGGCATTTTTTGCGGTCGCGGGTGCCAAGTACGGCCGAATTGCGTCATTCTATGCAGCGGTCCGAGGAGCGAAGATTCATGGGGAGAGTTCTGCTGGTTGCGCTGGCGGTGCTGGCACTCCTATCGCCAAGAAGTATGTCGACGCAAACAGGCACCGATGCCGGCGAAAAGAACGCCAAGCAGGCGCGGGCAGCGCTCGACGCGATGGTGAAGGCGCTCGGCGGGTCGGCGTGGCTGAACATGCAGAACATGGAGCGCGATGGGCACATCGCCGCGTTCTTCCACGGCAATCCTGACCTGGGCACGACAGAGACCTACGAGTTCCACCAGTGGCCCGATCACGACCGCACGGACGTGACCAAACATCGCGATGTGGTGGAGTTCTTCATCGGCCGGCAGGGCTGGGAAGTTACTTACAGGGGCAAGCACGCACAGGAAAAAGACATTCTTGACGATTTTCTGCGGCGGCGCGATCACTCGATCGAGACGGCGGTGAAGGTCTGGATGAAGGACCCAAACACGATTTTGATTTATGAGGGGCAGCGCATGGCCGAGCGGCACCTGGCGGAGCAGGTCACGTTGATCTCACCGCAAAACGAGGCCATCACCATCCTCATGGACATTCAGACGCATCTGCCGCTGCAGCGCAGTTTCGAATGGCGCGATCCGGAGTTCCACGACAAGAACACCGACACCGAGGAATACGACGACTACCACGTGATCGACGGCTTCCCGACGCCGTTTACGATTACGCGGCTCAAGAATGGCGACACGGTTCGGCAATACTATGTGACGCACGTGAGCTTCAACGAGAACCTGCCTGCGGATTTCTGGGATGTGGATGCCGCGACGCGCCGCATCAAGAAGTAGCGCGTTCGATCATGTAAGACCACCCACCCCCCTCCCCTCCCCACCCCGGCCTGAGCGCGTAAATTCCTCATCGAAAAGGCTTAACAGAAACGCCGGACTGCAACATCACGCATCGAAAAGACTTGCTTGAAAACTCCTGAAAGCAAAGGAGTTGAGGACATCGTGCATCTGCTGGCAAATATATACTTGCCGAATCAAGCCTCGGGGCGCATGATGGAGGTGAGCGGTGAGTACCCGCGAGATCGCTGGGGTCATTCATTCCGCCCGCGATCCGAGGCGGAGGTATCTGTTGATCTTCAAGTTCTTCTGCGATGAGAGCCACGATTCCCCGTGCGCCGGAGCGGAGCCCAAGAGTTATGTGGTAGGCGGCTTCTTTGCCGACCAGGTAACTTGGGACAAGATTGAGACGCGCTGGCAGAGAAAGAACGATCTGGAGGGCGTGCCTCGTTATCATGCGTCGCACCTAAACGCGGGAACGTGGGAATACGACGGCTGGAGCAAAGCGCGACGGGTGGCCTACAGCAAGGAGATTTTGGCTGTTCTGAAAGCACAGCATAAGAAACTGCACGGTCTGAGCTGCGGGCTTTTCGTCGACGCATATAGACAAATCATCAGCCCCGAAGGCCAGATCAAGATGGGACACCCCTACCTTGTGTGTTTCAAAACCCTGGTTGCCACTGTTGCCCAGCAAATGGACGAGGCCGGATACATGGCAGGGGACCGATTCGCGGTGATAGTTGATCGCGGGGAATTCGAGTTGGATGCTGTCCGGGTCTTCTACGCAATGAAGGACAATCCAAAATTCAAATTCGGCCATCGACTCGAAACCTGTACCCCTGGAAGCGCCGAGCAATTTATCGGCTTGCAACCTGCGGACTTTGTCGCATATGAAACATTTAGGCTGATGCACGAAAGAAGAAAAGGCCCAGTGGAGATGCGGAAGGCGCTGGCGACCATGCTCGGCACTACCGGATTTCTCTCTTATCAATTTGGGGAGAAAACCCTCACCGGAATCAGAGATGACGTGGACAATCTCCCGTCCAGCCCCGATGGCTTTCTTATCGTGCCACCGGACATGGTAGGTCGAGCATGGTGACCGCAAGGACCAACACATGAAGACGAGCCGCGAGTATCAGTCGTTTAATCAGGCAATGGGCACGATCCTGCGCGCCGATCCCGAGAAGGTGAAAGCCGCAATGGAAGCGGAGAAGCGTGGACGTGCGATGGAAGCCGAACGCACCGGCAAGCGTGGCCGGGGAAGGCCACCTAAACGCGCTTCCTCGGGCCGCGCCTTTTCCGAAAGGGACTAGAATTTCGTTTCTCCCACCTTGCCGGTGACTTCGGCGTAGGTGAGACGGCGATTGACCACCTGTGACAGGGCCTTCGAGAAGCGATCTGCGTCACTCATTTTCAGGCGGTTGTTGAAGCGGAACATCTGTTCATCGAGGTAACGATCCAAGTGGAACGGCTCAACAGCAACGTAGGTTCCTGCCAGATTCCTCTTGGTCAGAGACCAGAAGTTTTCGAGCGAGTTGGTATGCACCTGATCACGCACGTAAGACTCGGCATGATTGACGGCTTCATGGATGAAGTGCCAGCCGGTGCGGTTGTACGCGACTGCGGAATCGGTGTAGACGCGCGATCCATACTTCACGTTCTTGAGAATCTCCTGTTGGAGGGTTTCGCGCTTGACATTCGGAATCACCTTCGCCCGAACCTTGCGGCTCTCGCGGTCGAACATCCCCATGACCACGGTTTTGTTCGCGTACCGCTGGAAGTATTCATCGGGGTCAACTTCGGTGCGAGTCTCCTGCATCTGCTTGGCGCGGCACTTGTGCATGTTCTCCAACTTGCCGCCGACGAAGGTTTCGTCAACTTCAACCGGGCCACCGCCATCGTTGCCGCCGAGCTTGCCATCGTAGACGCTGAAGGGGTTCTCCTTCATCGCAAAGCGAATCCGGTGGAGCATGAACCACGCGGTCTTTTGGGTCACGCCGAGCGACCGGGCGATCTCGCACGAACTGACGCCGTTCTTCGAGTTGGTAATCAGCCAAACGGCGGGAAGCCATTTGTCCAAGCCCAGCGGCGAGTCCTCAAAGATAGTCCCGACCTTGGCCGAAAACTGCCGCTTGGCATGGGCGCTCTTGCACTGCCATTTGCGCTGATTAGCAAGGAAAGAGACATCCTTCCGCTTGCAGGTTGGACAGGTAACAACGCCATCTGGCCAGCGATGAAACTTCATGAATTCAAGGCAGTTATCTTCATCAGAGAAGTGAACTATGGCCTCTTGCAAAGTCTTTGGCTTCTTCATGACATTTATATTAAGGGAATCATCTTGATTTGTCAACTATATAATTGCCCATCTGCTCTGGGGGAGATTCACGATCCTCTTCCAATCTGTTTCGATTTTGCGCCAGAGAGGGGAAATAATCTGCAATGTGCCCGAAATTCTTTCGGCCTGTATTTTCAGCATGTTGCCGGCGACCGCGATCGCTGGGTCTCTTGACAGGGCGGGACGAGGCGCGGGGAAATCGCCGAGAAAAGCCGGTCTGTGGCCGCGATCATTCGAAGGTCGGGGGTTGACCCACCGCGTTTCCGGGACTGGCCGGGTTCGAGCGGGCCGGGAGGCGCAGCTTCTTGGCCCATTCGGTAGTGTTGCAGCTTGAATTTCAATAAGGGTCGGACCGGCGGTAGACTTGGGGCATGGCGAAGAAAGTGACCGACCCGCAGTTTGTGAAGCATATCCTCGACGCAATGAAGGGACAGCCGCACCAACTAGTCGCGGATCGCATCGTGCGCGATTTGGGGAAGCGCATCCGGCAGCGAGCGCGCGACCGGGTTGAGGACGCTAACCAGGCCGCCGCCCGGGTGGTCTCAGAAAAATAACTCTTTTCGGAGCAACTCCAAAGCCGCCCTGTTGAAAGCCCGCGACTGCCGCCCATTCGGTAGTGGTGCAGTTTGATATTAGGCTGTGAAGCGCTCGGAATCGAATGGCGCTAGAATCGGCGCATGGCGCACAAATACATTCCGAAAAAGGGCGATAAGGTTGACGTGCTTGGGCATAACGGCGTGTTCACGGTGATTGAGATTGATGAGCGTGATAAAACAGCCAGCGTATGCCTCGCGAATGGCAACGGTTCGGTTATGTCAGCTATTCCGTTCGGGGTGATTCACAAGATACGCGAGGACGTGAACCAGGCCGCCTCGCGGGTTGTGAGAGAGTTAACGAGGGATAAATAGGTTCCCCTTTGCTCGCGGCAAACTGGAAAGTTTCTGAAAGAACTCTGTTTCAGTAATTTCCGATGGCCAATCAAGTCGTGCCCACATAAAGAACTTCTCCGGAGTCCCCGTTGTAGGTTGCTGCCGAAACCCTATTGTCCCTAACGTAATCAGATGATTGACGTCTCGGAGCAATGCTTTCCCGGGATTTTTAACGTCAGTGTAAAGCCTCAAGCAACTCCCGTAGAACGTGAACCAATCGACCTCATTAAATTCTAAGAGATGCTCCAGAATTGCAATCTGCCGCTTGGCGATGACGCGCTTTCTTGGAGTCCTAAGCCGTCCAAAAAGATCATGAATTAGCCCACGAAATACCTCAATCCGGACATGTCGGCTTATCTCTGCTGCCAGTCTTTGGCTTTGCAGGGCAATTCCCTTCAATGCAAATTTTAGGAAAGGCGTCAGATCGAAATCTAATTGCCGGACGGCGGCCAAAGACTCTAGGTAAGCCTTCTTTTCGTCGTAGTAGTAGTTCGACATGGCGATGAATGTCGAATCTCGCATACCAGCCCGCTGGAGAAAGAGAGATTCAAGCGCTCGTGCGGTTCGTCCATTGCCATCAATGAACGGATGCATGGCTGCAAAATGATAGTGCAACGCTAGAGCCTGCACCAGATTGTCGTGCTCTCCAAATCCTTTCTGGATTGCATCCACAAGCTGCGAGAGAGCTGCCTCACATTCAGCGCCGCCTTCGGCGCCACGGTGTGGTGGTACTCCGAATGTCACGTTATGATCACGAGCTCGTGGCACCCCAGGGGCGCAGTGGTCATCGTCTGCTCCTGTGATAATTCTGCGATGAAACTCGCAGATAAGCTCTTGGGTTATTGGCAGATCATTGGGAATAGTCGGAATCCATTTATATGTTTGCATCGCCGCATGAGCCTGCCGTTGCGATCTGGTTATCAGCTGCGCTGGTGTTTCCCGCAGCGCTGCATCAAGTTCGGCACCCGAAAAGTCGGCACCTTCAATCTTCGATGTGCCAGCAATCTCTAATTTCAACTGCATTGCTTGAAGCGCTTCAACCCAGCGTCGCTGGAATGGGATGGTCTTTAAGGCCAGGATTGCCCCTTTAGCTTCGGCAAGTTCCCCAACAATTGCTGCCTTGTCATAGTGAATCCATTTTTCAGGCATCTTGTACTTGATCATAGCTGCATTATTATTCAATTCGTTTCCTATGTCAAGAAGTAATAATTTATTCTTAAACTGAACATTATAATAATGATACATAGAATTACTTAATTGATTTAGCAATCTCAATCATCAGTTCATTTCCGAACTATTTCCTTTACATTTCTAAATGAGTGCCGTAGTATTTCTCCGTGGATCGCCTAAACGTCACAAAGCGAATCCAAGTCGTTTCGGCCCTAGTGGAAGGGAGCAGTATCAACTCGATCCTACGCATGACGGGCGTTGCGCAGCATACAGTCCTCAAATTGCTCGAAGACATGGGTTGCGCCTGGGCCGCGTACCACCATCGGCGTGTACGCGGGCTAAAAGCACGCCGGATCCAGTGCGATGAGATTTGGCAATTCGTGGGAGCGAAGAACAAGAAACGCGACCCCTGAGCAGAGGGCAGCAGGATGGGGCGATGCGTGGACCTGGGTTGCTCTCGATGCTGATAGCAAGCTGTGGATCCCATATCTCATCGGCGGACGCGATGCAGGGTGGGCAACTGATTTTGCGTTCGACGAGTATGCGCCGGCTTAGCCGCTTGACCAATGCGTTCTTGGAGAAGATTGAGAACCCCGGTCACGCCGTGGCCCTTCACTTCATGCACTACCACTTTTGCTGGATTCATAAGACGCTACGGGTGGAACCTTCGATGGAAGTCGGGCTTGCGAATCACGTTTGGGCAATGGAAGAATTGGTTGTGCTTATCGAACCGAGGGAGGCCAATGCAGCGTAAAAGGAAACGGCCCCTTGCGAGGCCGTTATTTCCGATGTTCTTCACACCGGCGCTGTTCTACTGCCTATGAGTATAAATCCAGTCAACGAGTTGTCAATCCCCCAACGTAAATTTCGTGTTATCACGTACATCGATGGCTACAACTTCTATTTCGGGATGCTCTCGGAGGCCATCAAAAGAGGTTCCAAGACTGAGCCAAGCGCTTCCTATTATCGGCTGATGTGGCTGGATCTTCAGGGGCTTGCCACAAGCCTTCTGCTCCCGTCGCAAGAACTGGTCGGAATCAAGTACTTCACTTCCCCGATAAGCACAAGCAAGGGAAAACAGGAGCGCCAGAACAGCTATTTGGATGCATTGCGGACAAGGCCGCTGATTGAGATCATTTTTGGAAGATTCCAGCCCGACCGCAAGGAATGTGATCGTTGTGGTCATCCCGCGTATCATCCCCAGGAAAAGAAGACCGACGTAAATATTGCAGTGAACCTAATCTGCGATGCAATTGAAGACCGCTACGATACAGCACTCCTCATCACCGGAGATTCTGACCTAGTTCCTGCAGTTGAAGCCGTAAAGAAATTAACCCCACACAAGAGAATCGTGGTTGCATTTCCTCCCAATCGTCGGTCAGACGAACTTGCTGCAGTGTCGGGGGGCATCCCTATACGCATCTGGGAGCCTGTGCTTCGGAAAAATAGACTGCAGGATGTCATTAAAAGAGAAGGGTTGCCCGATATCGTTTGCCCGCACAAATATTCAGGGGCCTCCGGGTGCACTCGTAGTCGTCCGAATTAATCAAACTGCACTACTACCGCCGATTCATACGGCGGGGATCGATATTTATAATCCGAACGAGCCTCTAGCACCTAATTCAACTGCCCCTCAGGAGATCCGAATGACCTTCACGATCCAGGAAATCATGGATTTCCTGCCCCATCGGTACCCCTTCCTCCTCATCGACCGCATCGTTGAGTTCGAGCGCGCGAAGCGCGTGGTCGCCATCAAGAACGTGACCATGAACGAACAGTTCTTTCAGGGTCATTTCCCCGGCGCGCCGCTGATGCCCGGCGTTCTGATTGTTGAAGCGATGGCGCAGGCCGGAGCGGTGCTGCTGTTGTCGGAACTGGAGGACCGGCATTCGAAGCTGGCGGTGTTTACCGGCATTGACGGAGCCAAGTTCCGGCGCTCGGTGACCCCGGGCGATCAGCTCCGGATCGAAGTGGATGTGGTGAGCTTCCGCACGCGGTTCGGCAAGATGGAAGGCAAAGCATACGTCGACGGCAAGCTGGCCTGCGAGGCCACGCTGACCTGCATGGTGGTGCCGAGGGCCGCGGAAGCGAAAGCGGAGCCCAAGGGCGACGCCGGTTCTGCCGAGGCGGCCCAGTGAGCATTCACCCGACGGCGGTGATTGCGCCGGGAGCGCGCGTGCCTGCGTCGTGCGAGATCGGCCCCTACTGCACCGTCGGGCCCGAGGTGGAGCTGGGCGAAGAATGCCGGCTGATCTCACACGTGGTGATCGATGGGCGCACGCGAGTGGGGGCGAAGAACACTTTCTTTCCGTTCGGCGCGATCGGCATGGCGCCGCAGGACCTGAAGTACAAGGGCGAGCCGACAGAGGTGGAGATCGGCGAAGCCAATACGATCCGCGAGTGCGTGACCATCAGCCGCGGGACGGCGGGTGGTGGCGGCGTGACGCGGCTTGGCTCGGGGAACCTGCTGATGGCCTACGTGCACATCGGGCACGACAGCCAGGTGGGCAGCCAGTGCATTCTGGCCAACAATGCCACACTGGCCGGGCACGTGACCATTGAAGACCATGTGACGCTGGGCGCATTTTGCCCCGTTCACCAGCATTGCGTGGTGGGCGCGTACTCCTTCATCGGCGGAGGCACGATTGTGACGCAGGACGTGCTGCCGTTTTCGCTGACCTCAGCGCGGCGCGAGAACAAGGCCTTCGGGATTAACAAGATCGGGCTGGAGCGGCGCGGGTTTACACCGGAGCGGATCAGGACGCTGCAGAAGGCCTACCGGCTGCTGCTGGCGGCGAAGCTGAACACGACGCAGGCAGTGGAGAAGATGCGGGAACTGGAAGGCGATGACGTGGCGCTGCTGGTGAAGTTTATTGAGGGCAGCGAGCGCGGAGTGATCAAGTAAAACGCGTACAAGAAAGGCAGGGATTATGCGCGTTTGTAGGGCAGCATACCTCGTACTGGTGCTAACGGCGCTTGCGACATGCATTTTCGCTCAAGATATCCTGCAGGTCGACGCCAAGGCGATCCAGCAGCACGCAGACCATAAGGTTTTTCCGGTCTATCCGCCCCTTGCCAAGGCCGCACACGTTCAGGGCACTGTAGTGCTCGATCTTCGCATTGGACCCACGGGAAAAATCGAATCCATCAACGTGGTCAGCGGACCACCGATGCTGCGGCAGGCCGCAATTGACTGTCTGGAACAGTGGACTTTCCATCCCTTCGAGAAAGACGGGGTTCCTGCCACTGCAACGGGGCAATATAACATCATCTTCACGCTGGGCGATCAGAGCAAGACCGCTGTCGGCCAAGGGCCCCCTTCGACAGCTCCTTCCACCTCGTCAGCCCCCATTAAGACGGTGACTGTACGCGTTTTGAGTGACGACGCCGCGACAGGTCCGGACACCGAGCTTAACGACAAGTTCAATGATGCTGACAACGCATGTAAAAAGAGCATCCTCTCGCGGCAGTTCGACGATGCGACCGTATCGGTGTGCAAGGAAGCGGCGTTGCTGGCCGATAAGCTACCAACGGACGGCAACTACGTGGCAAGGCGATCCGCCTTCGTTTACGCGGCAACTGCTTATGGAGACATTGGAGACTTCAAGAACGCCCTGCCGTTGGCCGAAAAGGCAGTCGAGGTGGTTGAGCTCGGGCACGACGACAATTCCGGCAGCAGCGCCGCATATGCAACGAAAGGGAGTATCGAGGGGTATTTGGGCGATTTCCCCGCTGCGGATCGCGACCTGACAATGGCCGAAGATTTTAGCCGTAAGGCTGTTGAGTGGGCACGCCAATCGCAATTCGAGCATGGCAATTACTACGAGCGAGATCTGGCAAAGAACCTACAGCTTCATGCGAAAGTGCTGCAGGCCATGGGGCGGCCAGACGAGGCACAGAAAAAGCTTGATGAAGCAGCGAAATATGATTCAGCGAATCATTAAACCCGCGACAGTTCAGCGCGGCGCGCCCCTGGGAATGCGGCGAAACGATGGCGTGCGCCCCGGAGGGCCATGGGAAGCTCAGCCCCAGAGGTAGAGGGGGTCGTAGTCGATGCGATGCTTCTTCAGGATTGCGAGGAACTCGGCTTGAAAGTCGCGCCTGAGGTGGTGCTCCCGCTGGCGCCTGACGTAGGCGGTGGTCGCAGGAATCTGGGAGCAACCAACGGAAAACGCCCCATATCCTTCCTGCCATTCAAAATCGGGCCTGGTGCCGGTGCGGCGCATCCAGAAGGATGAAGCGCTCTTGATCTCTCGCATTGCCTGGGCGATTGGAAATGAGGAAGGCAAAGAAAGCAGAATATGAACGTGGTCCTCAGTGCCTCCTATGGCGAGAGCCTTCAGGCCGTGTTCCTTCGCGACGCCGCCAAGATAGGCCCACAAACGTTCCTGGATGTCCGGAGCGATCACCTTGCGCCGTTCTTTAGTCGAGAAGACACAGTGAAACAATGAGGAACAATAGGTATGTGGCATGGTTGTACCGTATGGTAGCGCAGATCGCCCGATTCGTCCGTCCCTACGGGACGGCAGCTCGTTCCGGGCCCTGGTTCCCAGGGTTCCGCTGCGCTTCACCCTGGGCTATTGTCGTTCCTCCCTCCGGGAGGGAGGAGAAGCCGCCGGCTCGGCGATTCCGTTTGTCCGGCCGTGCGGCCGGCGATTCCGATTCGTCCGTCCCTACGGGACGGCAGCTCGTTCAGGGCCTTGGTTCCCAGGGTTCCGCTGCGCTTCACCCTGGGCTATTGTCGTTCCTCCCTCCGGGAGGGAGGACCAGCCGCCGGCTGGGCGATACGTTGAGCGCCGCAGGCCGAGAGAAGTGGGAGAAATGAAAGGGAGCGCCGCATGACCCTTGGTTTGATCGCCGGTAATGGCCGCTTCCCGTTTCTGCTGCTGGATGCGGCGCGGGCGCAGGGATTTTCCGTGGTTGTGGCGGCAATTCGCGAGGAGACGGACCCGGAGATCGATCATCGCGCGGCAGGCGATGAACGAATCAAGGTGTATTGGCTTTCGCTGGGCGAGCTGTCGCGACTGATCGAGGTCTTTCACAAAGAAGGCGTGACGGCGGCGGTGATGGCCGGCCAGGTGAAGCATAAGCAGATCTTTTCGTCGATCCGGCCCGACTGGCGGCTGACCAAACTACTGCTGAACCTGCGCACGCGATCGACCGACGCGCTGCTGGGCGCGGTGGCGAAGGTGCTCGGGGACGAAGGGATCGAACTGATCAGCTCGACCTCGTTTCTGGAGCCTCTGCTAGCTCAGGAGGGCGTTTTGACCGAGCGCGCTCCCGACGAGGAGGAGTGCAAGAACATCGAGTATGGGTTGGGTGTTGCGCGGGCGCTGGCGGGGTTCGACATCGGCCAGACGGTGGTTGTGGCCGCGCAGGCGTGCGTGGCAGTGGAGGCGATGGAGGGGACGGATGCGGCGATCGAGCGGGGGGGATCGCTGATGCGTTCGCTTGAGGATTCCGCCGAAGGGTCCGCGGCAGCCGAACCTTCGGTTCTAGCCCGCAAACTGACCATTGTGAAGATCGCCAAGCCCAACCAGGACATGCGGTTCGATGTGCCGGTGATCGGCCTCCCGACCATAGAGACAATGATCAGGGCAGGGGCAAGCTGTCTTTCGATTGAAGCGGGACGGACTCTGCTCTTCGACCGTGAGGCCCTGGTTAAGAAAGCCAGCGAGGCGGGAATTGCCATTGTTGCGGCCCGTCGGTGATAGTAGGGGGCAGGGGTCAGGTTTCGGGAATCAGGTCTTCCATCTTCTCGCAGCGTCTCATTGAATGTCCCGGGCGCCGATCGGTCCTCGGTCAGTCCCCAATCCCCGTTTCTCCAGGAGGTTTCCTATGAACAAGTTCGTTATTGGCCTCGCCGCCGTTGTTGTGGCCGGGCTCTGCGGTCTGGCCGCGCGCGCCGCCGATGACTCTCCCATGCCTGCCGAGGGCCAGAAAGCCCCCGAATTCACGCTGCCTTCACAGGACGGCTCGCCGATCTCGCTCGATCAATACCGCGGCAAGTGGGTGGTGCTCTACTTCTACCCCAAGGACATGACGAGCGGCTGCACTATCGAGGCACACAAGTTCCAGGACGCGCTGCCGCAGTTCGAGGCGAAGAATGCGGTGATCCTGGGGGTGAGCGTGGATTCGACCGACAGCCACAAGCAGTTCTGCGCCAAGGACGGGCTGACGTTCCACCTGCTGGCCGACACCGACCACAAGGTGGTGAGCGCCTATGGGTCGCTGGGCGGCTTCGCCGGCATAGTGATTGCCAACCGGAACACCTTCCTGATCGATCCGCATGGGAATATCGCCAAGGTGTGGGTGAAGGTGAACCCGACCAATGCCGCCTCGGATGTGCTGGCGGCGATTCCGTAGACGCCGGGTCCATGACCGAAGCGGCCACGAAGTTCGCAGCAGAGCTCGATGACATTGCGAGATCGCTCCATGCCGCGCCGCCTTCTTTGGCCGACACGCCCTGGCGGGTGGGCGGATGGACGCGCAAGCAGATCGTGGGACATCTTTGCGATTCGGCGGCGAACAACCGGCAGCGCTTTGTGCGAGCGTCAACGGACGGGACTTATGGGGGGCCGGGATACGCGCAGGATGCATGGGTGGAAGCGCACGGCTATGCGGAAAAATCGTGGGAGACGCTGCTCGGCTGGTGGCAGGCGGAGCACGACATTCTGAAGGCAGTGGTGGCGCGCATTCCCGAGGCGCGCATGACGACACTCTGCACGGTAGGCGATGATGCCCCGGTGACGCTGCAATTTCTAATTGAGGATTACATTGCACACCAGCGCTGGCATCTGAAGCAGGTTCAGGCGCTGGCGCCGCCGAGGTAAGGCGACCAGCAAAAAGCCCGGCAACGCCGGGCTTTTTGTTTGCCTGCTTCTGCGTGCGCGCGCGCCCTGGTGCAGAGCCGCCTGCGCTCAGGGCCGCGGTGCCTGGAAGCTACTTCTTCTTGCTCTTCTTCGCGGTCTTCTTGGCGGTTTTCTTGGTGGTTTTCTTGACGGCCTTCTTGGCTGCCTTCCTGGCCGGAGCTTTTTTCTTGGCGGCCTTCTTCGCTGGCGCCTTCTTGGCGGCTTTCTTCGCCGGGGCCTTCTTCTTAGCAGCCTTCTTCGCAGGCGCTTTTTTGGCTGCGGCCTTCTTGGCCGGAGGCTTCTTGGCTGCGGCTTTCTTGGCGGGCGCTTTCTTGGCGGCCTTCTTGGCCGGAGCCTTCTTGACCGGCTCCGCAATCACGATCACTTCCTCTGCGATTACTTCATCGTCGTCTGATGAGGTAAGGATGCCGGCAGTTTCCATTTCGTCTTCTTCAAGGTCTTCGACCCGACCGGAGTCCAGGTCACCGGGCTTCCCAGTTGGGTCGCCGTCACTCATCGCGTACATCCTGAACACTTCGTCCATCCCGTCGCCTCCAGCGGATTTCCGCTGATCTCAAATTCGTTAGATTTGCGCGGAGCAGATGAGAACAATTTGCTCGCGCAAGCGATTGTAGCCATAGGGCGCACGGAAACACAAGCAAAAGCGGAGAATCTATGCGGTTTTCGCGGGTTTTTGCTATTGTGCGGCAGCCTTGGCAAGGCTGCCGGGCTTGTGCGCGGCAGCAGATTTGGCCGGGGAAGACGACTTGGCGGAATGGGAGCGAGCTCGCTTTGAGCGCGAACTTGCCGGTTTGTGAGCGGAAGCGGACGGGGGTGTCCTGGAAGCCTGAGCCTTTGCGCCTTGGGCGGTCGACGAGGGGGAGTGGGAGGGGGACTTGGAGCGGACGGTGGTTGCGGCAGTGGTGGACGAAGTCCGGTGGTGGCGCGATGAGGTTCGCGTGACGGGGGCGGGCTCCGCGACCCGGATGCGCCGGCCGGGCTCGACATGAATACCCGCAGGGATGCTGTTCCAGCGGCGCAACTCGGTGAGCGAGACTCCAAAGCGGTCAGCGATGGTGACCAAAGTGTCGCCGCGACGCGCCACGTAGAGGCGGCTGCGCGATGGTTCGGCCACCGGGGCTAACGGCACCACCAGCGCATCCATACCAGCGATGCTATCCGATGGGTGAAGCTGGTTGGCTGCGGCCAGTTCGGCCACTGGAACCCGGAACTCCTGGGCCACGGAATCGAGGGTATCGCCCGAAGCCACGGCATGGTAGCGCCAGGAGTTTCGATGCGCCTCGGGGATCAGCGCGACCCGCTGATCGAACAAAGTGGCTGTCCCCGCTGGAAGGTGCAGGTCGAAGGCTGCGTCGGGTGGGGTGGTCATGCGGAGCAGGCTGGGATTGAGCGCCTCAATCTCGTCGACGGGTACCCCGACCAGGTCGCTCACCAGGCGAATGTCAATTGAGTAGTTGATGCTCACCGTATCGGTCAGCACGGGCGGGTCGAGCGTGACGTCGTCAAAGCCGTACTGGTGGGGGTTATTGGCGATAATGATGGCCGCGATAATCTCCGGCACGTAATTCTGCGTCTCGGTGGGGAGCTCGTGGCGCCTGTACAGCTCCCAGAAATCCGCGTAGCCGGTGCGTTCCACGGCGCGCTGCATATTCCCGGCGCCGTGGTCGTAGGCGGCCATGGCCAGGTACCAGTCGCCGAGCTGGTCATAGAGATACTTCATGTAGCGCGCGTAGGCACGCGTCGACTTTTCGGGATCGAAGCGCTCGTCGACATACGGACTGTGGTCGAGGCCGTAGACGCCTGTGGGCATGAACTGCCACATGCCGCCGGCCCGCGAGCGCCGATTGACCGCCCGGGGCTGAAAGCCCGACTCAGCCACGGCCAGGTAGATCAGATCCTGCGGCACGCCTTCCTCAGCCAGTACGCGCTGAATCATGCCCCGGTACAGACCCGAACGCTGGAATGAATGCAGCAGGGTGTTGTGGCCCTTTTGCGTATAGGCAAAGAAGTTGATGAAGCCGGCGACGTAGTCGTTGATGACCAGCGGCAGGTCAGACTTGGTTGTGGCAAGATCGGCGGTGGCCTTGGCCACCAGGTTGGGGTCGACGGCGAAGGTGACGTCGCTGGCCGCTTCGGCCGGGGTTTGCTCTTCTTTCGGGACGAAGCCGTTGCCTTGCTTCAGGGCGTCCATCTCGAGGGCGTTCACCTGGTCGACGATTTTGTCGAACTCATCCTGAAGCAGAGGGTTCGATTTGATGTCGATGCCGCTCGAGAGCATGAGGTCGACGGCGCGATCGAACTCAGTTTTGGCCTCGACCAGGCGGCCCTTGCGATAGTCGGCGTCGCCGCGCGCATAGGCTGCCTCTACCTGCTCGATAATGGCGCGTACGCGCTGTTCGCGGGCCGTGGGCGAGGTGGGCGGCGCGGGAGCGGCGGGCGCCTGTTGCACGGGAGCCGGCGGCGGGGCCGGAGCCATGGCTTCAGGAGGCGGCGCGACATTGACGGCTTCGCCAGGCTGCGACGGACACCCCGCCAGAGGGATGGCAGCGAGTAAACAGGCCAGTGCCAGTGGGCGATCGAAGCGCATACGCATCAGACGCGCAACCAACAGGACCGTGGTGAGGCCGGCCGTGATGGGGCGGGAGGCATTATGCCGATGATAAGCTATGCCTTGGAGCACGGCCGCGACAGGTATTCAGAAACGCAATAAAACCTTTGTTTTGAAAGCCGCATGGACGTCCGCTTTCTTCGCAACTTCGCCATTATCGCCCACATCGACCACGGCAAGTCGACGCTGAGCGACCGACTGCTGGAGCTAACAGGCTCAGTGACAGGGCGCGAGATGCAAGCCCAGATCCTGGACGACATGGATCTGGAGCGCGAACGGGGCATCACCATCAAAGCCCACGCCGTGCGCATGATGTACAAGGCGCGGGACGGCAACACTTACCAGCTCAATCTCATCGACACCCCGGGGCACGTCGATTTCAGCTACGAGGTCTCGCGGTCGCTGGCGTCATGCGAGGGCGCACTGCTGGTGGTCGATGCCAGCCAGGGCGTCGAGGCGCAGACCCTGGCCAACGCGTACCTCGCCATCAATCACGGCCTTGAGGTCATCCCCGTCATCAACAAAATCGACCTGCCTTCGGCCGACATCCTGCGCACGCAGGAGGCGATTGAGCAGGCGGTCGGGCTGGACGCGACCGACTCCATCCCGGTGAGCGCCAAGACCGGCCAGGGGGTGGATGAGGTGCTGGAGGCGATCGTGCATCGGCTTCCGCCGCCGACCGGTGACCCGCAAGCGCCGTTGCAGGCGCTGATTTTCGACTCCTGGTTCGACCCATATCGCGGCGTCATCGTGCTGGTGCGCGTGATGCAGGGGACGATGCGCAAGGGCCAGCGCATCCGGTTGATGTGGAACGGGACGGCCCACGAGATCGAGTCGATGGGTGTCCTGATGCCGAAGCCGGTGGAGATCAGCGAGCTTTCGGCGGGAGAGGTGGGCTTTTTCTCCGCGACCATCAAGAACGTAGGCGACACGCGAATCGGCGACACGGTAACCGACGACGGGCATCCCGCGGGCCATGCGCTGCCCGGATTTGAAGACATCAAGCCGATGGTCTTCGCCGGCCTCTACACCGTGGACTCGCACGAGCACACCTTGCTGCGCGACGCGCTGGAGAAGCTTCGCCTGAACGATTCGTCGTTCTTCTTTGAGCCGGAGAGTTCTGAGGCCCTGGGTTTTGGCTTTCGTTGCGGATTTCTGGGCCTGCTGCACATGGAGATCATCCAGGAGCGGCTGGAACGCGAGTACGAACTGGACCTGATTACCACCGCGCCCAGCGTGCGCTATCACATCACCCTGACTGACGGGAAGGTCATTGAGGTCGACAACCCATCGCGGTGGCCCGAGCCGCAGAGCATCGAATCGATCCGCGAACCGGTGATTGCGGCCAAGATCCTGACCAACGAAGAGTACGTGGGCGGAATCTTCAAGCTCGTGGAAGAAAAGCGCGGCAAGCAGGTGAACTTCGAGTACGTGACACCGACGCGCGTGATGTTGAGCTACGAGCTGCCGCTGAATGAAATCGTTCTGGACTTCTACGACCGGCTGAAGTCGATCTCGCGCGGCTACGCGTCGCTCGACTATCAACTGGCCGGCGAGTGGGAGTCGCCGATGGTCAAGCTCGACGTGCTGGTCTCCGGCGAGCCCGTCGATGCGCTCTCAATCATCGTCCACAAGGACCACGCCTATGAGCGCGGCCGGGCGCTGGTTTCGAAGATGCGCGAGCTGATCCCGCGGCAACAATTCGAAGTGGCGATCCAGGCGGCCATCGGCGCCAAGGTCATCGCCCGCGAGACGGTAAGCCCGCTGCGCAAGAACGTGCTCGCCAAGTGCTATGGCGGCGACATCACGCGCAAACGCAAGCTGCTGGAGAAGCAGAAAGAGGGCAAGAAGCGCATGAAGCGGATCGGCAAGGTGGACATCCCGCAGGAAGCGTTCCTTGCGGTCCTGCGGGTCGGCGAAGAGCAACAGAAGTGACTCTGGCGGACCCGCAAAGGACCGCCGAGTCAGCTAACCTCGAACGCGACGATCTCGTGGATGGGTACGCGCGGCACGACGACCTCAAGCCCACCCGCCCTGGTCGTCACGATGGGCAGGGTGGTCCCGGAAACGGCGCCGTGGGCAGCCGTGCAATGAATCGGCAGGTTGACCCGAACCCTGACATCGGTCAACGCGATTGGATCCTCGTAGTAGTCCGGGTGGCTGGGGGTGTGGCGCAGCGAAGAAAAGTTGACGATGTGGACGAGATATCTTTCCCTGCGCCCGATTGCGGGACGGGCAGCCTGATGGGTCAACGTCAACTCGGCGCTCATGGGGGCGTTGGTTTGAACCAGCGTCGCAGGCAGCAGGTCAGCGATCGCCCTTTGCAGAACCCGCCGGTAGATCCAATACCCATTCTTGTAGTAGCTCGTTCCCAGCGGGAAACCGACCAGAACCACATTGCCGCTCTTCGCCATCGCGGCGAAATCCGTCAGATGATCAAAGGGAGTCTGGGCGTGGCTCGTGTAGTGCTCCGGACCGCGCTGGAAGAGCGGGACACCGAGCTGGGCGTAGGTTATCGCAGGCGACTGCGCTTTCCACTGCGATGCACCTTCATACAGGGCATACTCATAGCGCGGAATATCGCCGGTCATATCGACCTGGGGCACAAGATACGATGGCGTGAAGGGTGATTTGCCTGCGAACGAAAATCCGCATGATTCCAGCCAGGTTTGCTCCGTCCCCGCAATGAGCCCGCTGCGATCGACGACTACCAGGCTTCCGCCCCTGGCAACGTAGGCCTTGAGCCGCGACGCCAGCTGCTGGTCGACGGCAAGATCCTCACCCAGTACAACCAGAGCATATCGCTCCCAATCGGCATCCGGTTCGAGCACGTCAAACTGCAAACGTGACTCGATCATCATCTTGATCAGCCCATAGTTGGCGATGGTTCCCGGAGAATCGAGCCGCAGCCCGCCGGTGAGAAGAACTGCTTCAGTCACGGGCGCGGCCTCAGACAGATAGGGCTCGACCGACTCGATATGCCCGTATGTCTGCCCTATGACGTGATAGATCGCCGGATCGAGACGGCCGCTGGGGTGCATCTGGTCGCCAATGTCGCAGCGGGCACAGTTAGCCACGATGCTGGCGGCTTCGGTCTGGAGTTGCGCCGGCACTTTCATTCCGCCGAAGTCGCCCCACTGCGTTTCAAACCGCCCGGTAAGACCATAAACGGGCACGCCGAAATTGCGGACGTAGCGGACGATGGTGGGGAAGTAGTAATAACCCCAGAATGCAGTGGGGAGTGCCTCGATATCGAGCGAGTCCATCATGGCAACGCGCTCGCCAAGCCCGTAGACGCACTCGCAGTTGAAATCGACCTGGCAGCCGGGCCGCGCATTCTTCACGGTCTCACGAACCCTGGTGATGAATGCTTTGTGCAACGCACTCTTGTGATCGTGCTGCACCGTCTTGTCGAACGGGTCGAGATTCTTGGCGCGAAGCTGACGCAGGCACTCCGCGCAGAAGCATTCCGCGTCGATGGGCACGGGCATGTCGAGGCTGACTCCATCGAGCTCGTACCGCGACGCGAATTCCTTGATATGGCTCAGCATGAGCGCGACGAAATCCTCATGCGCAAGGCAAAGCGCCGTCCAGTGCGGCGTAGCGTCGAAGGCGGCCAGATAGGTGGTCCTGTCTCGTTTGAAGACCAGCCATTCAGGATGCTGCTCTGCCAGGTAGTTATCCCAGGTGGTGCAATAGTAGGCGCGAACGTGGATGTTTCGCTTGCGGCAAGCCGCCACCTGCGCTCCCAGCAGATCGAGTTTCAACCCCACGTGGACCGGCCCGTAGGCGCTGGGGTAGTAGAAGTAGCCGTGCATGTCTTTGGCGAAGACAACGATCGCATTCACGTGCGCCGATTGCAGGCGATCGCCCCACTCGTCGGCATCGAACTTGTCGCCGATGGTGGGAATGTACTGCGAGTTATGAAAGTCGAGCCAGATTTTTCTCCAGCGGGTATCGGAAAGAGCTGCGATCTTTGGATCGATCCAATATCTGCCGGCGAGTGCCGGCGGCCCGAGGTCTACCGCCTGAGAGGTGGCCGCGGGGTCGGCGCCCGGGATCTGTTTCTGTGCGTGAGCTGCGGTCTCTGCGATTCCAAGGCCGGCAACGCCGCCGGCCAGTGTAGCGAGAAAATCTCTGCGATTTGAATCCACGATCCACTTCCTTTTTGTCGCGACCAAATTATATAGGCGAAGAATGGGCCGGCGGATCCCGAATGGCGCGGCGCAACGCGCGAGCCGGACCGGACAGCTTTGTGCCCGACGCGTGCGTCGGAGTAATCTCGTGGGTTGTGTTGAGGCATGTCATGAATCGACGGAAATTTCTGGCCGGCACCTCGGCAGTCGCGGGAGCCTTGGCCCTGAGCGGTACGGTTGACGAGCTGGCGCGAGCCCACGCAACCCCGGCGTCGACAATCGATCTCGATCTGAAGCGTCATCGCTTCGGCGTCAACTACACGCCCTCGCACAACTGGTGGTTCTGCTGGAACGACTGGAATGCCGATCCCATTCGCCGCGATCTCGACGCCATCGCCGCACTGGGCGCGGACCACATGCGTCTCATGCTCATCTGGCCGTTTTTCCAGCCCAATCCAAAGTGGGTAAGCGCCGCGCATCTGGAGCGACTAGATCAATTGCTCACGTTGATGGGCGAACGCGGCCTCGATGGGCTGGTGACTGTCTTTACCGGGCAGCTGAGCGGCTGGTATTTTCTGCCGCCGTTCAATCGCCTCAGCGACGGATTTTATACCGATGCAACGATGTGGTCTGCGCAGGAGCTGTTCGTCCGCGAGCTGGCCCGTACCCTCAAAACGCATGGAAACGTCATCGGATTCGACTTCGGCAATGAATTGAGCACCTGCTGGAAGGCGCCCATTGCGCAAGGTGATGCTTGGATGGCGAAGATGTTCGATCTGATGAACGAGGCACTGCCCGGCTGCCTGCACGTGAACGGGGTGGATCACGAGCCGTGGTTTGAGGAGGACACTTTTTCGGCGCGGGCGCTGGCAGCAGCGCGCTTTCCGGTGATCCACTCCTACCCTTACTGGACGGGCGCGTTGAAGTACGGCGGGGCCATGGATCCTCCGAGCGTAAAGCTGATCGCGGCCATGGCGACGCTGGTGCGATCGTTCGCAGGCACGCAGCAAAAGCCGGTATGGGCTTGCGAGTTCAATACGTGCATCGAGGAGTTGCCCGAAAAAGGCCAGGCGGAGTGGCTGGAGAAGGCAGTGCTGGCGGCAATCGAGCAGGGCGTGAGCTGGTTTACGTATTGGGACAGCCACGACGTGGATCGCAAGTTCCAATTCAATCCGCTGGAATACTCATTGGGGCTGCTGACAAATGACGGCCGCGCGAAGGAGCAAGGCCGCACCTTCCAGCAACTTGCTTCGGCGTATCGCGGCAAGCCGGTAGCCTTTCCGACAAGCGCTCTGCCTCCGGCTCCGGCTGAACGAACTCAGGATGCGACGTGGCAATGGATTTTGAACTGGCTGCAGTGGAAGGCGAAGAGCGCCTGACAAAGCAACCTCGGGGATCAACTGCCCGGCGGGCGCATTCAAGCTTTCATCGCCCCGCGGCCTGGGGATGATATAAGTGCAGGGTAGCTTCCCCGGGCCCCCTGGGGGATTTCAACCGGCCCACTCCCCGAAAGCGTCACCCAGCGAGCAATCCATTGCAACTCACCATCGCGTATTCACAAGAGAGACGGAGCGTGGCTCGGTGACGGCATCGCCGCAGACGCCCGACTCCGCTCTCATCGCAAAGATGATAGCCGGTGACGAGTCCGCACTTTCCGCTCTCTACGATCGGTATTCGCCGCTTCTTTTCGGCATGCTGATGCGCGTGCTGAACGACCGTCAGGCCGCCGAGGAGGTTCTGCAGGATCTGTTTTTGCAACTGTGGCGGAACGCCGGCCAGTTCGATGCGAGCCGCGGATCTCTGCCGGCCTGGCTGATGGTGATCGGCCGCAATCGAGCAATCTCACGGCTGCGCGGACGCCGCGACCGCGAAGTGCTGGAAGAGGAAGAGGGCGATTTTGCGGGAACCTTCGTGTCGCCCCAGAACATCGAGGATGAGGCGGCACGCGCGGAGATGGCACGCACGGTATCGGCAGCGCTGGAAAAACTGCCGACCGAACAGCGGCAGGCAGTGGAGCTAGCCTATTTTGAAGGAATGACACAGACAGAGATCGCCGCCAAGACCGGGGCGCCGCTGGGAACGGTAAAAACCCGTGTACGAACCGCCATGCAAGCGTTGAGACAGATACTCGGATGACCACGCCGCACGCCAACCCGGAAGACCTCGACCTTTACGCGCTGGGCGCGCTCGATGGCGAGGAGAAGCTGACGCTGGAAGCGCACGTGCGCGACTGCCCGGCGTGCCGTCAGCAGCTTAGCGCGTCACGCCAGCGGACGGCGCTGCTGGGATTGTCGGCAAGTCCGGTCGCGCCCCGGCAACAGGTGAAGTCGGCGCTGATGGACAAAGTGCGCGCGGAGAGGCGAACGGCTGCGCCCATTCCATCGAAGACCGGGAAGAAGCGCTGGGGACTGCGGTTCTCGCTGAGCTTTGGCCTGGCGACGGCGGTGCTGGCGTTTGCGACATTCGAGCTGGCAAAGCAGGACATCGAGCGCGGCCGGCAGCTCAAACAGCTCGAGGCGCAGCTCTCGCAAAGTGAAGCGGCGATGCAGGCGATGGGTCAGGTGACGGGCGCGCCGGATTCGGCGCAGATCACGTTGCTTCAGCAGCCGGGCGGGCCGCCTGGACAAGCACGGGTGGTCTACAACGCGCGCATGGGAATGGGCGTCTACTCGGGCCTGCTTGCGCCGGCTCCGGCAGGCAAGGGCTACCAGCTCTGGCTGGTTCCTGCGTCGGGCTCGCCGGTGAGCGCGGGAATGGTTGAGGCAAACCAACAGAATGGCGCGGTGGTGCTTCACTTTACGCCGGGAATGGTAGCCAAGGCCTTCGCCGTAACCCTCGAGCCGCAGGGCGGCATGCCTCAGCCGACGGGCCCCAAGGTCCTGGTGGGCCTGGCAAGCTAGAGGCCTCCTTCAGGAATTCCAGCCCTGTAAAGCAGCGCTTAAAAGCGGCTCACGATCCCCATTTTCTTGGCAGGGTTCCAAGCTCAAAAGACAAGCGTCTTGGACCAGTCCGCCGAGAGGATTGGAGCAAGCGGATGCTTGCGGGGTGTCAAAGGTTTTTCATGATCAGTTGTGGAAAGCGACTGTAAGCGACCCGATGAAGGCCGTGACCGAGGTCACATGCCGACGCACGTGGATCCATGGTGATTTCGATTGATAAAAAGAGAGTTAGACCTTTTACCAGAATGAAATGTCGCTTGGCAAGGGCTGAATTCCACTTCTGCCAAACCTGCCTGGAGCAGGAATCCACAGAATTTTCCACAGAAAGTGGAAGCCAAATGACGGCACCCGCCCTCCTGCAGGAAGGGTGCCTCAATAGCTATGCAAAATCAATGTTGGGTGGCTGGTTTTGCCGTCGAACCCGCGGGTCTTGAAGCCGGAGTCGCCGGCTTCGGCCTCGGGGCCTCTTCACCGGTCTGGGCCGGAGGCGCAGGCACGCCCGACTTGACATTGTAAGCGTCAATCACCTGCTTGGTGATATTGGTGCCTTCGCTGGCAAAGAGTACGGGAGACTGTTGCTGCGAGACATCGAGAATCAGGGTGAATCCCTGTTGCTCAGCCCAGGACTGCATCGCGTCGTAGACCTTTGATGCAAGGGCGTTGTAGGTGTCCTGCATCTCCTGCTGGCCCTGATTGCGCAGATCTTCAGTCTGGCGATCCAACTGCTTCTTCTTGTCGTCAATCGCCTTGGCCCGGCTGTTTCGCTCCACTTCACTGAGAGTGGCGCCCTGGGTCTGCAATTGCTTGGTCATGCTGTCGATTTCGTCATTGAGCGATTTGAGAGCGGCTTCCCTGGGCGCGTACTTTTTCTGCAGATCGCCGAAGTCGCGCAAGCCTTCATTGGTTTGAGCGACGGCCAGCTGAAAGGCGACGACGGCAATTCTGGCAGGGCCAGCCGGTGCCGAAGCAGGCGCCGAGGCAGCGGGGGCAGACGACAGCGCAGGCGCCGCAGGGATTTGAGCAGCTGCCCCGAAGGGAAGCCCCATAGCGAGAATGGAAACGAGAGTAAACGAACGCTTCATCGGGCGGAATGACTCCTTCAATGGCCTGCGGCTCCTGCATTAGACGAACCAAGAGCCAATCTACCTCACGCTTTTCTTCGGGGAACTCCGCGCCGGACGGCGCAGATGCGGAAAAAGACGCGAACGGAGATGCTGGCAGAACTAGAGCGATTATACAAGGGTCAGGTTTCAGGTGTCAGGCGCGGTCAGGGGTCAGGTTTCAGGTGTCGATCTTCGCCGAGCCGGCCTGCTGATCCCTGATACCTGAACCCTGATCTCCGACTTCACTTGGTTGGCTGCGGCTGCGGCGCGTCGACCCCACCGGCGGCGCCCGCACTCTGCGGCGCGGGAGCCGGAATGCCCGACTTCACGTTATAGGCATCGATGATCGCCTTGGTGATGTCTGTGGACGGCACGGCGTAGAGCACAGTGGCGTTCTGCTGGTCGCTGGCGTCAAGCACCAGGGTATAGCCGTGGTTCTTGGCGTAGTCAGTCATCAGCGTGCCCACCTTACTGGCCACGCCATTGATGATCTGCTGCATGTCGCCCTGGAAGTCGCTCTGGGCATCCTGCGAATCGCGATCGAGCTGCTTCTTCTTCTCGTCGATGGTCCGGGCGCGGGAGGCACGCTCGGCATCGCTGAGCTGAGCGCCCTGGTCCTGCAGTTCCTTGGTCATCTTGTCGATCTCGTCACTCAGGCTCTTGAGCTGGACGCGCTTGGGGTCGTATTTCTTCTGCAGATCGGCGAAATCACGCTGAAATTCGTTGGTCTGGGTGACGGCGGCCTGGAAGGCGATGACGGCGACCTTGGCGGCTGGAGCAGCGGCGGCAGTTTGAGTGGCCGGCCTGGCCGGAGCCGAGGAGGCGGGCGCCTGGCCCTGAGCGGCCATGGCGGATGCCAGGCACAGGAAAAGTGCGGAAAACGACAGAAACTTCATGCGAGTCGAAAACTCCTTTTAGGTTCCTTGAGTGCCCGCAGCGAGGCGCTTAGCTTGCAACCGTATTCGCGCCGCGGGGCACCTTGAAAGGGGCTCTCTCCGGCGTGAACCTGCGCTCAACAACGGCGCGGAGAGGTTTGCCGGGGAACCTCAACGGATTATAGGTGCCGGGATTTCGCAGCGTCAAACCGGGAGCCTCGGACGAGCCATGTTAAGCTGTTACCCGGCTGAGTGATGGACGGTTGCTCGCCGTCTCTCTCCCGTTCCGGGAGGAATTTCAATGACATTGCAGAAGACCGAAGCCACCGCGAAGTGGGCTGACGAGTCGCGTTGGCAGCGCGTTGGCGGGTTCTCGGCTCTCCTGCTGGCTACCGGATATGTCGTCATCATCGGCTTGTATGCAATGACAGGCGCGCCGCCGCCCGGAGCCGAGGCCTGGGTGGAGTACCTGCCCGGCAAGACGGCAACCTGGTGGGCGATCCTTGGCGTCTCGGTCTTCACGGACCTGCTTTATCTGCCGGTCGCGCTCGGGCTCTACCTGGCGCTGCGCAAGGTAAATGAGTACGCCATGGTCATGGCGACTGCTTTTGTGGGTTTGTTCGTGGTCCTGGACCTGGCAATTACGTGGCCGAACTATGCGTCAATCCTGGTGATCTTTCGCGACTACGCCGCGACGACGGACACTGTTCGCCGCGCCGCGGATGTCGCGGCCCTGAATTATCCATGCGCCGTGCTCGCCTCGCCACTCGAGGTGGTTTACGCCATCGTGACCCTCTCGCTGGGAATCCTGGTGGCTGGACTGGTGATGCTCAGGAGCCGGTTTCATCCAGCGACGGCGTGGCTGGGACTGGCTACAGGCCTGCTTGGCATCCTGTCGCTGACGCGCCTGAGCTTCGCTGTCTTAGGGAACGCGCTGTGTGCAACCGCCTGGCTATTCCTGGTGGGATACGCGCTCAGCCGTCCGCGATCACTCTGAAGGCCTGGTTGATGACCGTCAAGACGGGAGTCGAGCGCGCAACTCAACCCCCGAATACTTGCAATTAGAACGTTGTCGAGATGGTGAAGCGGAAGGTCTTGCGCGGCTCGCGGAAGAGATATTGCGCGCCGTAGGCTTCGATCGCTTCCTGATAGGTGTAATCGCCCGCGCCGCCCGGCGGGAACATGGTGCGCGTGATCAGTTCGGCCGAGCAGCTGTACTGCTTGACCCCGAGGACCACATCGTTGCAGAAGGGCCGCTCGTAAAGGCGCAGGGGGTTGTAGGCGTAGTAAATGCGGAAAGGCGCGTTGATCACGGGCATGAGGACGGCAAGCTCAACGCCGGTGGACATGCGGGGAACAAAGTTCGTACCTTCGACAGGCCGAATGTTGCGGCGGAAACCCACCTCTGAACCGGGAATGCCGCCCTGACATGAGCCGTTGTTGAAGACCGGGCAGCCATAGAGCGGAGCGATGAGCGAGTCAAAACCCTCGGGGCTCTGCTTCAACTGCCCGTGATTGACGGCGGTGTCGATGCCGAAGTCATCGAAGAACTTGAGGTCGAACGGCCCGACGACGGGGATGCGGTACTCGGCGTTGGCCAGCAGGTTGGTGTCGCCGCCGACAGAGGCGATCCCGTAGATCGGCAAGGGCACCTGGATGCACTGGTTGTCTTCAGGATTCTGCGGATCGCGAGGGACGCAACTGCCATCGGGGTTGGTGAGCTGAACGTTCACGCGGGTGGGCACATAGCCATAGGGAGTGGCGCCACGCACGTCGAATCCGCGCAGCTCCATTTCGCCGCCGGAGTAAAAACGATTGTTGGGCGGAGCGACGTCGCCGCTGAAGCCCTGGATATAGCCGAGCTGCGCGCGAATCCCCAGCACATTGCGCCCTTCCTTCGAAGGGATCAGGTAGTGCATGGGGATGAAGCGTTTGTAAGCCACAACGGGATTGACATAGCGCACGCTTCCCCAAATGCCTGCGGTCTGCAGGAAGGCCGTGTATTCCTTGCCATCGTGGGGACGGATAGGGCTGCCGACGGTGTTGTAGGTATAGCTCAATCCCAAAGAACTGGTAATGATGCCGTTCAGCGGATTGGCTCCCTGGACACCGGAGCGGAAGGCGATGGTCTGGAAGAAGGTCTGCGAGGCGGTGCTGAAGGCCGTAATGTTGGACTTGGTCCACGAATAGGTCAAGCCCAGCCGCTGAAACGCATGGCGCTTGAGCGGATAACTGATGGAGAAGTTGGCGCCGTCGGAACCAACGTTATAGTTCTGGGTCAGCGACCTCTCCGCTTCGCTTAGATTGATGGAAGCACCGGTGGTGGCCTGGTAGTTCTTGGCTGCGTTGTAATCCTGCTTGTTGTTGAAGATCTGGAAGCCGACGTTGATGGGCCGGTTGCGGATATAAGGCTGGGTGAAACCGAAGAGGAAGGTACGGCTGATCGAGCCCAGGTTGGCCTGCAGGCTGAGCGTCTCTCCAAATCCCAGGAAATTGTTGGTCGAGTAGTTGAGCCCGAGGAAAGCGCCCGAGAAGCCGCTGACACCGCCATTCAGGCCGATGGAGTTCTTGCCCTTTTCCTTGACCTTGAGCAGCAAGTCGACCGTACCGGCATCGGGATCCTGATGTGCCTCAGAGTCCTGATCGACCTTAAGCGGATCGAAGTACTCGAGCTGGTTGAGCCGGAGGAGGCTGTACTCCCAAAGCTGGGAGTTGTAGACAGAGCCTTCGTTGAGCATCAGCTCGCGGCGGATGACGCGGTCGCGAGTAATTGTGTTGCCCTGAAACTCGATGCGGGAGACGAAGAACTGCTTGCCCTCGTCGATATCAACGGCCAGGGAGACGGTTTTTTTCTGGTCGTCGTAAATGGGCTTGGGGATGGCGCCGAAGTTGATATAGCCCAGGCTGCCATAGGCCTTCTTGAGGTTGTCGAGGCCTTTGCCGATCATGGTGGCGTTAAACCAATCGCCGTCTTTGATGGGAAAGGTGGAGCGCAGCGCCTTCACATTGGTG